>JACCEC010406422.1_pt1 | contig 17150 bp, 14 predicted proteins | sample 7450121 | NCBI WGS metagenome assembly JACCEC01 (sample SAMN15323455, study PRJNA562643) | freshwater metagenome | isolation source: river surface water | place: USA:Blue River Watershed | collected 2017-08-18 | reverse complement strand
CAAAGAAGCTGTTAATCAGACCAAAGAGAAGCGCCACCCACAAGTAAGTCGTTACGCCACCAGCGACTGTGATTCCAGGAACCACCAGCGTTGCTATCCACATGGAGAAGGCGAGGACCGCCCAGCGAAGAATTAGACGCACAGACTAAGTCTAACTTACGCGCGTCTCAATCCAATTTATGACTTCCTCAAGAATTTTCTCTTCAGTTTTGTCGATATCTACTTCAAACCCTTTTTCATCAATAGCAAGCGGTTCAAGCAGCGCGAGCTGAGTGTCTAGAAGAGAAGCCGGGAAGAAGTGTCCTTTGCGCTCTGTCAACCTAGACTGAAGTACCTCTTTTGAACCACTCAAAAAGATGAATTCAGCAGCAGGAGCAAAGGACCGAATGTAGTTTCTGTAGCTGCGTTTCAACGCCGAACAAGCAATTACTACATTCGATTCTTCTTCCAGCTTTTTTCCCACAGTTTCAAGCCAGGGCCAACGTTCCTCATCCGTGAGTGGCTGACCCTTTGACATTTTCTCGACGTTTTCTCGTGGATGGAGATTATCTCCATCATAGAAATGCGATTGGTAATGAGCAGCAATCATTTCTCCAATTGTGGTTTTGCCACACCCGGAGACACCCATCAGAACTAACTTCAAATCCTTCATCGTTGTGGTTTTGAGTTTCCTGACTTAGTCCATCGTGAGCGAACCAGATGAGCTGCAGCTTTTGGTTGGCGATCGCGGCTAAAGACACCCTTCTTATTTCCCAATACACGGAAGATTCCTGGTTTTGTTTGGAAATCAGCGAAGTTCCAGATTTGTTCACCAACGACAGATGGATGCTTATCGAAAATTCGATGATGCATATCTAAGAAAGCCGATTGATATTCCTCAGACCATGGGAGTTCGTGAATGGAATGCCCGCCCACCAAAGTATCTGCACCATACTCGGTGATGATGATTGGAACTGAATACTTATTTGCCCATGCACTAAGTTCTGCATCAAGATGCTTTTCAGCAGATTCGAGATCGTTATGATCAACATACCAACCCCAATATCGGTTTAAGCAAATAACATCTGCAAATGGTGCAACCTTGCATTTATCAAGGGGTGCGATCATCACGTTGATGTATGTATTTGGACGAGTAGGATCAAGTTCGTGGGTCAACTCAAATGCTGGCTTAAAGAAGTTAACTGATTCTTCAGGAATTGTGTCTGCCTCATTAGTAATTGACCACAACGCAACAGATGGATGGTTTTTATCTCGGGCTATTAACTCGCGCAGTGATTTAAGTAGCTCGGCCTGGCTTGCGTCATTACAGGTCTCTCCACTAAAGGTTGGCTTTGCTTCGTTACCGAAAATTCCGCCCATCAGCGCTAAATTAAGTCCAACCGCTGCAGTTTCATCAATAACGACAAAGCCATGGCGATCTGCGTAATCGAGAACTTCTTCTGCATATGGGTAGTGTGAAGTACGGAAAGAATTCGCACCCGTCCACTTAAGTAGTTCGAAATCGTTTACAAGAAAGGCGTTGTTATGGCCTTTACCGATTACGACATGGTCCTCATGCATACCAAAGCCCGTGAAATAGAATGGCTCGTTATTAATAAGGAATTGATTTCCTTTAACTTCTACAGTTCTAACTCCGACATTGAGCGCATAGGAGTCAATTACCTGACCACTTTCGACTACTTCAAGAATTAACTTGTAGAGGTATGCGTTTCGTGGCTTCCAGAGATTTACGTCAGGGACTGAGACGGTCGCGATTGCGCCTTCAGCACTTCCTACTAGCTTCTCATCCTCGTCATAAAGCTTGGCTTGAATCTGTGCAGATGAATTACCGGTAATTTCTGCCTGATAGTTAACCTTACCTAGAGAGCCTTCAAAGGTAGTAACAACAGTTACATCATTAATGTGAGTTGCAGGAACGCTATAGAGCCACACTGAACGAGCTAGGCCTGAGTAATTATAGAAATCATGTTGGTAATTTTGCTGCTTTTTTCCATTTTCTAGAGTTACTACTTCCCCAGGCGGAATGGTCTCGTTTGTTAGTACATTTGAAACAGCGATGGTGAGGCGGAACTCTTCGCCAGCCTTAACCAAGTCGGTAATGTCTGCCTCAAACGGCATGTACCCACCGCGATGGCGCACAACTTCTTGATCATTGATGTAAACGATTCCTTCATGAGTTGCGGCATCCACCCGGACAAATACGCGATCGCCGTTCCAGCCCTTAGGGACGAAAACTTTTCTTTGGTACCACACGTTTCCGACGTGGTTACGAATATCAGTATCGGCGAATAAGTCGTTATAACTTGAAGGAACAGCAATATCCAAATCAGTTGATAGCGGCTTCTTCCACCACCCATCAGTAATCCCCGAGTCTTTGAAATCTACCTTAAAATCCCAAATGCCATCTAGGTTTACGAGTTCTCGCTTAGAACTGTTTTGCGGCTTTAACATATTCTTACCTTTCGCTCAAAACCTAGGCTGATTCGCTTTCAGTTTTTTGATTTACTTTTCTTACTAGTGATACAAACTCAGAGTTTTCTGATAACTTCGCACTTAGCAGCGCGATACAGGATGCAATTGGATCTTCTGATGAAAGTGCAGTCTTGATCTCCGTTAGACGGGTATCGTTAATTTCATCCTGATTTTTGAGCCAATTAATCCATTCTCCAATTACAAGTGCACAAGATCTAGGCATCTCACCACGATTGAGTAGGCCTAGTGCGACAGGGATAACACGCATTACGAGCTTTGTACCGCCATCGATAGCAATCTGGTTGAGTTTGTGTTCAATACGATGATTTTCATATCTTGAAATAAGTGCAGCTTTATAGTCATCCACGTGCAGATTTGGCGAAGTAAGCAATGAAGAAGCTTCATCCCAGAAACCCTCAATTAGTAACCTTATTTGTGCATCTTTGAGCGCCTCTGCCACAGTCGAATATCCGCGTGTTAACCCCGCATAGGCCATCAGGCTGTGTGAGCCATTGAGTAGCCATAGCTTTCGATTTTCGAAGCTCTCAATATCATCTACAAATTGGGCTCCTGCTTTCTCCCATGCTGGTCTTCCAGCAGGAAAAGAACCTTGAATAATCCAACTTGAGAATGGTTCTGTCACAACAGGGGCACTGTCGTTAAACCCGGTTTTACTCTGCACTAAAGCAATATCTGCTTCAGTAATTTTTGGAGTGATTCTGTCTACAGAAGTACTTGGGAAAGTTACATTCGATTTAAACCACTGATCAATTTCAGTTGGTAAATATGAGAATATTTCACTCATTCCAGCCTGAAGTCTAACTCCATTACCAGATAAGTTGTCACAACTCATGATTGCTAGTGGCTTACCGTGCATGCGATATCTTTTTATTAATCCTGCAGTAATTTTGAAGATGATTGAGTGTGGAACGTAGTCACTCTCATTCAGATTCTCTAAGTCTTCATCAATGAGTGAATTATTCCTGTCTAAGCCACCGTTTAAATTCAGCAGGTAACCGCTCTCTGTAATTGTGAGTGAAAGGATCGCAACATTGGGATCCGATAGATATTCCTTTAATTGCCAGAAATCATCAATGTCATGTGCGCGCGAAATAGAGGAAACAACTTCAAACTCATCTTTCTGTGGACCTCGAGTTATGACGGTATATGCATTACCTTGAGCTTCTAGCTTTAGCGCCTCAGCTGGTTTTCTTCCAGTAAAAGCCGCAATCCCCCACTGCTTCTCGGAATCCACCTTCATCGTGTACCAAGCCTGATGTGCCTTATGAAATGCACCCAGCCCTATATGCACAATTCGAATTGGGGAACCTGGATTTCTTAGCTCTTTTAATTCTTCACTCATAGCTTGAAGGCATTCATTGGTACTGCCGTTACCAAATCAACAGCAATCTTCTTCGCTACTTCAATATCAATTCGCCCCGAAATTACGAGGTCTGCCAAATAGCCAGAATCAACCCTGCGAGCTAAATCGTGGCGAGCTTGGATTGAAAGAAAAGCACGAGTGTCATCAATGAACCCTGATCCTCTGTAAAAACCAGCTATATCAGTCACAGTCTCTCTATGGCGACGCAGCCCGGATGGCGAATCAAAGAACCACCATGGTGCACCCACATAGACAGAAGGATAGAAACTTGCGAGTGGTGCAATTTCTCGAGTCACAGTGGGTTCATCAAGACAGAAAAGAATTAAATTGAGTCGCGGATTCAAGCCATATTTTTCGAGGAGTGGTCTTAGATTTTGTGTAAATTCCACCTTTACGGGAATGTCATGGCCCGTATCTCTCCCAAATTTATCAAGAGTAATAGATGAATGATTACGATAAACACCAGCATGCAATGTCATCACTAAGCCATCGTTAGTACTCATGCGGGCCATTTCGCTCAACATATGACCGGCGAAGAGTCTGCTCTCATCGACAGACAGCGATCCGTTTAATGCTCGGTCAAAGAAATTGGAAGCTTCTGATTGCGAAAGTTCAAAGGTAAAGGGCTCAAAAACACCATGATCAGTAGAAACGGCGCCATGCTCGATGAAATAGGCTCGGCGCTCTTCTAACGCCAAGATAAATTGAGAATAATTAACCTCTTTTTTTCCGGCACTTGCTAATAGTTTCGCAACATTCTCTGCCCAATTTTCAACTCTTGGGTCTAAGTACTTATCTGGTCGAAATGTTGGAACAATTTTGCATGAGAGGTTAGGAAGTTCAGCTATTTTCTTGTGGGCAGAAAGGTCATCTGTCGGATCATCAGTCGTTGCTAAGAATTTTAAATTGAACTTCTTCAGTAGCTCTTGGGGTGTGAATTCTGCGGTGAGCAACTTCTCTGAAATCTGGTCATACATAGAATCTGCATTGCTCGCCGAAAGTGGTTCAGAGATTTGAAAGAGGCTGTAGAGCTGGTGATCAAGCCAGTAACCAGAAGCCGTTCCTGCGAAAATGTGTGAATTTGAGCAGAGAATCCTCCATGCTTCGCGGTGATCGGGATTGTCTGACTTTCCTAACTTCTCCATCGAGTAGCCCTGTGCATGCAACATTCTGGTGATGTAATGATCATGATAAATAAAAAGATCAGATGGATTATTAAAAGGCTTATTCTCAAGAATGAGAAGCGGGTCAACGTGGCCATGAGGACTGATTATTGGAAGATCTTTTACCAATGAATACAGTTCTGAGGCGACAGCCTTGAAATCCTCTGTGCCCTCTAGAAGTCGTTTATCTGCCTGACTGATCGACATTACTTAGCTTTTCCAATCGAGTCACGAATTAGAAGTCGGGTTTCTAATTCTGTACCTTCGTATTCAGATTCTTCACTTGAGTTAAGTTGGTGTAGGAGTGCCCGAACAGCCTCATCACCAACGCTTGTGAGAGGCATTTCGACAGTGCTGATTGCAGGAGTCGTAAAGTCGCTTCCGAAAATATTGTCGAAGCCAAGCAAGCTAAGATCTTTCGGAACACTCATTCCGCGCTCTTGTAGAGCTCTCAGAACGCCAATTGCCATCAAGTCGTTATAAGCAATAATTGCTGTAGCACCGGAGGCAAGAATGCGGTCAACTGTTTGGCGTCCACCCTCAAGAGTTGGTGCGTTAGGCCCAATCTCAACAATTGTCATTGAGCGCTTTACTGCGCCCTTCATAAGCAATGTCCAGCGTCGATTGCTCATCCATGAATTACGAGGGCCACCTAGAAAGACGAGATGCTTGTGCCCAAAACTTTCTATGTGGTCAAGCGCTTCTGTAATGCCTGGAGCGATATCTGGGACCACGTTGGTAATTCCGGGCACTTGGCGATTCATAAGAACGACAGGTTTGCGCTTGCCAATCTTCTTAATTTGTTCGTCACTAAGTCGCGTTGTAACCATTATTAAGCCATCAACAGCTGGAAGAATTCGATCAACAACTTCACTCTCGACTTCTCTAGATTCCTGTGATTCGGCCAAGACCAGCGTGTACCCATGTTCTGCCGCAATTGATTCAGCGCCACGAACAGCATTGAAGAAAACTGGGTTTGTAATATCTGAAATTACTAACCCTATCATTTTTGTTTTTCCAGTTGGTAGTGCGCGTGCAAAGGGATTTGCCTGATAATTCAACGCTTCCGCAGCTTGCCGAATCTTCGCCTCAGTCTTGGCATTAATTCGTCCTGGGGTCGACAAGGCGCGAGAGACAGTGGATGGATTTACACCGGCTTCTCTTGCAATGTCATAAATCGTTGGGTTTTGCTTCCCATTCTCAGGCATTACTTATTTCCCCTTTTAGTTTCCCGCTGAAAGAGCTTCTGCTGCAATCAACTTACGACGTTCTTCTCTACGCTGCTGTTGAAGATCAGGATCCGGTACTGGCGATGCCATGAGAAGTCTCTGAGTATATGGATGCTCGGGGTTCACGGTTACTTTAGAGGAGATCCCTTGTTCGACGATTTCACCTTTAAGCATGACGGCGACTCGGTGGCTTATATGTCGAACCACATCCAAGTCATGTGAAACAAAGAGATATGCAACACCTGTATCTTTTTGAATCTGCAAAAATAGATCAAGGATTCTTGCCTGTGTTGTTAAGTCAAGAGCAGAGACTGGTTCATCACAAACAATCAACTTTGGTGAAAGAGCTAGCGCTCGAGCAATTGCTACTCGCTGGCGCTGGCCTCCTGAAAATTCGCGGGGCAAACGATTAATTGAATCTGACGGCAGAGCGACTTGGTCAAGTAGCTCGCTAATTCGCTTACGAGCTGCACTTGGTTCTATGCCTTGTATTTCTAAAGGTTCAGCGAGAATTTGCCCAATTTCCATTGATGGATTTAGTGAGGAATATGGGTCTTGAAAAACAACCTGGATATCACGGCTGAGCTCTCGTCTTTCAGATCTGGTTGCATGAGAAATTTCGCGATCTTGAAATTTAATGCTGCCGGCAGTAACTGGAGCCAAACCAAGGATTGCACGACCCAAAGTAGTTTTACCTGAACCCGATTCTCCAACTAGGCCAAGAGTTTCGCCTGCACTTATTTCAATTGAAACATCGTGAAGTGCTTTAAAGGGTTTGCTACGGAATCCCTTGCCTGGGTATTCAACAACCACATTATTAACATTGAGGATTTTGGACATTTACTCTGCTCCCTTAGTTAAGAAAGTCATCGGGGTCTTTCCTTCAAGCATTGAGTTGAGCAGAGTCTTGGTATAAGTCTCTTGCGGAGCCTTGAGAATCTGTCGAACTTCACCACTTTCAACGAGCGCCCCATTTTGCATAACTAGGACTCGATCACATAAATCAGCGACGACGCCGAAATTGTGCGTTACGAGAATCATTCCCATTCCAAAGCGATTCTGTAGATCTCGAAGCAAATCCAAAACTTCAGCTTGAACAGTTACATCAAGTGCTGTTGTAGGTTCATCTGCAATCAATAGCTCAGGATCACAGCTCACTGCTCCTGCAATCAACACACGTTGGGCCATTCCACCTGAAACTTGATGTGGATATGAATCAAAGACTCGTTGAGGATTGTTGATGCCAACGATCTCAAGAAGTTTGAGAGCCTTCTGTTTTGCCTCTTCTTTGGAAATTCCAAGAACTTTCACCATAGGGCGAACCAACTGGTATCCGATTCGGAAATTTGGATCCAAATTACTCATTGGTTCTTGTGGGATGTAGGCAATTTTTTTGCCACGCAGTTCAGACATATCTGCGCGTTTGGTGACGCCATTTGCAGCTGAAAGTAACTCTGCACCGTTGAGGTAGATGGCACCGCCAGTTATCTGCGCATTTGAAGGCAATAAGCCCAGAATTGAGAAGGCGGTTTGGGTCTTTCCAGAACCAGATTCGCCAACAATTCCAAGAACTTCACCCTTATCTACATAGAAAGAAACACCCTGAACTACATGTTTGATTCCATTACCGCCATCTGGATAACCAATTGCCACGTTCTGTACATCAATAAGATGGGTCTTCTCTGGCTTATTTGGTAATGAAGAGGCGTAGATAGATTGAGTGTCCAAACTGTCTGAAGATTTTAAAGTTGGCTTATTGAGATCCTCGAGCGCATCACGCAAAGCATTTCCCATGAGCGCAAAGGCGCCAATTGTGAATGAGATAGCTAGCGCTGGCCAGAGAATCAAAAGTGGGGCAATAAAAATATTGCGGAAACCTTCGTTGAGCATGACTCCCCAGCTGACCAGATTGGCATCACCTAGACCCAAAAATTCCAAGCCAGATTGGAGAGAGATTGCCACACCTGAAACCATTGCAGTTTGGATAATGATAGGAGCTCTGACAACAGTCAAAATATGTCGAGAGATAATGCGTACATCACTTAGACCGCTGACTCGCGCAGCATCCAGATACAACTCATTTCGCACCGACATTACTGCTGTGCGAGTGAGCCTAAAGAATCCTGGAGCGATGAGGAAGCCAAAGATAGTCATCGAATAGAAGATGGATGGTCCGAGTGTTACTCGCGCAGCTAGGAGCACGATGAGCGCTGGAAGTGACATCAACATATTTGCTACCCAGCTCGCAGCCAAATCAAACTTTCCGCCAAAATATCCAGCAACTAATCCTGCAGGAACACCAATGACCATCGCTGTGATTGAAACTAAGGCCGCTGCAATAAAGGTTGTTCGCGATCCGTATAGGAGTCTGGCAAAGGTATCTCTTCCTGCGCTATCGGTTCCTAACCAATTTTCTGCACCTGGTTGAGCCAACACCCTCATGATGTCTGGTTCATTGGGGTCAACAGTGGTCAAGAGTGGAGCGAATATCGAGACCAAAATAATGAAAGCCAAGTAAGCAAAGACGATGATTCCTACTGGGTTCTTAAAAAGTTTTTTAAGAATAGATGGTTTCTGAGAAGCATTTAGCTTTGTCATCATGAGATTCTCACCTTTGGATTAAACCAGCCGTTGAGTAGGTCAACAATTAGATTGACAACAATCACGATGATGACGGTATAGACGACTACGCCCATAACTATCGGGGTATCACCCTGAGTTGTTGCGTTAACAGCAAGCTCTCCCATTCCTGGCAAAGCGAAAATCTTCTCGATAATAACTGATCCGCCGAGCATTCCAACAAATTGAAGTGATAGAACTGTGAGCCCTGCAGGTGTTGCTGCGCGAAGAATATGCTTAAAGATGATTTCTCTGCGAGGAATTCCTCGTGAGGTAAGGGTCTTCACAAAGTCGCGTTCCATTACGCTTTTAATGGCGCTTCGAATCTGCTGTGCCGCCGATGCAACGGTCGCTAGTACAAGTGAAATTACAGGTAGAACCAATGAACGCGCCCAGTTTGTAGGATCTTCAGCGAAGTCCACCCATCCCGTCGCGGGGAGAAGTTTTATGCGAATTGCAAAGAAAGTTACCAAGATAATCGCGAGCAAGAAGCCTGGAATTGCAAAACCAGCAATGGCCATCACTTGAACTGCTTTATCAATCCAACCGCCTTTGATTGCAGCAAGAGTGCCAAGAAGTACTGCAAACACAGCTGAAATTGATATAGAGAAAATAACGAGAGTGAGTGTCACCGGCAATCTGTTGAAGAGCGCCGATGCCACTGTCTCTGAGTTAAACCATGAGGATCCAAAGTCGCCGCGAATGGCATGTGAAAGCCAATCGAAATATCTTGATAGCAGCGGAGCATCAAGACCCAACTCCTTCGTTTTAGCGGCAATCTGTTCATCCGTCGCGTCCTGTCCCAAGATGTTGAGTGCGATATTCGCACTAGACGAAAAAACAAGGAAATATGCAAATGTTGAAATAACACCCAAGAGGGCTATTCCGGAGATTAACCGCTTTACGATGAACCCAAACATAGTTTTAACCTTTCTTAGGGTGATGGAAGTTCATTAAATGAACTTCCATCACCATCGAAGATGTCTCTTCTTTACTTCTTTGGTGAATAGTTGAAGAGATATGGAACAGCATTCTGTGGCTGTGGAGTTACTTCCACATTCTTGCCTACAAAGAACTGCTGTGGAAGACGGAAGAATGGAACGAACCATGCCTTGTTGGTCAAGATCTGGTTAATCTTCTTTGCTTCTGAGTTGAGCGCTGCAGGACGCTTTGAAATCTTAGTGAGAGATGCAGTGATCTCTGGATCTGTAGATTTCAAAATGTTCCAGGTTGCATTAGGAGTAGCCATCTGCTGGATTGCTTCCCAAGGTGAACCCTGGAATAGCTGGAACCAAGATGCTGGGTACTTACCTGAGCGAAGTTCAGCAACAAAGTTAGCTGGGGTAACGTCTTGCCACTTTACGGTAATTCCAACAGCCTTGAGATATTGAGCGATAAATGCTGCCATCGCTGCATTAGCGAAAGTGATGTTTGGCATTGGTAGCTCAAATCCATTTGGATAACCAGCTTCCTTCAAGAGCGCCTTGGCTTTTGCAGGATCATAAGGATAAGCCTTATCTAGCGAATCATCATAAGCACCTGATGTAGGGCTAAATACTTGATTGGTAACTGCACCAGTTCCACCAAGAAGCGCCTTAAGCATCGCTGGGCGATCAAAAGCATGATTGATTGCCTGACGAACTCGAACATCACCTAGCGCCTTAACTTTTTCGCCGCTGCGGTCCCAGAGCAATAATCCACTCCAGTCAACAAATGATTGCTTCAATGTAAGACCACCGTTGACTGCAGGTGCAGTTGTTGGGTAATCCAGCAAAGTTGCATCAACTTGACCAGAGAGAATTGCGTTGAGTCGAGCTGTGGTATCTGTAAGAACCTTGAAAGTAACAGTTTGGAACTTCTGCTTTGACTTATCCCAGTACTTTGGATTTGCATCAAAAACATATGATGAACCTTTGGAAGTTTTTCCGGTGTTGAGGATGTATGGACCAGAGCCCACTGGTGCAGCAGCGAGTGCTGGTGTACCCAATGTCTTTGGAGCTGCCACGAATCCGGATGAACCGGCAAGGTAGGTAAGTAGAGCTGGATTTGGCTGAGTTAATACAATCTTGATGGAGTACTTTCCAGCTGTCTCAACCGACTGTACTTCTGTGAGCTGAGGAGCTTGTGGGCCAGTCGATTTGCGATTGTTATCGAGGTTGGCTTTTGCAGCTTCTGCATCAAATGCTTCACCGTTTGAGAATTTAACATCCTTACGAAGAAGCAATGTAAGAACTGTCTTATCTGCTGACCAAACCCACTTGGTTGCAAGGTTTGGCTTAATGTTGCCCTTTTCATCACGAATCAAGAAGCTGTCATAAGCTGCCTGAAAATATGGCATGAAATGGCCGATATGGGCCTGGGCTGGATCCCAAGAACGGATGTCTTGGACTGCCCCGATGGTGAGGGCGGTTTGTTCAGCCGCGAGCGCGCTCTGGCCCCCAACCAACCCAACTGAACTAGCCATGGCTAGAGCTATGACTGCAGCTATGCGCTTCTTAAGCTTCATAACTTCCTTCTTTCTTTATCTCTGTGTTAGGGGCCGCGTGCTTTCTGCTTCGAGGCCGGTTGCGAGCACAGTAGGGGCAGAGCCTCATTTTTGGCAACCGATTTCCATATTTTTCTAGTAACAATTTGGTAACGAAATCACGCTCAAAATCCGGTTTTGTTGCCAATATGTCCGAGTTGTTGCCAAATATTCCATGCTTTTTCGTGGCGACTTGTCATTCGGTTGCCAATACTTCACTCTTAGCACATGGCAATCTCAACGCAGCTTCTCGGCTCTCCGCTCGGCGACCGCCCGACAATTGGAAACTCGACTGGCTATCTCGAAGCTAGTGAAATCAACGAGTACCTGCACCGTGTCTTCTCTAGCGTTGATGTCGCAGGAAAAAACGTAGTAATCGTGATTCCAGATTCCACTCGATCTTGCCCTATAGGCCACATACTTGAAAAGCTTTATGAATCTTGGAATGGCAAGGCCGCATCTCTCAAGGCGCTGATTGCACTTGGCACTCATGCAGCTATGAGTGCAGAAGAAATTGATGCCTTTGTATTTAAAAGTGAATATAGCTGGAACCAAAAATTTCCAGGGATGAGCGCTATCAATCACGAGTGGTGGAAGCCTGAAACTTTTGTACAGATTGGGGAAATCACCTCCTCTCAAATGCGTGAGATTTCATTGGGCATGATGGATCGTCATGTTCCAGTACTCATCAATCGCATGATTACAGACTCAGACTTAGCACTCATTATTGGCCCAGTCTTTCCTCACGAAGTAGTTGGATTTAGTGGTGGCACGAAGTATCTATTTCCTGGCGTATCGGGCAAGGAAATGATTGATGCTTCTCATTGGCTCGGTGCGCTGATCTCAAGTTCAGAAATTATTGGTACCCCGGGAATTACTCCTGTCAGAGAGATGATTAACCACGCTGCATCTAACATCCGCACACCGCTACTTGCGCTTTGTTTGGTCGTTCAAACCGGTACAGGAAAGATCAATTCACTCTCATTTGGAGCTCCTCATACTGCCTGGGAAGAGGCATCTGCCATTTCAGCACAATCTCATATTTCATACGTAGAAAAACCTTTTAATCGAGTTGTCTCGCTTATCCCTGCGCGCTATACCGATATCTGGACCGCTGCTAAAGGCATGTACAAAGTAGAGCCTGTAGTTGCAGATGGTGGAGAAGTGATTCTTTACGCACCTCACGTCAATGAATTTTCTTACTCGCATAAAGAATTAGAAGATATTGGCTACCACTGCCGTGCCTACTTCACTGAGCAATGGGATCGCTTCAGCCACGTCCCGACTGGCTTATTAGCCCACTCCACACATCTTCGTGGGGCAGGAACATATTCAGCTACTGATGGCGAAAAGTGTCGAATTCGCGTCACTCTTGCTACCGGCATTTCCGAAGAGCGTACCCGCGCAATGAATTTGGGATACCTCAATCCCGCAAATTTTGATCTTGCTTCATACGAGCAAGACCCAAAAACACTCATCAATAAAAATGCGGGAGAGATTCTCTATCGCCTGAATAAAGGACGTAACTAATGGCAGATCTTGGTGTTTATGGACTTGGAGTTATGGGAGCGAATGTGGCACGAAACTTTGCATCTCGTGGCCACAAAGTATCAGTATTCAATCGCAATGGTGCGGTTACCGATAAATTTATGAAAGATTTTTCTCACGAAGGCGCATTCACTCCAGCTCAAGATGTTCAGTTATTTATTGATTCGTTAGAGTCACCAAAACGAGTCTTTATTATGGTTCCGGCGGGAGCCGCAACTGATGCGGTAATCGACCAAGTAACTCCTTTGCTAGATAAAGGTGACATCTTGGTTGATTTAGGAAATGCACATTATGCGGACACTCGTCGACGTGAAGCAGCGCTACGACCAACTGGAATTATGTACTTTGGTGTGGGCGTATCCGGTGGTGAAGAAGGAGCTCTTAAAGGACCTTCAATCATGCCGGGGGGCGATAAAAATTCATACAAACATATTGCGCCCTATATTGAATCTATCGCTGCGCGAGCGGACGGCGAAGCTTGCTGCGGCTGGGTAGGAACAGATGGTGCAGGCCATTTTGTAAAGATGGTTCACAACGGAATCGAATATGCAGATATGCAGTTTATTGCAGAGGCTTATGACCTCTTACGAAAAGTGGATCGCCTTGCGCCTCCAGAGATTGCCCAATTATTTGCGCAATGGAACAAGGGGTTGCTTGGCTCATATTTAACAGAGGTCACTGTAGAAGTTCTCAATCACATTGATCCCACAACCAAAGCGCCATTCATTGACATCATCTCTGACCAAGCTGCCCAAAAGGGCACCGGAAAATGGACTATTGAAACTGCTACAGACCTGGGTTCCCCTGTGACAGCAATCTCTGCAGCGGTTTCGGCTCGCATGCTCTCGGCAGCAATACATAATCGTGCGGCTGTTCAAGCACTTCTCAAGCCACAAGAGAATTCAGGAGCAAAGAGCGTTGCAGCGCTTGTTGAAGATGCCCTGTGGGTTGCCAAGGTCATCGCTTATTCAGAGGGAATCTCCATGATTAAGCGGGCAAATCAAGAGTTTAATTGGGAAATCAATCCTGGCCAGGTGATCGCGCTATGGCGTGGAGGCTGCATTATTCGAGCTGAGCTACTCAAAGATATCAAGATTGCCTTTACTCAGGACCCTGAACTCGAAATCTTGGTCGCATCTAAACACTTTGCATCACTCATTCAAGAACGACAGAAGAGTCTGCGCGCGTTGATTCAAATTGCAGTTGGAGCCGGTGTACCAACAATGGCTCTTTCAAGTGCCCTCAATTATCTTGATTTCATGCAACAACCGCGGGCGGCAACTGCCTTAATTCAAGGCATGCGTGACTTCTTTGGATCTCATACCTATGGCAGAGTTGATGCTCCGGGTGTATTTCACACTCTCTGGTCAGGCGATAGAACTGAGGTCAAAAGTTCGTGATTGATTCCCCGGCGCTGCAAGCAATCGCAGAAGAACTCCGTCCGTACCAACGGATTGGAGTCGCTTTTTCTGGTGGGGTTGATTCTGCAACGCTACTAGCTGCAGCCGCTCATATCTTGGGTAGGAAATCAGTAATTGCATTTCTTGGAGTATCAGAGAGCTTGGCGCAGCGCGAGCGATTAATCGCTCATCAAATCGCTAAGTCACTTGAGGTCAAGCTCGTTGAGATTCACACACAAGAGATGAGCAACCCCCAGTACATTGCCAATGATGGAAATCGTTGTTATTTCTGTAAGAGTGCACTCTTTGACGAGATTGCCAAGATTGATCTTGACGCTTTCAATTTAGATGCAATTGCTTATGGTGAAAACTACGACGATTCTCTAAAAAGTGACCGTCCTGGTCAGCGAGCTGCACGAGAATTTGGGGTCATTAAACCCCTATCTGATGCCGGTCTTTCTAAGAGTGATGTGCGCGCGCTGGCACGCAGTTTCAATTTACAAGTAGCCGAGAAGCCAGCTACTCCATGTTTAGCTTCGAGAATTAAGCCCTTTACCCCGGTAAGCACAATGGCACTACGGCAAATCGAAATGCTCGAGGATTTTCTCTATGCACGTGAGTTCAGTGATGTGCGAGCTCGTTATTTTGGAGAAAAGTTATTCATTGAAGTCGCAGAAGATTCACTCTCTTTGCTCTCTGATGTAAAAATGCAAGCTGAAATCAGATCTTTTGCACTTTCTCATCAATTACCTGAAATCAATTTCTCAGATAAGCCTATTCGCTCTGGCTCTTTTAGCGCCACACATTTAAACTCTGCTCATGTCTAACAAGTGGGAGATTCCGGCAGAGTTTAGTGATGTTGTCAGACTCGACCATGACAGAAAAAAGCGTCGAGGATTTCCTGAAGCGATTTTGACAGAACGTAAAAGTAATGATCAGATTAATCAGATTGTTGCAACACGAGATCCTGAATCTCGTCTAATTTTCACTCGGGTTACTCAATCGCAATTCGAACATTTGTGTCAGTTGCTTCCCGATGGTGAAGTCTACGAAGAAGCTCGGCTCTTTATTCATCCCGCTATTTCTAAACCTGAAAACGATAAGCAGGTTTTAGTAATTACTGCTGGAAGCTCTGATTATCCGGTTGGACTTGAGGCAGCCCTGACTGCCAGAGCGCTAGGGCGACAAGTGGAGATTCTTACGGATGTTGGGATTGCTGGGATTTCTAGAATTTTGAAGCAAATAGATACCTTGCGGAAAGCTTCTTGCATCGTCGTTGTTGCTGGAATGGATGGTGCGTTGCCTGGTGTAGTAGCTGGGTTGGTAGAGGTACCAGTTATTGCAGTTCCAACATCTGTTGGTTATGGCGCAGCCTTCGAAGGACTGGCCCCTCTCTTAACGATGCTTAATTCGTGTGCTCCAGGAGTAGCAGTCGTTAATATCGATAACGGTTATGGCGCTGGTCATATGGCCGCACAAATCACTCGCTGATTTTTGCTCCATAGCTAAATCCGGCTCGCTCAGCCTCAAAACGGGCCTCTTCCATAAGCACCCTCGTTGGAATATTTAATTTATCCGCTAACGCTCTAATTTCATCAAATTCCGGAGAGACATGAGTGATAAAGCCCTCGAGTGAAGAAATTTTGAAATTGATCTCAGTACCTCTTACTAGAATCTTTCTAAAAACCCTATCTAAAACAACCTTTGATACTTCGTGTACCCGATATCCAATTGATGATGTTTCTTTAAAGAGAATTTCTCCGAGTTTCTTCTGATCATTTTGTGTACAGAGAACTTTAAGTGTAAATCCTGGCCGATTCTTTTTCATCTGAATTGTTTCAGACCAGGCATCCCTAGCGCCAGCGGCCATTAATTTTTCAATCACTAATGGGATTAATCGGGGGTCACTGTCATCAATGTTAGTTTCTAAAACTACCTGCTCTGTTTCATCCACATTCAAAATAATACTCACCCGCAATATATTTGAATAATCCTCAGGATTTCGAGTTCCGGCACCATATCCCCATTCACCAGATGTGGAGACTGATCTATTAGAACGTGCAAAAGTTGTGAGAATTGCTGCTCCTGTCGGGGTCAAACATTCCCCTCTCTTCTCACTAGTAAATACAAATCCACGGAGAAGTTCTGCAGTTGCAGGAGCTGGAATAGGTAATTCGCCGTGACTAGTGTGCACGGTTCCACTACCTACCTCTAGATTGCTGTAAAAAATCACCGAGATATCAAGCGAATCAAGCAGGGCTGCAATTCCGATAATGTCTGCAATTGAATCTGCAGCGCCTACTTCATGAAAGTGGACATCTTTGATCTCTACTTTATGGACTGCAGCCTCTGCCTCAGCAAGAGCGAAGAAAATTTGATAGGCAAACTTTTTAACTCGATGTGAAAGCTGCGACTCCAATAACTTCTCTTCAATCTGTTGCCATGTCCGCTCTGCTTGTTGATCGCGATTCTCTTCAACCTTCACATAGGTTGCTCGGACACCGGCTCGAGTGACCTCTTCTTCTTTGAAGGTAATCAGGTTTGGATAGACCACATCTACCGCACGTTGCGCTATCGCTAAATCTGCGCCCAGGTCTACGAGCGCGGCAATAAACATGTCACCGGCAGCACCATTACGCGCATCTACTGCCAGCGCATTCGACATTAGTTGCGCTTTTCTCGCTTCAAGATTCCAGCAAACATGCGCGCTGGGTCGTACTTAATATCAACAACGCGCTCCTTCATAGGAATGATTGCATTATCTGTAATCTTGATGTGCTCAGGGCAAACTTCAGTACAGCACTTTGTAAT
>JACCEC010211847.1_pt1 | contig 17173 bp, 15 predicted proteins | sample 7450121 | NCBI WGS metagenome assembly JACCEC01 (sample SAMN15323455, study PRJNA562643) | freshwater metagenome | isolation source: river surface water | place: USA:Blue River Watershed | collected 2017-08-18 | reverse complement strand
TAGATAAACATTAATATGAATCCTTTTTATGGAAATAACTTCTCCAGATATCCCCAATCTATCTCCCAAAACATGCAAGTAGAAAAAAATGATTACACTCAAAACATTATCAAACCCCCTGAACCCAATGTCACTCAAGGAAGAATAACCCGCAAATTTGTCGTTTTATCTCGTGATAGAGACCTCGTTAAATACCCCAATTCCAACAAATATCGTATCAATGTTCCTCAAGAGTGGCGTGATGTTGTTAGTGCTGCGCTTATTGAAGCCATCATCCCCAACACCTACTACAACATCAATTCAACCAATTACAACTTTTTTATTTGTGAATTACCCCTACAAGTAAATACCATACAAATACCTGAAGGACAATATTCAAATCAACTCCTTCTCGATACTCTCAATGGACATCATGGAGACCTTTTCAGTAGTCTTACATCCAAATTTAATTTTGCTCAAAATCCAATCAATAAATGTCTTCGTATACAATCAAATCGTGCTACTGATTTCGATTTCGTCTATAACATTAATCATACAACAAATACATCATGTTCACCTTGTAAAGTTAATTCATGCGATTTCACTATTGGATTCACAAATCAAACATATTATTCACAAGAAGTAAATCTTCAATTTATTAATGTCACTGCTATAACATCAACTGGTGAAACATCAGACCAAGATTATAATATTTATAAATTAGTTGCTGATAATTGTGATTTCACATCAATCTTTTATGTTGATGATTATGTTATTTTAAATGATGGAGCAGGAAATACCTATCCCATCCAAATATATCAAATAAAAAATGATAAAACTATCTTTTTTGAAGATTTATCTGGTTCTGCTGTAGCTACTATCACAGCTCTCAGTGGTAATATTATGCAAAATATGAGTGTTCTCATCTCTCCAAATATCTATCAATTACAAATTGAACCTGTCATTTTCCTCCGCATTCGCGATTTCCAAAATTTCAATTCAACTTCTATTGGTGCCGAAAACTCCTATGCTATCCTCCCTCTCTTCCAAAATTTCTTCAGTAATACCGTTATCAACTCATCTACACTCCCCTATGGTGGTATTACCAAATTCTTTAATCCTCCTCTCGACCGTATTCCATTCCTTGATATAGAATTTGTCACTTCTGATGGAGAATTATTTGATTTCCGTGGTCAAGAAAATACACTCGTCTTCGAATTTACATGTCTCAACCAACCCAACAAATACAATTATTAATCCCAAAATCCCAAAATCCCAAAATTAATAATTAAAAAGGAAAATGGGAATGTAATGAGAATGAACTTAAAGAAATAAATCCATCCATTTTGTTGTCGTTATAAATTATTCAATTAATTTCTATTGAATAATAAGTTAAGTTAAATATGCAAACATCAACATCATCATCAAATATTACATTTATAGATAGAACACATAGACCATTTATTTATATAAAATTCAGAGGTGATATTGAAATAACAGATGAAAATTTTGAGGAATATAAAAAGGAATATTTGGAATTATTGATGACATGTAAACAAAATCAAGATAAAATTATTCCCATTATAGATGTTTCTGCTATTAATATTTTATCTGGAAAATATATGACAAAACAGATGGAATTCAACAAACAACTTTTCAAATTACATGAAAAATATTTACATTTTGCGATTATATATACGGAGAGTAAGGTATTGAAGAATTTGATAAAAATAAATATGTTTGTTGAAAGAACAGCTGTTCCAGTTCATATTTGTCGTTCTATTTCAAAAATCAATAAAATCATAGAACAAAATTATGGTGAAAACTTTGATTCTTCTGTTTTGATTTCTAAAGAAACTGAATAAATATAAATATTATTTCCTTTTATATATTAGAAATACATAGAAATATAGATATTAAAATGTTTAATAAAAATCAGATTTTAAAAGAACCACTTAATTTTGTTGGAAGTGTCATTATCTTTTTCCTTATCATGGTCGTTATTTATGTCTTCATCCGTCTTATTCAAGGAACCATCCAACAAAATAAAATGATAAAGAAATATGATATTGTAATGCCAAGACAAGGGGATGGTCGTAATTTTATAGCTTGTCCCATTGGTTGTGAAAGAGGTGTTTGTATAAATAAAAATAAAGAAGGAAAGATTGGTACATGTCAATATGATTTCCAATGTCAATATTGTGAAGATAAAATCACGAAACAATTTTATGTAGGGGGTAATTATGAAAATGAAAAGAAGATAATACCAACATATGAACAACCTAAAATACGAGATGATGATTTTGATATTCTCAACAAAGATATTGAGAAAAACAATGATTATGTAAAAAAATTAAATGAAGAAATACAAAAAGAAAATAATATTATCATGGCTTCTTATAAATTATAAATTTATTTATTTACCCATACCAACACTTCCTGGTCTACCCTTTGAACCTCCTAATCTTCTAAATCCTTCATAATGCATTCCTACAGTTCCAGGTCTTGCAATTAAACCTTCAACAATTCCATATTCGTTACATAAATAAACGAGACCGGCGAACACAAGAGCATGAACAAATGCTGAAAGTACTGAAGTTTGACAACTCATGAAAAGTTTCTTTCCTACTGGTGGAATTGTGATTAAAACACCAGGTGATAATAAAAAGAATAATACAGCTAAACACACATAATTCATCATTTTTCTTGTTTTTATTGTTTTATATTATTAAATGATATTTTTTTAAGAATTGTTAAAATAAATAATTGATTTCTAATTTATTTATTTATTGAAAAGTTGAGAATAAACGGAATATAAAATATCCATTGAAAAATTCGAATTTGCAATCTCCTTCGATTTTTCTATATAAGTTTCTAAATCACTACTTCCACCAACTCTTATATAATGTTCATTATCTGATGAAGATACAAAAATCATCGGAAATGTATCCATCCCAAAATTTCTCTTATATGTCATCTTCTCATTCTCATTACGTGATACTATTATTTTTTCATATTTACATTTTTCCCTCTTTAATATCTGTATAGCTCTTTCACAATAAGGACATCCATCCAAAACATACAAAACAAACATTCTTATCCTTTCTATTCTTTATATTGAAATTTATTTCACATTTTATATTAGAATAAAAGATGAAAATAGCAATATTTCCAGGGTCTTTTAAACCACCACACATTGGACATCTTCATATTCTTGAAGAGATGCTTTTGACTAAACCGGCTTTTCAAGAAATTTATGTTATTGTTTCTTATAAACCCCGTCCACTTGACCCCAAATTCTATAAATTCTCATCTCTTAATTCACAGGAAATGTCTCAATATCTCAAACAATATGACATCACTCTTGAAAGTGGATTAACAAAAAAAGAATATGAAAAAATTTATGAAAAACTCATTTTAAAAGGAAAAATACCAATGATAAATGTTGAACAATCCATGAAAATCTGGAAAATTTATGAAAAATATCTTCATAAAAAATATCCTAAAGAAATGACTACAACTAAATTACATATTTATGAATCTTTCTCACCATCACCTGTTTTCTCCACTTTTGCTCTTGTTAATCAATTCCTCAGAAAAGGAATAAAAGAATCAAACATCTATCTTATGAAATCCAAAAAGAATCAATCAAATAGTCGTTTCAACTTTCTAAAAAAGAGATATTCTAAAATACATTTCAAAGTGATTTCACCTAAATTCCCTCAAATCCATTCCACACAATTCCGTAAAAGTATTCTAAATCATGATGAAAATAGTTTTGAATCTTTCTTACCTGCCGATTTACCAGAAACAGATAAAAAAAGAATTTGGGGAATTCTTACAAAACGAATGTCTGTTAAAGACCGCAGAACCATGATTTCTAAAATTTAATAAATCCATTCTGTTTCATTTTCCTCTTTATCTTCTTCTCATCCACTGTATATAAAATATCTCTCAAATAATTCATATCTTTATCTAATATATCCATTTCTGCGATTTCTTTCATAGATGTTCCATTTAATCTCTCTAAAATAAAATTCATTGAAAAAATACCACATTCACTTCCACCATATTGATGTCTTCTATCATTATATACTATTGTCGGTTTAATCCCCGCTTTATCAAATTTCTTTGCGAAATCCACAATAAAACGTTTTATGTATTTATTGGGAAGTTCACCATATGAATCGTAATAATTCAATTCAGCATTCTTTTTATTAAATTCAGCATAAAAACCAACCCAATGAGAACCTGGTTGGTCCGATGTATCCAAATTAAACACAACTCCCATCTTATTCATCCCTGACCCCAACATTTTCTTTATATCGATATTTGTTAATTCACATGTTATTGATGTTGGACAATCAGCTGGAAGTGTTCCAGCATACCAAAAATCATCATGCAACTTCTCATATTGTTTCATCACAAACAATATATCATATGTATTTAACCATGTATATTTATTTTGTTCCCATTCTTTTGGTTTCTCCGGTTTAAAAGTATACATATTAATATCATTATCTTTTAATCTTTTAACGAAATCTAATTTCTTCCAACAATACTCATCATAAGAACATATCCCAGATAATTTATTTCTTATAATTTGCCATAATTTATCTTTATCAACACCTTCAATGGGAATCGGGTCATTAGGATGTTCTTTATTATATGCTCTTGCTATTTTCAAGAGACTTTCATAAGAATAACATGTTTTGGGAAGTTTCTTTTTAACTTTTTTTCCATCTTTGGTTAAAGTGGAACCTTGAGAACAAACAGCACATCGAGAATTTGTTGCAATCATCTTTTTCCCTTTAACAACTTTCATATCTTTTTTTTTAATCACTTTCATTGAACTTTTTCTCGGTCTCATTTATAAATATACCAATTCTTTTCTCTATTTTTCTCGTAAGATAAAAATCCAATTTAAAGATAGAATAAATATGAAAGCCCAAAAAGCCCAATATTATCCAGAAATTGTTGTTGGTGGTGGTATTTCCGGTCTTTATTATCTCTATAAATATCCTCCACAACATAAAACATTAATAATAGAAAGGAATGGTGAATGGGGAGGAAGAATACAAACACGAGAATTCAAATATGATAATGAAGTTTTTAAAATCGAATCTGGTGCCAGTCGTTTTAACCAAAACCATCATAATCTTATTCAACTCATCCATGAAATCGGTCTTCAACAAAAAATACAACCCATTCAAACTATTACCGAATTTAAACCTACCTACCAATCCTCTTTTAAACCCAAACAAACATATTACTATATCGAAAAAGTTTATAAATATTATATGAAACATCCGGATTCACCCGATTTACACAATAAAACCTATATAGAATATGCCAAAAAAGTATTGACAGATGAAGAAATAAAGTTTATAGTTGATTCATTTGGTTACACATCAGAATTAACAAGAACAAATGCTAAATATGCTATTGAATTATTTCATCTTGATTTTTCACCAAAAAATCAATTTTATGGACTAAAAGGGGGATTATCTCAAATCATTCATAAACTCATCTCAATTCTCTCTAAAAATAAAAACATAACGATGAAACTCGGTTTAGACCTCAAAAATATCAAATATAATCCTTTCTCTAAATTATTTACTCTCTACATTAAATCCTCAACCAAAACATTCATCTATAAAACTCACCAACTCATCCTCGCAATCCCAAAACCTTCATTAAAAAATTTCTTTATATTGAATCCCATTAAACGAGATTTAAATAGAATAAATTGTATTGCACTTTTGCGTTATTATTCGTTGTATGGTAGGGAGAAAGAGACAGGAAAATATTGGTTTGAAGATATGAAAAAGACAACAACGAATCATTGGATTCGATATATAATTCCGATAGATAAATCGAAAGGATTAGTTATGGCGAGTTATACTGATGGTATATTTGCTAAGAAGATGAATAAGAGGATAGAAGATGGAAGAGATGAAGAAGATATGGAAAAGGGTTTGAAAAAAATAATGGATTTGGAGGAATTGAGTAAACCGAAAATATCTAAAAAATATTATTGGGAATGTGGTGTTGGATTATGGAAAAAAGGAGATTATAGTTATGAAGAAGTTGCTCATAAGATGTTAAAACCATTTAGTAATATGAAACTTTTTATAATAGGAGAGAATTATTCATTGAATCAGGGTTGGATAGAAGGAGCATTAACATCAGTTGTAGCATTAGGAGAAATAGGAGGAGTTGATATATTAAATCGTTCAATCCATTTATGAAGTTCCCATCTTTCTTGATGTTGAGGAAGAATGAGATGAATTGGAACATCTTTGAAAAACCTTTCAACATCCCTTTTATTATATTTTTTAAACAAATTATTCAAATCATTCGCTTTTAGTGCTTTATTTAAATTATTACAATTTCCATGAGGTTTAGCTGGTCTTTTCATTACATCATCACGTATTTTACCATAATTTTTTGGAAGAGGAACTTTAATAATATCAGAAAGAACTTGGAGAAGATTATCATTATCATAAAGAATATCTTCAAAACAAACAACAAAACAATTACTATTTCGAGATGCGAAATTCATATACATTTGATAATAAAATAACCAGACTTTGGCAATTGATGTAAAATGTTTAACAAAAGGGTCACCTAACCATAAATTTAAATTCTTTTTCATCATAACGGGATGATGAAGAAGCTCATTGAAATTATTTATATTTAAATTATATGGTTGTTTTTTCATAGATTGAAACCAAGAGAAAGGATTTTTGATAAAAAGAAGATGAAAACATTGAGGGAAATTTTGTATTTGAAGTGTATGTTTCCATTTTCTGGTTGACCCTTCTCTAACAATTTCAATACCAAAAATGTGACTAAAAAGATTTACCATTAAATTTGTTCCAGTATTAAATGCACCAAATATTTGTATTGTCGGTTTTTTATTATTTGTTTTTGGAATTGCCGAATTATGGGGAAAAATATGATAAACAGGATTTTCTTCAACAACAACTTCTTCAACAACAGCTTCTTTAACAACTTCGTTTATATCTGATTTTTCAACATTTTCTCCTTCTACAACTTCCACTTCTGGATTTTCAACGTTTTCAATTTTTGTTGGAATAACAGAAGCAGATGTTATAAGAGGTTTGGGATTTGGTGGAGTAGGATATACAATTGGAACAGACCTGGAATGAATAGGAAGAGATTTAGGAATGGTATTGATAGTTAGAGTTTGAGGACGTACTTGGAGATTAATAGGATTTGATTGTTGAACAGGTAGAGAAGATACAAAAGAAGGATTATTTAAAAGATTTCTCTGTTGTTCTTCAGTTAGAGGAGTTTCAGATAATAACAAAGGAGATGAAGATTGGAGTTGAGCTTCTCTTTGTTTATTTTTTTGTGCAATCTGTTGTTGTTGTTGTCTTTTCTTTTGATTTATTCTTTGAAGTTGTAATTCCATTCTTTTGCGAATTATTTGATTATGTCGCAGATTCCTTTTTAGAACTTCAGGATTCATATGATTCATTTATATGAAAAAATCTAATTATTTTTATAAAATATTATTTTTTTTATAAAAAAACATATTGACAAAGATTAGAGGTTTTTATTTTATTTTCTTAAAATGAATAAAAATGAAACAAATGAAACAAAAAAGAAAAATTCGGGAAACACAAAAACTCTTACTGTAAACAAAAAAACAAATTGGGGAATCGGAATTGAACACGAAATGAGAATCCGTTTTAAAAAAAACATTTCAGAATTCCCCGCCGATTTTGTCAGTAAATTCTTTCCTTTCGTCATGGAACAAACCCTCAGAACTTCCTCTGGATACATCTTCTTGAATTCTTATTCCACTGCCTATTATTTTCAATGGATGAAAGTCCCCATCTCCAAATATTATTTTAAGTATGCTCAAAGTGAAGAAGAAATTGAATTTAGTAAAGAAATGATTATCTTATATGATTTAATGAAAAAAGCAAAGGCAAAAGAGCTTTATCCTCTTGATAATCCCCTTTATTTTAAACGTTCAAATGACCCCCTTGAAATTAAACAAAACAGAAATCGCATATGTTTCTTTATATCGATTTTTTGTTTGTATCATCATCCACTTCTGTTTTATGACATTCATCATAAAAACTATGAGCAGAATAATATTTCTTTAAGAGATTTATGGGATTATGAATATCAAATAGAGAATATAATGGATAATAAAGTATTTGATAATTTCATGACGGATTTCACGGCTTTCTATAATGGTGATTTTTATCAACAATTTAAAGAGAAATTAAATGTTCTTTTAACAACTTTTTCAATAAAAGAAATGGGAATGGACACAATTAAAATTGAAAAAAACGATGTAGATTATCTCTATCAACGATTAACTCTTATTGACGATTTAAACATTTCTAATATGACAACTGACCAACCCAATATCACTTATAAAGATATTACTCAAATTGAGAGAAAATATAATGATATTTTACGAGCAATGTTGAATGAGAAAAACAATTTCGGATTTGTTGAAGATAGTGATGAAAAGGCTAATTTCTATAAAACTTGTGGAGATTTATATAGAAATAATCTTCCATATTTAGATTTAACTTCTCTCACAACTTGTCTCGAATTTGTTACAACCAATTACAGAAAAACATCATTTGAAACTCAATATAATGAACTCAAAAACTATGAAGATACTTTTTTCCATGTCATTAATCATATTCCCATTTTCAAAAAGTTTGTTGATGTTTTAGGTGAAATCTCGTATCATAATACTGGTTCCGTTGGACAAGTTATTGAAGTATATGATATTATGACATTCGACTATAATATTTTAGAACCAGATTACACAGGTTCATATCATATTTGGATTACACCCCCATATCATCCAGATACTACAATGACACGGTTTATGGAAGAATGTGCAACATTGGCGAATAAGTTTCAATTGATAGAACCGTTGATAGCGGGACATTTTACAGCTCCTTCAGTGGATGCATTTGGTGACAATGGTAAATTGGCAAGAACAAGTTTGAGACAATTTATAGGTAATTATTCGAATTATGGAAGTAGTGATATAAGTTTCTTGATGGGAACACCCACACATTTTATAAATGAATATTATGTTTCAGAAAATGATATGAGAGAAGCTGTTGAAAAGGGGAAGAGTAATGAGATATATGCAGTTGTGAAAACACCAGTATACAATTATTATGGAAAACCGGTTTTAAATTTTGGAAAATTGGAAGAGAGAAGAGGAACATCGAAATTATATAAAGATTTTGGAACAGGAAATATTAATTCAAAACCACCGGCTAATGTTCAAGATTATTATAGTGTTCTTTTCCAAAAAAGTTCTATTCGCCCCTTTAGTAATTATAAAACAGAAGGTGTTTATGATACATTAGTTGTTGGACCAGATATTAGAACAAAAAGCTATAATGTAATGAATAGACCATTATCAGATGGATGGAAAGAAGTTTATTTCAAAAAAAATAATCGTTTTATTATTGCTTATGTGAATCCCGAAGAAAAGAAGATTTCATATTCACCTGTTTATGATAAAAATAAATATAGAAAATTATTATCGAGTGAAAGAATTGGTATTGAATTACGCGTTTTTGACCATTTCCCCACATTCCAACTTCAACAAATCCTAAGAATCTTAGCTGGTCTTACTTATCAATCTTTTATAAAACCATATAGAGTGACTTCTGAAAATATGTATATACATGAACAATGGTGGCATAATGAGATGGCAAATGTAATAATGAAAGGATTTGAATATAAACCAAGTTATGAATATTTGAGGAACTTATCTAAAGAATTCGGTATTTCAGAAATAAGATTACCACAAAATGTAAATAATAAAGATGTGAAACAAACAACATATACAGAGATGGTATTTGAAATGATTTATAGAAGATTGGATTTGAAATATAGAAAGAATAAGATATATGATGAGTTGTGTTTTAAGGATAGGAAGATGAAATTTGAGAGTTTGAATAGAAAGACTTGGTTACAAATCTTCACTGATTTCCTTTTACAAAATCCATCTTATTATCGAAAATTAAAAGAAAAAGAAAACAAAAATAAAGAAATTAAAAATGAAGATATTATCAATGTTTTGGGACCCAGATATAATCATAATATTAATCGAATTAAACATTATATGAAAAAATTTAATATCACAAACAACAACATGAAAAACAATAACAACACAAAGAACACACAGAACACAAAGAACACAAAGAACACCAAAAATTGAATTTAAAGAAAAGAATAAGTTTTATGAATAAATTTTTTTTATTCAAAAAGAGAAAGGAGAGAGAGGAAGATGAATATTCCTGAACCATATTTGATAATTGATTTGAGACAACCGTCGGAAATGAAAGGTGTAACAATTTCAGGTTTTAAAAGAATGGATGTTGTCACTATTTTTCAAAATTCTATGATAAATAATAAATTAGAAGATGCGTTAAAATGGTGCGTTGAATTACATATTTCTGGAATGAATAATCAAATTTGGGATTCTTTATTCCAAGTTTACATCAAACACATCAACATAAATAATCCTAAATTATATCTTTATTATTTAAAACGTCTAAAAGATTATGAAAAAAACATTTCTAAAAACTATCCACCTAAAAAACATGAAATATTTACTCGTAATGACCAAGAAATCCGACATTTATTTGCCGAATTAACTGCCATGTTAACACTAACAAAAAAGAATGGTTTATTCATACCAAAATCATTACCGAAATTGGATAAAACTTTTTATTCAAAAGAGACAATACAAAAACATATGATTGCGAGAAGTGCAGATAAAATTTATGATTTTGTTCATATTCAACAAGATAAAGATATTATTTTGGCTTTGAATGAGATATTGAATAATTTGTTATCGAAGAGACAGGGGACATTTTCGAATTGTATATATTGGTATTTGTGGATAGAGAAAGTTGAACAGATGAAGAGGAAAGATAATTTGCAACCAATTGTTTTTGATACAAAAGATGTTAAACCAGTTGAAGGGATTGAAGAAGAACATTGGTCAATGTGGATTTGGTCGTTATGGGAAATAATTTTTTATGCAATGAGAGATAAATCTGAACAAAAACAATTTTTCATAAATAAGATGTATGAGGATTTCAAAAAGGATTTCAAACCAGCTGTTGTAAATAAAAAGAAATATTTATTTTATTTGGCTTTTTATTTTTTTAAAAATCATATAAATTGGGAAGCTGAAATGATACATCAAGAATTTATGTTAATTCAAACATGTGCAAACATTAATTCTTTATATAGAGAAGTTAAATTACATCTTGAAAAAGATTTATGTTTAGATGAAAGAAATACATTAAATGATGAATATTTATCTTTACATCAACAATTTATAGATAGAATGGCTGGTGGAGGATATACTAAACCAATGAAAGAGATTGAACCTTTGAGAAACACTTGTATATCTCAAGTTGACCCTACAAAATATCCTCATTTAAAACCACTTAGTAAAATAAATTTTGAAGAAGAAATAATTCCCATTGAATATCATCATATGATAGAAGAACAAGCCCGAATAGTAGAAAAAGAAATACAGGAAGATATAGAAAGGGGACATCGTTCAAGAAGAACGGGGATGGAGAATATGGAATCGAAAGTGGAAAGAACACGTAAGAATGGTTATAGAAGTGGAAGTGGAGAAGATGAAGAGACTGACCCTGAAAAAATACATCAGAATTATAAATTGGATTTATATAGTCAATTTATAGCTTATAAATCAAATGATTCACCGAGTAGAAGAGGGAATGATAATGAAAATGATAATTATATGGAAACGGCTAAAACAAAAAAGATAGAATTCCAGGATAGGAATAGACATAGAAATAGACATAAACAAAGAAAGAGAAAAGATGATGAAGATGATGATGATGAATTTGATTAGTAGATATAAATATGATTTTTTTGAGAAATTAAAATCCAACATATTTGTAGGATTATAATAATTATAAATAGGGGAATGGAACTAAAATTAGAAGAAAACCGTTATACTTATTTTTTTAGTATATATATCATTTATCTCTTTTTAACTTTAATGGTTTGGATTGCGGAGGAAGACCGTGCTTGTAACATTGAAAATAAGAATCCAATATTAAAAGCTTATAACAAATTATATGGTGGAAATGAATTTGTAAGTTATTTTGTTGTAATAATTTCATTTTTGGTAATATTATTATCAGTATATCAAGCAACCAGATATTCACAATTGTGTTTGAAAACAAAAATAACAGGATTGGGAATGATGATATTGATAGGAATGGCGATAGTATTATTTTTTGCTGTTTCTTTTATAATGTTATTTTTCCATGAATCTTATAAAGAAGTTGGTGAAAATAAGTTTTTCAAATATTTTGTTTTTTTCTTTTCTTATTTGTTTTATGGTATTATTGGTTTCTTTTTATGGAAAACAAAAGATGTAAAAGGATTTGAAGTTGGAATTGTAATATTTTTATTATTTACTTTTGGATTAGCTGGATTCATTCGTTCTCAAGAAGCTAAAAATGCAATGGTTCAAGGATTCAAAAAGAATAAATATAATTTTTTAGTATTAAATTGTATGAATTCTGGTTCAACAATAGATTTGGGAAGTGTTGGAGAAGTTGAAGGTGAAGATGGAATAGAAAGTTTTGCAAATAGGAGTATGATGAGAGACCCTTCACTTTTGCAATATAATAGTTTAACAAAAGAGAAAGGTAATAATTATATTTTGTTGAAAGATAATGTTCCAATACAGTTTATGAATCCAGTGTCAAATAAATATCAGGATTTTATATTATCGGATTTTTATTATCCTGGAAGTTATTATACATATATTGAAGATTCACCGGTTCAAGGACATCCATCTTATGAAGCTATAAAATTAGCATTAACAAAATATAAAGTGAGAATTGTTCATTTGGATGTTTTTCCATCAAAGAATGATATGAATATGCCAAGTGTGAGATGTTTGGATATGGCAAAAGATGCGACAGAATTGTCATTTGTGAAATGTTTGAAATTGATAGAGAAGTATGGATGGGAAAATCAATCACAAAAATATCCATTATTCTTGTTTTTAAATTTCCAAGGAAACACAAATGATAAATTATTTAATCAAGTCTATAGAGATTATTTAGATGTGTTTAAAGGACGAATCCCAAATAAGAAATATGGATTTGGAGGAAGAAATGGAACATTTCCTATATCAAAAGCTCCAATGAGGGAATTTATTGAAAAAGTAATTCTATTGACAAATATATATCCGACAAGAACAGTTTTGGATGAATTGATACAAGGAGGAAATGTTTTAGCAGAAGGAGATGGAAATGGAGATGGTATTGGAAATATAAATATGAATATAGAACTTTATAAAGAATCTTATGTGAATTTTGATTCAGTGGGAATAGGTCAAGATAGAGATAAGACAAAATTATATGTGAATCATCAGAGAAATATGTCATTTTTCTATACATTACCAAATATGGAAAAAGTTACACCGAACGAGAATAAATCGGGATTATATAATCCGAACTTCCAAGATGTGGCACAATATGGTATACAAGGAACAATGATGTATTTGTTTGTGCCAGATATGAATTTAAATAATTGGTATATGTTTTTCAAGAGTATGAATAATATGTATCCAGTGTTGAAGGATGAGACATTATTAGCATTAGAACCGGAGAAACAGGATTTGAAAGAACAAAAACCAATAACGGGATTACAGAAACCACAGAAATATTGTGTAATTCCGGGATTTATGGATACAGAGAAATCGAATTTGACAACAGGTGTTGAGAATAATTCTTGTGGTAATTCTGATTAAGTTTTTTAGAAAATATATTTTTATAAAATAGAAGATTATATAAAAAATATGAATGAAAATAATGCCAATTATATGTTAGGAATTTTAAAGAAAAAAAAGATGATGAAAGCTAATGTTGACAATAACAACCGTAATAACAACACCAAAAACAAAAATAACAAATCTAACACAAATTCCAATAATAATATTTTATTGAAACAATTAATGAAGATTCAAGAAAATATAAAAGCTGAAAATGGTGAAGTAGTAATGAATATGAACACAACTACATCAAATACTATGAATATTAATAGGAATGTTAATAGGAATGTTAATGGGAATGAAAATAAGAATAAAAAGACATTTAAAAATATTTTATTGAGTGTTATAAAGAAATTGGAAACGGATGTTGAGAAAATTTCAAATAAAATAAATAATTTCAATCGTGAGAAGAAGAGTATTGTTGAAATGAATCAACAAGAGATTGAACGTTTAAAAAGTTTAATTAGAAAATTATATGGAACAATATTATCAATTTATGAATCTTTAGAAGTTGATAAAGAGACGAGACTTGAAATATTAAATAAATTGAAAAAGAATATTGAATCAAATGCTAACTTTTTACAAAATATTGATGAAATAAATAAAATTAGAGGTTATATTGAAGAAAATCAAATGATGAATGAATCTGTTGAAGAAGAAAAGACAGCTGAATTAGTTGAACCTTCAAAAGAAGAAGAAGAAGTTTCAAACTTAACTATTTTTAATTTAATCAATGAAAACAAAAATAAAAATAAGAATGCAAACAAAAATAAGAACAAAGTTAATGTTGTCAATGTGATAACAGAACCCATTATGTCAGTTATAGAACCAACACCAACCCCAACACCTGAAGTAAAAGAACCTAAAATTTTAAAAGAAAAGAAATTAAATGTTTCAAAGAAAGTTTCAGTAAAATTAAATGAAATGAAACCTTTAACTAATCAAGAAGCTAAAATGTCTTTAAATCAATTCTTAATTCAAAAATTAGGAACTTCTAATGTAAAAAAAAATAATACTTCAACCCCTTCAACCCCTTCAATGACCTCTCAAGAACAAGTTCCTTTAACAACTACTACTATGAATACATCTATGAATACATCTATGAATACATCTATGAATACATCTATGAATACAACAATGAATATGAATAAGAATAAGAATAGAAAGAATACATCAAGTTTCAATGTTGTTTCACCAGTTCAACAAATCCCCTTAAATCAACCAAAGAATAATGTTTTTGTTTAAATTTTATTTTCTGTTTCAGTGGTTTCACCATTTTCACTATTTTCTTTAAATTCAATTTCAACAGGTTTGGTGTTTTCTTTTATGACAGCTAAGATTTCTTTAATTTGTTTTCTTTTTTCGTCTAATTCGAGTTTTTGTAGATTTTCGGGTAAGAAGAAGACATTAAAAATGTAGAGTGTTTGTGGATTCCATTCACAATTATATTTAAAACAATATTCAACAATTTCTTTTTTTAGACTTTGACATGCTCCTAATAATGTCAAAGAGTCCCATTCACATCCTTTCTTATGGAAAAAATCGAGGAATAATAATGAACCCATTCTGGCTGAATATTCGCATAATAATTTATTTAGAGGTGTTCCAATTTCATATAATTTCTCTAATCTTGTAATATCATTAATATGTCTTGACATGGAAAACAAATATAATTCCATTTTTGGTTCATATCCCAATGGATAAAATGTTGGAATAACTTCAATAACATCATGATGAATTAAACAATCAACAATGGAATCAATAAATCGGAATTTCTTTTTATTATCTGGATTTTCATATTCAGCGAATATTTGTTCTTCATACATTACAATAAAGAAATAGAAGAATTGAACAGCTTCTTCTTTAGATGGTCCCTCTTTATACATCTTAATAAACATATAAACAGCATCTCTAAAAAATACATTCATAGTTTCTTCTTCAGTAATTTTCGAGCGTATATCAGTTTGGGAAATGATATATTGGATGAATTCAAGGATGTGAGGATTGGCTCTTTCATTCCATTGATTCCATTTAGTTTTAAAAATATCAATTCCAAAATCATTCCCTAAATTAACTGTTCTGAGTTTTAAATTAGCAAAAAATTCAGTTTTATTTAATTTCATTTGTTCAATTACAAATGAATATGATGGAGGAATATCATAATTATTTACTATTTCCATTTTTATAATAAAATCTATCATAAAAATATATTTTTTTATAATTATTCATACGAGATAAACAAATTTAAAGAGGGTGAGCAGTCATATCATTATTAATATTGAAACCAGTAATATCATTCATACCTTGAGCATTTAATTCACCTTCGAAAACAGCGACAGGTTTGCAAGCATCACCGACTAATTCAAAATGATTTGGGTCAGTTGATAAACAGGCACCTCTTCTTCCACCTTTAAGAGGTGATTCATAATTATCTTCAAAATCTCTATTAGTTAAAAAGAATGGAACAAAATCTTCTTTAGTTTCGGTTTGTTGAGGCATCATACCTTTAGCACTATCCATAATAGCACTTAACATATCACCATCTTTCTTTTCTTTTCTATCTTTCATACCACGGAGAGCATCAGGACCAACAGTAGGAACATTACCACTTGAAGCTTCACCTTTACCAACATCAACATCAGGAGCAGTTGTAGGAACATTTTCCTTAGTCATCACAGCTGAATCTTCAAAACCTTCTGAGAAACCACTAATACTCAATACATAAAGAACAGCTAAAAGAAGAGCACAAGGCATATGTTTAGTAGCTACACAAACAATGAGTAAGACCCATAAGAGACGGACAAGTTTGTGACTGGCGAAAGCACGAAGTGAATGATTAAGATTGGTGAAAAGAGTAGAAACGAGTAAAATGAGGATGATAGTAAAAGCAAGATGGAAAGTCTTGTTGTCAAGGAAAGAGGCAACAGATGCACAAGTTTTTTCAAAAGTCTTCATCATTTTTTTATTAATTGTTATACTATTAATATAGATTTATTTTTTCTTTTTTTGTTATTTTATTATTTTATTTTTATTTAGTTGATTAGTTAAAATGTTAAAATGTTAATTAGTTGATTTAAAAAATGTTTTATACGGAATATTTTCTTAATTTTAATTAGAAGTTAATTTATTTTATTCTTTATAAAAATGAATCAGAATATTTGGGGACCCAATTTATGGTTTTCTTTACATACCATGACATTTACATATCCTTTGAAACCTAAACCTGAAGATAAAAAAAATGTTAAAACATTCTTTGAATCATTACAATATATGATTCCTTGTTCAGTCTGTAAAAAAAATTATGTCAGACACTTAAAAGAATATCCT
>JACCEC010611698.1_pt1 | contig 17178 bp, 22 predicted proteins | sample 7450121 | NCBI WGS metagenome assembly JACCEC01 (sample SAMN15323455, study PRJNA562643) | freshwater metagenome | isolation source: river surface water | place: USA:Blue River Watershed | collected 2017-08-18 | reverse complement strand
GTACGGCAACACGACGGTGTGCGGCGGCACCCTGCAATACCCCGTGACGGTCGCGCCGTTCGAAAGCGCCACCGTGGACAACTGGTTGTTGCTGTGTGTTTTCTTGATCTTTGGTCTCTTGTTCTTGATCATAGGCGTGGGCTGTGCGGTCTTGTTCGTCGTCGCGCACTGGCCGGGCGCCAATCCATTTGCGCGTTAAAGTCACGACAGGTACATCGGGCGTTGGTTGGGCGCAAGGCGCAGCGGTTCGGGCACCCACACGACGGGCGAGTCGAACATGTGGGCCGAATCGAGCGGCGCGATCTCCGGGACGAACGGCGCGGGTTTCGGCTCCACGAGGTTGGTCGACCCGATCCCGAACAAGAACGACTCGGTGTCCGCGGCGTTGTGCGACAACGTCGTCCACGGCATTTGCGCGGGCAACAATCCATTGCCGGGCAGCCGGGGGTCGCACGCGGTGCCGTGCGACGAATGCTCGTACATGAGGTATTGGTGCGTCGACGCCGCCCGACGCTGTTCCTGGGCGTAGTTGAGCGGCGTGTTTTTGTTGCGCGTGGACGCCATTGGATTGACAAAAACAAGGGGGAAAAAAGGGGGGGGAAAGAAGGAAAGAGGTTGTGCGTGGGTTGCCGAGAAAAAAAAACACCCGCTTAGTTAGACGGTGTTGTTGTTGTCTGTGGCGTCGTTGTCGTGGTTGTTGGCGTAGCGTTGGTCGTGGGGGCCGAAAACGCACGGGTACGTCGACAGGTGGGGAATGGCGGCGAGGACGGTGGGGCACTGGAAGGTCTTGGACCCCATCCAGATCTTCAGCAAGTGGTGTTTTTTCTTGGGCGACAGCGTGACTCCCGTGACCGCCTCGCACACACCGGGCACGGCGCTCAAGGTTCCCCCCAACACCGTGTAGGTCAGGGCTTTCCACGCGCGCATGCGCGAGGACGGATCGACGCGGAAGGCGAAAAACCCGCCCTCGCGGTTGCGTGGATCTTCCCACCGGGGCGTGATGTCTCCGCGCATCCAAAACAACATTCCTCGCTCCACCAACACCGGCGGCACGTTTTCCACCAGCGCGATCAACTCGGGCAACGTCGACACGCACTGGATGCGCACGTACCCCGCCAGCGAATAATCCGGGTTGGTCGGCGCATGGCTCCACAACGTCCACCGGTCCGACAACGGCAACGGCGCCGTCGACGAAAGCGCTGGTTCCATGGGGGGAAAAACGAACAAACGAACAAACGAACAAACACCAACGCAAATGGCAAATGGAACTGGAATGCGCAAGCTCGCGCTTTAATTGTCGCCTCGCGACGTTGCGTTAAAACAACGAGGATAAAAGGGAAAGGGGGGGGAGAGGAAAAAAAGGAAACAGGGAAAAGGGAAAGGAGAAAAAAGGGAAAAAATGTTTAACGAATGTTACAGGGATATGTTGGTTTGTCGACGTAATGGGGTTGGGGGGGGGTGTTACGAGTGCGCACACACGGCCAACGTGTCGACGTCGACGCATTGTCCGGGGGCCACGGTCCACGTGGTGGACTGGGTGGTGGTGGGCGAGGGTCCGTCTTTGACGCGGTACACGACGTTCAAGGTCACCGTGTCATCGTCGCCAAACGCTCGGTGTTCGAAACTGTGTTCCGACAACAACCATTGCAGCAACGGCCGCGTGAGTTTGGCGCCGCGCACGAGCGCGTTGAATTTGCCGATCTTGACGAGCGGCAGAGACACCGACTCGTTCTCGCCCCACGACGCCATGCAACTGACGACAGACGTCGAGCTCGGGTCCCACGCCACGGTCTCCGCCGCGTCGGGCAACGGCGCGTCGAACGCGCGCAACGTCTTGGACGCCGCGTTCACCACCACGCTGTAGCGAAACGCGTTCTTCGCGGCGGCCTCGCGCAACGCCGACCACGTCCCCGTTGTGCACGTTGACGACGGCGTCCACATCGAGAACGTCGATTCGGGGGCGCCGGTCGCGTTCGTGGCCGTGGCCGTGGCCGTGGCCGTCGACCGTTGCATTTGCTCGCGCCACATGCGCGCGCGCGTTTTCCACTGGATGTACGTCCGCGCCAAATTCTCCACGGCCTTTGCGCGCACGGTTTGCGCGCACGTGATCATCTTCCTGCGCAATCGCTGCGTATCTTGCGGCAAATGTTCGGGGTACGCGTAGAAGAGCGCCGCGAACCGCACGGTCACCGCAAATGCGGGCAACATCACTATGAGCCCCGCCAGCCACACCATCGCGTTCAATAGGTACCACATGTCTCGTGTCCCGTGTCTGTTTTCCGGTTTTTCGGTGACCAAGTATGTGTTTCGCGGAAGGAAAATCAAACCTCGTCGTCGAACTCATTTGTTTGTTTGTTTGTTTGTTTGTTCGTTTGTTCGTTTGTCTCTTTTTTTTTGTTTTTTTGCAAGTTTTTTTGTCAACGAACAAAAAACAACTTGGGCGCGGCTCAACCATTTGAACCCCGATCGTCCGCGTATACAACCCTACACGAGGCGCCGTCGTTTTTTTGGTCAACCATGCAATCCTCGTCAGCAACCACAACCGCAACCGCAACCACAACTACAGCCGCGCCCCCGGTCGCGTCGGTCCAACAATCCATGTACCGCGCCATGCGCGCCCACATGGACGCCGCGATGCGAGACTACCGCCAACGGTCCAAAGACGGACATACCAAAATGGTGGACCAGACCACCCCCGTCGACATCCACTTGCCCGCCCCCGAACCGACTTCCCGCGAGACTTCTTCCGACGATTGACGTGGGGGGGGTGCATCATTTGCGTTTGGGTGCGCGGCGACGACCGACGGTGGCGGTGGCGGGGTTGGCACCGGGGATTGGACTGGGCATCACGAACCGTGCCGCGTTGTACGCCCCGAGATATTCGACCACCACCACGATGCCCACCGCCACCACCAACAACCCCACCGAGTGGTATTGTTGGCAACAATGGGACCACCACGCCGAGTCCATCGACAACGGAAGAACACACACAAAAGGAAAACAACCGCAAACAAAAGCAAAAAAAAAAGGGAAGGGAAGGGGGGGAAAAAACGTTTGACCCACCCTGGCGAGAAAAAAACGATCAGGTGGCGACGAAGTTGAAGCGTTCGGACAAAATGGTGGCTCGGTTGGCGGGTTTGCTGGCAAAAGGTTGGATCACGTACGGCGTGTGCGGGTTGGTCGCCGAGACCACTACCGGTTGCGTGCGCGGATCTTCGGGGAGGGGTTTGGCGTCGGTCGACGATTTGGGGCGCGTGGCGGTGTGGATGAGCAGGTTGTGGTTGTCCTCGTGGAGTTCGGGCAACACGCGCGTCAACGGTTTGTCCACCACGAGGAAAATGCGCTCGCCGGGCAACAACGCGCGGTAGTCTTGGATCGTCAACAACCCCCCGAATTTGTCGAGGATGTGTCTCGGTTCCGGGGCCGGGTTGATGTTCTTGGTGTAATCGTAGATGTCGCCGTACAAGTAGTTGAGCAAGTGGTACCGCTCGAACTTGGTCGACGCATCGATGTTCTCGGCCATCAAGTAGGCCGTGGCGCACTCGGGGCTGCAAAAGTAGCCGTACACGTGGTAGCCATCGTGCACTTTGAACTTGGGGATGTAAATCGGCGGGTTGTCGAAGGTGCACGTGTCCCAAAAACACGCGCAGCGCGAGCCCACCGGCACCACGTTGTGGTGCAGGTGCACGTTGAGCGTGCGCAACTTGCGCCAAATGTCGCGGTGCGTCTTCGTCTTGCGGCGCTTGGCGCCCGCGTCGTCGTCGTCTTCTTCTTCCTCGTTCTCCCCGTCTTCTCCATGGTCCTCGCCTCCTTTTTCCTCGTCGTTTCCTTCCTCGTCGCACCCACCCCGGAGTTCCGACACGCGACATTTCAAGTGCAAGACCACGTTGTTGCGCGGCGCCACCACGGCCACTGGTTGCGCGGCGGGCGTCGGGGCCACCACGACCGGCGTCGACACAATGGGCGTGGTCGTAGAGTCGACCGTGCGAGAAGACACCAACTTGGTGCCGGTCGGACGACGCCCGCGTTTCTTGGTCAGCAGCGACGACGAGTGTTCGTCCAACATGGTGGAATTGGATCAGATCGGATGGGGGGGGGGTTTTTTCGTTGACTGCCAGGGGTGCGAAGACCGGGGTTCAAGTGGGTTTCGCGCAATTTCCGCCATCTCCCTTTTTAACCCACCAAACGAGATCGTAGTTGTTCGTAGGAATGTAGGAATGTGTACGTAATGAAATGAACTGAAAAAAACAAAAAAAACGAACTGGGTGTTGTGGTTGTTATTTTGTTTATCGTTACTGTGGGCGTGGTCGTGGTCGTGGTTGTGAAAAGTGGGTGGGGGGGTTACGCGTGGCCTCTGTGCACGCGTGTTGGGGTACGCGTGTCGCTGCGAGGCAATATGTTCGCGCAGACATAATCGACGTAGAAGCGTTGGCCCGGCAAGAGCAACACGCGTCCGTCACACTTGATCCCTTTGACGACGTATGTGCATTGGAACAATTGCACGAGGTTGACCAATTCGCGCGGCAACAGCTTGCCCAGCAAGCGCGCGTGCTCGTAGTGCAGGGGGTTGTCCGTGTACCCCACCGCGTAAATCAAAGCGCCGCACTCGCGAATCCAGTCGAACGTGTGTTCGCAATGCACCGTAGTCGACGGCAACACTTGCTGCGCTACCAAATGCACCGCCAATGCCCACGAGTCGAGGTAGGGTTCGTTGCCGGGGTTGCACAACAGCGTCTTGCGCAAATTTTCTAGGTGTGCGAGGCTGAACCGCGAGGCCGGCAAAGTGTTGGCGGACAACCGCGTGTCGGCGCCGAACACGGCACGCAAGGTCGACATGTGCGGGCAGTCGACCACGCACTGCTTGTCAAAGTCGATCTCGCGCTGGCCTCGGTCATCGATGGGCTCGTGAGTGTTGTCGATCTCGCAGTCGATTTCGTCGTCCAACGTCACGATCTGATACTCCGACGAGCCGTCGCCGTATTGGAAGGACGGCGCGTCGCCCAACTCGCTGAACAACACCATGGTGCTCTCGGACGGTGTCCACGCGTGCATGTGCACGTCCGCCAAGGAAATCGCGTACCTCGACACGGTGACCGCCGGGTTAGCCGCCAACGGCGCCCGTTGCAGCAACTGCACCTGGTCGCCGTGGCTGCGCCACACACACGGCAACTTGTGGCGCCGGGAAAACCCCGTGAAATAGTAAATGCGTTTGTCGGAGGCTCGGTGGCGCGCACAATAGTTCCACGGTTTGCGGTGGTTGCGCGGGTGTTTGCCCAACACATCGGAGATCGACCATGCCCGCCAACACCCACACGTCAACACCTGAGCGTATCTGTCCATGGTTTCGCGGGGAAGGGAATGGGGATTGTTCGATTTTGATTTGATCTGTGGTCGTTGTCAACGCAAGGCGGCGACGGCGTCGCGCAACGCGGGGACGATCCACGGGGCGGCGTCGAAGAAGGCGTCTGCCTCCCGGTCCGCGGGGGCCCGCTGGGCGCATTTGGCCAACACGTCGGCGCACGCCAGGAGCGCGTGCGTGGCGGCGAAGGCTACCGTCGCGTCGGGCACCGTCGCCAACAAGTCCCACAGCCGTCGGTGCACGGCCGCGCCGACGTGCTCGACCAACCCGGGGCACGCGTCCACGAGACGACGCAGCAACAGGACGGCCAGTTCGTGCACCGTGAAGTGCGGGTGGAACACGTGCGTCGTCGCGGCGCGCAGCAACAGCTGCTGGACCTCTGGCTCGTCGAGGTACGGGTCGCCCACGAACCCCAATTGCTGCAGCCCGGCGCGCACGCATTCGCTCGCGCACCGGGCGTCCAACACGTTGCGCGCCACGGTCGTCAAGTAGGCCAGCACTTCCGGGACGGTCGGCCGCACCACGGCGACGTTGAACCGCGGGCCTCGTGCCCCGTCGGGGTGTGGGTGGGGGTCTGGGTCCGGGGGCGAGCCTTCCAACGCGCGGCGCACGCGGCCAAAACACGCGTAAAACAAGCGGGCGGAACCGTGTGTGCGCGTGACGCACACGCGCGGGGGGCCGTCGTCGCCGGGAGCGCGAGGCACCCACCAAAGCTCGGCCTCGCACAATTCGAGTCCGTCCGCGCTTTTGACGCGCCACCGCCGTTGCTCCGCGTCAAACGGCGAACTGTACGTCGTTGGCGCACACTCGCGCAACCCTCGGTTCACGCACTCGACGACGTCGTCGTCCGACGCGGCCGACACGACGCGGACCGTCGTGAATGCGTCCAGACGAGACGCCGGACGAGGAAACCTTCGCATTCAATACACCCCCCCTCGACCAAAATCGAACGAACGAAAAAAACAGAACCAAACGACGCGACGCGAAAACAATAATGAGTCGCGACCAACACGACGGACGAAAAAAAAAAGAGTTGAACGGAAAACGCGGAACGAACCCCGGAAATATGGGAAAAAAAGGAGAAAGGGAAAACGGAAGAAAACGAGGAAAAGAAAAAAAGGGACAGAGGATGCAACCGCGCTCAACAACCACGACGACCTCGGGTGCGCCCAAAAGCGGCGTGCCGTACGCCGAATTGTACCGCCCGCAACGGTTCGAGGACATTGTCTTGGACGAGTGGAACCGTCGGTTGTTGACGAATGTGGTGGCGACGGGCACGTTTCCCCACTTGTTGTTGTACGGTCCGCCGGGCACGGGCAAGACGACAACGGTGATCGCGCTGATCCACGCGTACCAACTGCGCCATTACGGGAGCAAGCAAAAAGAGCACGTGATGCACCTGAACGCCTCGCACGAGCGCGGAATCGACATCATCCGGACGCAGATCAGCACGTTCGTGCACGCCACGCCGTTGTTCCGGACGGGCATGAAATTCGTCGTGTTGGACGAAGTGGACTACATCACGAAGAACGCGCAGCAAGCGTTGCGGCAACTGCTGCAACACGCCACGACGCGCCGCTTGCCGGTGCGCTTTTGCCTCATTTGCAATTACGTGAGCAAGTTGGACCGAGAGTTGCGGCGCCAATTCACGCAGTTGCGGTTCAACCGACTGCCCCCCGACGCCGTCGTGGCATACTTGGCGCACATCGCGAAAAGCGAGGACTTGGCGGTCAGCGAGGCCGAACTCCGCAAGTTGCAACGCGTGTTTCGGTCGGACATGCGCAGCATGATCAACAAACTGCAGTACAACGCCACGCGTCCCGAGTGCGACGTCCCCGACGACGACGTGTGGCAACAATTGGCCGCGCAATTGACCGAGGCGCGCAACGACGTGGCCATCGACCACGTCGCCAAAGAACTGTGCGACCTCAGCCAACAATACAACCTCGACGTCAAACACGTGTTGCGAGGGTTTGTGCATTACGTGTTGCGCGCACACCCCGTGTGCCTGACCTCCAAATTCCTCACCTTCGTCGAACGCATGTTCCACGCCAACGTCGACTACACCCTGTGCCATTGCCGCCACATCGCGCGCGAACTGGCCGACGTGTTCCGCCACCAACAACAACCAGGACCCACCGACCCGATGACCGCCACAATTTAATCAACCCCCCCTCGAAACCATGGCCGCGACCGCGACCGCGACGCGACCAAACACCACCGCCAAGCCCCAGGCCGATTGCGTGTGGCAAAACGTGCGCGCTTCGAGCGACTTCACCTTCGAATGGTCCGGCGTGGACCCGGCCCGCAATGCCCACATGAACAGCCCCTTCGAAACTGCCCCCTTCGTCTTCGGGTCGCGCACCTTCGTGCTTGGCCTATACTTTGTGGAGCGCGACAAGACCCTGTGTATGCGGTGCCGCTGCCCCGACCCCATCGGTCCGTCCCCGCCAGTGTTGGTGTTGACCGTGCAGCTGTGGTCACACAGGGCCAATGCGATGAGCGAGCCCTTCAAACTGTACTACGACATGGGCGCCGAACAACAAGCGTACGTTGCGCTGATGCCCTTTGACGAAGTGGTCGACGAAGCGAACGATTGCTTGACGATGAAGGTGCACGCTCGGATGTATGGTCCGCACATTGACGAGTCCGCGTCCGCGTCCACGTCCACGTCCAAGTTACCATCCACCGTCTCAAACCGTGTGTATACGTGTTGGCGCGTCTGCGTCGAATGGGTGTGCGACTTCGTCTACTTTGTGTTCTTCATCGGTGTCTGGATCGTCGTTTTGCTCACCGTTGTCGCCGCCTTTACGCTTGCGATCAAATCCTTGGTCGAGTCCTCGCCAAATCGCAGATAGTGTGTTTCTCGTCGCGCACATGTAAAATAAAAAAAGCAACCAAATTCCACAATTTGATGTTCTCTTTTTCTCTTTTTCTCTTTTTCTCTTTTTCTCTTTTTTCTTTTTTTCTTTTTTTTTGGATTTTCTGTCCATCTGTCCGTCCATCCGTTTTTTGGTGTTATTTCATCGATGGACGAGCAAGAGCAAGAGCAAGAGCACAAAGACGACGAGTTTGACGTGGACGACGACTTTGACCGCTACGTCGAAGCCAAGATCGCGCGATGGGACGACGGCGACGACGACGATGACCCGGATCGGGTGTTTGCGCGCGCCGAGCAAATGAACGACGGCGGCGAAGCGGACGCGCCCGCGGCGTCGGCGATCCACGTGAGCACGAAGACCATCTTGGTGCACTTGAACCACCCCCTCGACTTGCATGCGTTGTTTTGGCACGTCGAGTTGCGCGAGTATTTCGCCTCGGTGCAAGGCGTGTTGAAGAAAGAGATCAAGTTCGTCAGCGACACGCCCGAGCAATTGGCGACGCTGTTGTCGTCGGTGGCGCGGTTACGCGAGGAAGCGAACGAAGACGCGCATCCGTTCGAGGAGCACGTGACGTACCACTGCGACCCGCACGACCCCGAGCACAACGTGGGCGTGGGCAGCAACCTCGGCAAATTGCACACCTCGGTGACGGCCATGGTCGCCGCCAACCTCGACGCCGAACAACAGCGCGCCCCCGACGCGCCGTTCAACCTCCACTACCACCAACGCTACGGCCGCAAAGCCTTCATGCAACAACAACGCCACCTGCGCCTCCAACAACAACGCCGCGAACAGGAACAAGAACACGCAGGAGACCTAGAAGAAGAAGAAGAAGGACAAAAAGACGCGGAGGAACGAGGGAACGAGGGAGAAAAGGAAACGGACGAGCAAGTGCCAAGGCAAGGGCAAGGGCAAGGGGACAAGACCAAGTTGCCCTTGCCCGTGCCGACGGGCGGCAAGCACAAGAAGAAAAAAGACCGCGTGTTCAAAGACGTGCGCAAAGTGAGCGTGGGGATGTCTTCGAAAGATTTGGCGCATGGACACGTGTTGTCCGCGGCCCAGTCCTCGTCGCCGTCACCGTCCCCCAAACGCAAAAAGGCCATGTCCAACTGCTTGGTGTTCGTGCTGCGCTTGTGGATCCAGTTGCCGGGCATGGCGCGCCCGGCCTTCCGCGAATTCCACGTCAAGGTCTTCAACAGCGGCAAGCTGGAAATCCCGGGCATCTTGCACGACTGCATGGTCGAACCCATCGTGCAGGCGGCCGTGCGCGCCATCCAGCCGCACGTGGACGCGCCGTTGGCCTACGATTTGAACCGCACCGAGACCGTCCTCATCAATTCCGACTTTCGGTGCAACTACATGGTCAACCGCAACGCGTTGTACCACGTGTTGACGCACCGGTACCACATCCCTGTGATTTACGAGACGTCCTCGTACCCCGGGCTGCAGTGCAAGTTCTACTACAACCCGGCCGCCGAGGTCGCGCCGGGCGAATTCATCGCCCGCGTCGACCGTCACGTGTGCAAAACCGCGCGCAAAATCACCTTCATGGTGTTCCGCACCGGCAGCGTCTTGATCGTCGGACGCTGCAACGAAACCGTGCTCCACCAATTGTACGAGTGGTTGACGCACGTGTTGCGCGTCGAATACCGCGCCGTGCGCGAAGTGGCCTCGCGGACCCTGTCGTCGGACCGCGCGTCCACCGTCCACAAAAAACACAAGGCCAAAAAACCCAAACGCGTCACGGTCTACGTACCGCGCAAACACACTCGCGCCATCGTCGCCGCGTGTCCCACCAAATAACACACACCAACCAACCAAACCAACCAAACCAACCAACCAAACCAACCAACAAAAGGGTCCGGTTGGGTTGGTCGTGTCTCTTTTGTTTCTTCGTTTCTTTTGTTTCTTTTTTTCTTTTTTTTCCATCCCCCTTCTTTTTTTTTTTCAAAGGGGGGTCCGGGGGGGGAGGCGTTCAATTGAGAGTCCTTTTTGTCCAGCCCAAGGGGAAAAAACTCCCCCCCACTGCCCTGTTAGCGCCGTTGTTTGCTCTCGTTTGCTCGTTTTTTGTCCAACCCCACCCCCACCACCACACAAGATGTCGTCAACCGCTCCTCTTGCTTCTGCCGTTGTTCCGGCTCCGGCTCCGGTCATGCGTCAACCGCTCGCCAAGACGTTGTTGCACGCGTTTCGATTGAGCATGCGCGAGGACAAGCCTATCGTGACCGACTACTGGCAAGACTCGCTGCGCCGCACGTGTCGCGTAGGACGACGCTCGTACATTGACCAAACCGGCAAGGAAGTCGTCGAGTGCATGTTGGTGAAAAGCAAGGAAGAATACACCTCGCTGATCGGACAACAATACCGCATATCTGAGGTGGTCGATGGCGTAACAATCGTCGACTTGATCGCCGTGACCGAAAATTCCATCTACCTCGTCGATGGAGGCATCAAGGCCGTGGCCATCAACGCCGTCACCCCCAGCGCATAACCGCCGTGGTCAGACAGTGCGTGCCCCACGCGCCGAGGCTCACTCCGACAACAAACGCGAGCGCGTACCATCGTCGCGCGGTCGAGTTGTGTGTGGCGGCAGCAGCAGGGTAGCAGAGCGGCAGCAACCGTTCGCTGTCGAGGACCATGTCGGTGCCTCGCGAGGCCATGTGGTTTCGCAACGCTTGGAACACGTGTCGCAGTTGCACGATGGCGTCGTGAGGTTCGCCCAACCGTTCCGCCAACACCGCGATTTTGGGGGCTTGTTCGGCGACGAATTGCGCCACATGTGCGTGCGGCACGGCGTCTCGTCGTTGGTGGAGTCGCACGTCGACGGCCACCGACTGCAGCAACGCCGCACAGCCGAGCGCGTCGCCGTCTTGCACAAAGTCTGCGTACGCAGACCGACAACACTCGGTTTCGTGTTGAAGGTCCATCTTTTTTTCCCCCACCCCCGCAAACAAAACACACACACCCACAAAGAAAGGAAAGAAGAGTCGCGGTTGTTTTTTTTCTCCGTGGAAGAAAGAAAATACCCTCGCGATGACGAAACGCACCGCGTTTGGCACGGCCTCCAACCCCAACGGGCAACTGTGGTACGGCAACCACCTCGGGTTTCCGGGCTTTTTGTACAAACGGTCGCACATTTCGGGGCAAGGTCGCTCAACGTTGATGGGCGCGGGGGGCAACATCGTCGTCAACCGCGCCACGACGCTGAACAACGAGTATCGTCCCGGAGGATCGGGCGTTGGCGCCACGAGCGTCGCCAACCGACGAGCATTGAATCGCCGCGCCGTTGTATGCAACGCCACACACCCGTGCGCGTTCTTCTGACCCGATCACACCATCCTTTGCTGCACCAAACCACAAAACAAAACCCCCAGACAACACGCAGTTCATCCGACGAACAAACACGCGAAAACAACAAACAAAAAAGAAAAAAAAAGAAAAAAAAGAAAAAAAAAGACATCCGGAAAAAAAGGGAAAAAAAGGAAAAGCGGAGGGGGGATGAAGTCCACGATCGTGGTGCACCGTGAGGTGCGCTTTCCGCACTTTCGATCGTTCGTGGAGACCCACACGAACGGCGTGCACATAAACATGGTGAAGATGGTGGTGGTCAATGGCCAACACTTGTGTTTGGGGTTGATGCCGCCCACCATCGAAGTCCACCGGCACATTGGCGTATACGTGGGGAAAGCGTACTTGACGACGTGCCACGTCAGCCGCAAATTGGCGTATGAAAACATCCACATGCGAGTGCGCAAATGCATCTCGGATCAGGACAGTGACCACAAAGCCAAACCTTTCATGGTTCCGGGCATTCGGATGCAAAACGACCTGATTGACTTTAGCGAAAACAGCCTCGAATTGTACCGCTGCGTCCAGTTGAACGATTGTTTGCACGAACCCGACGAGGCGTTGATCGTCGATGTCGACATCGAGTTGACCATGCCAGCCGTCGTCGACGAAGTGAAAGACGCGTCGTGGCTACGCGCCGTGGGGCACGAAGATTTCTCGATGGTGTCTCGCGAGGGACACGCGGTCAAAGTGCACCGCCACTTGCTAGCCGCGCACTCGCGGATGTTCCGCGAACTGTTGTTCGGCGCAGCGCCTTTCGCCGACTCGCAACGGGACTGCGTGCACGTCGACCTGTCCACCGACGATCTCACCTGGTTGGTCGACTGGATGTACCGCCCGCGCGTCGTCGCGCAGCCCTTTGCGGACAAACGGGCGATAGCGGTCTTGCCGCTGGCCCGGTACTACGTGATGGACGCGCTCACGGTCCCGTTGACCGCGACGATCCTGGCGCAGTTCGACGAACCCGACTGCTTGGAGCTGTGTTTGTTCGCCGCGACCCACCAACTCGAAGAACTGAAATTCGCGACGGCCACGATCATAGCTCAACTCGGACGCGACGTGAGCGCCGACCCTCTGTGGGCGACGTTGTCGGAGCAACACCCCGACCTGGCGAACAACATCGCCTTCATGCGCGAGTGCCACCTGTCGCCTCACTGATTCATGGAGATGATGCCCCCGACCGCCAGCAGACTGACCCACGGCAACAACACCATGGCCCAGGCCAACGACGCGTGGCCGTCGCGACACACCAAGTTCAGCAAGTACGTCCACCCCAGGATGTACAGCAGTTTGAGCGCGAACATCAGCATCGTGTGGGGCACTTTGCACTTGAACGACCCGGCGCGGTACATGTTGGTCGCGCCCAGGTTTTGGGTCAGTGCGTACAACAACACCAGGACCGACACCGCGAAGTACACGTACGCGGGGGTGCACAGTTGTTTCAGCGTCGTAGGGAACGGCATGGAGGACGAGAAGAAACGAGGAAAAAAAGAAAGAAAGAAAGAAGGAGTAGACGAAGCCGGCGACAACAACAACAGAAAAAACGAACAATGGGTGTTTGGTTAACTTAGAAAAAAATCCAGTTCTCGCATGTCCTCGCTTTCCTCTTTCCTCTTTTCTCTTTTCTCTTTCTCTTTCTTTTCTTTTTTTTCTTCTTTTTTCGTCGTGCCTTTTCGTCGTGCCTTTTCGCGCCTTAGCGAAAGGCGTACGCGAACACACCGGCCCACGTGAGCAACAAAAACGCCGACAAGTACTTGGCGTACGCGGGGTATCCGTGACGAGCCACGGTTTCCACGCAGCACGCGGCGACGGCAAGCACAAACAGTTTGGCGCCCATCAACAACACGAGGTTGTCGGCGTCGACGCGCAACTGGACCAACGGCGCCCCGCCGGGCACGTTGTTCAACGTCCACGTGGTCGAGATGGTCCACCCGCGCGCCACGACGGCCAGCAAGGTAATGCCCGCGACCACGACGCCGTATTGCACCAAGTCGTTGGCGGCCGACGACCACCGTTTGCGGTCGTACACGGTGTGCATGGTTGTTTTCAAAAATAGAACAAAGAAAAACGAAAAAAAAAGAAAAACGAAAAAAAAAAGAAAAACGAAAAAAAACGAAAAAAGAGAAACGAGACGAAAGGGTGGGGTTGTCCTCGGGTTCGTAGAAAAAAAACTTAGGCGCACTGACCCCAGATCGTGTTTGCTCGGAGGTTGGCGACCATTTTGGCGAAACAGAACGGAAAGGACATGGACGAGACGAACGTGTGAAACATCGTCTCGTGCGAGCCATACAACATGCTGGCGAACATCAGGACGATCCAGCCGCACAGGGACGACATGTGGAATTCGGCGAGGGACAGACGTTCGGTGACGAGCATGGATGTCCACAGGACCCACAATTCGTACCGCATGGACCAAGCATACTGGCGGGCAAGCCACACGAGCAGCAGTTTGCCGCACCACAACGGCGACAACAAGAGCGCGTCAACAAAGACGGTGGCCGCGCCCACCCCCAGACCGGTCATGTGCAAGGGCCACACGACAGACATGACGCACGACGCCAACAACGCGGCGTACGCGACCGTCAACGCCGTCGTTTGCGCCAACGTATTGTATGGAGCCGCAGAAGGAGCCACGACGTTCATGATCGATCGACGACCGCAAACAATCAACGGAATGGATTGTGGTTCCCCCCCCCTCTTTATTACCGGCCCAATTGCCCGTGCCAAGGCAACGGGTTGACGGGGGCGGGCTGGCCCATCAACAAGTGGTAGGCGCTTTGCGACTGGAAGGCGGCGTAATCGCGGTAGTTGACGAAATCGTCGCCGACGAGGCCTCCTCGTTGCACGCGTTTACGAGTACGACGTTGTGCCGAGCAGGAGGAGGAGCGTCGACGCGTACCCCCCCTCGTTGGGTACCGACGACGACGACGACGTCGTCGCCAAAACGGCGTCGGCGGTCGACGCACGCGTCCGACGGGCGACGGCGCAGACGCGAACCGCACGGGCATGTTCAGTTCGTGTGCGCAATGCGAAAGAAAAAAAACACGCAAAACGGACGATGTTGGGTTGATTTGGAGCACGCAGAAAAAAACACAACGCCCAAACCACACAGGAACACTCCCCCAACCAACCGACCCAATGGAGCACACGACGGACGAAGACGACCACGACGACCCCGACGACCCCGAACAGTCTTCGTCGTCGTCGAGCAGTCGAAGTTCGTGGTTGTCAGTCGAGGAAAACACACACGCGATAGAACCGACAGACATGCCCCCGTTGTTCCTCGAACGCAAGGATATGTTGACGGCGGCCTGCGCGTGTTACCGCGCGGGGTTGCCGTGGGTGTGCGTGAAACACGTGTGTGCGTACGTCCAGTACGCGGCGTTGACCGACCGGACGTTTGTCGACGCCGTGTCGAACTGGTCAGCGACGTGGGTGCGGTGGCAGTTCGGCCACATTTCGCACTGGGACGTGCGCGTCGTGACGCATTTCGCGTCGATGTTTTGCCAACACGAGACCTTCAACGAACCCCTCAACGACTGGGACGTGGGGCGCGGGCAATGCTTCGACGACATGTTCTACGGGGCCACCGCCTTCAACCAGCCACTCGACCGCTGGAACATGTCCAGCGCTATCCGGGTCGACTACATGTTTGGCTACGCCACGTCGTTCAACCAGCCCTTGTGGACGTGGACCGGGACGCACCGCGCGATCGTCGACGGGATGTTTTACGAGGCACACGCCTTCAACCAACCCCTCCAGTGGGGCGCCCTGTCCCCGGTCAACAGCACTGACAACATGTTCAATTGCGCTCGCGCGTTCAACCAGCCAATACACACGTGGGACATGTCCTCGGTCGTGACAACCCGCATGATGTTCAACGAGGCGCACGCCTTCAACCAACCTCTCGGACCGTGGAACATGAGGTCCGTGTGCAAGACCGACGGCATGTTCCAGCGCGCCACTGCTTTCAACCAACCGTTAAACGAATGGCGGTTCGAGGCGCTGACGTCCGCGGAAGACATGTTCGCCGACGCGACGAGCTTCGACCACCCCGTCGACCAATGGATAGGATTTCGATGCGTCTCCCATGCCCCCAAACGCGCCACGTCGACATACGAGCGCCTCCGATGATCAAAACCCGCCGTGGACGGCGTACAGCGCGTTGTTGGTGGTCAGTAAAATCCGGCGGCAACAAATGGAGTAAACACCCAACTCGTCGAGCAATCGCCCGTGCACCGACGTGACCGGGTTGTCGCTCGTGGCGTGAACGGGAAGAACCGGTTGGTTGTCGGGGCTGGTGGCTTGCAGCTCGCGCAAGCGTTTGCGGTATTGCACGTATTTCGCCGAACACAACCGGCTGCACGTGAAACACCGCACGGGACACGCGATCACCGGTTCGTCCATGGGGGGGTTGATTGTTCGTTGTAAAAAAGACAAGGAACGAGAAACGGGGAAAAAAGAGAAATGGGGAAAAAGTGAAAAGTGGGTTAAGCGGGGGGGTCGAGATTTTTTTTGTGCGTTGGAACAGCACTCGTTCTGTGTTTTTTTCGCTTGCGACGGTTTTTGTTCTGTTTGTTTGTTTGTTCGCGATCTTTACAACCATGGCCAACCCTGTCAAAGCTGTCGGCCAAGTCGTCGAGAACGTCGCCAGCCCCGTGTTCAACGGCATGAACACCGTGGCGCGCAAAGCCATTGCCCTCACCGGTCGCCGCGCCATGTCCGGCGGCCGCCGGCGTCGTCGTCGCCGCGGTGGAAGCACTCGCCGAGCCTCTCGGCGCCGTGGTACCCGTCGTCGCCGCCACGGTTAACGATCTGTGGTCATCGTTCCTCGTTCCTTTTTTGTTGCCGCATAAACGATTCGCGGACGTCGACCCCCCCCACCACAAACCACGCAGACAAACCACGCGGACGTTGGAGAACCCCTTTTTCGTGGGGGTGTCTGCCGCACAAATGATTCGTGGACTTTCGCATTCCCCCCCTCCCCCTTTTTTTTCAACCGTAAACAAAACAAAACATGCCCGCGCAAACGATCCATTTGCGCCGAGAATGGTGGTTGGATTACGCGTGGTTGACGTCGTGGTGTATACTAGGGTATGCGTTGTGTTGCATACCCTCGTGGGTCAAGGTAGGATGGGCGTTGGCGGCGTGGAACCATTGGCTCGCGTTCATCCACGTGTCGACGCCGAGCAGAGGGGTCATGTTCATGGACATCGTCCAATGCATATTCCTGCTCGCCGAATGGATGATGGTGGTTGTGTTACTCATTGTATTCCTCGGCGCCACGACTGGGGGCAATGGCCTGTACCAAGTGACCGTCGTGCAGAACGTGTGCCGTGATCTACTGCATTGCGTGGCAAAACCGTGCGACATGTACAGTCCCGGGTCCGGCGACCACTACGCGGGGACGTGCACGTGCGTGTACGAGGATTCGCAATGGTGCGGCGAGTTTGAGTCCGAGGTGTACGTCGACTATTGGCAGTTCTTTGGTGATTGGATACCGTTGGTGGCCTGCGCGCTCGGGTCCTCGGTGTACGTGGCGTGCATGGACCTCCACGACGTCAACCGACCACCGACGCGCGTATGACC
>JACCEC010407282.1_pt1 | contig 17185 bp, 7 predicted proteins | sample 7450121 | NCBI WGS metagenome assembly JACCEC01 (sample SAMN15323455, study PRJNA562643) | freshwater metagenome | isolation source: river surface water | place: USA:Blue River Watershed | collected 2017-08-18 | reverse complement strand
GTGGTGCGGGCACGGGGTCCGGATTTCTGATTGGCGCAGGTGTTTCACTCACCGGCGCGGATTTGTCGGGAGTAGATATGTCGGGCATTGTCCTCACAAGCACGGATTTCACAGGCGCGAACTTGACAAACGCCGTCCTGAGAAATGCGACGCTTACAACGGCCAATCTTACCGGCGCCACCATAACCGGTATTCTTACGGGGAATATCACCGGACTTACTACAGCGACGCTTCCGTCAGACTCGTATGTTGCGCGGGGTGGCGGCGGTTCTGTAGGCTGGATTGTGGGGCCAGGCGTGAAGTTGGTCGGCGCCAATCTCTCCAGCACAGACCTCACGGATCTCGTGATAACTGGGTGTGATATATCAGGCGCGAATTTCGCGAGTGCGACGATTACCGGACTGCGAAGTGGCGGACTCTTACATGGCGTGGCAGGCACCGCTGGAAGTGCGACAATGCCGAATGCCGCGACATCGGTGCGTGGTAGTGCGGTCGGAAATGGAATGATCGTCGGTCCGGGTGTATCTCTCGTCGGCGCGAACTTGGACGGGGTAGATTTATCAGGCGCGACCTTCACTGCAGCGGATATCAACGGTGCGATATTTACGACGACGACGAATCTTACAAATATAACAACTGGTGAATTGCGTAATTCGGGGCTTGCGATATTTCCGACCACACCACCGCAAGCGACGGCATACTTTACGCGGAATGGTTTCATTGTGGGTCCAGGTGTGCGCCTCCTCTCCGCGGATTTATCGGGCATTACACTTACGGGTTTCAGCGTTGCGCGGGCAAATCTCACTGGCGCCAATCTGACAAATGCCGTATTTACTGGCGCGGATATTAGCGGTGCGAATTTTACTGGCGCAACCTTCAACGGCGTGATTTCAACAGGTGGTGGAATAACCGGCGGTAATCCGGCGATACACGGAACGATATTCCCGACGATTCCAGCGGGCGCGGGCGCGGGCATATGGGCGGTCCGTGGTAGTGGCGGATTCCTGCTTGGCCCTACCGCCATCGCACAGTCTGCCGACCTTTCATCATCGGTAGACTTATCCGGGATTAATTTACGCGGTTGCGACCTCTCTGGTGCCAACTTCACAGGCGCATCTTTCGCGAATAATGACATAACCACCACGAATTTCACGAATGCGGTATTTACCGGAGTATCAAGCCAGGGTCTCGTCCCCGCCACCGCCACCACCACCGTCCCCGCCACCGCACCTGTCTTCGCCGGGACGTCCGCCGCCAATTACACTCTCCGTGGCGGGTTCATCGTCGGCCCTGCGGTCGCCCTCGCCGGCAAAAACCTCACCGGCGTCAATCTCGCCAACACGACACTCACCAGCGCCAATTTCACCAACGCCAATCTCACGAACGCCAGCCTCGCCGCCGCCGATATTTCGGGTGCGACCTTCACCGGCGCCACGTTCACCGGCCTATTGTCCGGACAAATAGTTTCTCCGGCCACGGCCGTGACTCTCCCCACATCCGACTTCCAACTCCGCGGGGGGTTTATTGTGGGTCCGGCGTGTAATCTCTCGGCAGCGAATCTGACGAATGTGGATTTATCCGGAACGAACCTCGCGAATGTCACGATAAACAGTGCGACCAATTTCTCCAATACGTTAATCGTAGGCGCCACGATCACGGGTCTGACATTTACGTCGGTCCAGAAATCGCAACTGCGGCGAAATGCGGCCAATGTTTCTGCGAATATTCCAGGACTGGCGATAAGCACAATGGCCCCGAGCGATTTCCTGTCGCTTAATTCGGCGATACGCGCGACGGACATTGCGCGGTTGACGGGGGGTGTGGAGGTATACTCGCCAACCATCGGGGGCGGGCCGGGTGGTATCACGACGGTCGTTCCTGATTTCGCGTCGGTCGCGGACACTACGAAAGCAATTTATGTGGATATACCCAATGATATCGCATTTCAAATCACTGGGAATCGCGCGGGGGACAACAAGCAGTATCGTAGCACGGGCGCAGGCGCAGTAACCGAGGCCGACGGGTCGCAAAATGTCGTCACAGTTCTCCGAATTCGTAATACTGCATACCGGGTCTTTGCCGGGTCGCTTATTGGAATTCCGCTGACCATTAATGAATATCAATTAAGCGGATCGGGGTTATATGATGTCATTATGGAAGACGGTGGGTATGGTAGCGCGCCGAGAGGCAGTACTGGACCGCGGGGTCCACCAGGCACAAATGCCACAAATGGCGCAACGGGTGTGACGGGACCGGCCGCCGCGTCCAATGGCGCAACTGGCCCCGATGGTCCTATCGGCGCGACAGGACCTGATGGCGCAACCGGGCCAACCGGCCCCGACGGCGCAACTGGCCCCGTGGGCGAAATCGGGGCCACGGGGGAATACGGACCGAAAGGTCCCGCTGGAATCGCAACCGAGGTGGGTGATACGGGACCCGCCGGCCCCAACGGCGATACAGGCATAACCGGTCCTCGTGGTATTCCGGGTGTGACGGAATTCGTGGGAGATACAGGACCCGCTGCATCCGCCACTGCCGCGCCGACGGGACCTCACGGAACTTATATAACCCTGGGCGCAACGGGCGCAACAGGCACAACCGGCCCCACCGGTGAATTCGCGGTGTGGAAATATTATACCTACCCCGCAGGGTTCGGCGGCAATACGGGCAATACTGGCAATACGGGCAGTATTTATTACGGAGGTCGGGTCGCCATTGGAAAGCCGGCACCGGATGGCGCATTTGCGCTGGATGTGAGTGGCAGTATCCGATGTATTGGTATAAATAACGTGAGTGATTACAGAATTAAGGGAAATGTGCGCGACATCCAAGACCCGGCGACGGCGCCGACGATGACGAAATTACGCGGCGCGTATTACTTGAATACATTGACAAATAAATACGAGTATGGGTTCATCGCACACGAAGTCGCCGAAATATACCCCGAACTCATATATGGCACAAAAGACCACAAAACAGAATTACAATCGGTGGACTATCGGTCAATGTTTGCCATCCTTGCGAGAGATATTCAAGACTTGAAGGAACGTGTGATTCGGGTAAGAAGACCGAATACTGCCGAACGCTAACAGTAAATGACGACGACCGACAAATGACGAATTACAAAAATATTATTATGTTAGTATAGTAGCCGACATATCTCATAATCCGACAATAATAAAACGTAATGAGCACACCGTCGCCGGTCCTTACATTTGATGGCGTAAATGACGCAGTGAACGTTGGTATTCCCACGTGGACATATTCTACACAGTTTCGCACGACAATGACGGTAGAATGCTGGTTTAAGACATCTGACACGAGTAATCAAAAGACGTCCGGCGTCCTCGTCTCACGAAATACCACCGGTTTTCTTTCAGCATCATCCCAATTTATATTGTATATGCTGCCTACAGGAGAAATCGGGTATGGATTAACCAACGCATCCAACGCTGGGTCATATCACTCAACATCGGCGACCTATAAAGACACGAACTGGCATCACGTCGCGGCAACCTATGATTCGGCGAGTGGCGCAAAGATAATATACGTTGACGGTATTCTGTCAAGAACCGACGCAGTTCCAGGCGGGTTTGGCCTATTGTCAAATAATACAAATCAGAAATTGATATTTGGTAGTGATATGTTTGGGGTTGATTTCGGTGGAACCGACCGACAATTCCGCGGCGCTATCTCCGATATCCGTATCTGGAATGTCGTGAGGTCCGCGGTGGATATATCCAACAACTACCGAACGCGCCTGGTTGGGAATGAAACGGGTCTCGTGGGATACTGGGAACTGAACCACGGAAACGGGACAGGCTGGGGGTCATATACTGTGGCATTAGATAACACCGCCAACCGCGCACACGGAACGCTGGTGAATTTCGCGGCCCCCGCCAGTAATTGGACGTTGTCAAATTTATATTTTCGCCCGCGTATATCCAATCTTGTATTAGGTCCCAAAAATGGCAATTACGTCACCAGCGACGCGTCATTTTCATTCATTGATCCGAGTTCTAATAGTCTGGGCGCGTTTACGTATTCTATTGATTCATCGGCCGTAACGATAGCGAACGGCACCGCCACTACAAAAACCGTCTATGCGACGACTGGTGGTGGCACGGTCTCCACCCCCGCATTGACAGTCTATGAATTCCCCGAAATCGCATCTCTCTCAGATTGGCAAATTGATATTAGTTTCACGGTGACGGGTGGTTCGGGGACATGGAGGGCGCTTGTCGGTGATATGTACAATGAAATAAATACACGAGGTTGGGGGATATGGGTTTCAAGTATGAACCGAATTCATTGGAGTTGGACCGTGGCGACGGCGGAACCCTCTACAATATCCGTGAGTTTGAATACGGCATATGTAGTAACGGTGGCACAATCAAGCGCGACGTCTATGATTACGATAACATTGCGGACAGTTTCGTCGGGGGCGACCCAGACAGGTTCGTTTAGTACCGGAAGTAATATTATGGGGAAGGGGCCGGTCACGATTGGCGGTTGGCGTTTGGCCAATGGAGAGAATTTTCCCGGGACGATTTCGTATGTAAATGTGAGCGTTCCAACGAACCTGCGCGTGGCCACACTGAATGCTTCCACCGGTGGTAGTCGCACGGTCACTGCTACACAAGGCGGCTTCAATGATTTTGGAACAGGGACCCAAACCGCATCATTAACAACGGAACGCGCCATAACCGTTTTTTCAACGACATTTACAGTCCCTGCCAAAGTTCAAGGCGACCCGCCATTTGCCCTGATACCTCCCACATCAAATAATCCGACGGGCGCGTTTAGTTATATCAGCAGTAATGAGAACGTTGCGACCATTGGCACCGGTGGAAGCGGCAATATTGTGACCATCGTCGGAGTGGGGACGACGACGATAACTGTGACGCAGGCAGAATCTGCGACGCATACCGCGAATACCGCGACAGCATCGCTGGTGGTATCGTATTCACCGAACCAGACAGGCGCGGATTTATCTGGAGTGAATCTCTCTACAATCAACTTTACAAACTTCAACTTTACCAACGCCAACCTGACAAATGCCAACCTGACCAATGCCAACCTGACAAACGCCAACCTCACAAATGTGCGAATTGTGGGCGCGATCCTTACTGGGATAACTTTTACGGACGGGCAGAAACTTCAGTTGCGACAAAACGCGGATAATGTGAATATTGCGGAGATTTCCCTTCCAGTAACATTGACAACCACCGACATTATTGCGGTCATACCCACACTTAAACCAGCGGATTTGGTGAATATTCAGACCATCCAGGTCCTTACTCCGGATATAAATAATAACAATAGTGTGACGGTGACCCCCAGTGTCGTGGAAGGATTTTATATCGGGGTCACTCCCGATACGGCAGTGAGCATCAACGGAATTATATATCAAACCACTACAAGCGGTGGCGGTGGCGGTGGTGCAGGCACCGGCCAAGTCATAGACAACAACGGAACTCCAGTGAAGTTCATAAAAATCGGCGCAGTATTATACCGTGTCTATGCGGGATCTATTATTGGCATACCCGTGGACCCCAATTACTATAAAGTGAAATCATATGGATTAGGAACAGTCCTGACGACGGCGGCAATTGGAAGCAGTAGCGGGAATGTGGGTGCGACGGGTGATACAGGTCCGGTAGGATTCGCTGGCATCAATGGTGCGACAGGTGCGACGGGGGTTTTCGGGTATCAGGGCGTGACGGGGAGCACCGGAGTAGTCGGCCCGACGGGGACACAAGGGCCTACGGGTATGACGGGCGTGAGAGGTAATACGGGCGCAAATGGGGTCGTTGGGGCGACGGGGCCTACTGGCGAAATCGGCGCGACTGGCCCAACCGTGGCAAAAGGCAATACGGGTGCGACGGGGGTGCGTGGACCGACGGGATATACGGGAATTTACGGACGACAGGGCGATTCCGGGATCACCGGAAATACGGGGGCGACAGGTGCGATTGGCGCCACGGGGCCGACCGGTGAAAGCGTGGCGGTGGGAAATACCGGCGCGACGGGCGCGAGTGAGGGCGGAGCGACGGGAGCGAATATATGGGGGCGCGGCAATACCGGCGTCGTGTACTACAACATCGGGCGTGTTGGTATTCAAACCGACCCGTCTCTTCCCGCAAACACGCAGTATATTCTGGATGTGAGTGGCAATATTAAAACAAACGGTGTTACGAATATCAGTGATTACCGAATTAAAACAGAAATTATGTATCTACAATCCAATGCGCATACTGACCGCCAGATCCTCTCCAACCAAATCCATCAACTTCGCCCTGTGATGTTTCAGAACAGTCGTAGAAATAACGCGTGGGAATACGGGTTTCTAGCACACGAAGTCCAGGAGATATTCCCGGAACTCGTCAATGGCACCAAAGACAATGTGTCGGGCGATTTACAAGCAGTGAGTTATCATCAGTTATTTGCGATCTGTTGCGAGGAAATAAAGACGCTGAATGCGCGGCTTGAGAGATTAGAGAAGGCGTCGGGGCGACGATAACCACGAATTATTATTATATAACCGACATTATTATACCGATATATAACAATAATACACAACAATAATACACAACAATAATACACAACAATAATACACAACAATAATACACAACAATAATATAACAATGACTGATTATACCGGGCAAGACCTCACCGGGCAATCATTTGTGGGACAGAACCTGACAAATGCGAACTTTACAAACGCGACCCTCACCAACGCGGATCTCTCGGGATGTAATTTAACAAACGCCATCTTTACGGGCGCAATCCTGCGAAATACCAATATTATCAATACCAATCTCTCGGGAGTTACGTTTTCAGGCGTCCAAGCTGCACAACTTCTGTATAATAATTCCAACGCAGGCATCGCGTATCTCACGACGCAACTTACGACGCAACTCACGGCGCCGGGTCTCCCCGCGGTAATCGGCACGATTCTAACCGACGATGTCCGCGATTTGTCCGCAGGAGTTGATATAATTGCGGCCACAGTAGCCGGAGAAGGCATCCGCGCGGTCGCTACGATAACAGTAGACCCCAAACGCGCATTTTATATCAGCGGGATTTCACTTGCGAATAACGAGAGCCTGACATTGAATATCTCGGGTATCCAAAGTATCGGAACTGTGAATAACCAGTCCATCGTCATAAATTACCCTGCGAAAACATTTACTGTATCTCGTAATCCTTCGGGGAACATAATGATTGTGGATACGACGGGTGGTGGCGCGACCACCGTTACAGACGCGCTACTTCGGATAGGAAATGTCGTATACAAAATCCACGGGTTTACAATGATTGGCATCCCTTACGATCTCAATGTATATAAGATTGTCAATGTTGGATTATATGATGTTCTCACGAACAGTGATTATTTAGACGGGCGAACGGGGGCAACAGGAGCGAGAGGTTTCACTGGCACAAATGGCGTGGTAGGTGCGACAGGGCCTACCGGCGCGGCGTCGGCGGATGGTGCGACAGGTTCACGCGGGCCAACCGGCGCGACAGGCAGTGGCAGTGATATCGCCCCCACGGGTCCAATCGGGTCTTATGGTGCGACCGGTCCTGACGGAACGATGGGCACGACCGGTCCACGGGGGCCGACGGGGGACTCCGGGGCTGAAAGCGGGATAGGCGCGAGTGGTCCGACCGGTGAGGTCGGCGCGACAGGACCGACCGGTGAAGACGGGATCGCAGGCGTCATTGCAAATGCGGGGGCTACAGGACCAGCGGGTCCAACTGGACCTACCGGATTAAGCGGGGCCATCGCCGGTTTAGGTGCGACGGGACCTATGGGCCCAACCGGTGCGACGAACGCGGGCGTATGGAGCATCATCAACCCTGATACCCCCGAAACAACAACAGGATATACTAATATTCGGTATTATATTCCGCCATTGGATAGCGCCGGCACACGAACAACTGTAGGCGTAAATACAAGCGGGGTGGAGAACGGAACTGCGGCACTTGATATTCGGTATACAATGGATATAAGTGGAGCCATCAAGACCATCGGTATGAATAGTGTGAGTGATTATCGTATTAAGCGTAACATATGTGACCTAACGAGAGATAAAACCGTGGATGGATTGCGCCCGGTTATGTATTTGAACCGCCTTACGGGACGCGAAGAATACGGGTTCTTGGCACACGAATTACAAGGTGTATATCCGGAGATGGTGGTCGGCGAAAAGGACGATCCGAATGGATACCAGACGATACAATATGAGCAACTATTCGCGATATTTATTGCGGAAATCAAGAGATTGCGGGCCGACATTGAGAGAATGGAGGCGGGCGACCGGTAGGGAGGCGGACGACCGGTAGGGAGGCCGATGAGGGCGACACCACGTGAGTGTGTGGAGACGAGACGGCCGACATTGAGAGAATGGAGGCGGGCGACCGGTAGGGAGGCGGGCGACCGGTAGGGAGGCGGGCGACCGGTAGGGAGGCCGATGAGGGCGACACCACGTGAGTGTGTGGAGACGAGACGGCCGACATTGAGAGAATGGAGGCCGGTGCGGACCAAAATTATATTCCGCAATAGATATAATAGAATGCCAGTGGATTATTCCAATCAAGAATTAACCAGCACCGATTTAAGCGGTGTGGATTTAAGTGGTGGCAATTTTACGAATACAAATGCGACTGGGGTCAATTTCACGAATGCGGATATAACGAACGCTATATTTAAAAATACGCTCATTGTCGGCGCAACAATAAACACACTCACATTTAGTGATGTCCAGAAGGGTCATCTTCTATTACGTGCTGCGAATCACGGTATTGCAGCAATAAACAACCTGACATCGCTTACACTGTCAGAGTTTCGCGTGATACAGCCTGCCATCACGTTAGATAGTATAACCACGATACAAAGTGTCACCATTAAAATCCCGAATAGCCAAAGTGAAGGATATATCGCGCCGGTCTCTCCCCTTATCAATCAAATTGTCTGTATATTCGTGGCGACGAACCAAAATATCGCAGTGACCGTGGCTTCATCTGGCGCAACTGTGCGAACCATACGGAGTAACGGCAGTGTCGTTCAGGATGTTGATAATGCGAATGCGACATTGACGTATTTGAAGGTAGGCACCGTGCCGTATCGTATTACTGCAGGAAATGGCGATGGCGTGATTGCGATGATTCCGTTGGATCTCAATGTGTATCAGGTAAATGAATCTGGGATAGGTGATATTCTCTCGTTGAATACATTTATAGGCCCCACCGGCCCGCAAGGTGCCACGGGTTCTACCGGTCCTATGGGTGAGACGGGCCCGACCGGTCCAATTGCCCCCACCGGCCCGCAAGGCGAGACCGGGCCTACTGGCCCAATCGGCGAGACGGGTCCAACTGGTCCAATCGCGCCCACAGGCCCGCAAGGCGCCATCGGTTCTACCGGCCCTATGGGCGAGACGGGTCCGACTGGTCCAATCGCGCCCACCGGCCCGCAAGGCGAGACCGGGCCTACCGGCCCTATAGGCGAGACGGGTCCGACTGGTCCAATCGCGCCCACAGGCCCGCAAGGCGCCACGGGTTCTACTGGCCTTATGGGCGAGACGGGTCCAACGGGTCCAATTGCCCCCACAGGCCCGCAAGGCGAGACCGGGCCTACCGGCCCTATGGGCGAGACGGGCCCGACCGGACCCCAAGGATATACGGGCGCATCCGGCACCTCTACCACCGCAGCAAACACGTTTACGTATTATTTATCCTCTACGACCTCTTCAAGTAATCCAGGAGAGGGGAATTTCCGTTTCAATAATTTCGCATCACAAAGTGCGGCAACCGAACTATATATCAGTAATCAAGACGGAACGATTGCGCACAATAATATGTATGCGTATTTCTCTCAACTGTCATTATATGGAAATGCCACGATTGGTGGATACGCAATTTTAAAAATACAAGACGCAGAAGATTATTCAAACTACGCTATTTACAAACTCACCGGAGTTACAACCAATGACGCAAGCGCAAATGGGTGGGTGACATTTACGATAGAGAATATCGTTCCAGTGATTACACCGTTTAACAATGCGCATAACTGCCTTATAAGTTTTTCGCTCATTGGAACGAGAGGCGCGACCGGTCCAATCGCACCAACAGGACCTACCGGGTCCACCGGACCCACAGGACCTACCGGGGTAACAGGACCTACTGGGCCCACCGGGGTAACAGGACCCACTGGACCTATCGGGGTAACAGGACCTACCGGACCCACCGGGGTAACAGGACCTACTGGGGTAACAGGACCCACCGGACCTACCGGACCTACTGGGGTAACAGGACCTACAGGACCCATCGGACCTACCGGGGTAACAGGACCCACAGGACCCATCGGGTCCACCGGACCTATCGGACCGAGTAACACATATTCCATATATTTCGCCAACCTAAATTTCAGTTCTTCGGGATTTTACGCTCTCCCGACAAATATGAATTTACAAAAATACGATTATCTATTGGATTTTAATTTTACGGGTTTAGCAAATAACCAGTGGCAATACCTCCGCTTTAATAACGATGCTGGGTCTTTGACGGCGTGGGACAGTACTCTCATCTTTAATCCGAATAGCGCTAATTCTGGTACGATTACTATGGTAGCAGGGTATTATACAAACGCCACCGTTGGTGGCACCACCTACTGGCTAAACGGAGGTCAGGGTGTAGGTGGGGGAAATCCAATTCAATTAAAAGCGACCTATAAAATATCGGGAATCAGCAACACTACTTTTGTTGTTTCTTTGGAGCAATGTCAGCCTGTATCATTTCAACCAAGTATAGACAATCAAGCACCGTATTATCAGGTGTTTGCCTCTCAAATGAAATTCACCTATAATAACCTTGACGCAACGAGATGGGCTCCATCACATATTGGCATCTTTTCAAGTGCCACATTTTCAGGTTGCAACATTTGTATATCACAACATATTAAAAATTCTTCAAATACAAACCACACATAATTTTATACATATTATCTAAATGGCGAGTAATAAAGTGTTTCATACAACCAATGGGTTTGAAATCCATTTATTTCCGATTCAGGTAGAAATACAAACAAAAGCAATCATAAGATGTATCCAAATGTCATCATCTCTTGGAATGTATCTTAAAGAATATATTCTTGAAAATACCGACTATACAAGCTGGGGGTTTGACGACAATTACATTAAGAATTATATATGTAATAAAGAATCATATTTAGGGTCGCCCGTCCCATAAAATACATATAAACATATATCATTTATTATACAATAAAACCAGCAGTGGTTGTCCGGTCCTTCCTTGTATAATGAATACTACTATCTATAATCCGAATCCCCCCCGCACAACAGACGAACTACGCGACGGCCTGGCAAAAGCCATATCCGAATATCATATTGTAGAGGGGGGGTCCTATCAAATCAGCGCCCAGGTCGCACGTCTATGCGAACTTGTCCATAAACGCGCGCCAAAATCCATTATGGAAATCGGTTTCAACGCGGGCCATTCCGCGCTTCTTTTCCTTGCGAACACGCCACCCGAAACCAAAGTCGTTAGTTTTGATTTAGGCGAGTATGCGTATGTTTTCGCAGCGAAGCGGTATATTGACTCGGTATTTCCAGGGCGACATACACTCGTAACGGGAGACAGCACCACGACGATTCCCAAATACGAAGAACAGGTCGCGCACCGAATGAAAGACCCAACGACGGCCCCGCCATTGCGGTTTGATTTTATATTCATTGACGGCGGTCATCAAAACGATATTCCGATGAAGGATATTCTTAATTCACAACGTCTGGCGCGCGACGAACATACCATCGTTGCGATGGATGATATCTCTCGCGATCCATCACGGCAAGTGCATTATACGATACAACCGACACAAGCGTGGTCACAGATGGTTCACGCGAGTGTGATTCGCGAAGACGGATACGATGATTATTTTACGAATCATACGAATAATGACGTGTCGTGTCCGGCGGATTGTAGGGCGCGCGGAATGGCGTGGGGAGTGTATCGTTTATCGTCGGAGTTTTCGGACCAGGTGGTGCCCGCATTCAATAAACTCCGGTATAATTACTATCAAAACAGCTGTAAGTATATGGACCGAAACCAGATGCTCCAAGAAATCCACAACCAACATCATCATCATAAAGAACACGAGAAGCTCGTAGCAGTGGCGGATATGTATCTGGAATATTTTCCTACGTATAACAAACGCGACACGAATTATGTGCGATATTATCGTGCGTGTTCTAATTTTGTAATAAATAAGACACTGGCTGTGAAACAATATGAGGAAATCGTGGATACGGTATCCCCGCCACCGAATGCGCCCAATGGCGTCAATGATAGCGAGTCCGAACTCCCCGACGCGATCAAACAAACGTCTATTGAGAAATTGCGGGCATTATACCCAACTGACCCGTGCGCGGAAATCCCGAAAATCATCCACCTCCTCTATTTTGGTGAGACCGAATTCTATAATTTTCATCATCGGTGCGTCCGGGCAATGGTCCAATATATGCCGGATTATGACATCCGTATCTATAATGCGAAGGAACCCGTTGGAAATAAATATTGGGATGACATTAAGCGTCAGGCGCGCGTGAGTATCCATAAAATAAACCCACCCGTCTATTATGACGGGTTTGAATTGAAGCATTTTCAATATAAAGCGGATGTGGTGAGACTGGAGCTATTATATGAACACGGTGGCGTGTATTTGGATCTTGATATGCTTATTGTAAAACCTTTTCACGACGTATTCGCATCAGGACATTCATTTTATATCAGTGAAGAGTATCCGAATGGCGGGGGAAGTGGCGCGTTAATCAATGCGTTTTTGGCGGCGAAACCCAAAAACGAGTTTATTCAACTATGGCTGAATTCGTTCAAGTCGGGTCTACGTCTCGGAATTTGGGCGCATCATATCCGTGACTCCAATAAACAATTAATAGACGCTCACCCGCATTATATGCACAAATACCGGATAAAAATATTGGACGGGAAGTTGTTTATGCCGCTTCACTGGCAGGACACGGTGGCGTTTATCCGTTCGGAGACCGTGCCGTATAACTTTCCACCGGAGTCGTATGGAACGCATCTATGGGAGACGATATTGGGGGATGTTATGCGGAAAAACGAGTTTCTTCATAAGCAGAAGATGGAGCTCGCCGTATACAATTCGCACAGTTCGGCGTTTTACAACGGGCCTGCGCCCGTGCCCGCGCCCGTGCCCGACGACGCGGATGATGACCTAACGATCTATCCAGAATATTACCACAATTTCCGAAACGACCAGTATATAGATAAGTATATAATGAAAGGTAAACACGGCGGGTATTTTATTGAAATTGGTGCGGGCGATGGTGAAGTGAATTCGGCGTGTTATTTCTTTGAAAGATATCGCGAATGGAAGGGGGTCGCAGTGGAGCCTGCGCGCGTATATCAGGACAAGATACGCGCACTCCGTGCGTGCGTGGCTCCGGTCGCAGTGAGTAATGTGACGTCCTCTATCACAAATGGTAGTGGCAGTGGTGCTATTTTTTACGAGTCATCGGTTCCTGAATTAAGTGGATTAAAGGGTGGGCTTGAAAACAATAAAGAGGCGCAGGAATGGACGCGTGTGGGGACGAAGTCGTATAAGGTGGATACGATAACGCTGTTTGATTTGTGTTGTCAACAGTCAGCGCCCGAACAGATTGATTATTGCTCCTTGAATTGCCAGGGGTGTGAATATGAAGTTCTCTCAACATTCTTTGAAGAGAACCAGCCGATGGAACATGCGAACCTCGCGCCGACGACGCCTACGAGCAGTGGCGGTGGCGGTGGCGGCAGCACTGTAAGCCTTCTTGTATCTAATAAAGTTTTCCGTATTGGCTTCTTCAGTATTGAAGTGAGTTCGGATAGAATCTATGAGAAGGTCCGCGGTTTGATGGAACGAAATCATTATGAAGAGACGGTGAACCCCTATCTCTCGGTTATACAATACCACCAAGCCACGCGCGATAAATATTTCAAATACAGGGGGGGTGACTCAATGGAGAATTCGCCACAATTGTCGGACCGGTCTCTTTCATCCATATCGTCATCCACCGTGAATTTTACGCCGAAGACTGTTCTAACCCCGCCATCATCGCCATCGTCTCCTGAATTGTCTGCAACGAAAGCGGGTTTTCTGATACGCCCACCTTTCGCAGAAGAGGTTGTCGCGATATGTCTTGAAGAACGACCCGAGAGAACGAAATACGTGAGCGACCATTTACTCGCTCACGGAGTGAAACATTCGCTATTAATGAACCGGATTCATACGGAAGATACAAAAGTGGGATGTTTTCGGTCGCATATCAAGGCGATTCAATACGCGCAAAGTAAAAATCTCTCGTCGGTCCTCATTGTAGAAGATGATATTGTCATTCGGGATAATATACAAGAACTCGCGAATATCGTTTTGCCGAACGACTCCGATGGTGGATGGGATATCTTATATCTCGGCGGTATTCTCACGAGATATGATGGAATAGATCCAACTCACAAATGGGTGAAAGGGACCATTTGGTGCAATCACGCGTATCTGGTGAAGCAACACATGTATAAACCGATTCTTGATTTTGTGGAGTCGTATCCCAACCTGATAGAATTGGAGCGCAAGAATATTGATTTTATGTATACCGAGTATATTCAACCGAAATACCGATGCTGGCTGGCGAACGAACAATATATCATTCAGAAGGAAGGATATAGTGAGATAGATTGTCGGGTGAAGTGGGCGAATGGGTTTGACTGGTCTACCTTTTCAATGAAGGTGATTTAGCGAAGCGCGAAGCGCGTAGCCGGCGAAAGCCGAATGGAATGGAATGGAGCCGGTGAAAGCCGAGCCGGTGAAGGCCGAGCCTAGTCACGCGGAGCGTGTATGACAACATTCTGAAAATCGCACCGATGAATATCATTTTGCGCGTGACTAGGTTCGCGAACCATTTCAAATCCCGCCTGATAAAACGGATGCGGGAACCGGTCGTATGTGTGAATATAACCGCGAAAATCCATTTCAAGTAACCACATATCCAATGGAGTTTTCATAAATAATGCCGTGTCTGTTTCTACGGCGTCTAACAATCGTTTCGCACCGCGTTGACTGACGAGGTAAGCCCCCGCGGTGCGAAATAAGGGTGTAAACCATACATTACGGTTGCCCTGAATAACAGCTGATGAGAGATTTCGGCGTGGATACAGTCCGGACCCAGACCCGGACGCGGGCACGCGATAATATTGTCCGAGAGATTCGGTGGTGGTTTTCTGGAATGGGAAATACGGCGGGGGGCCAGCAATATCATAATCGGGCGTCCATTGCCCGCCGACATAAACGACATCGGCCCCGGCCACCCCGCTCCCTTGCGTTAACCCCGCGATCGTTTCCCGAATTCTCTCGTGAGATTTTTCCGTGAATAAAACGTCATCCTCAAATACGAGCAAAAACTCCGCGGTTGGATTTTGCGCGTGAGACCTCCAAAGCGAATAATGACTTAATGAACATCCGACCTCGCCAAGAACCCGCGGGGTATCGCGAACGGTATCCAGCAAATCGGCGAATTCGGAATAATGATGCGAGAGATTATTCCCATCAATTGCGGGGAACCTGCGATAATACCCGCGATGGTCGGCGTCGTCGTTACTGCCACTGCCAGTGCCAGTGCCACTGCCACTGCCGACCCCGACCGTATGGACGCGAAGTCCGGGAATACGCGGGGAGGGGGGAAACGGACGAAATAAGAATGGGATATTTTTATAAATATACGACATACGGTCGGGGCGACGGTCTAAATTGATGACCGCGATATCCAGTTTGTTTAACATTATCACGCACAACCGAATAAAACACACGATAATAGATAGTAACATTAGTTGGATTTATACCATTTCTGCAGAAGTGGAGAATCGCCGTTCAAAGGGGTTTTTATATCCATCTATAATATCCACCGACAACCCCCCTATTTAGGAAAACAAATTAAACCGTACCCATTCGTTCATTTACACGACCACACCGTATTTACATCACACAATTATTATGTCTGTTGATATTTCCGCCGTCACCACCGCCGCGCCTACGACGATAAAACCCCAGGTCAGCGAACCTCTTCTTGAAGAAGACCAAAACCGGTTCGTATTATTTCCGATAAAGGATACTGCCATTTGGAACATGTATAAAAAACAGGTGGATTGTTTCTGGCGTGCGGAAGAAGTTGACCTCACAAAAGATATCACCCACTGGAACTCGCTACAAAATGACGAGAGATATTTTATTTCTATGATTCTCGCATTTTTCGCGGCAAGCGACGGAATCGTGATGGAGAATTTGGCGCAACGTTTTATGACAGAGGTTCAGTTGGCGGAAGCTCGCGCGTTTTACGGGTTCCAAATCGCGATGGAAAATATACATTCTCAAATGTATAGCATCCTTATTGATACCTATATTAAAGACACCGCCGAAAAGGATAGACTATTCAATGCGATACAGAGTTTCCCTTGTATTAAAAAGAAGGCGGATTGGGCGTTGAAGTGGATTGGGGACAAACGCAGTACATTCCAGACACGCCTCGTGGCGTTTGCGTGTGTTGAAGGGATATTCTTCTCTGGCGCGTTTTGTTCCATCTACTGGATGAAGAAACGCGGACTGATGCCTGGACTGACATTTAGTAATGAACTCATCTCTCGCGATGAGGCACTTCATACCGAGTTTGCGGTGTTGCTGTATACGAAGATGGTGAAGAAGATTCAGCGTCATCGTGTATATGAAATCGTCCGCGATGCGGTGGAGATAGAGAAGGAGTTTATATCGGAAGCCTTGCCTTGCCGTCTCATAGGAATGAATGCAAAATTAATGTGCCAGTATATTGAGTTTGTCGCGGACCGACTGGTCCTTCAGCTGGGGTATGACAAAATATATAATGCGACAAATCCGTTTGATTTTATGGAGATGATAAGTCTCGCAGGAAAGACGAACTTTTTTGAGCGACGAGTGGGAGAATATGCGCTGGCGGAGAAGAAGGTGGCGGAGAATGTGTTTGAATTCAATGCGGATTTCTAGTCTCGTCTCGCGTCGCCTGCTCGTTCCGTCCCGCAGGGCGGGACGCCACTCGCATTCTCCGCTCGGTCAGTCATCGCCGATATC
>JACCEC013282756.1_pt1 | contig 17187 bp, 6 predicted proteins | sample 7450121 | NCBI WGS metagenome assembly JACCEC01 (sample SAMN15323455, study PRJNA562643) | freshwater metagenome | isolation source: river surface water | place: USA:Blue River Watershed | collected 2017-08-18 | reverse complement strand
GGTGCACGCGGATCTTGGCGGCGCCGACGCTCATCCCCTCGAGGGACGCGGCGGTGGCGTAGCTGTCGCCCTGCACGATCCGGCGCATGAGCCGGCGATCGCGGGGTGGGACGCGATCGAGCGCCCGCTCCAGTGCCGTCAAGATCTCGTCGACCGCGAGCGCGCCGCCGGTGCCGGGCGAGGTGAACAGTTCGAAGTCGGCTTCGACCGTATCGGGCTGGCAGCGGCGGCGCCGGAGGTGGTCGAGGGCGGTGTTGCGGGCGAGGGAGAAAAGCCAGCTCTCGAACACCTGCGGGTCGCGCAGGGCGGAGAGCCTGCGGATCATTTTGATGAAGATGACCTGCACCAGGTCCTCCCAGGCGGTGCGGTGCGGCACGATGCGCCGGACCACCCCGCCAATGCGGCGCGTATAGGAGCGCACGAGGGTCGACTGGGCATCAAGGTCGCCGATCTGGGCACGACGGACGAGGTCGCAGAGTTCGCGGGAAAAGGGCGCTACAGCGGGTTCGGAAGCGGGTGAAGTAGGCACGACGTGACAACCAAGGCGAAGCGGACGGAGCGACGAGGCCGGCGGGACGAAGCCGCGGGAGTTTGGAGCGGAGCAGCTCGGGAAGGGCGGCACCGCTCCTCGCTCCGAAAAAGGGCGGACTTGCTCCGCGGCGCGGTGCGTTCGTCCCCGCGGGGTCGGCCGCGGGCGGACGGGCTTTGAGGGTTGCCTCGGTGAGCGAGACTGCGCCAGTTACCGAAATCGTGCCGTCGTCCTTCCGGAGCAAGTTTCGCCGCGGCTGCGGCCGCTTCCTGTTGCAGGCCGGGGTCTGGTTCGCGCTTTCGCTGGCGGTGGCGGGGATGCTGGTGGTCGGGCGGCCGTTCAACTTTTGGGAGGCGTTGCAGTTTTCGCTCGCGAACTGGATGCCCTGGGCGCTGGTGACGCCGCTGGTGTTTTGGCTGGCAGGGCGCTTTCCGATCGGGCGGGGCAAGCTGGTGCGGCACGCGGGCCTGCACCTCGGTGCGGGTTGCCTTTGCACGGTGTTGGTCGCCGCGATCTCGCTGCAGATGCCGGCCGGCGGACGGTTCGTGGTGACGGCGGGCGCCGCGGGCGGACCGCGCCTGGTGGGCCCCGCCGGTCCGGGCGGACCTGAACCGCGACTGGTGCGGCCGGGGCCCGGCGAGGACGGTCGGTCGGAGCGGATTCTGGGCGGGCCGGGAATGCCCAACCGGCCGATGCGGACGATCGGCGGCGGGCCCGGGGGGGCGCTGCCTCCGCCCGGGGACGCGACGGCCTTTCCGCCGTTGGTCGGGACGCTTCGCAGCGAGGGCGGAGTGGAGGTGGTCGGCCGCGGGGTGGGAGGTCCGGGCCGGCCCGATGCCGAGGCGCGCTGGCGGTTGTGGCTCATGCTGCTGTTCACGCGCGCCAATGCCGGCATCGCGGTGTATCTGGTCATCGCGACGGCGGCGCACGCCCTGGGCTATTTCAGGCAGGCGCAGGAACGCGAACGACAGGCGATGGCGCTGGAGGCGAGTCGCAACCAGGCGAAGCTCGACGCGCTGCGGCTGCAACTGCACCCGCACTTTCTCTTCAACACGCTCAACGCGATCTCCACGCTGGTGCACCGCGATCCCGATGCGGCGGACAACTTGATCGGTGACCTGAGTGAACTGCTGCGCGTTTCGCTCCAGTCGGCGGAGCACGAGGTGCCGCTGGCGCGGGAACTGGTGCTTTTGGACCACTACCTGGCGATCGAGCAGGCGCGGTTGGGCGAGCGGCTCAAAGTCCGGCGCGAGATCGATCCGGCAGCCCTGGGCGTGATGGTGCCGACGCTGATTCTGCAGCCGTTGGCCGAGAACGCGGTGCGCCATGGAATCGAGCCGCGGCTGGGGCCGGGGGTGCTGACGATCGAGGCCCGGCGCGAGGGCGACCGGTTGCACATCGTGGTGGCCGACAATGGCGCGGGACTGCGGCCGAATGCGGCGACCGCCGGCGAAGGCGTGGGCCTGCGCAACGGCGCGGAGCGGCTGCGCACGCTGCATGGCAATGCGGCGCGCCTCGAGGTGAAGGAAGCGGCGGGCGGCGGCGTGCGGGTGGAGATCGAGCTGCCGTGCCGCGAGCGGGTGGCGGCCGAAAAACGGGAACCCGCCTTGACGGCGGCCCGCGCATGAAGCTCACGGCGATGATCGTCGACGACGAGCCGCTCGGGCGCGAGCGGGTGCGCACGTTGTTGGCGGCGGAGGCGGACGTGGAGATCGTGGCCGAGTGCGCGAGCGGCCCCGAAGCCCTCACGGCGATCACCCGGCAACGGCCCGATGTGCTGCTGCTGGACGTGCAGATGCCGGAGATGGACGGCTTCGAGGTATTGCGCCGGATCGGGGAGCCGCTGCCGGTGACGATTTTCGTGACGGCGTATGACGAGCACGCGGTGGCGGCGTTCGAGGTGCACGCGGTCGACTATTTGCTGAAGCCCTTCAAGCCGGTGCGTTTCAAGCGCGCGATCGCGCGGGCGCGGGAGCAACTCGCGATGCGGGATCCGGGCGCGGCCGCCCAGCGCCTGATGGCGCTGCTCGAGGAGCGGGCGGTGCCGGCGACGGGGCTCTCCCGCATCGCCGTGCGGGAGCGGGAGCGGACGCGCTTCGTGAAGGTGGCCGACATCGATTGGATCGAGGCGGCGAGCAACTACGTCGTGCTGCACACGGGGAAGACGCATCCGGTGCTGCGCGAGACGCTCGCGGCGATCGAGGCGCAGCTGTCGCCGCGGGAGTTTTTCCGGGTCAACCGGTCCGCGCTCGTGCGATTGGATCGAATCCGCGAAATCGAGCCGACCTTCGGCGGCGAACATGTGGTGGTGCTGGCGGACGGACAGCGGCTGCCGCTGACGCGCGGAGTGCGCGAACTGCACGACCGGTTGCGTTTCGCCTGATCCGGGCCGACCGGAGAAAATCCCGCGGCTGGCTCCGCGAAACGGGGGCTTCGTCCCAAAGGCCGCGCGGGTATTGCCCGCGGCGGGCACGGTGGCGGCGCATGAATCTCTTCACCTTGGATGAACACCGCCGCGGCCCGCGCTCGGTCCGGCGCAGCTTGAGGTTGCTACCCGTGCTCTGCCTCGGGTGGCTGGCCGAATGTCCGCCCGTGCGGGCGCAGTCCACGGGGCCCGGCGGAGGCACCGTGGTCAGCCCGGGTGGCGGCAGTGTCGGCGGGCCCGGGGGTGGCGGAACGGCGCCGACGACCGGTGGTTCCACCGGAGGAGGACCGATCGGCCCCGGCGGCGACGGCGGCAGCCCGACCGTGATCGGCCCGGGCGGCGGGGCCACGGTCACGGAGCCGACGCTGGCGGTGCCGCGCGGCGTCCTGTTGGGCGAGACGGTCATCGCCACGGTGCGGCTGCCGACAACGACGGCGGGTAGCGACGCACCGACCTACCAATGGGCCGTTTCGGGTGCGCAGGGTGGGGCGGATGCGCGCAGCTCGACCTTTGAGTTCACCGCCAACCGCGCCGGCACGGTGACGCTGGCGGTGAACGGGACCTACAACGGAACGACCTTCAGTCTGAACGCCAGCGTCACGGTGCTCTCCGGCGAATCGGCGGGACGCATCGCGGTGGCGGAGCGCGTGCCGACCGGGGCTGCGACGGCCACCGCTGCCGTGCCGCCGGCGCAAAACGGCGACCGCACCTTCCGGTGGTCGATCTCGGGCGATGCCGTGATCCTCTCCGGGCAGAACGCGGCGAATGTCTCGTTTCGGCCGGGCTCCCCCGGGCCGAAGGAACTCGTCTGCGCGGTGAACCTGCAGAACCTCGTGACGATAAACCTGCGTGCCGTCGTGAATGTGGCCGGCGACGGCGCGCCGGTGGCGGTGACCGTCACCAACGGCAGCGGCGGCGGCAACTGGACGGGCGGCTCCCGCGCGGAGGTGTTCGCGTGGCCGCCGGCGGCCGGACAGGTGTTTGATCGCTGGACGGGGGACACGGGGATGCTGGGCGAACTCGACGCGACGGCGCTGCGCTCGATGCGGCTGAGTTTCACGGTGCCGACGCGCCCCGTGCAGCTGACCGCGACCTATCGGAACGTCGCGTCATGGACGCCGACGGTGGTGACGGCCTTCGGCGGCGCCGGGGCGACGCTGTCGTATCATTTTCCGGAGGCTGCCCGCGGCTCCGTCTTCCTGCTGCACGATCGCGGCGAAACCGGCGCGGCGTGGTTCGATAAGCCGGAGGCGCTGCTGCTGGTGCGCGACCTGGTGGCGGCGGGTTACGGGATCGCGGCTCTCACCTGTGTGGATCGCAGCGCCACGGGCACGTGGGCGACGGCGTCGACCTTCGAGGGCAATGCCGACCTGCGCAATCATGCGGCGGCGCTGGACCGCTTCGTGGCGGAGCGGCGGATCACGGCAGGCGGGCCGATCTTTCTGGTCGGAAACGGCGCAGGCGGCGTGGCGGCGGAGCACTTTGCGCACCTGCTGGCGGGCGGATCCAACCCGCGGCCCGTTCGCGGGGCGGTGCTGCTGGGCAACACCGGCAGCGAAACGTGGGCGCTCACCGGCCGGGTGCCGCGGCTCTACGTCGGATCCGGGCCCGACGACGGCGTGGTCCCAGGCGGTGCAAACAGCGGCCGCACCCTCGTGCAATTGCTGCTCGGACGCGGAGTGGCGGCGGACACATGGACGGTGACGCGGTCGCCGGTGTGGGCGGATCGCTTTCGGGGCCTGGCGGTGACGAGGCCGGAGTTCACGGTCGCGGACGCCGGCTCGGTGTGGTCGGCCTTGCGGAGCGCGGAGTGGCTCGACGCCAACAGCCATGTCGTCGGCACGCCGGATGCGGACGACGTGGCGGCGGCCTTGCCCGCGGTTCTGCGCGGCCGGGCGAAAGACGTCGCGGCGCTGCTCACCCTGGGGCGGGGCGGCGTGGAGATCGCGAGCGAGACGGCGCCGCGGCTGTTGGCGTTTCTCGATGCGAGGCTTGCCGGCGGGGCGGCGCCGGAGCCCGGACGGATGGTGAACCTTTCCGTGCGCACGGCACTGGGGTTCGTGGGCGATACCTTCACGCTGGGATTCAATCTCGCCGGGTCGGAACGCGCCACCGTGCTGGTGCGGGGGATCGGTCCGGGTCTCGCGCACTTCGGCGCGGCGACACCGCTCCCGGCGCTGCGACTCGAAGTGCGGCGCGGCGCGACCCTGCTGGAGGCGAACGAAAGTTGGGAGGAACATCCGGCGCGCGGACGCATCGAGGTCGCGGCAGCGAGCGTGGGCGCGTTTCCCCTGCGGGCGGGTGACCGGGATGCCTCGCTGTTGCTCGAACTGGAGCCGGGCAGCCACACGGTGACGTTGGCGGGCAACAACGGCGCGGACGGGGAATGCCTCGTCGAGGTTTACGACGTGAGCCGCTCCGGCACGCGCCTCGTGAACCTGTCCGCGTTGGGACGCATCCAGACGGAAGGCGACATGCTCGTGCCCGGCGTGGTGGTCGCGGGGAGCGGACCGCGCACCGTCGTGGTGCGGGCGGTCGGGCCGGGATTGGCGTCGGTCGGAGTCGACGCGAGCGGGGTGCTCGGCGATCCGCGCCTGGCGGTCCTGGGAGGCAACGGCGCGACGGTGCGCTCGAATCAAAACTGGGACGTGGGCGGAGGGGCCGCGCTGGCGGCGGTGTTTCCCGTGGTGGGAGCCTTTCCCTTGCGGGCGCAGAGCGCGGATGCGGCGTTGGTCGCGGCGCTGACACCCGGAAACTACACGATGCAGGTGGCAGGAACGACTGCGCCGGCGAATGCCGCGGGCGCGGCGGCTTCGGCAACCCCGGCGAATCCCACGGGTCAGGTGCTGGTGGAAGTTTACGAGGTGCCGTGAGACGCCGCTGACAGGCAAGCCGGAGGCCGAGGCGCGCCGGATCAGAACGAGACGGTGTTCGTGAGGATGAACTGGCGCGGGTCCTGGTAGCGGTAGGTGAGCGGGGCGAGCGTGCGCGGGTGGACGTTGTTCACGATCAGTTCGCGCTGATCGAGGACGTTGTTGACGTTGAGCTGCACGGACCAGCGGAACCTCCGGTTGGCCAGCGGCACGTTGTAGCTCACCTGCAGGTCGTAGACGTTCTGGTCCTTGGCGTCGACCGTCGTGACCTTGTCGATGGTGCGGCCGTTCCAGGTGTCGGTGAAATCGGAGCCGGGCGTGATCGTGTAGTCGGTGCGGGCGCCGGCGACGCGGCCGAGGCGGAGACGTGTGCCGCCGCCGACGGAGAGGCCCTTGAGCCTCCCCTCGCGGAAATCGTAGCGGGTGCGGAGATTGAGGTTGTGCAGCGGGTCGCCGACGAAGCGCTTGCCCTCGAAGACGTGCGGGTTGTCGAAGAAGAGCTGTTCGGCGTCGGCGATCGCCTCGTTGATGCTGTCGGTGTTGGCGGTGAAATCGCCGGTGCTGGCGATGACGGCGGCGGTGTTCCAGTTGACGGCGCTGGGGGCGAAATCGACACCGGGGGTGTTGGCGTTCTGCGTGATCGAATAGTCGGCGTATTTCTTCCAGTAGGCTTTGTGGTGGTCGAGGTAGGCGCGGTATTCGGGCGCGATGTTGGTGCGGGTGGTCTTGTTCTTCGAGTAGTTGACGGAGAGGGACCAGGCGTCGGTGAGGCGGCCGACGAGCTCGAGCTCAAGGCCCTTGCTTTCGGAATCCTGGGTGTAGCCCTGAACCTGGTTCATGACCTCGGCCTGGCGGCGGGCGAAGGCGGTCTCCTCGGCGTTGAGCCCGCCGGAGTTGGCGAGAGCGTTCCAGATGTTGACCGGGTTGCTCTTGTTGAAGCCGGAGAAGCCGAATTCGCGCTCGGAGATCGTGTGGAAGGTGGTCGCGGTGAGGAAGAGGCGGTTGCGCAGGAGCGAGAGCTTCACCCCGTAGTCGGTGGTCTTGCCGGCGGGCGACGGCACGAGGTCGGCGATGGTGGTTTTGCGCGGGTCGGCGGGCGTGATGTAGTTGGTGCCGGGTGTGCTGACGCTGTTGGAGGTGTTGAAGAACACGGAGGCCCAGCGCGTGACGTGAAAGACGCCGCCGAGCGTGCGGGTCTGGCCGGTGAATACATTCGGCGTGGCGGTGCGCGGATCGACGGGCGTCCAGACGCCGGTGTTGGGCGCGACGGCTTCGCCGGCGGGATCGCGGCGGGCGACGCCGACCCAGTTTTTCAGGCGGTCCTGGCGGTAGCCGAAGGTGCCGACGAGGCGGTCTTTGAAGAGGAAGGCCTGGGCGACGCCCATCCAGGCGCCGGTCTCGCGGTCGGCGTAGCCGATGTTGCCCTGGCTGCGGTTGAACTCGCGCATGTAGATATCGGATACGGCGCCGGTGCGCGGGTCCTGGTATTTGACGGGGCCGCTGAGGTCGACGGGGCCGGGGATGCGGAAATTGCGGTCGTTGAGCAGGGCGAGGTCGGAAATGTAGAAGCGCTGGATGGCCTGGTTGGCGCCGTTCTCCGGGGTGGCGTTGAACACGCCGCCGCTCGTGAGCGCGGGGCCCTTGAGCCAATACTGCTGGAGAATCTCGCTGCGGGTGCGGATGTCGGCCATCTCGCCGAGGCCGGCGAGGCGGAGGCGGACGAGGTCGCGGTAGGCGCGCTCGTAGGAGAGGGTGACGCGCCCTTGGCTGATGGCGGAGCTGCTGGGGCGGTGGTCGGGGGAGACGTCGAAGTAGTAGAGCTGGCCGGCGGGCTTGAGCTGGCCGGTGGGCGTGAAACGGTTGGTGTCGACGGCGACGCCGTAGTGATTCCACGTGGCGAGATTGTGGGTGTCGCCGCGGGAGAGCTGGCGGTTGAAACCGAGCTCGAGGTTGAGGTCGCGGGCGAGTTCGCGGGTCACGAAGGCGGACGCGTTTTTCACGCGGAACGCGCCGCGCACCCAGTTGGCCTCGAGGGCGGCCTCGGGGTTGCGGCGGCCCATGTCGAAGTCGTTGGCGAGGTTTCCGCCGGTGGCGAATTCGCCGTAGGTGAACTGCCGGTAGTTTTGCGCAAAGGCGAAACTCGGGCTCACGACGACGATATCGCCGCCGGAACGTTCCTGGACGCCGATCACGTTGGTCGCGCCGGTGTCGCGGATGGGTGTGCCCGGCGTGCCGGCCGTGCCGGTGCCGGGAGTGCCGGGAACGTAGGTGGCGGCGAAGTTGTTGAAGATCGGCTGGCCGGAGGCGTCCCAGATCGACTTGAGGTCGTTGGCGAAGAACGGGCGCGGGACAAAGCGGTTGATTTCACCGTGTTCGAACTCGACGCGGACGGACGTCCTGCGGTCGGGTTGCCACTTGGCGGCGAGGTAAGCGCGATCCTGGTCGTTGTGGCCGGCGGCGCGCCACGAGGAGTCGCGGCCGCGGAGGAGCACGGCGCGGACGGCGAGGCGGTTCTTCACGACGGGAAGGTTGGCGTCGGCGGTCCAGCGCTGGCCGCCCCACGAGTCGAGGCGCGAGGAAAGGGAGTAAGCGGGGCGATCGGTGCGGGCTTGCTTGCTGGCGACGTTGATCTTGCCGGCGGGTGAGCCGAAGCCGAAGAGGATGGAGTTGGGGCCGCGGGAGACCTCGAGGCTCTCGGTCATGTAGAGGTCCACCTCACCGGGGGCGGAGAAGAAATTGATGCTGCGACCGCCGCCGGGCAGGCCGCGGATACGGATGGAGCGGAAGCCGTCGCTGTAGCCGTCGGCGACGGGGCCGGCGGCGCGGGCGTCGTCGGTCTCCATGCGCGTGCCGACGCCGTATTCGACGGCGTCCTCGATGCTGGTGGCGGCGATGTCGCGGAGAAACTCGGCGGTCATCGGGCTGATGGCTGCGGCGACGTCGCGGAGGTTGGTGCGAAGGCGCGAGCCGCTGAGCGTGTCCTGGCCGGCGTAACCGGTATCCTGATTCGCGGTGACTTCGAAAGGCGAAAGCGTGACGGCGGGCGCGGGAGTGCCGGAGGAGGGCGATGCGGCCGGCGCGGCGGATTGAGCGGGGAGAGTGACCGCAGCGAAGCCAGTGGCGACGGCGGCGGCGAACCAGTGTCGGGACAGGGAGGCGACCGGAAGAACGCGGGAAACGGAGGGCATGGGCAAGGGGTGGGGGCAGGGCGATCGGGAGGGGGGCACGGCGCCGACAACGGAGACGGCGAGGGTGGCGGGGTGCGGGGGATTTTGACGATTGCCGGGGGCGGGCAACGGCGGTTTTGGTTTACGTCAACCAAACCGATGAGTGTGCGCTCGATCGCCCGGCAACTGGGCCTGTCCGCGACGGCGGTGTCGCTGGCGCTGCGCGGAAGTCCGCGGGTGTCGGCGGCGGTGCGGGCGCGGGTGGAGCGGGCGGCGCGCGCGGCGGGCCACGTGCCGAACGCGCGCCTGACGGAGCTGATGCGCGAAGTGCGGCAGTCGGCGGCGCGGCAATATCGCGGCACGCTGGGCGCGCTCTGGCTGTTTCCGGAGGAGGAACCGTGGCGCGAACGGCCGATCTACGAGCACCTCGGGCTGTTGCTGGAGGGCGCGCGGGCGAGGGCGGAGGCGCACGGCTACCGGCTGGAGAATTTCTGGCTGAAGGCGCCGGGGATGACGCCGCGACGGCTGGCGGAGATCCTCGATGCGCGGGGCATCCGCGGGGTTTTCTGCCTCGGAAGCCTCGATCCCGAGGAGCGGTTTCCGGCGGCCTTGCGGCGCTTCGCGGTGGTGACGCAGGGGGCGAGCATCCCCGAGAAAATGCACCGGGTGGTGAGCCATTTTTCGGCGGACGCGCGGACGCTGTGGGCGGAACTGCAGGCCCGCGGTTACCGGCGGCCGGGCCTGGGCATATTGGTGTCGGGCGACCGGCGGACCGATCACCTGTATTCGGCGACGTTTCTCAGCGAGCAGGAGCGGGCGGGGACGATGCCGGCGGTGCCGATCCTGCGGGCGGAGGCGTGGGACGAGGCGGAGTTCGCGCGGTGGTTCGACGCGCACCGGCCGGATGTGGTGGTGCTGCACCAATACGCGGACTACGTGCGGGCGGTGGAGGCGTTTCTGGCGCGTCGGAAACTGCGCGTGCCGCGCGACGTCGGGCTGGCGCTGCTGGACAAGCTGCCGGATCGAGCGCGCTACGCGGGGATCTGCCAGGACCCGGTGCGTATCGGCGCGATGGCGGCGGAGCTGTTGCTGGGGCGCCTGCTGCTGCAGGACCTCGCGACGCCGGAGTATCCGAAAGTGGAACTGGTGGTCGGGACCTGGAACGAAGGAAAGACGCTGCGCGGGCGGCGATGAAAGGGGACGAACTCCGGATCAGACGGTCGATTGGTCGGCGGTTTTGCGCCGGCGGCGCCACGCGGCGAGGCCGAGCACGGCGGCGCCGGCGAGCGCGGCGTAGGTCGAGGGCTCGGGGATGGCGGACGGGCTGAACTCGAGGTATTGCGGGCCGCCGTTGATGCCCGAGGCGAAGGTGCTGACGGCGCCGGCACTCGTGACGACGCTGATGGTATTGGTGCCCTGGTTGGCGACGTAGAGACTGCCGCTGACGGTGTCGAAGGCGAGGCCGACGGGGGAGACGAAGCCGCTGGCGAAGGTCGAGACGGTGCCGCCGGGCGTGACCTTGGAGATGACGCCGGTGGAAAAGTTGGAGACGTAGAGGTTGCCGGCGCTGTCGAAGACGAGGTCGTTGGGGTCGCTGAAGCCGGAGGCAAAGGTGGTGACGACGCCGCCGGAGCTGACGGCGGAGACGGTGCCGTTGTCGCGGTTGGCGACGTAAAGATTGCCGGAGCTGTTGAAGGCGAGGCCGAAGGGGCCGTTGAGACCGGTGGCGACGGTCGAGACGGTGCCGCCCGGCGTGACCTTGGAGATCGTATGGAGCCCGTAGTCGCCGACGTAGAGGTTGCCGCTGCCGTCGAAAGCGAGGCCGATGGGATTCTGGAAACCGGTGGCGAAGGTGGAGACGGCGCCGCCCGGCGTAATCTGCGAGACGACGCTGGTGAGGGAGCCGGAGATACTCTGGGTCACGTAGACGTTGCCGGAGGAGGAGACGGCAAGGCCCTTGGGGGCGGTGAAACCGGAGGCGAAGCCGGAGACGGTGCCGCCGGTGGAGACCTGCGAGACGGCGCCGGTGCCGTTGACCGAGACATAGAGCGTCTGCGCGGAGAGCGCGGAGGCGAAGGCGCCGGCGAGGAAAATCCGGAGCGCGGACCGGGCTCGATGGAGGGCAGTCGGGCGAAGGAGCATCGGAGACAGCGGGAGTGAGGCGGTGGAGGCGGGGCACGGCGGTGCCCGCGACTGCCGGTGTGCCGCCGGATGGGAAGCGCGCGAGCCCGCCGGGGTGAACGGCGGGCGTGGCGGGGCGAAGGGCGGAGCCGTCCGGAAATCAGGGCCCGGGCGCGAAGCCGTCCTCGGTGCCGGCGGCGGCGTGGTAGCGGCCGGTGCGGTTGGAGCCGCTGCGGGTGTTGTAGAGCTCGATCATGCGGGTGAGCTCGACGAGGGAGAGCCGGCCGTCCTGGTTGGAGTCGCCGTGGTGGTAGCGGGTGAGGCCGACCACCGCGGCCGGCGCGCGCGCGGGGTCGGGGGCGAAGCCGTCCTCGCTGCCGGCGGCGACCGCGTAGCTGCCGGTCCGGATGTTGCCGTTGCGGGCGTTGTAGAGGGCGATGACGCGCGTGAGCTCGAGGAGATCGAGGGCGAAGTCGGCGTTGGAATCGGCGCTGTGCGTGGTGACGCGGCCGACGAGCAGCGGGTCGGGCTTGGCGAGAATCCGGCCGAGGCCGGCGCCCTGGCGGACGAGCACGAGGGCGGTGAGGGCGTGGTCGCCGACGGTGCCGGCGGGAACGGCGAGCGTGTAGGTGAAGGAAATCGGCGAGCCCGGCACGCTCGTCCACGCCCACTCGAGCAGGTCGGTGGTGCCGACGAAGGGCTTCACGTTGCCCTCGTTGCCGCCGCCGGAAATGTAACTCCAGCCGGCGGGGAGAAGCACCTGCCAGCCGAGACCGGAGGTCGCGTCGCTGTAGGTGAGGGTGTTGGTGATGGTGACGGTGCCGCCGGCGGTGTAGCCGGGGCCGGCGACGGCGTGGGTGGGAAACGCATCGAAGACGGCCAACACGGCCGGGTCGCTCGCGACCGAGCCGGCGACGTTCGAGACGGTCACGCGATAGACGCCGGTGGCGCCGGCGGTGACGGCGGCCAGCGAGAGCGAGGCGGCGGTGGCGCCGGGCAGGGCGGTGCCGTTCTTCGACCATTGGTAGGACAACGGCCCCGTGCCGGTGGCGGTGACGGTAAAGACGACGCCGGTGCCGGTGCCGGCGCCGACGTTCGCGGGCTGGACGGTGATGGCGGGGGGGAGATTGACGACGAGCGACACGGCGCTGCTCGTGACGGAGCCGGCGGTATTGGACACCACGACGTCGTAGGTGCCGGCATCGAGGGCGGCGACGGGGGAGAGCGTCAACGAGGCGGCGGTCGCACCGCCGATGGGCACCGTGCCCTTGCGCCACTGGTAGGCGGGCGCGGGGTTGCCGGTGGCGCCGACGGTGAACGTGGCGGAGCTGCCGGTCACGACCACCTGCCCGACGGGCTGCGCGGTGATCGCGGGGCCCACGGCGGCGGTGCTCACCGTCAACAGCACACCCGCACTCGTGACGCTGCCGGCGCTGTTGGTGACGACGACGGAGTAGCTGGCGGCGGCGGAGGTCTGGACGTTGGCGAGGGTGAGCGTGGCGCTGGTCGCGCCGGCGATCGGGTTGTTGCCGGCGGCGTTGCCCTTGAACCACTGGAAGGCCGGCGTCGGGCTGCCGGACGCAACGACGCTGAAGGTGGCGGTGCCGCCGAGTGCGACGGTTTGGGCGAGCGGCGGCATCAGGATCGTCGGGGCGGCGGGCAGGCCGAAGGTCGTGATGGCTTCGACGAGGCCGGAGGAGCCGGTGTAGGCGCCGCCGAGGGTGCGGGCGCGGGCGCGGATCTTGCCGATGCCGGAGAGCGAGAGGCCGGTCTTTTCCCAGCCGCCGCCGGCGGCGAGGCGCGTGCCGGCGCCGAGGGCGGTCCAGGACGCGCCGCCGTCGACGGAAAGGTCGAAGGTGACGTGGTGGGTTTCGGGCGAAGCGCCGCCGCGGAGCCATTGCACGCGGGAGGTGGACGTGACGGTGAGCGCGTGCGGGGCGGGATCGTTGTCGAGGCGGGCGAAGAAATTGCGGCCGGTGCCGTTGACGCTCGTGAAGTAGCCGGCGAGGACAACCTTGCCGTCGGCCTGGAGCGCGGTGCTGAAGAGGACGTCGTCATCGGCGCTGGCAGTGAACGATGTGTCGAGTGTGCCGTCGGCGTGGATACGCGCGAGGCGGGTGCGGGACACGCCGCCGACCGCGTTGAACGCGCCGCCGAGGAGAATCTTGCCGTCGGCCTGGGCGGCGAGGGTGTAGACGGCGCTGTCGACGTTGGGGTCGAAGGCGGTGTCGAGCGATCCGTCCGTGTGGAGGCGGGCGAGGCGGTTGCGGGCGACGCCGGCGACGGCCATGAATTGCCCGGCGAGCACGATCTTGCCGTCGGGCTGGACGACGAGGCTGGTGACGTCGCTGGTGGGGGCGGGATCGAAGGTGGTGTCGAGGGAGCCGTCGGCGTGGACGCGGGCGAGGCGTTGGCGGGTGGTGCCGCCGACGTTGTCGAAGTTGCCGCCGAGGAGGATTTTTCCGTCGGGCTGGACCATGGCGGTGTAGACGGCGCGGTTGGCGTTGGGATTGAACGCGGTGTCGAGGGAGCCGTCGGCATTGAGGCGGGCGACCTTGCCGCGGGTGACGCCGCCGACGGCGGTGAAATGGCCGGCGACGAGGAGTTTGCCGTCGGGCTGGAGGGCGAGGGCGCTGACGGCGCCGTCGACATCGGGGTTGAAGGCCGGATCGAGCGAGCCGTCGGCGAAGACGCGGGCGAGGCGGTTGCGGGCGACGCCGCCGACGGTGGTGAACTGGCCGCCGAGGACGATCGCGCCGTCGGCCTGGACGAGGGTCGCGGTGACGAAGCCGTCGACGTTGGGGTCGAAGCCGAGGTCGAGGGTGCCATCGGCTTCGAGGCGGGCGGCGCGGTTCACGATCGGGCTGCCGAGACGGGTGAAGTTGCCGCCGAGGATGTTCTTGCCGTCGGGCTGGACCGCGGTGGTGAAGATGACGTTGTTGGCGCCGCTGTTGGGGCCGCCGTCGAGGCTGCCGGTGGTGGTGCCGGTGCCGGTGAGGCTGAAGGCGAAGGTCGGCTGGGCGGGGTCGTCGGTGGTGAGGGTGAGGGTCGCGGTGCGGGCGCCGACGGCGGTGGGCGCGAAGGTGACGACGAGCGTGGTCGTGCCGGCGGGAGCGACGGGCGAGGCGGGCTGGGCGGCGACGGTGAACTCGGCGGCGTGCGTGCCACCGACGACGGCGCGGGGCGTGCCGCTGAAGGTGAGCGGGGCGCCGCCGGAGTTGGTGAGCGTGAAGCTGCGGGTGGCGGTGCCGGTGTTGACGACGACGCGGCCGAAGTCGGTGTCGTCGCCGGGGGCGGAGAGGCCGGGGGCGTTGAACACGTCCTGGCTCAGGCCGGCGATGCGGAGCGCGGGGGCAGGCTCGGCGGCGAGGGCGAGCGTGCGGTGCGCGGAGGCGCCGGCGACGATGCGGAAGAATTGCGTGCCGTTAGTGCCGTTGATTCCGTTGGTGCCGGTTCCATTGATGGCGGCGGGCGTGGGCGTGGCGCGATTCGCGGTGTCGCCGGTGCCGAGCTGGCCGGCGCCATTGGCGCCCCAGGCAGAGAGCCGGCTGTCGGCGGTGAGGGCGACGCTGTGCTGGGCGCCGGCAGCGAGGGCGATGATGGGAAGCGTGGCGAAGGCGCCGGCGCGGTTGACGAGGACGGGCGTGGTGCGCGTGGTGCGGGTGCCGTCGCCGAGCTGGCCGGAGGAATTGTCGCCCCAGGCGACGAGGGTGTCGTCGGCGCAGAGGGCGACGGTGTGGGCGGCGCCGGTGGCGAGAGTCACGACGACTTTGCCGGCGAGGGCGCCGGCGGTGTTCACGGCGACGGGGACGAGGCGGTCGGTCAGGGTGCCGTCGCCGAGCTGGCCGGCGTGGTTGCGGCCCCAGGCGAAGACGGTGCCGTCGGCGCAGGCGGCGAGCGTGTGGGCGGCGCCGGCGAAGACGCCGACGACGGTCTTGCCGGCGAGCGTGACGGCGACCGGGACGAGGCTGGTGGTCGTGGCGTTGTTGCCCAGCTGGCCGAAGGCGTTGGCGCCCCAGGTGACGACGGTGCCGTCGGAGCAGAGGGCGACGCTGTGCTGGTCGCCGGCGGCGAGGGCGGTGACGGTCTTGCCGGCGAGGGCGCCGGTGCCGGAGACGAGCACGGGGACGGCGCTGGCGGCGGTGGAGTTGTTGCCGAGCTGGCCGGAGGCGTTGGCGCCCCAGGCGACGACGGTGCCGTCGGTGCAGAGGGCGAGGGTGTGGGCCTGGCCGGCGGCGAGGGCGACGATGGTCTTGCCGGCGAGCGGGCCGGTGAGCGAGACGGCGACGGGGACGAGGCTGTCGGTCAACGTGCCGTGACCGAGTTGGCCGGCGGTGCCTTGGCCCCAGGCGACGAGCGTGCCGTCGGCGCAGAGGGCGACGCTGTGGTTTTGGCCGGCGGCGAGGTCGACGACGGTTTGGCCGGCGAGGAGGCCGGCGGTGTTGACGGCGACGGGCGCGCTGCGGGCGACGGTGGTGCCGTTGCCGAGCTGGCCGAAGGTGTTGTCGCCCCAGGCGACGCTGCGCGGGCCGCCGAGGGAAACGGCACTGCCGCCGAACGGGTGCAGCGTGGTGGTGCCGGTGCCGAGGTCGGTGAGCGGAATCCAGGCGGTGCCGCCGAGGGAGCCGCCCCAGCCGAAGCCGCCGCCGGTGTAGTTCCACTTGCCGCTGCCGCTGACGACGAACTTGTAGAGCGCCTCGTTGGCGTCGTTGTTGGATATGACGATGTTGGTGGAGCGCAGACCGGTGCCGGAGGGGTTGAAAAGGACCTTGAACGTGGTCGTGCCGGTGAGGGGGGCCACGGTGGCGGCGGGCTGCTGGGTGATGGTGAAGTCGCCGGCGTTGCCGCCGAGCGGGGCAACGCCGGTGATGTTGAGCGTGCCGGGGCCGGTGTTGTGGATGGTGAAGGTGCGCTCGACGGTGCCGCCGTTGACGAGGACCTGGCCGAAGGCGGTGTGGTCCTGCGGGCGGGCGAAGAGGTCGCCGTTAAGGATCGTGAGGGTGTTGCCGGTGACGTGGATCTCGGGGACGAGCAGGCTGCCGAGCGTGCCGAGGCCGCCGATGCGGAAGTCGTAGTCGTCGGTGGCGATGGAGTGGTCGATCAGGACGGTGGTGGAGCGGAAATTCGCGACGCTCGGATCGAAGGTGACGGTGAAGGAGTATAAGCCGCCGCCGCCGAGGATCGTGAGCGGGAAGGTGAGCTGCGGCGGAGGCGGCGAGATCGTGAAGTTGGACGCGTGGCCGCCGCTAACGGTGATGCTGTTGATCGTGAGGGCGGCGCCACCGTTGTTGACGATGGTGTAGGTGCGCGCGTTGGTCACCGCGCCGGCGGCGAGGGTGTTGGGAAACAGGGTGTGGTCGTTGCCGATCGCGGAGGTGGCGCCGTCGGCGATGAGGACCTGGTTGCCGAAGACCTCGATGCGGGCCTTGGGGAGCGGGGGCTCGGTGCCGTTGCCGCGGATGGCGAAGGTGTAGAGCGGCTCGTCGGGGTCGTCGCTCGGGATCTGGATCGTGGCGGTGCGCGGGCCGGGGCCGCTCGGATCGAAGGTGACGGTGAACGTGGTGAAGGCGAAGGGAGCGAGGGTGACGATCGGCGTCTGCGCGGTCACCAGAAAGTCGCCCTGCTGCGCCCCGTTCGAGGAGACGATGAAGGGCGTGCCGTTGAGATGGAGGTCGCTGGCGCCGACGTTGGTGATCGTGAAGGTGTGCTGGGCGAAGGCGGTGCCGTTCCAGAGCACGTCGCCGAAGTCGGTGTCGTCGCCGGGCGGCAGTTCGGGCGAGAGGTCGCCGTCGGGGATCTCGAGGCCGAGGCCGGTGACCATGATATCGGGAGCGCCGGTGCCGTTGCCGCGGACGACGAAGGTGAAGGTGCTTTCGTCGCAGTCGGTGTTTTTGATCGTGACGAGGGCGGTGCGGACGCCGGTGCCGAGGGGGGCGAAGGTAATCGTGAACGGCTGGTTGCTGTTGGCGTTGACGAAATTCGGGAACGATACCGGGGTGACCATGAAATCACCGGGGTGGGCGCCGCTGACGGCGATCTTGTCCGGGGTGCCGGTGAGGCTCAGGAAGTAGC
>JACCEC011882401.1_pt1 | contig 17205 bp, 28 predicted proteins | sample 7450121 | NCBI WGS metagenome assembly JACCEC01 (sample SAMN15323455, study PRJNA562643) | freshwater metagenome | isolation source: river surface water | place: USA:Blue River Watershed | collected 2017-08-18 | reverse complement strand
GATCATTATGATTGATCGATAGTTTATAATGTTGCCCACAACTGATACACTGCATTGGTAGTCTCCTTCAAATATTCTTCTTGTTATGCAAGAAGGAACTAGGTTAAGGTTAAAGAAATATATTCTTGCTTACAAGGCAAGCACATCACTATATATGCTTACATGGTTTTGGTCTCTCAAGTAGGATTCGAACCTACGAAATCCTGTTCCCAAAACAGGTGGTATAGACCGCTAACCGACTGAGAGAAATAAGGAACCCTTCCTGGTGCACATCGCCAATTAAGGCCAGCTTACTGAGTAGTCTCAACAATCTAGGTGTGAAGGGTGTTGTTAATCTTTGGCATCCCTGAGTGGGTACGATCCACTAGCCTGTAACTTAGAAGGTTACTGCTCTATCCAATTGAGCTACAGAGACACTATCTAATCAAAGCAATCTAACCAAAGCTAAATCACTTTGAATAGCCCTCTCTTATGAAGAGGCACTACCCCATTGATATACTATCAAAGGCAAGTTACTTATCTTGCAATCAGGCATTGTGCTTTTGTACTGCATAATCACCTGACAGGTTATATTCAATAGCACTTAAAACTCAAAGAATACAACAAGCAATAAGGAGAAGATTGCTACGTTGTTTTACGCAAGGAGAAGGAACGCTTCTTCAGTTGTTAAGGTTAATTGAATTCTTCTAAGTATCTTCTTATCTTAGTTTTGCATGATTATATATGAAACAAAGTTATCTGTCAAGGGAATTGAATCAAATACCTTTATCGTACAAGAACTTACTGTTGATGTCAATACCAATTTCTTCAAGTTGTTTATACAGTTTTAGCTTAATACGCCTTACAATATTGCACGCTGATTCGTGGCTTTCACAACGAATATTCTTGAACTTTCTGTCCTGAGTGTAGAACCTTACACCAGCCATGTACGCATCATCTAAAGGTCTAATATCAAGGTGCTTACGAAGGTTGGTTAGTATCCAATCAAGTTTCTTCTTCTTATCTTTGGACAACGGTAATAGGTTACTTGCTTTAAGGTTACTGTAATCCAAGTCCCTTGGAACAATCTGGTCTTCAATGAAACTACCGTTATGCAAAGCATAAGCAAATTCTACTGCATAAATGTTAATACGTTTAGTGCCATCTGTTACTTTGAATCTCTTACAATCATCAGTTGCTATCCCTGTGTTAAACACCCTTCCTGTGTTCGTCAGGATAATCCCTGTTTCTGGATTGTAGCTATAACGCTTTCTTAGTTCTTCAACGTTCAACTGCTTAAACTTCTCTGTGATTTCTTGCATTTGCTCTCCTTGTCTGTTATCAGCATTATACCACAAGTATCGCACAACGCAATACCTTATTGAAAATATATTTGATCTTCGATCAGCAGGCACGTCTGACATTCAGCAGTACCATAACGCATACGTTAAAGAAGTACACTACTTGATAAGTATACTACTTAAATAAGTATACATATATAAAACTAATTAAGTTAAGCATATATACAAATAAGCATATAATCAAATAAAGCATTTAATATATACTACGTATATAGTAGTATACTTCTATATGCTACGCATATAATTAGTAACCCTATGGGGTTAATTATATCACACTTTTTGATGTTGTCAACAATTTGGTTAAAATTATTTTCTGCTCACTTGGTTTGTTGCTCTCTTGTCTCTTTGCTGACTTGAAGTTATGCTAGACTAAACTTACTTAAATAAGAATAATTCTTAGAAACTACGTTTCTTTGCTTGTGTGCAAGAAGCCCTTACAGGGCAATTTGTTTGTGCTAATTCCTTGCAGCGCAAGGTGTAGTTACTTCGTTGTGCAACGCACAACAGTAAGCATAGTACAATTTATTTTTGTTGAAGTATTGACTTGTGCAGGGTATGTGATACAATGTTGTTTGTTGAACAAATCAGTGAGGATTGTGTGTTAAAACTTATCAATGATGATTGTCTAAAGGCTATGGCGAGCATAGAAGATTGCTCAATTGACCTTGTTGTTTGTGATTTACCATACAATATAACAAATATTTCTTGGGATAAGATCATACCTTTTGATAAGTTGTGGGAGTCTTACAGAAGGGTGTTGAAGCCAACAGGTACAGTGCTACTCTTCGGTGTTGGCATATTCACCGCCAAGGTTATCCTTAGTAATCCTGATTGGTACAAGCAAACACTGATCTGGAATAAGAACAAGTGCGGCAGTCCCGGTCTTGCTAAAGTAAGACCTATGCAAGTTACAGAAGATATTGTTGTATTCTCCAAAGGAAGAACTTGTTACAATCCTGTAATGCAGGCAGGGGAGCCTTACTCTAGGAAATCAAGTAATCCAGAAGGTTATGTTGCAAAACAGAATACACATGGCTACGGGTTAAAGCCTGTTAAGGAAATTTCAAATACAGGCACAAGATACCCTAAGAATTTAATCAATATCTCTGTTGATTACTCTGCACAACAAAGAGTACATCCTACTCAGAAGCCTGTTAAACTTATGCAATGGCTTATTGAAACGTACAGTAATGAAGGTGATACTGTTCTTGATAACTGTATGGGTTCTGGCCCTGTTGGTGTAGCATCTGTGCTGTCAAACAGAAACTTTATTGGTATTGAAATAGATGAAGAATACTTCAAAATTGCAAGCGAAAGAATATACAAAGCAAAGAGCAACATTGACAACAATCTAGCTTAATGATATAATGCTCGAAACAAACAACTTAACTTGAAAAGGAGCAAACATGAAACGTAAAGAAATCCAACAATACAACCTAGCTGATTTTGTTGAAGCTGTTGTGCAGGCAAGCAAAGAAGGGTACGAACTTGATATTCAATCAAATGAAAATTATCCAATTCAAATCGGTGTTGGTGTTTATACTTGTGCAATGCTGATGAAGGAAGAATCTGATTATTGTAATGAAGATAAAGTTGATGAGATTGTCCTTGTTCTTGATGTTTCTGAAGATGAAGATACTGCCGTAGAAGATACACCTGAAGAGAAAGCCAAGCCAAAACGTCAAGCACAACCTAAAGGTCGTGTCCCTAAGTTAAAGGATTAAAATGACAATTAAAGAAAAGGCATTAACCTTCCTTGAGATTCAACGTAGTAGAAGGGCAGATAATGAATGTAACTTTATTCTGCAATCACTTGGACAATTCTTTGGTATGAGTATGCTAGAAGTACAGTTCAAGATTGCAGAACTAGCAGATCAAGAAGATTAATAACAAATAGGAGAGTTTATGAATGTATTGTCTTTGTTCGACGGCATGAGTTGTGGTAGGATTGCACTAGATCGAGCAGGTATTAAAGTAGATAATTACTTTGCTAGTGAAATCAAGAAACATGCAATTAGAGTAGCACAACATAACTACCCTAGTACAATCCAACTAGGGGATGTTACTAAAGTAAAATCAGAGAATCTTCCAAGGATTGATTTATTGATTGGTGGGTCTCCTTGTCAGGATTTTTCCGTAGCAAGCAAGAATAGGGAAGGTCTTGCTGGAGGGAAGTCTAGTTTATTCTTTGAATATCTGCGATTACTAGAGGAATGCAAGCCAACGTATTTTCTATTAGAGAATGTAGTAATGACAGAAGATAATAAGAATATTCTATCTGACTACCTTGGAGTAGAACCAGTCTATATTGATAGTATTGATTTTACATTCCAAACACGAAAACGTAACTACTGGACAAATATACCTATTGAAAAATGGCTCCCAAAGAAAGTAAGCTTCCAAGATATTAAAGATACTGAACCTGACTACTGCAGGAAATTCAAGGTTAGTAAGACACCAAGTAGAGAATTAATGTGGCACGGGGGTAAATGCCCAAATGTAACTAATAGAGATTACATTAATTGTCTTACAGTAAAACAAGATAGGTGGAATAACTCTGGATTAGTTGAGTTTGAGGACTTCTGTAGGTATTTGACTACAAGAGAACTAGAACTAGCACAGACAGTTCCTATTGGATATACTGATTGTGTATCTATGCGCCAAGCAGAAGATTTACTTGGGGATGGATGGACTGTTGATGTTATCGCGCACATTCTGAAAAACTTGAATAACAAATAGGAGGTATGAATTGACTATTACCAAGCGCAAGATTACTCGTAAAGATAAAGTAGAAGCTGAAACCAAACCTGTAATCAAGCAGAAGTTTTATGAAGAGAGGGAACCGGAACCTCTTGTAGCAAAAACAGACAAGCAACGGGAATATATCAAGATGCTCAACAGTCAGGATATTCAGGTTATTGTCTGCCTTGGCTGGCACGGCACCGGGAAGACATTCATTGCAAGCTCTATTGCTGCTGATAACTATCGCAAAGGTAAGATTAAAAAGATTATTGTTGCTAGACCTTATGTGCAGACAGGTAAATCCTCTGGTAGCAAACCGGGGAGTAGTTTGCAAAAGTTGTACCCATATGTTCGTAATGTACTTGACACCATTAAATCTCGTATTGGTTCTGGCGCGTTTGATATTGCATTGCAAGACGGGGAACACGGAGATATTGAAGTCCAAGAACTCGAAAGTATCCGTGGGCGCAGTTTTGACACACCAAGTTTTCTAATCTTGGATGAAGCGCAGCAATCAACTCCCGAAGAAATGCTTGCCATCGTTACTAGAATTTCTGATAAATGCAAGTTGGTTCTTTGTGGGGATTTGAACCAGCGGGATATTCGCGGAGAGTCCGGGTTGGAATGGTTTCTTAACTTTACTAAACGGCACGGCATCAATGGAGTAGGTATTGTTAACTTTGATTCTGTGGATGACATTGTGCGAGGTGGCATTGTAAAGGAAGTGGCTATAGGTCTTGTTAAAGATAGTAAAACAATCAAGGAGAATAAATGAATAAACTAAGCAACGAAGAACTAATTCCGTTCCCTTTTCAACAGCAAGCCAAGTGGTACGAACAGCAAGAAAGTCAGACATTCTCAAGGGTTAAACTAATCCTTAATGAAGACATTAAGGAACCATCCTTCTACAACGAGGTACTAGATCGTATTGATAGACTTACAGAGAATGATTACCTTGTTGTAGAGATTGATACTAATGGCGGCAATATTGATGGTGCTATTGCAATTATGGATGCTATTGAAAATACCCAAGCTGAAGTAATTGGCGTAATCAAGAATAAAGCATATTCTGCTGGTAGTGCTATTGCCCTGACTTGTCCTAATCTGAATATCTCACCAAATACTCGAATGATGATCCATAGCTTTACTGCTGGCTACTTTGGTAAAGACAATGAACTTGAAGCAAACTTTGAGTTTAATCAAAAGTATTTGCATAACTTCATGGGTAATACTTATAAGTATTTCTTGACTGAAAAGGAAATCTCTGAGTTGTTTGCCGGTAAAGATATTTGGTTAGATGCTGACCAAGTATTAGAGCGCCTAGAAAAGAAGAATGTACTACTTCAAAAAGAGTATAAGAAACTTCAAAAGGAAGAACAAGATGCTGTAAAGAAACTTATTAAGGAGGAAGAATCTGTTACAGGTTGATCTGTAACAAAGAAACCTAAGGGTAAGAAACTTTCAGTAGAAGAATCTTCAGAAGGTGCTTGACTTAATGAAAATTTAGCGTAAGATAGAGCCTAATCCGAAAGGGTTAGGCTTTTTTGTTTATGAAAGGAGAAATAATAATGCGTAAATTAGCTACCGTAAGAGAAATTTCAAATATCAGCAGTATTGAAGGTGCCAATGCTATTGAAGTTGCTCAGGTTGATGGTTGGAAAGTTGTTGTAAAGAAGAATGAATTTAAGCTAGGCGACTTGGTTGTTTACCTTGAGATCGACTCATGGGTTCCTACTACCCTAGCTCCCTTCCTGTCTAAAGGTAAGGAACCTAAAGTGTATAACCAAGTACAAGGAGAACGCTTACGGACTGTAAAGCTGAGAGGACAAGTATCTCAAGGTTTGATCATTCCGTTGATCAGTGCCGATGTTTCTATAGGCGATGACTTGACTGATTCCCTTGGTATTCAGAAGTGGGAGATGCCTATTAATCCTAAACTTCAAGGATTAGTAAAAGGCAACTTCCCTTCTTGTGTACCTAAGACTGATCAAGAACGAGTGCAAAATATTAAACTAAAAAATAATACTGGTACTTATGAGATTACAGAAAAACTAGAAGGCAGCAGTATGACATGCTTCCTAGATAATGATTCTAATTTTGAAGTATGCTCTCGTAATCTTTCCCTTAAAGAATCAGAAGATAATGCTTTCTGGCAAGCAGCTAGGCAATACAGCATTAAAGAAAAGATGCTAGAACTCAATCTCCAAGGGTATGCTATCCAAGGTGAGTTAATTGGTGGTAAAATTCAGGGGAATATCTACTGCCTTAACAATTTTAGGTATTATGTTTATGATATTTACAATACAAACACAGGAGAGTATTTAACATCACAAGAGCGAATCAATGTTGTATTGGATTTGAACCTACTACACGTTCCTGTACTTGGTACTGTAGTAATTACAGATGAAACAAGCGTAGACGAAATCTTGAATAGTGCAGAGGGAACGTCCTTGCTTTATAACACAGAAAGAGAAGGTGTTGTATACAAAAATATTGAAGATGGCTCTAAAACATTCAAAGCAATCAGTAACAAATATCTTTTGAAGGAGCAATAATATGCTACTAAGCAACAAAATTAAGTGCAACAAGTGCGGAGATATTATTGAATCCATGCACAGGCATGATTTCAAGTATTGCAAATGTGAAAGTTGTGCTGTTGATGGGGGTCTGGATTATGCTCGCAGGCTTGGTACTGACTTTACTGATTTGAGTGTATATTCAGAAGATATTTCTTTTAATGAGATTCGTACAACTTTAAAATGGGGTACTCGTGGTAAGGATGGTAAGCAACCTTTGAAGTATGTACTTCTGTGCAATCTTGAAACAGAGCATATCCAAGCTATCCTTGATACTCAAAGGCATATCAAAGGTACTGATGTGGAAACTTTTATGAAGAATGAACTTGCTTGGAGGAAAGAACATGCAACAGAATAAAGATAATCTGCGTACTCAGATTGTTGATTTAATCAAATATCTTGGTAAACATATCAAGGTAAATAAAGTTGTTCTTGTTCGTCAAGCGTATTATGATAATGTATTATCGTTTGAATCTGCAACACTTAGTGATATTATCAAGAACACAAAACAGTACAAACAAGAAGAAGTTGCATTGTGTATTGATAGTGCTTATAGAGTTCAAATCAAGGCGCTTTGCAAAGAAACAGATGAAGAATACTTTGAAAGATTGTGCAGATATATCCCTGAGTACATTCTTGACATTAGAGATTATAATGAATATGTACGACTCAAACTTAAATATGAAGGGAGGACGTAATGCCTAGTCTATGGGAAGAAGGTGCTGAACAAAGTCTTACTAACTTATCTCTGTATGATCTTGTAGATGGCTTACCTGAAGATTATCAAGATGATGAAGATGATTCACTTGATGACTTGATTTCTTTTATTTCTTGCAGTAGTATTGACTGCGCTAACTTAATGTAGGATTAACATGAATTATAAACCAGACGAATTTACTTGTATCAAGCTAACCGATAGTGAAGGACGTACTTCTGTTCGTATTCTTGCTATTTGGTATGGTAACTTTTCAAGAGGTAGTTCTTGGAAGTTTAGCAGTGTAGTTGAGCAATGTAATAAAGAAGGAAACTTCTTGATCTTTAAGAATGCTTCAGGTAGTATCTATACATGCAATACTTTTGACTATCATTTAGGATTGTATGCTAAGTCAGTTCTGGATAATTTGAAGAATGCTTATACAGACTTTAAGTTTGAGATTATTAAAAGTACAGGAGATGTAGTGCAATTGTTTAAACAAGGAGAATGACTTGAACATAAGCAACCTTCACAAGAGTATTATCATAACCCTAGTAGGTTACTTATTTGGTTTAGTTGGACAAGTAGTTATTTACCCTTTATTCGGTATATCTCTTGATTTGTTTAACGTACTTGTGTTAGGATGTATCTTTACAGGTATTGCTCTTTGTAGTAATTATTTATGTTTGAAGGTATTTGATTTGATTGAAAAGGAGAAGGAAGATGAACAACACAACTAAGCAAGATAAGATTGCAGGACTTGAGCAGCAAGTTCAAGAAGCAATCCAACAAGTAGGAGAGAAAAATATCATTGATTGTATTATTTGGCATTCTCAAGGGAAGGTGTTTTAATGCAAAACTATAAAATCTACGGAGTTGAGAACATTGAACAAGCTGCACTTGATCAGTTCTTTGATGCTTTACAACAAGAGTACGTTGTTCAAGCTGCACTGATGCCTGATTCTCATGCAGGGTATGCTTTACCTATTGGTGCTGTGGTTGCCACTAAGGGAAAGGTTATCCCTTCTTGGGTCGGGTATGACATCGGGTGTGGTATGTGTGCAGTAAAAACAACTTTCAGTAAATCAGATATTCAAGAGAACTCGAAAGAGATTTTTAACCAAATCTACCGAGATGTTCCTACTGGTTTTTCACACAATCCTAAATCTGAAGACTGGAGTTACAAAGGGAAAGTATCTTCATTTGTACAAGAAGAGATTGTTGCTAAAGAAGCACCTAACAAACAAGTTGGTACTCTTGGCGGGGGTAATCACTTCATTGAAATTGGGTATGATGAAAATGAAAATGTTTGGATTATTATTCACTCAGGGTCTCGAAACGTCGGTCATAAGATTGCTACACACTATATGAAAATTGCTTCTGGAGACGGTAAAGCAAGAGAAGGGCATTTTGCACTTGATGTTGAGTTAGAGGAAGGGCAGAATTATATCCTTGACTTGGCTTTCGGATTGCAGTTTGCTCTTGATAATCGCAAATTGATGTTGTCACGCATTGAGAAAGCTATCAAGCATGTAAAAGTACAAGGTGATTTGATGTGGGAGTCTTTAATCAATCGGAATCACAACCATGCAGAACTAAAGGGCGATCTTTGGATTCATCGCAAAGGGGCTACTCACGCAGAAAACGGTATGCTTGGAGTAATTCCCGGTAATATGCGTGATGGCAGCTTTATTGTTGCAGGGAAAGGTAATCCTGATAGTCTGTGCAGTAGTTCTCATGGTGCAGGACGTGTGCTGTCTCGCACCCAAGCTAAAGAAAAGCTAAATATGCAAGTATTTGAAGAACAGATGCAGGGAATACAAGCTAAGATTGACAAAGGCACTCTGGATGAATCTCCCTCTGCTTACAAGAATATTTTTGAAGTTATGAAAATGCAGCAAGATTTAGTTGATGTGGTGCATCATATTACACCGATGGTCAATATCAAGGGAGCAGGGAAGGAGTGCTAACTATGCTAAAAGTAATTATCTTTCTTATCTTTGTTGTTTTATTTGTAACTTCAGTTTTACTCAACGTAAAAGAAATCTTTAAATTCTTCTTGACGTACAAGAAGACTATCTTTACAGTTGTACTTGGCTTGGTGATTGCACTAAGTCTTATTTTAACTTTCTAAGGAGAAAATAATGAGCATTAAAAACATCAGTATCAAGTCCCTCGTAGCAATCCTTGCTGTGGTTAGCGCAATCGGCTGTACTCGCGTAGAAACTGGTGAGGTAGGGGTACGTATCAACGCAAGCAAACAAATCGAAGGGAACGAGCTACAACCCGGTTCTTGGAACCAAACTGTACTTGGTGAGGTGATTACCTTCCCTGTTAAGGATATTACTATTGCACTTGAGAACAAGACACCTTTGACTTCAGATAATTCTGCCCTTGCTGATTTCGATATCAGTATTGTGTATAGTATTGAACCATCTTCTGTTGCCGAACTGTATAGCACCAAAGCAAAGAGTTTTCACTTGAAGTACGAAGGCGATACCTATCTTATGTATAACTACATTACTGCACTTGTAAACAACGCAAGCTACAAGGCTATTCGTAATTACAAGGCTTTGGAAGTAGCTGATAATCGGCAGAAGATTGAGCAAGAGATTCTTGCTACAGTTAAGCAACAACTTGATAGTGAAGGTCTTGGTAAAAGCATCAATGTTACAGTTGCACAAGTACGTAATGTCCAGCCAAACGCAGAGATTCTTCAAGCAGCTACAAATTATGTTCGCTCTCAGAACGAATTGAAAGTAAAGGAGAATGAAATCAAAATTGCTGAAGCAGAAGCCAAACGTATGCAAATGCTAGCCAGTAATAGCACTCAAAGTATTGCTTACATGAAGGCACAATCTGAATTGAATATCTCCGAAGCTGTTAAAGAAGGTAAAGTACAGACTATTATCATTCCTCATGGTATGACTATGCTAGGTTTGAAGTAAGGGAACAATAACCCTGCGAGGTATTATCTAAGCAGGGTTTCTTTATAAGGAGAAACCATGAGCAGCACAACAGACTTACTAAATGATCTTTACAAGTATCAAGCATCTATGCCAGTTAAACAACTTATCAATACCTCTTCAAGGGACTTTGCACTAATCAGTATCATAGAAAAACTATCAAGTATAGAGCATTGCAGGGTAGGGGTTATATGCAATGATTTCAAGTATGTTTTTAACAACATCATTAAAGAAGTAAAGTGTGAGTATGCAAGATATAGAAATTGTGAGATTGAAATTAAAGGTGACAATCTTATTAAATTGCTCAAGCCAGAGATAGTATTCGGAGAAGGACGTAGCTTTTCTCACATCATCTTTTATGACAAGGTGAAGAAAGAAGAATTCTATTTCTGGCTATCGAGACTCAGATCAGTACACATAGATAAGCCAGAATACTATTATCTGGGAAACAATGTTGATGCAAACAAAGTTACAATCCTTCGTTGAAAGCCTTACAAATATCTTCATAGGGTATGTTGTAGCTGTATTATCACAGTTGCTTATCTTCCCTATGTTTGGTATAGTCATTCCGTTAGGAGATAACTTACTGATAGGGCTTTACTTTACAGGTATTAGCTTAGTTAGAAGTTATGTTATTCGTAGGTACTTTAATAGAAAGGTAAGACATGAAAATAACCAACTCAAAAGAAATTTGTACTAAATTTCAAGCATTACTTGATAATCTTGGTAGCTTGCTTGTTGATAGTATTATCAAACACGGTACTAAGCCAGATGTTTGCTTTCTTACACAAGAAGAGTATAATACTATCAAAGAGTATGCTGCGTTGCAGGGTTATCTTGGCAAGACAGTTGCTACTTCTGAGAGTGAAGAAATATTAGGTATGAAGATTATTGTTGAATAAGGAGAAATGTATGCAAACTAAGAACTGTAATACATGTGCTCACGGAAGCAAGAACTACTGCCTTCGAGGTTATTTTATTATGGACAGGAATACATACCCTGAAAATGTCTGTGATGAAAACTTCTCTGCTTGGGAGAAGAAACAAGGCATCTTTACAAGATTGTCTTATTGGTTGTTTGGGTAAGTAAAACTCAGCCAAGATTTAAACCTACTTTAAGAGGGAATTAAAATGAATCCTACACAGGAACAGTTAGAAATATTTGAGAAATTTAAGCACAATAAAATTCTAAAAATCAATGCGGTTGCGGGATCGGGCAAAAGTACAACACTGAGGATGTTAGCAGAGCTAAATCAAGTACCATCCTTGTACCTTTGTTTCAATAAAAGTAATGCAGAAGAAGCAAAGGAGAAGTTCCCTCCTCATGTTGATTGTAGAACTATTCACTCCTTAGCGTATAGTGTCTATGGTAAGATGCTATCTCATAAACTTAAAAGACCTGCTGGGAAGTATAAGAACGTTGCTGGCACTGCTTCTGAGATTAGTCTGTACTACAAGGTCTGTATCTTCTATACAAACGATGGTGAGATTCCTCCTAACGTTATTAGCACCTTTGCTAAGGCTGTGGTTAGACGCTATGAGAATTGTTCTGATGAGCAAATTACAAAATATCTACTCCCTACTAGAGACATAGACATTATCACAAAAAACCATCCTAGCCTTGATAAGAAGGCTTTTGGTAAGGCTATTCTACACCTAGCAAAGAAACTATGGTCAGATCAGACTAAACCATCATCTGATGTTCTATGCAATCCAAACACATATCTCAAGCTGTATCAACTATCAAAGCCTGTACTGAATTATGACATAATTTATCTCGATGAAGCACAAGACAGTAATAGCACAACACTGGATATCATCAAGAGACAATCAGATTGTAAGGTTGTGTATGTAGGTGATACATTCCAAAGTATTTATCAATGGAGAGGCGCTGTTAATGCTATGCAAGAGATAGTTGCTCCTTGCAGTATTCTATCCAAATCATTCAGATATGGTAAAGCTATTGCTGACATTGCTTCTTGGGTTATTGATGATGCTATTAGCGTCAAAGGGAGCGATGATATTGATAGCAAGGTAATCACTAGTCAAGATGAATTACCTAGCAACAAATACACAATGATCTTCAGAACTAATGCAGAACTTCTAAGCAAAGCAGTAAATCTTATTAGCAAAGGTAAGAGTGTATTTATCAGTGTTGATGTTAAGAACTTTATCAAGAAACTAGAATCTGCTGAGAATCTATATAACGCTAGATTAAAAGAGGTTAAGCACGAAGATATTACGATGTTCTCTTGTTGGAGTGACTTGGTAGTAGCTGCTGAAGATGATCCTGAACTGAAGAGAGTAAGTAGAATCATTGATAGTAGGCAAACCTTTAAGTTTATCAATGCTCTTGGTGATGTACAAAAAGTAAGTTCTAGTGCAGACATTATCTTAACAACTGCTCACAAAAGCAAAGGTATGGAATGGGGTTATGTTGTACTGGCTAATGACTTCAAGATGGACAGCGTTATAGAAAGCACAAATCAAGAAGAAGTAAATTTATTTTATGTTGCATGTACTAGAGCAATTAAGGTACTGCAATTACCTTCATCACTAGATGCAATATTTACAGAGGAAAAGTAATGCAAGACTATAATGAATATGAAGATACTGATGAAGTATTCTCTTTATCTGATATACAAGATAAGACAAGAGAAGAACACCTTAAAGAACTCTTTGAGATTGAAAGACAGATTAAAGAACTCAACAGACAGAAAGTATCAAAGCTATGCAACATAGCACAAGAAGGTAAATCAGATAAGGTATATGACTCTGTTCGTAAAGTACATAAAGGTATCTTAGAATCAAGCGGTACTGAAAGTGTTCACGATATACTCTCATCTGCACTTAATACAGAAGAAGAATTAAACTTCTTACTTGATAACAGAAACAACAGGTTCTACAATAGCTCAGATATATTTGATGAATTCAAGGATCATCCAGAACAGAAATCTTTAGTAAAGAAGAAGCACTTAAACAAGAGATGTATTAAAAGACAGAAAACTCCAAGTCAGCATATCTCTTATGTTAAGGATGCTAAGGACACTCAAAGTAGATTCCTTCGTCTTGAGTTAGAACTACTATCCATGAAAGAAAAGATTTCTATTCAAGATACAAGACTTCAAGCAGTAGAGATTAAACAAGTGCTGACTGAAGATAAACTTGATAAGGTTGATATTGACCTGTCTTGCCTAGCTACTGAACTTAGTTCAAAAGTAGATGATGTTAGAAAGATCACTGCATACATTATGTACAAAGAAAAGAAAGTAAGTACTGCTCTAATTTCTAAGACGATGAATATTCCTATCCGAACATTGCAACGATGGATTAAGGAGTTGTCTGAACTAGATAATGAATAAATTTAGTTGGCGCCAAAAATGGCGCGTAAAATCTTCAAATTTCTCTAGTATATAATAAAGTATTAGCAAATTACAATCTATAAAATACAGCTTAACCCTACTTGGAGCAATCCTTGTAGGGTTTTTCTTTTGCTATATCTTATATATTATGCCCTCCTTATGCTTCGCATAAAAGAAATATCCTATGTTGAAATATCAACCCTTAGAACTTCGCCAGACTTGGCATAACGCTAGTTCAACAGAGTACCCTTGTGCTTGCACAAACAAGTTGCGTGGTGATCCGTAGGAACACAATCTAATAAACCATAAAGACTACAAGTTAATTAACAAATCTTTATACAAGAACTAGCTTTTAAAATATTAGGCAAGATTGCCTAAAGAGAACATACCTTACGTAGTAAGGATAAAATATCAGCTTGTCTCTGTGCTTTCTTTTTATTTAATAAAACCAAGTAAGCTATCAGGGCGTAGTCCTGAAGTCAGCAATGGAAATATCCATAGGATATGTGTTGTGCTAACGTAAGCACAGCTTACACTTTTGTGTGCTATAGCGTAGCTATGTTTGGTACGCTCCTAGAGCTATGCTCTATAGAGTAATACCCCTTATGCACAGCATAAAGAAGGCAACTATCAGGTAGAAATACTTGCATGAGATAGTAAGTATCTTTTTAGAAGATTCTTCTAAAAATTATATACTTTTGTGTAGAATTCACAAATATAGTACCCTTTTCAATAGAAAATATCTATGTGTAAATATCTTAGAAAATATTTGCTATACTATGATATTTACAAGTATATGTATTTATGCAAACTTGAAGGGAAATTTACTTATAAAATTTTTATAAAAATTTATGTAATTTTTGAAAGTGACTTATACGAAGTATATGATCATTGTCTTGTGTGTTTAGATGCCCACCCTCCCTGCTATCCATACCTTGTAATAATATTAAAATATCAGAATGATATAGGTATTGCCATGTGTCGCCATACGGCGACAGAGTAGCCTATGCCATTGAATATAAAGGCTTTTCCCTTGTAAAGCGTAGCTTTACGGTAGTACCACATCGATGATAGCTATATGCTATTGATAGGGATAACTTAATAGACGCATACGCGTCTGGGAGTATACTATTTATCATTGCAATCAATGATATGTTATAACATTGCATGTTGGCATAATGCATGAGGGGATGGGGGTGGTGGTGTGTGCTACGCACACGATAGGATACTCACCAGCGCGATGCGCTTGGGATTGATTAACCCACAACACAAGATAAGTAACCCTACTATCCCAATAACCCACAATACAAAATAAATATCCTATCAATCTCATAACCCAATCTCCCGCATGATGCTACTTTGTAATGCTATGCATTACAGTATAGCTATCCTGTAGCGCATTGCGCTACCGTAAGCGCCTTCTAAGCGCCTTGCGCTTGTTGAGTTACTGTCTATCGCCATGCGATGATGTAGCGTCACCTGCATTGATTGTGCAAGCCTGACGAGGGGAATACTCGCCGCTAGGCGGTAGGTTGGCACTATACATAATCAAATGATTATATAGTTATACTTTATTGCATTGTACTTGTTGATAGCACTTCGCTATGGATAGGGCGAAAGAAAAGGCCGGGTTGTCCGGCCTTGTTGTTACTTGTTTGATTGTTCCCTTTAAACCATTGCCCAATTGATTGAAATAATTGCATTGCCACCGTGAACCTTTTTCAGCCAGTTGTCATATCCGAGTTTGACCTCGGCTTTTGACAAATCCCGATCAGCAAAGAACGGCTCAAAAAACATTGCGCTATCATATTCCTGATAATACGTGTCACCGTCAGGGGTTTTATATTTAAATTCTTTTTTGGCTCGTTTAAATGTTTCGGTGTCAATACTGTCGTCGTTAAATGTAACAGTGCACACTAGTTCTTTTTTGGTAAGATTAGACGCTTTTATTCTTGCTGCGGCATGGGCTTGGTCGTTTGTAAAGTAAATCATTTTATTTCATCTCCAGATTAGGATTAAGTTTTTGTTTCTCTGCCTTATATTCAGCATAGTCAATATCAGATAATACTGCAATCAATAACTGATATTGAATTTCGTTGGTAATTTGAGATAACCCAAGATAAACCTTTTTTGTCTGTGCAACAAAGTCCTTTTCGTTTGTTGCGTCGAGCAAGAATGCAAGGTGTTTATTTATGTTCATGGTAACTTCTCACCGATTGTCGAAAACATAATACTCAACATTGTTGACAGTAATTGTTTCCTCGTTTCCATCGTAGCGATTGAAATGATGCCCATATCCATCGAGTCGGGCATATTCTTCTTGCATCTCTTCAAGTTTTCCAAGGGAAATGATAAGTTTCCCGATTGCCTCGTATGCCTCAGCCTTCTGCATTGCTTCGATTACATCTCGGTCAATATCGATACAATCGGAAATAAACCAAGAGTTGAAACAACCGAGACAATACAGGTCGCTTTTCATCTCATCCTGCTGGATTTTGTCAATACAATCTGCCTTGATGAATCGAACGTTATCAATTTCAAAATCATCAAAACCGGCGATAATCTCGGTCAGGACTTCTTTCCAGTCCGGCTCAGATGCAAGGTTTTCACAAAAAGACTTTAGTGCTTTAATTTCAGAATATTTCATGATATTTCCCTTTTGAGGTTTGACTACAAATAAACTTTACTGAAAACCCTATTATATCTCAAACAGGGCTTTCTAAAAGGTTATTCTGATGCAGCCGCAATGTAATCGGTGTGCATTATCCCGACGCTATATTTCAAAGACTTCAAGGCCCATGTTTTTGCGCTTTCGAATGCGCCATCGCGCCAACATTGCATAGCATTTTCAATGCAAAATTCCGCATTGATTTCCCACTCGCCCGAATATGGGGCATGTTTCTTTGCCAATACTAGCATGTCCTGAAATTTCATTTTGCAATACTCCATACAATAGGTTGCCGCCCTTGCTTGCCGTCCACTGACACAACGCGATTGACCCGTATACCCTGCGAAAATGCAGGGGTTGTCGGTTATTTCGTCATCCGCGAGGTCGAACTTGCGTTATGCATCAGCCCATTCGAGCGCAGAGAGTGCTTCCTCCCACACCCAATGCCCTTCGTCGTCCATCGCGCCGGGCGGCAAATCAAGCGCCGCGTTTGCGGCCTCTGCCAACCCGGTAGCGCTCTCAAATCCTTCGGCGTTGCGCCGCATCCAGCTACGCACTTGCCGCCTGCTGGCGTTCGGTGGCGGCGGTGCCAGCGCAGGGCGCGGGCGGCGCTCCATGAACATCGCCTCTGCCAACCGTTGCCGGTCAGTCGCCACGCGGCCTTGGGCAATCACCAGTTTTTGGTATCGGTGTTCTCGTTTCACGCTCATCTCAACCTCCATGCATAACATTACGGTCGAGGCGACCTACCTATCCGGTGAATTGTGACATCCATCCAGAAATGACACCCATGCCCGGCTGATTTTGTTGGCCTTAGCAAAGGCGGCGATGATGTTGGTAAGATTTTCCATGATGAT
>JACCEC013198702.1_pt1 | contig 17206 bp, 15 predicted proteins | sample 7450121 | NCBI WGS metagenome assembly JACCEC01 (sample SAMN15323455, study PRJNA562643) | freshwater metagenome | isolation source: river surface water | place: USA:Blue River Watershed | collected 2017-08-18 | reverse complement strand
GGGGCTATCAGGATGTGCTGCCCGTGTTTCGCCGGGCCGAAGGCAATGTCCGTGGCGCCGATGCCTATCATGGGGCGGACGGCCCCTTGTCGGTCAGCGATCAATTATGGCCCAACCCCGGCAGCGTCGATTTTGTCGAGGCCGCGGCCGAGCTGCAATTGCCGCGCAATGCCGACTTTAATGGCGAAAAGCTGGAAGGTGTCGGCATTTATCAGGTGACGCAGAAACAGGGGGAGCGCTGGACCGCGGCGCGCGCCTATGTTTTGCCCCAGCAAGCGGCAGGCCATTTGCACGTCGAAACCGGCGCGCAGGTGGAACAGATATTGATCGAAGGCGGGCGCGCCACGGGCGTGCGCATACGTCAGGGCCGGACCAGTCGGACCATCCGGGCCCGCCGCGCGGTTATTCTGGCGGCAGGCGCCTTTGGCACGCCGCAACTGTTGATGCTGTCGGGCATTGGGCCGGCGGCACATTTGAAGGACCATGGCATAGAGGTGAAGGTTGATCGCCCGGCTGTCGGGTCAGATTTGCAGGATCATATTGATTATGTTGCCAGCTTTAAGACGGGTGGGGATGTCTTTAATGGCACCTCGCTGGCAGGGTCCTGGCGGTTCTTGCGCTCTATTTTCGAATGGCGGTCCAAACGCACAGGCACGCTGACCACGCCTTATGCCGAGGCCGGGGGCTTTGCCAAAACGCGCCCGGATGTCGCGGTGCCGGATGTGCAGTTCCATTTCGTGCCCGCCATGCTGGAAGATCATGGCCGTGAATCGGTGTCGGGCGTGGGCTATTCGGTCCATGTCTGCGTGCTGCGTCCTGAAAGCCGGGGCACAGTGCGGCTGGCCAGTGCTGATCCGTTCGCCGCGCCGTCCATCGATCCCAATTTCCTTGATGATGATCGGGATCTGCAGGTGCTGCGCGATGGCGTAAAGTTGGTCCACCGTATTGTCGCGGCCCCATCGCTGGCCCGACATAAGGGCGTGGATCGCCATGCCACGCCGCTGGATGATGATGCCGCACTCGACAGGTTGATCCGCGATCGCGCCGATACAGTCTATCATCCCGTTGGCACTGCACGCATGGGATCAGACCCGGATGCCGTGTGCGATCCCCAATTGCGGGTGCGCGGGGTGGCCGGGCTTTACATCGCCGATGCCTCGGTGATGCCGCGGGTGGTGTCGGGCAATACCAATGCCCCCACGATCATGATCGGCGAACGCTGCGCCGATTTTGTCCGTGCGGATCTGGCACAGGGATAGGTTGCCCCTAACGCGCGGCCGGCGTGGCCAAGGCGGTCAGCATATCCGGTGTCAGCACCTGCGGCAGTTCCGACGGTGCGGCGTTGCCTTTGGGATAAAAGAGATACAGCGGCACGCCTGATCGTCCCCGCGCCTCCAGAAACCGGCCAATGGCGGGGTCGGCATTGGTCCAGTCCCCGACCATGACGACAATGCCGGCGCGGTCAAAGGCGGCCTGCACCTCTGCCCGGTCAATGGCGGCGCGTTCATTGACCTTGCAGGTCAGGCACCAATCGGCGGTGAAATAGAGGAAGACCGGTGTCCCCTTGGCGCGCAAGGCGTTCAGCCGGGCTTCGTCAAAGGCGATGCCAAGGCCCGGCGCGCGCGGCTGTTCCACCGTGGCCGGCGCCGCAAAGCTGGCAAGCGCAAGGCTCCCCACCAGCAGGACGGCGCCCAGCCATATGCTTGAGGCGCCCCGTGCCTGTCGCCGCCCGATCCACCACAGGCCCAGCGCCAGCACGGCGGTTGCCACCCCGCCAATGGCAAGGCCGGTCAGCCCTGTTTGCCGCCACAACAGCCAGCCCAGGGCCAGTGCGGTCAGGAACATCGGCACGGACAGGATCGTCTGGAAACGCGCCATCCAGGGCCCAGGGCGTGGCAGCCGGCTGCGCAGGGCGGGGATGAAGCCGATCAGCAGGAAGGGCAGGGCCAATCCCAGTCCCAGCCCGGCAAAAATGGCAAGGGCGGCGGGTGTTGGCAGGACAAGCGCCGCCCCCAGCGCGGCCGCCATGAACGGACCCGTGCAGGGCGTGGCAACAAAGGCTGCAAGAACGCCGGTCCAAAAGGCGCCCGCAACACCGTCTTGCCCGGCCAGCGCCTCACCCCCGCCAAAGCCGCGCAGGTGAAAGACATGCGCCAGATTCAGCGCGATGGCGGTCACCAGCAGCAACAGCACCAAAATGACGCGCGGATCCTGCAATTGGAATGCCCAGCCAATGGCCTGCCCCCCGGCGCGCAGGGCCAGCAACAGCCCACCCAGCGCCAGACAGGTCAGGATCACGCCCGCGGCATAGGCCAGGGCTTCGGCCTTGGCCGCGCGGGCATCCCCGCCGGCGCGGGCCAGGCTCATCGCTTTCAGGCTGATCACCGGGAAAACGCATGGCATGATGTTGAGAAGCACGCCGCCCAGCAAAGCGCCGCCCAGCGCGATCAAAATTGTCTGCCACAGGGCCGATGGGGTAAGCGCCGGGACGGACCCGGCCTGGGCAACGAGGTCAAAGCCGCGGCCATCGCCGGTCGCAAAAACACCGGTCAGCGTGCGGATGGCGGCTTTGGCCTCGGTTTCAACGATCAGCAAATCCCCTTGCCGGCCAATTTTCTGCGGCACGGCATAGGCAAGAACATCTTCGGTTTCGGCAAAAAACCAGGGGTCTTTCAACGCAATGTCGCGCGGCAAGGGGATGCCGATGCGCAGCGTCTGGCCGTTTTGTTCAAACATCGCTTGTGCGCCCAGCGGCACGGCCAGCCGCGCCCGCCACGCGTCAAACCGGGTGCGCTCTGCGGCTCGGATCGTCCCATCACCGGCGATCAGGTTCAGTTGTAACGTCCCGCGTTCCGGCACGCAGATCTTATCCGTACAGGCCAGCCATTGCGCGGTGGCGCGCAGCGGGATCACCGTGCCTTGCGGCAGGTCTGCTGGCAGGGTGAGCGGCAAGAGCAAGGCGTGATCGCCCTTGAAGACATGGTTCATCAGCCCCGATACCAGCAGCCGATCGGGCACGGGCCAGCGCAGCGCGCCCAATTTGGCGCCCTTGGGCAATTGCCAGTCAAGCGCGATGCCCACCCCGGCATCGCCGGGATTTTTCCAATATCCATGCCAGCCCGGTTCCGGTGTCATGTCGATGGCGAGCATCACCGTTGTGCCGGGTTTTGGCGTCAAACTTTCCGCAACCAGCCGGGCTGTGATGTGCGTTTGCGCGATGGCGGGGGCAGACAGAAACAGGGTGATGCCAAATAAGGTCATCAACGCGTTCCGCAGCGAGCGGAGGGAAAATCCTTGCGAGGTCATGTTCTGCTCTATAGCCAAGCAGGCAGTTGATTGCACAGGAGACATTTGGATGAGGTTCGCCCGCTGGCTTGGCGCCGCCGCCCTCTTTTCATCGCTGCCCGTTCACGCGGCGCAAACGCCGCCCAAGCTGGTCGTTGTGATCTCTGTCGATCAGTTTTCCAGCGATCTTTTTTCGGAATGGCGCGGCAAGTTTACCGGCGGGTTAAAGCGGTTGACGCAAGGCGTTGTCTTTCCCGCCGGATATCAAAGCCATGCGGCAACAGAAACCTGCCCCGGCCATGCGACCATCACCAGCGGCATTCATCCGGGGCGCGCGGGCATTGCCGCCAATGACTGGTTTGGCATGCGCGGCGACACATTCGATGAAATCTATTGCGTCGAAGATGAGGATGTCCCCGGCTCCAGCCATGATAATTATACCGTTTCGCTGAAGCATCTGACCCCCGAATGGCGCACCTTGGGGGAACGGATGAAGGCCATGCCGGGCAGCCGGACGCGCGTCTTTGCTGTGTCCGGCAAGGACCGTGGAGCCACGTTGCTGGCCGGGCGCAATGCCGATCAGACCTGGTGGTATGATTGGCGGACCAAGGGCTTTACAAGCTATGACGGCGTGGATCGCCGCCGCGCTGCCGCCGCCATCCCGGCGCTGGCAACGGTCAATGCCCGGATCGCGCAATGGATTGCCCGGCCCACCATTCCGCCCTTGCCGCCGCAATGTCAGGCCAAGATTGCCCCTGTGTCCGTCGGCAAGCTGACCGTTGGCGATGGGCCAGAAGATGCGCCGCGCACTGATAAGCGGGACAATACGGCTAAGGATTACCGGACGACCCGGGCCATTGATCTGGCAACGCTCGACATTGCCGAAAGCATGGTCACCGCCAATCGCCTGGGGCTGAAGGGCGGCACCGATGTGCTGGCGATCAGCTTGTCCGCCACCGACTATATCGGCCATGCCTATGGAACGGCCGGCCCGGAAATGTGCGGGCAGATGGTCTCTCTCGACGCGCGCTTGGGCCAGTTTTTCAATGCGCTGGATCGGCAAAAGATCGACTATGTCGTTGCCCTGACGGCCGATCATGGTGGCTTTGACGCGCCAGAACGGCACGCCCAGCACGCCTATCCCGAGGCCAGCCGCGCCTCCCTGGCGCTGGCGGCGCCGGCGTTGTCGCAAATGTTGGCGAAACAATTTGGCTGGCAAGGCCCCTTGCTGGAAAACCGCGCCCTGGGCGGGGATTATTGGTTCACCCCCAATGTGCCCGGCAAGCGCCGCATCGAAGCGGCGGCCTGGCTGAAAGGCGCGCTGGAAAAGCAGTTTTCCGGACAGATCGCGCAAGTCTTTACCAAGGTAGAGATTGCAGAACTGCCGGAACCCAAGGGCAATCCGGCGGTCTGGACGCTGGCACAACGGGTGCGCGCGTCGTTCGTGCCCGATCGGTCGGGGGATATTTATGTCGCGCTGCTCAATGGGCAACAGCCCATGCCGGCGGGCATCAAGGGCTATGTCGCAACGCATGGCAGCCCATGGGATTATGATCGCCGCGTGCCCATTTTGTTTTGGCGGCGCGGCCTGAAGCCGTTTGAACAGCCTCAGCCTGTTGAAACCGTGGACATCCTGCCGACCCTCGCCAGCCTTGTCGGGCTTCCGATTGAACCGGGGTCGATTGACGGGCGCTGTCTTGATCTCAGGCAAGGGCCGGATAGCAGCTGCAAATAACCCCGCTCAGCGCGCGGCATAGGGCCGCAGGCCGGGCCCCAGCTGGTTATCGGTGATGCGGATCGGGTCGCGCGTCCAGTTGGCAATAAAGCTGGACGTGCGGCGAACCCCCGGCGCGAATGCGGCGCGATTGCCCGCGATCCGCAGGCCCACTGCGCTGTGCAGCCGCTGTTCCGCACCGATTGCGATGAAGGCGGAATAATTTTCCTTATCCGGGCCCTGCACAAAATGATTGCCCGCAATCAGGCCCGTGGCACCGGCGGGCAGATCAATCATGTAATTGGTGGCCCGGCCATGGCTGTCGTCAAAGCTGCTGTCGGTCACCTCAATCCGCGCGCTGCGCGATTTGACATAATGGCCGCCCGTGCCCTGTTCAAACCGGCATCGCCTGACGATCACCTGCCCATAATTGCCGGCATAGATGCTGTGGCTGCACAGGCCATTGGGGCAGCCGCCAAGGCCGGAAAATGTGGATCGTTCAATCCGCAGCGTGGCGTGACGGTCATCATGCGTCAAAATGCCCTGTTCGGACTGGCGAAAGCTGCTGTTCGTGACCTGAAGATCCCCCCGTTCCAGCCGAATGCCCGCACCATTGCGGTCCGCCACCCGGAAATTGCGAAAGACAAGGCCGTCAATGGCCGCCGCGCGACCCCGCAGCACCAGCCCGGCCTTGCCCTCGCACGCAACGCCATCCAGCACCACGCGGCCCGGTTCCTGCGCGCGATAGATGATCGCGCCGGCCTGTTGCACCGCACATTCGCGATAGACGCCGGGCGCGATCAGGATCGTGCCGGTCCCTGTTCCAATGGCGGCCACCGCATCAGCCAGCCGGGCATAGCCCTGCCCGGTTTCGACCAGGCGAAAGGGCAGCGGCCTTGGGGCGGCAGACAGCGGGACAGCAAGGCCCAACAGCACAAGGATAAGACAACGCATCATCGGTGCTCCGGCAAGGGATGGGCGTTATCTGGGCCGGGGTTGCATTCAGTGTCGAGCCAGATTCAGGGTTAACGATCCACCGACCCATTTCGGAACGGGTCCAACCGGATCAAAAGATTGTGTTTTTATTGGACCCAAAAGGTCCTTTCCTGTAGCGGGATCTTATGTCTGATTGCGACGCGTGTCTGGTCCGGAACCGGGCCATTTGTTCGGCCCTGTCGGCTGATGAACTGGCGGTCCTGTCAAAACTGGGCCGCAAGCAGATGGTGCAACGTGGCCAGACCCTGGTCTGGGAAGGCGATGAGGCGCTGGTTGTCGCCAATGTGATTTCGGGCGTGCTCAAATTGTCCGTTTCCACCGCCGATGGCCGCGAACAAATTGTTGGCGTTGTTTTTCCTTCTGATTTTATCGGCCGTCCCTTTGGCAAGGAAAGCCCCTATGGCGTGACCGCGCTGACCGAGGCTGAAGTCTGCATCTTTACGCGCGCGGCCTTTGATGGTTTTGCCAAGGGCAATCCTGATTTGCAGCACAAGCTGCTGCAACGCACGCTCGATGAACTGGATCGCGCCCGCCAATGGATGATGCTGCTGGGCCGCAAGACAGCCAGCGAGCGGATCGCCACCTTGCTGCTGGAGATTTCAAACCGGCTCGGCAGCTCGAATTGCAGCGCAATTTCCCCATTTCTCGATGAATTTGATCTGCCAATGGACCGCCAGCAAATGGGCGATGTCCTTGGCCTGACGATTGAAACGGTGAGCCGCCAGCTCACCAAGCTCAAAGATGCCGATATGATCGCCTTGCCGGATCGACGCCGCGTGGTCATCAAGGATCGCCGCCGTCTGGAACATCTCGCCGACGCCGCTTAAGATTCTGAGAATACAGGATTTATAGGGTTTCAGACTCCCAGCTCCATATGGGACTGGTGTCTGATTGAGTCGGGCCTAGCGCAAAAACATCCTCCACGCGCGCCGACTTCGCGGTCTCTTTCCAGCCTCATCAATCCCTTTTGACCTAGGTCAATGTCTGGCCCGTGTTGCGGTGCAAAAGGCCCGGATAGGGATAAGCCGCATCCAGCGGTGTCTTAGGGAAAGACCATGGAAGAAGTCATTCTACGCGGCGGGGCATGGTATCTCGTCGCTTTCATTGCATTTCTGGCGGCGGCTTTTGGCGTCGACACCGGCTTTTCGGTGCATATGACCATCATATGCGGGGCGGCGCTGATTGCCGCCTTTGCGTCCAACGCTGGATTTGATTTCAAGGCCGGGCGCTTTGTGCAGCCCAAGGACGTGCATTCAAGATATGATGATGATCTGGTGCGCCTGGGGGTGATTGCCACCTTGTTCTGGGGCATGGCCGGCTTTCTGGCGGGCTTGTACATTGCCTTGCAACTGGCCTTTCCCGCGCTCAACCTCGGGCTTGAATATACAAGCTTTGGGCGTTTGCGGCCGCTGCACACTTCGGCTGTGATTTTTGCTTTTGGCGGCAACGCGTTGATCGCGACAAGCTTTTATGTCGTGCAGCGGACGTGCCGCGCGCGGCTGGCGCTGCCCGGCCTCGCACGCTTTGTCTTTTGGGGCTATCAGCTGTTCATCGTGCTGGCCGCCACCGGCTATCTGATGGGCATTACCGAAGGCCGCGAATATGCAGAGCCGGAATGGTATGTCGATCTGTGGCTGACGGTTGTTTGGGTTGCCTATCTGGCGGTTTTTGTCGGCACCATCCTGAAACGGTCTGAACCCCATATCTATGTGGCGAACTGGTTCTATCTGTCGTTCATCATCACCGTGGCGATGCTGCACCTCGTCAATAATTTATCGATGCCGGTCAGCCTTTTGGGCTCCAAAAGCTATGCAGCCTTTGCCGGGGTGCAGGATGCGCTGACGCAATGGTGGTATGGGCATAATGCCGTCGGCTTTTTCCTGACCGCCGGCTTCCTTGCCATGATGTATTATTTCGTGCCGAAACAGGCCGAACGCCCGGTATATTCCTATCGGCTGTCGATCATCCATTTCTGGTCGCTGATCTTCCTCTATATCTGGGCGGGTCCGCACCATCTGCATTTCACCGCGCTGCCAGATTGGGCGCAGACGCTGGGCATGGTGTTTTCGATCATGCTCTGGATGCCCAGCTGGGGGGGCATGATCAACGGCCTGATGACGCTGAACGGCGCGTGGGACAAGATCCGCACCGATCCGATCATCCGCATGATGGTGATGGCGCTCGCCTTTTACGGCATGTCGACCTTTGAAGGCCCGATGATGTCGATCAAAACGGTCAACAGCCTGTCGCACTATACCGACTGGACCATCGGCCATGTCCATTCGGGCGCCCTGGGCTGGAATGGCATGATCACCTTTGCCAGCCTTTATTATCTCGTCCCGCGCCTGTGGGGCCGCCCGCGGCTTTATTCGCTGCGTATGGTCAACTGGCATTTCTGGACGGCGACGATTGGCATCGTTCTTTATGCATCGTCGATGTGGGTTGCCGGCATCATGCAGGGCCTGATGTGGCGGGAATATGGGGCGGATGGCTATCTCGTCTATGCCTTTGTCGAAACCGTTGCGGCCATGCACCCCATGTATCTGATCCGCGCCGCCGGTGGTCTGCTCTACCTCTCGGGCGCTGTCATCATGGTCTATAATGTCTGGATGACGATCGCCGGCCATGTCCGTGCGGAACGGGCGATGACCGAAACCCCCCATGACCGCGAAGCCGACCGCCCTGTGGTCGCCGTGCCCGCCGCATAAGGAGTATTGAACATGGCCATCAAGGCACTTGATCATGGCAAGCTGGAACGCAATGTCGGCTTGCTTGGGGTATTCGCGCTGATCGCTGTTCTGATTGGCGGACTGGTTGAGATTGCGCCCCTGTTCTGGATCGACTCCACGGTCGAAAAGGTCAAAGGCGTGCGGCCTTATACCCCGCTCGAACTGGCGGGCCGCAACATCTACATCCGCGAAGGCTGCTATGTCTGCCACAGCCAGATGGTGCGGCCGTTCCGCGATGAAGTGGAACGCTATGGCCATTACAGCCTGGCCGCGGAAAGCATGTATGACCATCCCTTCCAATGGGGGTCAAAGCGCACCGGGCCAGATCTGGCGCGTGTGGGTGGTCGCTATTCCGACCAATGGCATCGTGAACATCTGCGCGATCCGCGTTCGGTTGTGCCGGAATCGATCATGCCGCCTTATGCCTTTTTGGCCGAACGGGATCTGAAGGCCGGTGACATGGCGGCGCATCTCACGGCGCTTAAGGCTGTGGGCGTGCCCTATGCCAAGGCCGATATTGATCGGGCCAATGCAGATCTTGCCGCGCAGGCCGATCCGGATGCCGATGCCGCAGGCCTCGCCACCCGTTATCCCAAGGCGCAGATCCGCGATTATGATGGGGATCCTGCCCGCCTGACCGAAATGGACGCGCTGATCGCTTATCTCCAGATGCTGGGCACCTTGGTCGATTTCAAAGCGGCGGCCGCGCAGGAGCAGGCGAAATGACCTATGATGCGCTGCGCCATTTTGCGGACAGCTGGGGCCTTGCCTTCATGGTTGTGCTGTTCGTGACCTTTGCCGCCTGGGCCTTTCGCCCCGGCTCGCGCGATATCAGCGCGACGGCGGCCAACATGATCTTCAAGGACGATGACAATGGCTAAGAAACCCACCGAAACTGGTCCGCGTGTCGATCAGCCGACCGGCACGGAATTTGTCGGCCATGAATGGGATGGCATTGAAGAACTGAACACGCCGTTGCCGCGCTGGTGGCTGCTGACCTTTTACGCCACGGTCATCTGGGCGATCGCCTATACGGTGATGTTTCCGGCCTGGCCGATGATCAGCCGGGCGACGGCCGGGATCACAGGCTGGACCAGCCACGGGCGGCTGGCCGCCGAGTTGCAGGCGCAACAGGCAAAGCGGGCGCCGGTCATCGCGGCGATTGCCGCCACGCCGATTGAACAGCTGACCGCCAAGCCGCAATTGATGAGTGCGGCGATTGAAGGCGGCAAGGCGGCGTTCAAGGTCAATTGCGTGCAATGCCATGGTTCTGGCGCTGCCGGGTCCAGAGGCTATCCCAATCTGAATGACGATGACTGGCTGTGGGGCGGCGACCTGAAGGCGATCCGCTACACGCTGGAACACGGCATTCGCAATCCCGATCATGCCGCCACGCGCCAATCGCAAATGCCGGCTTTTGCGGGTATTTTGAACGATGCCGATGTCGCCGCCGTGGTGGCCCATGTGCGGACAATTTCCAAACAGCGGCCCGCCGATGGCCTGTCGCAAAAGGGGGCAGCCATTTTCGCCAATAACTGCGCGGTCTGCCATGGTGCAGATGGCAAGGGTGGTCGTCAGGTCGGTGCCCCCAATTTGACGGACGGCATCTGGCTTTATGGCGGGGATAGCGCCACCCTGACCGAAACCGTGCTCAAATCGCGCCAAGGCGTCATGCCGCGCTGGGGTCATAAGCTCGACGCCGCAACCATCACCATGCTGGCCGCATATGTGCACGCGCTGGGCGGTGGAGAGGCCAACCCGGCACATCAAAAGGTCGCAGTCACCAATGCCCCAGCCAAGTGACCCAGAGCCGCCAGTCGCGCTCTATGCCAAGCGGGCCGCCGTCTATCCCAAGGCGATAGACGGCGTCTTCCGCCGCCTGAAATGGGCGATCATGGCGGTCACCCTGACGATTTACTATGTCACGCCTTGGCTGCGCTGGGACCGTGGGCCTTTTGCGCCCGATCAGGCGGTGCTGGTCGATCTGGCCCATCGCCGCTTTTACATGTTTGCGATCGAAATCTGGCCGCATGAATTTTATTATGTCGCCGGGCTTCTGGTGATGGCCGGGATCGGCCTGTTTCTGGTGACCTCGGCCGTGGGGCGCGCCTGGTGCGGCTATGCCTGTCCGCAGACCGTCTGGACTGATTTGTTCCAGCATGTTGAACGCTGGATTGATGGCGATCGCAACGCCCAGCTGCGCCTCGACAAGGCCCCCTGGGGCCCAGCCAAAATCGCCCGGCGGCTCACCAAATGGTCCGTTTGGTTGATGATTGCGGTTGCAACCGGCGGTGCCTGGATCTTTTATTTTGCCGATGCCCCAACTTTGGCGCGCGCCTTTGTCGGCGGCCATGCCCCGATGGTGGCCTATTCAACGGTCGGCGTTCTCACCGCGACGACCTTTATCTTTGGTGGTTTCATGCGGGAACAGGTGTGCATTTATATGTGCCCCTGGCCGCGGATCCAGACAGCGATGCTCGATGAAAAATCGTTGATCGTCACCTATAAGGACTGGCGGGGTGAGCCGCGGACCCATGGCCTGAAAAAGGCGCAGGATGCCCCGGCCAAAACCGGGGATTGCATCGATTGTCTGCAATGCGTGGCCGTCTGCCCAACCGGGATCGACATTCGCGAAGGGCCGCAAATCGGCTGTATCACCTGTGCGCTGTGCATCGATGCCTGTGACAAGGTGATGGCGCAAATCGGCAAGCCGCGCGGGTTGATCGATTATTGCACGCTTGATGATGCCGCGGCTGAACAGGCCGGGGGCACGGCAAAGCCCGCGCTGCGGACGATCTTTCGGCCCCGCACGCTGATCTATTTCACGATTTGGGCGGCAATTGGCTGCGTCATGTTGTTTGCGCTCAACGCGCGGACGCGGCTTGACCTCAATGTCCAGCATGATCGCAACCCGGTTTATGTGCAGCTGTCCGATGGCATGATCCGCAACAACTACACGATCAAGGTGCGCAATATGGAAACCCGGCCGCGCGATGTGTCGTTGCGTGTCGATGGCCTGCCCGGCGCAACTGTCTGGACGTCGGACGGCAACCGGGTGGACGGTGTCCGCCAAATCGATCTGACGGTGCCGGCAGACAGCGTGCAAAAGGTGCGACTGTTTGTGGCCGCCCCGGCACAGGGGGAGGCGCGGTCCAGCTTTACGATCACCGCTGTGGCCCGCGATGGCGATCATCGGGGGGACAGTGACCGCATTGTTTTTGAACGACCCGTCCGCAGCGAAGAGGAAATGGACTGATGCGACGCACATTTACCGGCTGGCATATGACGGGCATTTTGGTGTCCTTTTTTGGCGTCGTAATTGGCGTCAACATGGTCATGGCGCATGCGGCCATTGGCACGTTTGGCGGCACTGTGGTCGATAACAGCTATGTCGCCAGCCAAAGGTTCAACGGCTGGCTGGATCAGGCAGAGGCGCAAAAGGCGCTCGGCTGGGAAGTGGCGAGCATGCGCGCCCCCAATCGCCATCTGGCCGTCCGCGCCATGGCGGCAGGCACCCCGCTCCAGGGGGCAGAGATCAGCGCCGTCATCCGCCATCCGCTTGGCCGTGCGCCCGAAAAGTCGCTGGGTTTTCGCCGCGATGGGACCAGCTGGATCAGCACGACGCCGCTGCCGCAGGGCCGCTGGCTTGTCCATCTGCGGGTCCGCCGCGGGGCTGACCGGTATCAGGTGATTGAGGATCTGCAATGACGCCAACGGTCGCCACCCGCCCGGACAGCCGCCGGGCCATGGACAGCGCGGAAACCATTTTTGCCATTCCGGGCATGCATTGCGCCGGGTGCATCGGCAAGATTGAAAGGGGCCTCACCCAGACCAGCGGGGTGCAGCAGGCGCGCGTCAATTTTACGGCAAAGCGGGTGACGGTGCGGCATGATCCGGCGCTGACCATTCCGCATATCACACAGGCTTTGGCACAGATCGGCTTTGAAGCCCAGCCGCTGGGTGAAAGCGCGCTGACGGTCGGCACCGAAAGCCGCGACCTGTTAAAGGCGCTGGCAGTGGCGGGCTTTGCCGCGATGAACATCATGCTGCTGTCGGTCTCGGTCTGGTCGGGCGCGGATGGCGGCACGCGGGATCTGTTTCACTGGCTGTCGGCGGTGATTGCACTGCCCGCCATTGCCTATGCCGGGCGGCCCTTTTTTCGATCCGCCTGGACAGCGCTGTCCAATGGGCGGACCAATATGGACGTGCCGATTTCGATTGGCGTTGTCCTCACAGCGGCGCTCAGCCTGTTTGAAACCTTCGTCCATGGCCCGCATGCTTATTTTGACGGCGCGGTCATGTTGCTGTTCTTTCTTCTGGGCGGACGCACGCTCGACAGCGTGATGCGCGATCGTGCCCGCGACGGCGTGGCGGCGTTGCTGAAGCACACAGCGCCCGGCGCGCTGATCCATGATGTCGATGGCCGGACACGCTGGGTCGACGCCACAGATCTTGACCGTGGCATGGTGATGATTGTCGCGGCCGGGGAAAGGCTGGCAGCGGATGGCGTGATCATCAAAGGCGACACGCGCTTTGATCTGTCGCTCTTGACCGGGGAATCGGCGCCCGTGGCCATGGGCATCGACAGTGAGGTGCACGCCGGCACGCTCAATCTCGATGCCCCGATTGAGGTGCGGGTGACAGCGGCCGGATCTGGGACGGCGATTGCCGATATCGCCCGGATGATGGAAGAGGCGGGCCAATCCAAATCCCGCTATGTCCGCATCGCAGACCGGGCCGCGCGGATTTATGCGCCGGCGGTCCATTTGCTCGCCGCGCTCAGCTTTGCGGGCTGGATGATCGCTGGCGCCGGCTGGCATGAGGCGCTGTTGATCGCGGTGGCGGTGTTGATCATCACCTGCCCCTGTGCACTGGGGCTGGCGGTGCCAGCGGCCCAGATCGTGTCGGCCGGGGCGTTGATGCGCAAAGGTATTCTTGTGAAGGATGGGTCCGCGCTGGAGCGGCTGTCCGAAGTCAATCGCGCCTTTTTCGACAAGACAGGGACGCTCACCCTTGGGCGGCCAGATCCGACCAATATCGATGTGCTGGATGCAGATCAGGCCGGGGTTGCGCTGGCACTGGCGCGGGCCAGCCGCCATCCGCTCAGCCAGTCCTTGCGGGCGGCACTGGATGCGCGTGCTGTGGTTGCGGCACGCGTCAATGACATACACGAAATGCCGGGCTTTGGGGTGCAGGGGCTGTGGCAGGGCCAGCCGGTGTCGCTTGGCCGGCCGGATCAGCCGGTGTCCGGATCAGCGCTGATGGTTGAGCTGAAATTGCCGGCAGCGCGCGTGGTGTTGACGTTTGAAGATGCGCTGCGGCCAGATGCCGCCCCCACAATTCGGGCGCTTGCCGCACTTGGCATTGACAGCGCGATTTTGTCGGGCGACCGGGCGGCCGCCGTTGCCCCGGTCGCACGGCGCCTTGGCCTGATGGCGCAAACCGGCCTGCATCCCGAAGATAAACTGGCCGCTTTGGCGCGAGCGACGGCGCAGGGCGCCAAGGTGCTGATGGTTGGCGATGGCCTGAATGATGGCCCGGCGCTTGCCGCCGGTCATGCCTCTTTGGCGCCAGCCTCAGCCAGCGATGCGGGCCAGAATGCGGCCGACGCCGTGTTTCTGGGCGATAGCCTCAGCCCGGTTGTCACCGCCATTCAGGTGGCGCGGGCAACACAGCGGATTGTGCGCCAGAATTTCGTGATCGCCATTGGCTATAATGCCATTGCAGTGCCGCTGGCCATTGCGGGTCTGGTGACGCCGTTGATTGCCGCCCTGGCCATGTCGGGCAGTTCCTTGATCGTGGTTGCCAATGCCCTGCGCTTGAAAGGGGCGGCCAAATGACCGGCATTCTTGTCCTCATCCCGATTGCACTGGGCCTTGGCCTTTTGGGTCTGGGCGCGTTTTTCTGGTCGCTGAAATCGGGCCAGTTTGATGATCTGGATGGCGCGGCCCTGCGCATCCTGATTGAGGATGACAACAGGGCGGATGGCGACGCATGATCATTCCCATGCGCCCGCTTGCCCCATTGTGGCTGATCGCGCTGACATTGCCCGTCCCGGCCGTGCAGGCCCAAGCGCTGACGATCCCGATGTGCAATGGCGGCACACAGCGCATTGACCTGCCCCTGGATCAGGGGCCGGGCCAGCGGGATGATCATGATTGCTGCCGCAAGGCCTGCCATGCGGGCGCTGACCGGCGCAAGAAATCCGGCCTTCTTTCCGATAATTGCTGCTGATCTGTGGCTGGGCCAAGGCCCGGTGACCGGCCGGCGCAGACATAAAAAGGCGGGGCCGACGCATGTCGACCCCGCAGGGGAGGAGCCTTAAAAAAACAGGTTAGAGGCGAAAGCCGATGCCGACGCCAACCACGATCGGGTCAAGATTGACCTTCACGCTCTGCGTCGACAAATTCGTCGTCGCGAGCCGCGCCTTGGTGTTGATGTCGATATATTTGACATCAAGATTGAGGAACATGCGCTCATTAAGATCAATGTCGATGCCCGCCTGCGCGGCCCAGCCAAAGCTGCTCTTCAGATGGACCTTGGTGTCCCCGGCCGCCGCTTCAAAGCCGCTGCTGGCCTTTTCGGAATAGAACAGGGTGTAATTGACACCGGCACCAACATAGGGGCGGACCTTGCTGTTCGGGGCCAGGTGATATTGCGCCGTCAGCGTTGGCGGCAGAACCCAGGTAGAGGCCAGCTTGCCAATGCCGCCGGTCGTCCCGCTGACGCCAGACACATTATGCTTGCTGGTCGCGGCGATCAGTTCAAAGCCGATATTGTCGGTCACCATCTGGGTGATATCGACTTCCGGGGTCACTGCATCATCGACCTTCACCTTTTCGGCCGGCAATGCGGGCAGAATGCCGCCCGATTTTTCGTTCGGCGAAACCATGATGCCGCGCACGCGAATATAGGTATCGCCCGCAGCAGCCATGGCTGGCGTGGTCACGGCGCTGGCCATGATGGCGGCCAACAGCGCTGTCCCCTTTTGGATGCTCATATCATATCTCCTTTGATGAGCCGTGGAATGAATCTGCGCCCTGCCTCCAGGCTTAGCGGGCGAGCAGAACCGGAATGTCGCTGTGCGTCGCCAGCCGGCGGGTCACGCCGCCCAGCAGGGTTTGCCGCAGCCGCGAATGGCCATAGGCGCCGATCAGGATTGCCCCGGCACCCAGGCGCTTGGCGACCTGCGTCAACACCGCATCGGCAGGGCCGGCGCTGGCTGGAAAGCTTTCCAGATCGGTCTTGATGCCATGGTGCGACAAATATGTGGACGCATCGGTTTGCGGATAAACCTCATCCTCCTCCCCAATGGAGACCAGGGTGACGGCACGCGCAAGCCGCAGGGCCGGCAGGGCCTCGCGCACTGCCCGCGCCGCTTCTTCAGAGGCATTCCAGCCGATGACAATGGGGGCCGTGGCGTCAAAGCGCGTCACGCCCTTGGGAACAACAAGCACGGGGCAGCCGGCATGGACAGCGACATCATCCACAATCGGCAAGGGGGCATCCGCCCCCAGCCGCGACCGGCCAGACTGGCTGAGCACGACAAGATCAGCGAGCGATGAAACAGAGATGATCGTTTGCGCCGGATCACCATCATAGGATTGCCAGTCCCAGCGAACATCCTCACGGTTCAGCCGCGCTTCCACCCGGTCACGCGTGCGGGCTTCGCTTTCGCGCAGGCCGTCAATCACCGCGCCGCTGGCAAAGACACCGCCCACCGGATCCAGCCCGACATAGGCGGAATAGGGCGTGATATAGACGCAAGACAGGTGCGCATCATGGGCGCGGCACAGGTCAAGCGCGACCGACAGGCGGTCATCAAGGCCATCATCTTCAAAAATATGGAGCAAGACTGATTTCATCGTCCGCGCCTTTCACATTGTTTCCAATGGGGATGTTATGCGCGCCTTTGCCCAGCCGCTCCTTGACCAATGACAAGAAGTTCGTTGATCGAGGTCAAAGCCATTCCCGGGCCAGGTCTTAGGTTTGCGACCATGTGGCCCTATTATCCCGATCTTATGGCGCGGCCGGTGCCACGCTATACGAGCTACCCGCCCGCAACCGCTTTTTCAGCGGATGTTGACGCCGCAGCGCAGGCCCGTGCGCTCAATGCCGTGGGTGCGGGAACGCCGCTCTCGCTTTATCTGCACATCCCATATTGTCGGCAGATCTGCTGGTATTGCGGCTGCAATACCGGGGCGGCCGGGCGCACGCACCGGCTGGCCGCCTATCTTGCCGCGCTTGAGGGGGAGATTGCGATCATTGCCAAAATGCTGGGCGGGCGGGGCAAGCTCCACCGCATTGCCTTTGGCGGAGGCAGCCCCAACGCGATTGATCCGATCGCCTTTGTCCGTCTGGTCGACCGGCTTTTGACGATTTTTGGTGGCGGCCATCCGCCCGATGTGTCGGTGGAAATTGATCCGCGGGCCTTTACCCGCGATTGGGCGATGACGCTGGCCATTGCGCAGGTCTCACGCGT
>JACCEC010049896.1_pt1 | contig 17207 bp, 21 predicted proteins | sample 7450121 | NCBI WGS metagenome assembly JACCEC01 (sample SAMN15323455, study PRJNA562643) | freshwater metagenome | isolation source: river surface water | place: USA:Blue River Watershed | collected 2017-08-18 | reverse complement strand
AGTAACTTTTGTCGACTGGGATGAATTAGCGCGCTGGAAGATGATCGATACAGCGCTAACTCTGGGCCTTGGCGAACCGGAAGAGACATACTCATCATCAGAGCATCTCTATCAAATCTTAAATATTCCAGCAGGCTCAAATGGTCGAATTGTTAAAGTTAAACCAGTTAGTGAAGCGGCAAGAAAAGAGCCTGCAAAATCCTCTCCGGCAAAAGAGAAGCCGGCAAAAGAGAAGACTGAAGAACGTACTGCTCGAGTCAGAACTCGCACCAAGAAATTTACTTCTTAACTACTCAAGCCCCAGCGTCTCCAGTATCGAATAGCCAACTTTTCTAAAGCTCTCTGCGCTTTCGCTTGCTTTGCCATGAGTCAAGATAGATACCTTAGTGGCAGCAGCTGCTTCTAACTCACTTGATTCGAGCAGTGGTTCGTCAATCAACTCTGCTTCAGCAATTAATTCATTTGCACCAATAGCTAAAGCTTTGACTTCTACTTCTGCAGAAATAGCTTTGATCTGCAAATACCCTCTTAGGGAGTGAAGGTTATTTCTAACCGGCACGATAACTAGTTCAGATACAGAAAGCGCCATAGATAAAGGTTGGGATAGAGATCCAGGTAAATCCAAGATGACTACGTCATAATTCTTGGGCAGATCAGATAAGACTTTAGTCAGCGCATCTTCAGAAAAGTTAGCAACTACACGTGAATCAGCAGGAATGAAATCAAATCTCTCGGAAGTTGTTACCAAATTGGAATCAGTTACCTTGCTGCCATTTAGAAAATCTGCGATTGAAGTGCGCGGATTCTCAAAACCCAGACGGAAAGTCAGCGCTCCAGCAGGATCTAGATCAATGAGCAGAGATTTCTTGCCAAACTCGGTAAATGCGACTGCAAGGCAATGCGACAGCGTTGTTTTTCCGACGCCACCTGCAGGGTTGGCAATTGAAATTATCTTCATTAGGCGGCCACAGATTTCCAGCGAGCCAACGCTTCTTTATAGACAGGAGGTGCAAGTAGCGCATCAGGAATTACTCCAAGAGTTGACCTAACTGCCTTTAAAGAAATATCTGTGACTAAATTCTGCCCCGGAATCTGCGGTGTTCCATAAAGTCTGCGCGCCCATGGTGGAAGTGAACTTGCCGCAAGCAATGCGAGTGAGGCCCAGGCAGGTGCTGCCGGTGTTGCAAACCTAACCGCCTTTGGCATCGGCGGAATAGTTAGAAAGAGCGCGGCTCTTTTTGCATCATCGGATGCGCTGAGTTCTGGAGCAATACTCTGAAAGTAGCTCTGCATCTCTGCTGTATTTGCAGGAATATCGGCCGTTGGAACTCCAACTAACTCTGCAAACAAAACCATCTCTTGTACATATTGATCTGCTTCTAAATCACTTAAGGCCATTCCGGAACGACGGGCAATATCGAGAAATGAATCAACCATTGACATATGCACCCAGAGAAGAAGGTGTGGATCATCTAAACCAAGAGTTGAATGAATCTTTCGCACCCGTGCAGCCAGGGCTAGTGCGGTGCTTCTTTCCCCAAAGGTAATCGTTGAAACGTAGTCACCAGTGCGTTGTAGGCGGCCCCAGGCATCTTCGCGAAAGTTTGAATTCTTAGCAACGCCATCCATTGCAACTGGGTGTAGCGCCTGTTGTAGCAGGGCGCGAATTCCACCTACCGCCATCGCTGGGTCAGAATGAATCTTCCAGGCGATAGTCTCAGGTGAGAAAAGTCCGCGAGGATCTTCAAGTATTTGGGTAGTCATAAATTCTCTTGGCTCATCACTGTGCAGTGAAGGCTTTAATTGCATCAACTAACATCTGCACTGCAATAGCTGCGAGCAGTAGGCCGGCAATACGCGCTAACAACGTGACTCCAGAATCTTTAATGATTCCCAGGATTGTTGTAGAAGCCATCAGCGATATCGCAATAACAATGTGCACAGCAACAACCGCTGCGATCAAGCCGAGGCTTTGCGATGGAGTTTCGATTTGCTGCACGAAAATCATGGTCGCAACGATTGCTCCTGGACCAGCCAGAAGCGGCGTTCCAAGTGGCACTAGAGCAATATTCGTATTTTTTCCATCCGCTTCTCCAACATCTCTGCCGGTTAGAAGTTCTAGGGCAACATAGAGCAGCAATAGTCCGCCTGCTGCTTGGAGTGCTTCTATCGAAACATTCATGTATTCGAGAATAAATCTGCCAAATAGCGAGAAGAAGGCGATAACAATTAACGAAACCAGCGCTGCCTGCCAGGCTAGTTGAATTCGCTCACGCTTACTCTTATCAGCAACTAAGCCAAGGAATATTGGTGTTGCACCTGGAGGATCCAAAATAACCAACAAGGTGACAAATGCTTGAATTGAGAAAGTAATTGTACTTACTTCAGCAATATTCATCGAGAGACAACCCTTCTTTGGCTAGCGAGAGATTCTAAACGCTCCCATTGTGCAGGATCCGTGAGGTTTTCGCCTAATGAATTTAATTTTCCAAGTCCGTGATAGTCACTTGCCCCCGTAATAACTAAATTTAACTCTGAGGCAACCTCTTTTAATTGAGCGCGTTCGCTTGCAGTATGGTCGCGATGATCAACTTCAATTCCATTTAGTCCCACGGCGACCAAATCTGAAAATATCGAGACTGAGATAACTTCTCCGCGCCTTGATGCCATCGGATGTGCGATAACTGAAACTCCACCAGCTGCTTTTATTGTTTGAATAGCAACCTCAGGCGTTGGGGTTGCATGTGTGACGTAATACTTTGATTCATTCGTTAATAGTTCTGCAAACGCTTCGTCTCGAGATTTAACAACACCATTCTTTACCAAAGCATCAGCTAGATGTGGTCGGCCCAATGTGGCACCTTCTGGAGTAGCAGCAATTACATCTTCCATCGTTATTGAAAATCCATCAGCCTGTAGAAGTGCAACCATCTTCTTCATTCTGGGAATACGCGTATCTCGAGCATCGGATAGCATCTCTTGAATTCCTGAGTTCTCTCCATCAAAGAGTAGCCCCAACATATGAACGCTGATTCCATCATTTGTTAAGGTAGAAATCTCTGCGCCCAGCGCTAAAGATATTGGTTTTCGCGCAGCACTAATTGCTTCATTCCAACCCGATGTGGTGTCGTGATCTGTAATTCCTAATACTGAAATGCCCGCAGAGAGCGCTTTGTTAACCAAAGCAAATGGGGTATCGGTTCCATCGCTAGCCGTAGTGTGAGTATGTAAATCGATCATTCTTCAACCATAACTTTTGTGGAACGTGTACGCAGCACCACGAGAGCGCAACCAAAGAGAATAAGCGCAATTCCTGGAACTACACCAAGTGGTGGGCGTTGATTCATCCACCACATAGCAAGGATTGCACTTACTGGTACTTCAAAGAAAACGATTAGCGAAACAACCGCAGGAGAAACTCTTTTCAGCACTGAGTTAAACATGGTATGGCCAAGGAACTGGGCACCAAAAATTAGGCCTAGGAGAATCCACCATTCGCGCGCTTCAAAAGAAAAAATTTGATTGCCGGCAATAAGTGCCATTGGTAGCGCAGTTATCGCGCAGAAGAAGTAACAGATTGCCGTGTAAGTTGAAGTTTCTAGGGTCTGCTGCGCCTTAGAACCAACCAACATATACACAGCTGCTAGCGCCGCAGAAATAATTGCTGCCAAGTCACCTAGAAAGGCACGAAGTGAGATTTGGAGATCGATACCCGAAATTAAAATTACTCCGCCAAAGCTAACAAACATGCCCATCCAAGCGCGAGATGGAATATCTCCACCCATAAACTTTAAAAACAGTGCGGCAAAAATTGGTTGCAGTGCTACGAGGGCGGTACCTGCCGCAACAGTTGTCATTCGCATTGCGAGAAAGAAACCTACAAAGTGAAGGGCTAGAACAATTCCTGCAAAAATAGCCCACTTTGCTCCAGTTCGATCAATGCGATGGCGCAATGCAAATGGCGCTGTCATTAGTGACCCGCCAAGATTTCTCCAAAAGATCAGGGTCAGGACTGGCATGGCGCTCATTGCAATTAGCGGACCTGAAGTCCCAATTCCAATGATTCCGATACCTAGTCGAATCAAATCTTGGCGCGCAGGAATTTGAGTATGGTTATCACGAGATAAAGGCTGCGACATGGAAGTAAAGGTAGCCGATACCCTTAGCCTATGAAGGGAGGCCGAAAATGAGCGTTAGCCAAATAAATCGAGTCTTTATTGCCCGCCTAGCGGGTACCGCCGTCTTTGATCCAAATGGAGATCCAGTTGGAAAAGTGCGCGATGCCGTAGCAACGCTGCGAAGTAACAATCAGCCTCCTCGAATTCTTGGACTTGTGGTTGAAGTTCCATTGCGACGTCGCGTCTTTGTTCCAATTACTCGAGTTACATCAATCGAGTCGGGTGCGGTTGTAATTACTGGGCTAGTAAATATGCGCCGCTTCGAATCAAGAACTGGTGAATTACTTGTTCTAGGCGAACTTCTTGATCGATCAATTAAATTAATTGAGTCAGGCGACGATGTAGTTGTTGAAGATATGGGCATGGAGCAAACACGTACTGGTGACTGGTTTATTAATCGCGTACATGTTATGAAAAAAGGGAGCGGAATTCGCCGCAAGGGAGCCACTTCAACAGTCCAATGGGAAGAAGTAACTGGCTTCTCCTTGCCTGAACATAACCAGGGAGTCACCAACTTACTTTCTACAATTAGTAACTTACGAGCTGCTGACCTTGCAGCAGTAATCCAAGATCTGGCGCCGAAGCGCCGAGTAGAAGTGGCCCGCGCTCTTGATGACGAAAGACTTGCCGACGTACTTCAAGAAATGGATGAAGCAGAACGTGTCGCGCTCTTGGCTGAACTCGAAGGCGAACGTGCAGCTGACGTGCTCGGCGAAATGGATCCAGATGATGCTGCAGACCTACTGCGCGAAGTTGGCGAAGAGAAAGCACAAGCGCTAATTGATTTGATGGAACCAGAAGATGCCGAAGATGTACTGCGCCTTATGACATATGAGGATTATTCTGCTGGTGGAATGATGACTACCGAACCAATTGTGATGAGCGCTGATTACTCTGTGGCGGATGCTTTAGCGAGTGTTCGGGCAAGCGAAGTTTCACCGGCGCTTGCATCTCAGGTTTTTGTATGCCGCCAACCACTAGAAACTCCAACTGGTCGATATATAGGAATGGTCCATTACCAGCGTTTATTACGTGAGCCTCCATCAACTTTACTCGGTTCCATCGTTGACACAGATACCCAAGGCTTAAATCCCAACGCTTCACTGCATGAAGTTTCCTCATACTTAGCAAGTTATAACTTGTTGTCAGTTCCTGTAGTAGATGCAAATGAACGTTTACTCGGCGCCGTCACAGTTGATGACGTTCTGGATCATTTGTTGCCTGAGAATTGGCGTCTAGAGCATCGTGATTCAACTCGCGGAACTGGTCCAAAGTTAAACCTTTCTGATGTAGCGGGATCAGAAGTGAGCCAAGCGGATATTGAATTAGATAAAGAGATGGAAGAGGAGGCGCGCTAATGGCACGTGTAATTAACCCTCGTAGCAGTGGTCTAGATACTCCACGTGAATCACGTCGTTCACTTCGACCAAATTACGATCCAGAAGTTTTTGGTCGCCTCTCAGAAAGATTTGCACGTTTTCTAGGCACCGCTCGATTCTTGGTTTACATGACAGTCTTCGTACTTTCCTGGGTGCTCTGGAATGCACTCGCTCCAAGAGATTTACGTTTTGATGATTACCCATTTATCTTTTTGACCTTAATTCTTTCCCTGCAAGCATCTTATGCAGCGCCATTGATCCTGCTTGCCCAAAATCGCCAAGCAGATCGTGATCGAATTTCCTTAAATGAAGATCGCGCTCAGAACGCTCGATCTGTTGCAGATACTGAATATTTAACTCGTGAATTAGCCAGTCTACGAATTACTTTAGGAGAAGTTGCAACACGCGATTTCTTGCGCAGTGAACTAGAAGATCTAGTTAAAGAGCTACGTACTAAGCCCGAGTCTGACGCCAAGTAGAGAACTACTGCGCACCACAAGTTTTTCTGCGATCGCATTTATCGCAAGCGCACTTGCAGAATCAGGTTCGGCTATAACAACCGGTGTACCGCAGTCTCCGCCTGTGCGCAGATCAGAACTGAATGGCACTTTCCCAAGCAGTGGTACATCGCTACCTACAAGATTTGAAAGTCTGCGCGCAGTTTCTTCTCCTCCGCCTTCACCGAATAGTGAAATCTCATCAGTGCAATGTGGGCATGGGAAAGATGACATATTCTCAATTACACCAATAACGCGTTGATGGATCTGATGTGCAATTCGGCCAGCGCGTTCGGCGACTTCAGCTGCAGCTATTTGTGGTGTTGTGACAACCACAATTTCAGATGTTGGTATCAATTGGCCTAATGAAATCGCCAAATCTCCGGTTCCGGGCGGTAGATCGATTAATAATAAATCTAAATCGCCCCAATAGGCATCCGAAAGCAATTGCTCAAGAACGCGGTGGAGCAATGGGCCGCGATAAGCAACAGCATCCGCACGCTCAGGTTTGAACATCTCCATCGAAACAACTTTTACGCCATATGACTCGAGTGGAATAAACATCTGATCAATGGCGGTAGGCCGTTGCCCCATCAGCCCCATAAGTCTTGGAATTGAGTGGCCATATACATCGGCGTCTAAAATTCCTACTCGTAAACCTTTTCTAGCAGCAGCGACGGCTAAATTTGTTGTCAATGAAGATTTACCAACACCACCTTTTCCTGATGCCACGCCAATAACGCGGGTTAGGGAATCGGGTTGTGCAAATGGAATAAATTTTTCACGGCCACCGCGCAAGAGTTTTTTAACATTATTTCGCTGCTCTTCGCTCATTACTCCAAAGATGACTTCAACGGATGAAATTCCAGGTATTTTGGATACAGCTTCAGTTATATCTCCACGCAATCTATCTTGCATGGGGCAACCAGAAATAGTTAAAAGAATATGTAGCTTCGCTATTGATCCTGAAATATCGACTGAATCAACCATGCCGAGTTCAGGCAATGGCCGATGAAGTTCTGGATCAGAAACGGTGGCTAGCGCTGCATTGACCTGATCAAATAATTCGGCGGTCTTAGTCATAACAAATCTGGATCTATTTTGGCTTCAAATTTAGGTTTCTTGTCAGCTGCGTCTACTTCATCTAGAGCGTTTGCAATGTGTTTCTTAATGAAAGTCTTGGGGCGAAGATCTGATGGAGATAAATCTTCGAAACCCGGACCGAGATTTTCTCGAAGTTCTGTAGTTGCGTTATTTGCCATGGCTCTTATCTTCTTTATAAATTTTGCGGCATCAACGGCAAGTTGTGGAAGTTTATCGGGGCCGACCAAGATCACAGCGAGTACACCTAATCCCAGTATTTCACCGGCGCCAAAATCGAAGAACATAGTTGTTGATACTACTCTTTCTCTAAAGATTCATTCGCAGATTATTTGCCCGCAGTGAGAATTACAGAAGTGGTCGCTGTTACACCATTGCGAATATAGGTAAGTTTCACAGTATCTCCCACGCTCTTGGCGCGAATTGCCACAATCAACTCTTCTGACGAGTTGATTGTTCGGCCATCAAATTTGGTAATTAGATCGCCAGCCTTTAACCCCGCTTTAGCGGCCGGGCCACCAGGCAAGATGGCTTTTGCATTTGTTGCGATTCGGGCGCCATCACCTTCGAACTGCATATCAATGGATACACCCAGCACCGGATAAATAGCTTTACCGTTCTTGATTAATTGATCTGCAGTCTTTCGTGCTTGATTAATTGGTATTGCAAAACCAAGGCCAATCGATCCTGATTGAGCTCCAAAGGATGAACCAAGGGTTGCAATAGCAGAATTTACGCCAATTACAGCGCCAGTTGAATCAATCAATGGTCCTCCTGAATTACCAGGATTGATTGCGGCATCAGTTTGCAGTGCATTGATAAAGGAATTATCGCTTCCAGTTTCGCCTGCGGTTACTGCGCGATCTTTAGCGCTAATGATTCCGAGAGTTACGGTTCCTGAAAGACCCAGTGGTGAACCGATTGCAATAACTGAATCTCCGACTGCCACCTTGTCACTATCACCAAGTTGAAGCGCAGTTAATCCAGTGGTTGCGATCTTTATAACGGCTAGGTCATAAGACGAATCACGCCCGATTATCTTTGCAACAAATTTCTGTCCGTTATTTAGTGTGACATCGATAGTCCCGTTGTTTGTAGCAGCTTCAGAAATTACATGGTTATTGGTAAGTATGTAACCGTTACTCTCGATTACAAAACCGGTGCCTGTTGAGCCACCATCTCTTGAACTAGATTCAATTGACACCACAGAAGGAATCACGCGTTGTGCCAGATCAGCAACCGAACCAGGTGCTCGTTCTACCGAGTTCGTTACGCGTGAGAGATTTATAGATTGCCCAAACAGGGAACCTGAAGATGATGCGCCAAAGATTGCACCAACAAGCCCTGCCACAAAGGCGAGCAGAATGGCATTTGACCGCGTAATGAAATTCGCTTTTCCATTGCGAGATGCAGGAACCCACCATGGACCATTGATTGGAGAAGTCATTGCGCCATCTTCCTATAATTTCGTTGCAAGTAACAAACCATCGCCCGTTGGAATTAAGGAAACCACCCAATTTTCTGATTCGTTCTTCAACGATTTCCCAGATTCGCGAAGTGCCACAGTTTTAGGATCGCGTTGTGCTGGATCTGAAACCTTTGATCCACCAAAGAAATTATCAATTACAAAAACGCCCCCGCTTCGCAGGATGCGATGGGCTTCGGTGATTGCGAATGGTAGATCTTCTGGATTGTGGCGAAATATCACCAAGTCATAAGCACGGTCGGCAAGTTTGGTCATTACATCCATAACTGGATTTGTTATTAAGCGATATCTGGCCGGTGCGATTTGCGCATCTTGTAAAGCAATCTTTGCGATATTGCTATGTTCCATTTCATCATCAATTGATGTCAGCGTGCCGCTTGCCAGCATTCCTTCTAAAACCCAGAGAGCACCAACGCCTGATCCAGTTCCGATTTCTACAACCGATTGTGCAGCAAGGTTATGCGCCAAATGTTTTAAATATGCACCGGTTCCAGAAGTTGCATCAATTACGCCAATTTCTGCACCACGGGCGCGAGCTTCTCTTTTTACTTCACCCTCCGCTATAAAGCTTTCGGCATAAGAGTGTGGATCGGTGTTCATGAGAGAGATGTTAGCCATTCAATGAGCAAACGCACGCCGAAACCAGTTCCGCCCTTAGGATTTTCACCTGAATCACTCTCGCTGCGCGCAACTCCTGCAATATCAAAGTGCACCCAAGTTCGATCGCCAGCAAAGTGCTCTAAAAACAGCGCAGCGGTAACTGATCCAGCGCTGAAATGCTTCTTGGAAGTTATATGGCTTAAATCTGCGATCGGGCTTTCGAGAGCTTCTTGGTAATCATCGACTAATGGCATGTGCCAGACGCGATCGCCAGATCTCTCCCCCGCCTCAGAAAAACTCTTTGCAACCTTTAAATCTCTCGTATACATAGCAGCATGCTGTCTGCCCAGTCCAAGCGTTGCGGCTCCAGTAAGGGTTGCAATATCAATTAGAAAGTCAGGGTTTAAATTAATGTCGGCGTAGGCTAAACCATCCGCAAGTACCAATCGACCTTCCGCATCTGTATCGAGTACTTCTACTGTCTTGCCACCGTAATGTGTAATCACATCACTTGGGCGCTGCGATGTTCCGGAAAGAGCATTTTCGGCGAGCATCATCAAAACGGTAACTTGAACCCGCGGTTGAAAATATGGAAGTGCAGAAATAGCTCCAAGTGCGGCAGCTGAGCCAGCCATATCTGATTTCATCGCTGTCATGAATTCGTAAGGGCGCTTTAGCGATACACCGCCAGTGTCAAATGTAATTCCTTTACCAACAATTACAACATGTGGAAGTATTCCGGCAGAATTCTTTTTTCCTTTTGGGTGATATGAAATTTCAACAAAACGCGGCCCTGGCTTTGGCGAAGAATTTCCAACAGCAAGTAGGCCACCAAATTTTGATAATTCCTTACCAGCTAAAACCTTTATTTCTAGGCCACTATCCGCGGCAATCTTCACCGCTTCATTTGCTAACCAAAGTGGGGTCTTAATATTTGATGGGGTATGGATTAAATCTCGAGTTCGTGAAATTGCGTTAGCGATTGTTGAGGCCGCGCTAATTGTTTCTGGGTTATCGGTTGCAAATAAAAATAGCGGGATTTCTTGGGTGGGACCAGTTTTCTGAGTCCAGATGTATGCACCGAGTTGAACAGAGATAGCGAAGGCTTTTAAATCTTGCTCATTTGATACACATAGCGAAGCAATCGTTACTGCCTTACCGCGACCTTTCCGACCGAGAGCAGCACCTGCTTGCCTAATAGCCGAGTTGGTTTCATCGCCAAGACTAATTAAGAGAATTCTGTCGGCAGCGAACTGCTCAGATGACACTGGGATCTCAAAAATTTCTCCAGCTTTTCCGGTAGCTGAGAAAAAAGCTAACTCGTCTCGAAGATCTACCTCGAAAATTTTCTCTAGTTTCTTAATTACATTCGTGTGCGCTGGAAAGTTGTAGACGGGCTGCTCGTCTTCAGACTTTGTCTCTGATACTGGTGTCGCCAGAGTAAAACCGATACCAATTGATTGCGCATCAGCGAGCGCATCAGGAATCGAATTCGGGTCTACAGCGATCGGCTGGAGCACAAGAGATACTTACTTCTTGATAAGTGCTACAGCTGCTTCAAGGGCGGCGCTGAGGTTATTTGCTTCTTGCGGATTTAATTCGACGACTAGTCGGCCGCCACCTTCGAGAGGAATGCGCATTACTAGGGAGCGGGCTTCCTTCGTTACTTCCATGGGTCCATCACCAGTACGAGGTTTCATGGCTGCCATGGGGAGAACTCCTTTGATACTTAAATGTAGGCCAGCGTGCGCCTTTGATTACTGCAGAGGAGAAGTATCTCGCAGAATTGGCTGAGTATGAAATCGGAGGAGCGCTTAGCCCATGCCAAGCAGGGCGGTTATGCGCGCTTTTCCGGAGGCTATGACGGAAGAGACAGACTTTTCAGGAACGCCTAAGAGGGTGGCAATTTCACCAACGGCCATCGACCGCAGGTAATGGAGCGAGAGGATTATCCGTTCTTCTTCCGGTAACTGCGCCAAAGCCTCAGGCAAGGTAAGGGGCGCAGTCATAGCCCCAAGGTTACTCGCGTGGGCGTAATGATGTGGAGAGGCGAGCCAACGATATTCTCACCCCAACCCATAAAAAAGGTGCAAAGGCTAAAAAGAGTAAGCGCGAACAGTTGATTGTCTCCGACCAATCAAATTTTGTTGATGATGTGGTTATGGTAGTAAGCGCGAATGATCCAGTGCCTTTAAGAATCTTTCCAGTGTGTACTACATCGCAAATTTCAGGGGGTTGCCATTTTGTAACGACCATTGTGTCTAAAAGTCCAAGTACTGAAAACTTTGGATAAAACTTGTATAACGGTCCAGTGAATGCCGAGATTGATGTACCAACACCTTCACGAATCTGAGAAGTTACCCAAACTTTAGTTTGTAGCATCCAGTTTCCTTGTGATTCCCAATCTGCAATCGCATTCCATGCTTGGTCTTGGGAGCAAGGAAGAATAATTGTTATTCGTAGAGTATTAGACATAGCCAAAGTAATTATTTCTTATCTGAAACATTTGTCGCGATATCCAGAGCTTGATCCACGCTCTTTGCCCAATGTAAAAGTTCGCGTTGGCCAGGTTTTACAAATCCATGTTCTTCTAAATGATCAATCAAATTGGCAAGCGGTGCATATAAATCGTATGGATCTAAAACTATTACTGGTTTGTTGTGAAACCTTAAGAAACGGCCGACCCAGATCTCAAATAGTTCTTCGAGTGTGCCGATGCCGCCAGGAAGTGCAATGAAAGCATCAGAAAGGTCTTCGATCATGGCTTTTCGGTTGCGCATCGAATCCACAATATGCAATTCATCGCACTCTTTATCTGCGAATTCGATGTCGACTAAACGTTGTGGGATAACTCCAATTGTTTTGCCACCGGAGTCACGTGCGCCCCGCGATACCGCTCCCATCGCCGAAATATGTCCGCCGCCCGAGACTAATTCCAAAGATCGTGCGGCTATGCCTGCACCAAGTGAGTAAGCCAGGTCAATGTACTTGGGATCAATGGCCAGTGATGAAGAGCAGTAAACGGCGATACGCATGATGCAAAGGATAGGGGTTAGGCTTATCGCATGTCTGCTACGCAAAATTCAACGCTTATGGCATCAGGCCATGGAATTGCCACTTATTCTGGAGAAACGCTTCTCGATGTTTGGTTCCCAGAACCAACTTTAGGAGTAACGCAGAGTGCAAATGGCTCGACTACTTCTGAATTATTGGCGAAACTGGTTGGCGTAGATGAAGTAAGAAAAGTTAAACGTGAAATTATTTCGATTGAAATAGATCTCAAAGTTGCGCCAGCGAGTGCAGCCGATGCCTATCTGCGCCTGCATCTGCTTTCCCATCGCTTAATTAAGCCACACGATGCAGTTATGGATGGAATATTTGGATTGCTGGCCAATGTTGTTTGGACATCGGCTGGCCCATGCGCTGTTGAAGGGTTTGAATTTATACGGGGGTCGCTACGCGCCAAGTATGGCCACGTGACGGTTTATGGCGTAGATAAATTTCCACGAATGGTCGATTATGTAATTCCATCTGGAGTACGAATTGCGGATGCAGATCGCGTTCGTCTTGGAGCACACCTAGCAGCTGGTACAACGGTGATGCATGAAGGTTTTGTGAACTTTAATGCCGGAACTTTAGGAACTTCGATGGTGGAAGGCCGCATCTCCGCCGGTGTTGTGGTCGGCGATGGTACCGATGTTGGCGGTGGGGCTTCAATTATGGGAACCTTAAGTGGTGGCGGAAAAGAAGTCATCTCGGTTGGTGAAAAATGTTTACTCGGCGCAAATTCTGGACTTGGAATATCTCTCGGAAATAACTGTGTTATCGAAGCGGGTACTTATATAACTGCAGCATCAAAGGTGAAACTTCCAGATGGTGAAATCGTAAAGGCGGCTTCACTATCGGGTGCAAATAACTTGCTCTTCCGCCGTAACTCACTCTCTGGCGGATTGGAAGTTGTGATGCGAACCGGCACCTGGGGCGGTTTAAACTCAATCCTGCACGCCAATTAGTATCTAAGTTACTTTATTGAAAACCAAGCTGATGGAAGTTTGCTTCGGCTTCTAAAAGTCTCACCGCGCAGAACTGCAAATGATCCATCTAAACTAATGGCTTGAATCAGCGCGACTGAGCCAGCTGGATTAATTGATAAAACGGTCAGCGACAGCACATTTGGTAGAACAAATGCTTGAGCAACAACGGATTGAGGAATCTCTCTAGTCCAATTAGCAAAACGCGGGTTGAAGGCGATATCCACGCTCGCGCTATCCGGAACGCTCACTGTGTACGGAGTAGCAGTTCCCCACGCATGTTCTGAGGTCTCTGTTGTGCCTCCAGATGATGAGGAGAAGTAAGCAGTTATTGGCTTACCGCTATGCGTAACAATCATTCCTGCAGTTCGATTAACGGCAGCTTTCCAAATTTCACCAAATCTAGGCTCCGATTCTTTGGAATATCCAGCAAAAGTTTGGTCACTTATCGTGGCGTATAAGTGACAGTCGCAGGCAGGCCTAATTCTATTTGACTTTGCATAGGCATAAGTTCTAGATGCAATCGCTTGTGCTTCCAGCGCCTGAACTGGCCAAGAGGAAGGAACTTCGCTAATCCCCCAAAGATATTCATCTTGCAGGCGTACTGAATTAACTATGGCTATTCGCTTGCCAACAGTTTTATCTCTAATAACTTTCAACGACATTTGGCCATGCCGATATCGCTTCGTTGCCCCTCCAGATGTTAATGAGATAACAGTCAGGGGACCTTCTTGATAACGCGTGCCCGACCAGCGCAGAGTAAAACTCGTTCCGGTAGTAATTGCTTTAGTAACCGAACCTCGAGTTGTACTTAGCGCAATCACACCGTCTGTCAGCGCCAAGTTGAGTGAGGTTCTGCTCGGAAAGGTAAGTAGTGGTACAGCAGTTTGTGTTTCTCCTAATTCACCGGCATACAATTGAAGGCTGGCATCTTTTGAATCACTTCTTAACTTTGCAGAGGTAATCAGATTTGCAATATTAACTCTTAAGATTTGAGTATCTGTGATTGTTTCAACCTGTGTTCCGCTGTAGTAATACTGCAGTATCGCTGTTGCAGATTCGCCCGCCAGCGCTTTTGCTCTTGCCCCAATTTGGCTCATACCTACACCGTGGCCATAGCCGCTTCCTTGAAATATAAATTTTGCTGGAACATCCGAGGCGTTTGCAGTGTTTGGTGAAACGTTAAGTGGTGAGAATGCGAGTGAGATTGCGATTGCAATCAGGGATTTCTTAGACATCCTCATTTGCTGCTGCGCTCTTTCCAACCTTCATAAATTCACGGTACTGCGTTATTACCTCTGCTGGATTTCCGCGGGCCATCAACTTACCTTTATTGAGCCAAGCAACTTCGTTGCATACATCTTCAATTGTTGCCATGGCATGGCTAACCAATATCAACGCACGATCGGCAGTGCGCAGCTCTTTAATGCGATTAAGACTCTTCTCTTTAAAGTGCGCATCTCCTGTACTGAGGGCTTCATCGACAATCAAAATGTCCGGCTGCACAGTCGCCGCAACTGAAAATGCTAGGCGCGCATACATACCTGACGAATACGTCCGCATCGGCGCATCAATTGCATCTCCTAACTCTGAAAACTCGGCGATGGCATCAAACTGTTCATCAATTTCAGCACGTGACATTCCAGCTGCCAGACCGCCTAAGTAAACGTTGGCTCGTCCAGTCATGGATGGATTAAATCCAACGCCGAGTGCCAATAAAGTGCTTACTGAGCCATGGACTTCAATACGCCCTTGCGTTGGAGGAACAATTCCTGAAATAACACGCATCAGTGAAGATTTCCCGGCTCCATTTGAGCCAATTACGCCAAGTACTGTTCCGTAATTAATTTCCAGATTTACATCATTAAGCGCATTGACAACTCTTGTGTGTTTATTGGAACGACCAATTGATTTCAGGCGCGCCTTGAGTGTTGGCCTTTTTACAATTGAAGTTTTGTAGGTAAGCCCTACATTCTTGACCGAGACCGCAAGGCCATGTTTTGGATGAATTGAATTCTGTGAATTAGAGGCGGACAGCGAAATCACGCTCCCTAGATAAGAAGAAATAAGTTCCGATTGAGAAGATAGAAAACGCCCAAGCAAGTGCGTGTAGTAATGAGAATAGATCTGGCGCTTGGGCATAAACCATTACTTGCGACCAAGCATCAAGTAAATAGAAAATCGGATTGACTATTTCAAAACGGCGAAGCTGTTCTGAAAGATCACTTGCCTGATAAAGAATTGGTGATAAATAGAGAAGACTGCGGGTCATATATGGCAGGAAACTTGCGATATCTCGGAAATAAACGTTGATGCATGAGATCAAGATCGCCATCCCGAGACCCATAATCAAAGCGATAAGCATTACCGGGATCGCCCAAAACATATTCCACGAGTATTCCAAGCCCAAAAGGCTGCGCATTACAAAGAAAACAAATAGCGTAGGAATGAATTTAAATAAGGCAATTACGGTTGCAGAAATAGGCAGCATTACTCTTGGAAAAGCGGTGTTTAAAATTAAACGCTGTCCCGCCGTAATTGATTTGACGCCACCACTTAAACTATTACTGATTAAATAAAAAAGGAAAAGGCTGGCAGTTAAGTGGCCATATCGAGTTGCATCACTTTGTCCCCCGATGATGTAGACCAAGAGAAAATAGACACCTGAAAGTAGAAGCGGATTTAGTACCAACCAGAGTTGACCAAATACTGAGCCATAGTTTTGTTCTCGAAGTTCAGAACGTGAAAATTCTGAAATAAATGACCGACGCGACCAAAGTGAGCGCAGGTATGAGCCCATCGGTGGCAAGCCAGCACGAAAGGGTTCGTAAACAGTTACGGGAGCGCTCATAGAGGTAAAGGCTACCGCAGCGCTTTAGTAGAGGTGATGAACCCCGCACCCCAAGCAAAATGCATTATTGGAATAATTGCAAAAAGTGAAATCAATTCTCGAACGGAGCGCGAAATCAGCACCGCAGATGCTGCAACGAAAAGCCCATAAACCGCCAGCGGAATATAGAGGATCGGATGAATGAACGATCCGGCAAGTAATGAGATCACGCACCCAAGTAAAGTTACAGGTGGTGCTAAGTAACGCAGGTTAATTGTTCCGCTATGACTGCGCGATACGACTCTTCGCCAAGTTCCATACTGAAAATATTGCTTCGCTAACTTTCTTAAATTTGGGCGCGGGCGATAAGTAACTTGAAGTCTTGGGTCGAAATAAATCAATCCGCCATTTTTGCGCAGGCGATAATTTAACTCCCAATCTTGGGCACGGGTATATCTCTCATCAAATCCGCCAGCTTGCAGAATTGCCTCTCGCTTAAACGCTCCTAGATAAACGGTGTCTACTTCTCCAGCTTCACCGCCAGTGTGAAAACGTGATGCGCCAACTCCCAGTGGGCTGCGCATTGCACGAGCAACCGCCTTTTCAAAATTACTAACGCCTTCAGCAGCCATTACTCCACCAACATTCACCGCACCGGTTTTCTCAAGAATCTCTACTGCAAGGCTCAAATAGTTCTGTGGGATTTTTGCATGGCCATCTACACGAACTACTATCGGGTGAGTGGAAGTTGCCACCGCTAAATTTAGTCCGGCAGCCGTTTTTCCAGTTGGGTTCGCTACCAATTTAACGCGAGAGTCTCTGGCTGCAAGTGACTTTGCAATCTCATCTGTTCGGTCTTGCGATGGGCCTAGCGCAAGAATTACTTCAAAGAGACCGCGAAAATCTTGGGCCAGGATTGCCAGTACTGATTCTTCTAAATGCGCTTCTTCATTTAAGACAGGAAGGATCACGCTAACCGCTGGTGAGACAGATAACTCGCCCATAGATGTCGACATAACCCCTCTACGCTATCGCCCAAGTAGAGTTCGTATGTGAAATCGACGCGAGCAATAAAGGTTATTACATCACTTTCTGTGGGTGTAGT
>JACCEC012892024.1_pt1 | contig 17211 bp, 16 predicted proteins | sample 7450121 | NCBI WGS metagenome assembly JACCEC01 (sample SAMN15323455, study PRJNA562643) | freshwater metagenome | isolation source: river surface water | place: USA:Blue River Watershed | collected 2017-08-18 | reverse complement strand
GCCATTTTGCCTGCAGGAAAGAAGCCAGCCGGTGCCTATTGGTTCGACTCTGTCTCCGGCAGGTTTGCGACAAGCACCTACTACAGGACCGACCTCCCAGCGTGGGTGGAAAAGTTCAACGCCCGCGAAATCCCAAAATCCTACATCGGGAAAAGCTGGTCGCGGCTTCTTGACGAGAAGTTCTACGACGCCCCCTCCCCGGCCGTCGGGGCAGGAAGGGGTGATCGTGACTCCTCCGATCCAAAAGAATTCACGAGAGTCATCAAAATCTCAAAAAACGAAGGATATGAGACAATCGTCCCCACCCCATTCGGGAACGAGTTACTTACTGACTTTGCGATAGCCGCAATCGAAGGCGAGCGAATGGGAACCACGGCGAGGCCGGATTTGCTGTGTATTTCGTATTCGTCCACAGACGCCTGCGGGCACATCTACGGTCCGTATTCCCAGGAGGAGCAGGACATCATCCTGAGGCTGGACCGTCAACTGGAATCCCTTTTCAAAGCCATAGAGGACAAAGTAGGTCTCAAGAACACGATGATTGTTCTAACCGCAGACCATGGAGTCGCCCCCACGCCGGAATCAGCCAGCGCGGAGGGTTTGGAAGCCGAACGCGTGAACGTGATGGAAGTGATGGGAGGGTTGAGTGATCAGATCACCGCGCGGTTCGGTGATGGAAAGTTCCTGCTCTCCCCGAGGCTTGTGGAGGGAAATCTGTACTTCAACCACGAAGCGCTTGTTGAAAAGAAGATCTCATCAGATGAACTCGCACAATTCATACGCGACTGGGCGCTTGGAACTGGAAAGTTCTATGCAGCGTATACGCGCAACCAACTGCTGGAAAAGCGCGTGTTCGGTCCGATCGGGGAACGTGTTGTGAACGGATTCAATGCGCAGCGCAGTGGGGATGTTGTTTTGGTGCTCAACCCGTTCTGCATAGCGGGAGAAAAATCCACGGGTACCACTCACGGTTCACCTTTCTCCTACGACACTCATGTTCCTGTGCTCATGTTCGGAGCTCGAATCAAAGCAGGACGCTACGCGGACCCTTTCGCTATCACCGACATTGTTCCAACTCTTTGCTCAGCACTGGGCCTCACAGAACCTGCCGCCTGCATGGGCAAACCGTTCGTAAAGGCGCTCATGGATCGCTAAATTGTTCTATTGTCGCAAGTTGATACGCACAAAAAACTCCTGCAGTACCACCCAAATAACGCCGTGATTCTAAACGACCTCACCATTCAAACTCTTGCCAAAAAGGGCATGATCTCGCCATTCGAAGGGTCTCTCGTGAGGCGGCTCGAAGACGGCCAACCGGTGTTATCCTACGGGCCCTCGAGCTATGGATACGACCTGCGCCTGTCAGCAAAGGAATTCCTGATCTTCCGCCACGTACCGGGCACCGTGGTCGACCCAAAAGCGTTTAATTCAAAAAACCTCGAATCTACCCGCCTCCAAAAGGACGAATCTGGCAGCTTCTTCATTCTTCCAGCCAGAAGCTACGGCCTGGGGGTGGCGGTCGAACAGTTGCATCTCCCCACCGACGTGACGGCCATCTGCGTTGGAAAAAGCACCTATGCGCGCTGTGGGATCATCGCAAACGTCACGCCTGCGGAAGCCGGCTGGAAAGGGCATCTCACCCTTGAGTTCTCCAACTCAAGCGCAGCGGACTGCAGGATCTACGCGAACGAAGGAGTCGTGCAAATGCTCTTCTTCCGCGGTGAAACATGCGGGACATCCTACAAAACCCGGCAAGGGAAGTATCAAAACCAACGCCAGCGCGTCACGCTGCCGAAAGTGTAACAGGCTTCTGCGCCCACCGCTCGTAAGCGAAGGCGGGTTAGATTTTTCCGGCCGAATGCCTAGATGAAGGCACTCGTGACGACCTTGCCCAAAACGATTCGCTACGCGCCAGCCTCTCCAGAGCGGATGACGGGACGATTCACTTCTTCGCGAAGGCTACCACCCCGGCCGCCTGTCCACCATAAGACGATCGGTGCGGCAACAAACACGGACGAGTAGGTCCCAACCAATACGCCGATCAAGATTGCCAGCGCAAAGTCCGCCAGAACCGGCCCGCCGAAAAAGAACAACGCACTCGTTGTGAGCAACGTGACACCACCCGTGATGATCGTGCGTGAGAGCGTTTCATTGATGCTCAGATTCATAATGTCCATGACAGAACCCTTCCGACCTGTCTGGAGCCCCTCGCGAATCCGGTCGAACACAACAATTGTATCGTTTACTGAGTAGCCGGCAATTGTGAGAACCGCCCCTACGGTCACCAGCGACAATTCACGCCCCAACAAGGCAAAGACACCAATGGTGATTGTCACGTCATGGATGAGAGCCACAAGCGCACCAAGCGCGAACGAAAACTCAAATCTAACCGTGACATAGAACAAAATCCCGAGCATCCCAAGCAGCAGTGCAACCAATGAGTTGGTAGCAAGTTCCCCGCCCACTAGGCTCCCGACTCGCTCCACCTGCTCCAAACGAAATTCCGCTTGGGGAAACTTTTCCTTGAGCACATCCGACATCTTTTCACCAGTCCTCTGAGGCCCGCGGATTGTGTAAAACTCCTTCGCCGCGGATTTTTCGATCTGCACGGCGACATCACCCATCTTCAGCGATTCCACGACTGAGCGAACCGCACCGATTTCGGGCTTGGTTTTTACCGCCTCAAGCACCACACGATCTCCACCTTTGAAGTCCACCCCGAAATTCTTTTCACCCCGCGCCCAAAACAACCCAATCGAGGCCAGAATTACTGCGACCGAAATACTGACCGCGGTCTTTCGTGCCCCAAGGAAATTGACATCCGTAGAAACCAGCAGTCGGCCCATTGAGACACTTTTGAGAATGTTAGAATGCAGAGCCCAACCGAACAGGTTTCTGGTCACAACCAGCGCAGTGAAAAGCGTTGCCACAATTCCTATGATGAGAGCGACCGCAAACCCCTTTACCGGACCAGTGGCCTTCCAAAACAAGATCAGAGCAGTGATTAGGGTCGTGATATTTGAGTCGAAAATCGCTGGGAAAGCCTTCTCGAAAGCCGCACGTACGGATGCGGCCAAGGGACGTCTTTCGTTCATCTCTTCGCGCAGCCGCTCGTAAATCAGAACGTTTGCATCAATCGCCATTCCAAGTGTAAGAATAATCCCCGCAATTCCCGGAAGCGTAAGAACCGTGCTGAAGAGACCCATTGATCCGAACAACAACACGACGTTCGCGAGCAGCGCGAGAACCGCCACAACTCCACTGAAGCGATAATAGAAGAGCACGCACACTGTGGTCATCGCGATCCCGAGAAGTCCCGAGAAGACACCGCTATGGATCGAGTCTTCACCAAGCGAGGCCGACGCTGATCGCTCTTCCTCAATCACCACGGGAGTGGCGAGCGGGTTTTCCAGAACACTGGCGAGGTTTCGGGCCTGAGATTCGGTGAAGTTGCCAGTGATGGATGCGTTTCCTCCGGTGATTGCTTCGCGAATGACTGGAGCGGACTGCACCTTGCCATCGAGCATGATTGCGAAGCGTCTGCCGACGTTTTCCTGGGTCAACCGGGCAAACTGTGCCGCGCCCTCGGAACTGAAACGCAGACTCACACCCCACCCCTGAGTATCAAAGTAAGCGTTCGCGCCACTCACCATGCTTCCAGGAATGTCCGCTTTCTTCTTCACCACGATTTTTTCCTCAAACGGTTTTCCGTTGCGTTCGTCCTGATGAGTTTCGACCTTGAAAGCAGGATCAGGAGGAACTGCACCCGAGAGGATTCCGTCGCTCTGTGGATGAACGAGCTTAAAATCGAGCTTTGCAGGCTTGTAGAGCTGTTCACGAGCTTCATCCAACTTCCCGGTGTTCAAGCCAGGAATCTGCACAAGAATGCGGTCCGTACCCTGCGGCGCGATCAAAGGCTCGCTCGTCCCCATCGAGTCAACCCGCTTACGAATCACTTCCTTCGCCTGATCGAGCATCGCAGGAGTGATTTCCCGCACTGCGCCACCCTCGTCGGCTTCCGCTTTTAACCGAACGAGAAACGAAGTTCCTCCCTTCAAGTCCAAGCCAAGTGGCAGCTTCTGTTCCGGGGGATATGCTGCAGCCAGACACAACGCGACCACCAGGACTGTCAGTATCGAACCCAGAATCCTCTTGTTCCGATCGGAGTCCGTGAGGAAATACCAACCGAATAATGCCGCTAGAATAAGGCCCAATAAAAAAGTTAACGCTGGGTTCATGAGGGTGAATGAATTGAAAAAGGTGATTTCCTGATAAATCCGAGGCAGTCAGCCAAGCCCACCGCCAGAGATCGTGACGGGAGCGAGTCCCTTGACTACGCTTTCTCCAACCGCGCCTCCTTCAGGACGGAGGCAATGGCGCTTTTGTCCACTTCGATCCGCACATTGTCGGCAACCTTCAGCATGAGCGTCGAGCCGTCCTTCAGATTCGCAACCACCCCGTGTATGCCGCCAGTGGTCACGACAGGATCGCCCGTCTGCAGGTTGCTGATCATCTCAGCGAGCTTCTTTTGCTTCTGATTTTGAGGACGGATCATCATGAAATACATGATGGAAAAAATCAGCACCATGGGAACCAACACCCCGCCGATCCCGGGAGGTTGAGCAGCCCCGGTGGGCGCGGCCTGTGCGACAGTTGAGAACAACACTGTGATAATCATAACTAAAATTGCGTGATTTTCCTCGCCCTCGGCCACTCCAAAGACGGGGAGCGGAGGTTACGCTGGAGAGAGCCTTTGTCCAAGATTTTCACTCAAATGCTCGCCGCCTGGCTTTTAGTTCGTTTTCTTGGCGGTTAGTCGCAGCGTGACACCGTACAGGACCACCATGCCAAGCACCGCCACCACAAACGACATGGACTCGTGCTTCATGGCTGAAACTAAGGCCGCGGGATCCTCAATCAACGTCGGGTTGCGCTCGGCCACGCGCATACTGAACCAAGCCAGAATCGCGCACCAAATAGCGGCGCCAACGGTTGTCATGAGACTGAACATTCCAAACCCCATGCGAACGATCCCCGCTGGAATCGAAATCAAATGACGCAAAACAGGGAGTAACCGCGCAAAAAACACCCCACCAGCCTCATACCGGTGAATGAACCGCTCGGAGCGCTCCAGTTTGTCCTCGGTAATCAAAAACCTCCGGCCCCACTTGAGGATCAAAGCCCTGCCGACCCATCGGGCAACCCAGTAGGTGATTGCAGATCCCAGCCAAGACCCAAAAGTCCCCGCCAAAACCACGCCCGCAAACGACATCTTGCCCTGACTCACCCAGAAGGCGGCTGGTGGAATCACCACCTCACTCGGCACCGGGAAGATGGAACTCTCCATAGCCATCAGAACCACAATCCCCGCATAGCCCCAGTCACGGACCCAGCCAAACCACAAAGCGATCAGGGCATGCATAAGAACGGCCTAAAACACGCAATCGAGCAGCTATTCTATTTTTAGAAGTCTCGCAGCGCGATACTTGCGAAACAAAAGCCCACACGGAAACCTCGAGGGGCCATGAAAATCTCTAGAACGCCTCCCCCTCCTCCGTAAGCCCCGGATCATCCCTGATGGAATCAAGCCTACGCCGGACACCGCGTTCGGATTCTGGTCCCTTCCAGACCCGAATGACCGTCTCAACGACAGCTGGAACAGCCAGGAGAACGCCCAGCGAGAGAAGCGTCGCGGCGGTCGTCTTCTGCGCCGGTCGCTGGAGTTTTCCCGCAATTAGAAGGCCAAGACCGCATCCAACGGCCGTTTGCGTCACCGCGAGGAGACTGGTTTTGGTGGGGTCAGATAAGCGAACGGAAGCCATGGCTTAGGATCAAGTTAAGACTCCTAGATACCCGCCTGAACTTCGTTTGGCGACACTGATTCGTGGGATCCCTCCATTTTTCTAGAAAGCACTTAGGGGTTATTGGGAAAAAAACACCGCCGCCTTGCCCTAAACCAAGCCTGAATGCATTCTGAAGGGCTTATGACACTCACCGAAAAAGTCCTCGCTCGCGCTTCCGGCAAGGCACACGTGCAACCCGGCGACAACGTATGGGTTTCCGTCGACACACTGATGACCCACGATGTCTGCGGCCCAGGCACGATCGGCGTATTCAAAAGGGAGTTCGGTAAGAACGCGAAGGTCTGGGACCGCCAAAAAGTTGTCATTATCCCTGATCACTACATTTTCACGGCTGACAGCATGTCGAATCGGAACGTGGACATCCTGCGCGAATTCGCACGCGAACAGGGGCTGCCTTACTTCTACGACGTCATCGACGATCCAAATGGCAACTGGCGCTTTGATGCATCACAAGGCCCGTTCAAAAAGCAGTATGGCTCGCGCTACACTGGGGTCTGCCACACGACGCTTCCATGGAAAGGGCACACCAGACCAGGCGAAATTTTGTTTGGAACCGACTCGCACACCTGCATGGCGGGCGCTTTCAACCAATTCGCCACCGGCATTGGAAACACTGACGCCGGATTCATCCTCGGCACCGGCAAATTGCTCATCAAGGTTCCCGAAACGATGCGCTTTTTTCTGGAAGGCAATCTGGCCAAGGGAGTGATGGCAAAGGATGTGATTCTGCACGTGATCGGCGAAATCGGTTTTGATGGCGCAACGTACCGCGCGATGCAGTGGGAGGGCCCGGGAGTCAACGCAATGTCCATGGACGACCGAATGACGATCGCCAACATGGCGATCGAAGCTGGAGGAAAAAACGGCATCTTCCCCTGCGACCAAAAGACTATCGAATACGTGAACGAGCGGGTCTCTGAAAACGGCACAAAATCGGACTTCAACCCAGTCGAGGTGGACGCAGACCAGAGCTTTATTTACGACAAGGTCTTCGACCTTTCCAAGTTAGAGCCCACAGTCGCCTGCCATCCGGATCCGGGCAACAGAAAGAGTGCGAAAGAACTCGAACACATCGCGCTAGATCGGGCGTACATCGGATCCTGCACCGGTGGAAAAACGAGCGATTTCCTCGCATTTGCCGAGGTTGTGCGGGGAAAAACAGTCAAGATCGACACATTCGGCGTACCCGCCACCACCAAGGTTGTGCAAGAACTCAAAGAAACCATGATTGGCGGCAGCACGGTGTGGAGCATCCTTGAATCCGCCGGTGTGCGACTCACTGAAAACGCATCCTGCGCCGCGTGTCTAGGAGGACCGGTGGACACATTCGGCCGCCTCAATCAGCCAATGAAATGCATCTCCGCAACGAACCGAAATTTCCCAGGGAGAATGGGCAACAAGGAGTCTCAAGTGTTTCTTGCGAGCCCTTACACAGTGGCTGCGAGCGCGCTCACAGGCCGGATCACTGATCCCCGCGAGTTCATTTCATAACCCCTCCACCACAGAGCTTCATCTCAAACTTACTTGTTATGGCAAATAGCCTCACTTCTCCGGTCTACGTCGTCAAAGACAACATCGACACCGACCAAATTATCCCAGCCCAATACCTGACTCTTGTTCCAACTATCCAGGAAGAGTATGACAAGCTCGGGTCCTACGCGCTGGTTGGCCTCCCTGACGATCAATACCCCAAGCGCTTCGTTGCGGAGGGGGAGACCAAGACAGAGTATAAAATTGTCATCGCAGGCAGGAATTTTGGCTGCGGATCCTCCAGGGAACATGCCCCGATCGCGATGGGCGCTGCGGGAGTAGAGGCGGTCGTTGCAGACAGTTTTGCGAGGATCTTCTTCAGAAACTGCGTGGCAACCGGGGAGCTGTATCCCTACGACGCAAGCACGCCACTCTCGGATATCGTGAAGACCGGAGATATCGCAACCCTCGACTTTGAAGAGGACACGCTCACGGTGAATGGAGTGACGCACAAGCTCAAGCCGCTGGGCGAAGTCCGCCCCGTCATCGACGCAGGTGGCATTTTCAATTATGCCCGCCAAACTGGCATGATCTCGAGCTCCTAGCAGATCGCATGGACCTCCATGGAAAAGTAGCGCTGATCACCGGGGGAACCCGCGGGATTGGTGCGGCCGCAGCACTGGCTTTGGGCGCTGCAGGAGCAAATATTGCGATCGTTGGACGCACCATCGATGCAGAAGCTCACACGACTGCTGATTCCATCCGTGCGATGGGTCGGCGCTGCGAGTTGATGTCCGCCGACTGCTCAAAGCCTGAGGACGCAACGCGCTGCGTTCAAAACACGGTCGATTTACTCGGCGGCTTGGACGTACTCATCCACTCCGCAGGTGGACCAGCAAACGGTGGTTTGCTCGAAATAACGCCGGAAACATGGCACTCCGCATTCGACATCCATGTCCACGCGGTGTTCTACCTATGCCGCGCTGCGATTCCACACATGCGCGAACGGAAGGGCGGCGCGATTCTACTGATTTCCTCAACCGCGGGAAAACTCGCTACTCCAAGTCACATTGCCTATCAGGCGGTCAAAGGAGCACTGCCGCACATCACCCGAGGACTCGCACGGGAATTCGCGCCCGACAACATTCGCGTCAACTGTATCGCTCCCGGAGTCATACGAACGCGCTTCCACCAGCAGATGACGCCTGAGCAAAAGAAACTCAACCTTGACCACCGCATTCCCCTCAAAAAGGAAGGCACCTCCGCTCAAGTCGCGGCAATCATGCTCGCAGTCGTTCAAAACGACTACATCACCGGCGACACAATCACGATCGACGGCGGTCTATCCATGCGGATCGCCTAAAGTTTTCGTCTCAACTCGTCAGCGTGTGACATCAGATCACACGGTCCACCAATGGCTCGCCAGATTCGAAGGCATTGAGATTTCGGAGAAAGTGCCGCACGAGCGCCTCATCTTGATCATGTCGACCGCCAGCCGTGTGGGGTGTCACATAGCAGTTTGAAACTCGCCACAGCTCATGGTCAGGCGGCAGCGGTTCAGTTTCCGTCACGTCGAGATACACAGCGTCGAGCACACCAGTTTTGAGCGCCTGCACAACCGCCTGCTGGTCCACAGTTGAACCACGTCCCACATTGTAAAACCGTGCTCCACGACGGCACTTAGCAAAGAATGCCGCATCGCAGTAGCGAACCGTGGAGTCGTTGGCGGGCAGGATGTTCACAATGTGGTCAGCCTTCGCCAATAGGCCATCAAGCGATGACTGTCCGACCGCCGTAACGCCGCTTTCATTCCCTGGACTGCGGCGCACGGCATACAATTTCATCCCGAAAGGCTGGAGCAGCTGACTCAGTCGTCGGCCAATCGCGCCATACCCGAGCATCAAAACTGTTTGCCCAGTCAACAGCCGCGAATGATAGCGACGTTCGTCGTAATGCCACGACTGATCGGTCATCTGATCACGGAATGAGGGCAGTAACTGGCGCCCCAACGCAAGCATCATGGCTAAGACATGCTGCGCACATGGATCGGCAAAAACACTTGATACATTCGTGAACACGCCCGTCTTGGCGCGCATCCACCCAAAAAACTCGCGAGTGTCGTATCGGGCGTATCCCGCGGAGGATACCTCAACCCACTTCAGCTTCGGACTGCGGATGCAGTCGTCCGGATCCGGCTGCCCAAAGGCCACATCAGCTTCAACCAAACCGATTTCCGAGACCCCTTTTGCAAGCACAGAAGCAGTTGCAGATTCAGGGATGATCAACCTGTGTCCAACGGTACCCGCCCTAAGCATTTCCTCGGCTTCAGGGGTTACCCGGGTATTACAAAAAATCGTTAAAGCCATGCCAGATTGACTGCTTTGGAAATAAAAACGGGCGCTTCCCAGAAAGAGGCGCCCGTTCGATGTTTAATCACTCTTTGTACGATTCGCCAGCGTCGACGATCAGGTTTCTAAAATTCCAACCTAGGAGGAAATTTCTTCACCGACGGCGAACCTTACAAAACGCCGCACGCTGATTGACTCACTCAGCGCCTTATTCTTTTCAGCGATGAGCTGTGTAATCGTGAGGTCAGGATTTTTGATGAAGGACTGATCCACGAGGCACACCGATGAGTAAAACTTATCCATCTTACCCTCTACGATTTTCTCGATGATGTTCGCCGGCTTTCCGGGAGGAACCTGGCCGCGGTACACCTCACGCTCGCGGTCTGCCAAAGCCTGAGGCACGGCGTCTCGGGAAACACAGACGGGGCTCGCAGCTGCAATCTGCAAAGTCAGATCGCGAACGAGCTGCTTGAACTCCTCGCTCTGCGTGGTGTCATCCTTCGCCGCCCCGACCTCCACCAGAACACCGACTTTACCACCAGTATGAATGTAGGATGCCACCGCCCCGCTCCCCTGCACTTCCAGTCGTGCGTTGCGGCGAATCAGGATGTTTTCGCCAAGCTTTTGGACTGCGGCGACCCGGTCTGCCTCAAGATCAACCGAGGGGTTCTCGACCAGTTTCTGCGCAACACCGTCGCTTAAGCCTCTGAAGGCATCATTTTTTGCCACGAAATCCGTCTCGCAGTTTACCTCAACCAGCACGCCAACTTTTCCGGAGGAAGAAATACTCTGAGCGATGACGCCTTCTTTAGCCTCACGGTCAGCTTTCTTAGCAGCTGATGCCGCTCCCTTTTTCCGAAGCAAATCCACAGCGGCCTCCAGGTCCCCCTTGGTATCACTCAATGCTCGCTTGCACTCCATCAGACCTGCGTTGGTCTTTTCACGGAGCGTTTTAACCATCTGGGCGTCGATTACTACTTCACTCATAACTTTGGAAAATTTGAAGGGTGGGTTAGTTGTATTTATAAAAGGACCAACCGGCGATCTTCGCCGGTTGTTTCGGAGGATCGGCTGGTCCGCACCGTCCCCACTGCATTTGGTTCTGCGCTCAAGAATTTCTCAGTGAGCCCAAACAAAACTGCCGTTCTGAACTACTCGCTGACCGCAGAAAGATCCTCGCCAGACTGAGTTGTGGCAGGGACAGCGGAAGAGTTACCAACCAAGGCATCCACCAGTTTCTGCAAGACAACGCGGATCGCTCGAATCGCGTCGTCATTTCCAGCGATCGGATAAGTCACCAACGCTGGATCGGCATTCGTATCAACAATTGCAACGGTCGGAATGTTGAGTCTACGAGCTTCAGCGATAGCAATCCCTTCACGCACCGTGTCGATCACAATCATCGCGTCGGGGAGCTTCTCCATCGTACGAATTCCGGAGAGGTTCCGCTTTAGTTTCTCACCCTCACGGCGAAGAGCGGAGATCTCTTGGTTGCCCATTTTGGAATACTCGGGCTGCTTCTCCAGCTGCTCGATGTAAGTCATGCGAGCCACGCTCTTACGGATGGTGGCACGGTTCGTCAGCGTGCCTCCGAGCCAGCGCTGGTTGACGTAAAACTGTCCGCACGCTTCAGCCGCTTCCTTGATCGCTTCCTGAGCCTGCTTCTTGCATCCCACAAATAGAACTTTCCCGCCACGAGCCGCGATGGACGACAGGAACTTGGTCGCGGCATCCAGCTGATGAACGGTTGCACCAAGGTTGATGATGTGAAGGGCGTTACGCTTTTCGAAGATGAACGGTTTCATCTTGGGGTTCCAGCGCTTGCTCTGGTGGCCAAAATGGACACCCGCTTCGAGCAATTCCGTCATGAGTTCAGTGGACATAACAATTAGCGGCTTTTAGGGAAAATGGGTGGTGAGGTTGGAGGCTGGGTCAGGACTTTGCAAGCCTCTCTTTTCGTATCGGTCCTGATTTTGGGGTTTTCTTAGGGCAACTGAACAGCGATCCAGCGCGCAGTCGAGGCAAAAACCAAAAACCTAATTCTTTTGAAATCAGGCGCTTTTATCAGAAAACTCCCCGAAGCTGCGGAACTTTTGATACCTTGCCTCCAAGAGGGCGTCCATCGGCTGCCCCGAGATGGCATCCAACTGCGAGATCAAGGCATTCTTCAAATTCGCCACTGCAGCGGCTTGATCCTGATGCGCACCGCCCATCGGTTCCGGGATCACCCCGTCAATCAGACCGAGCTTCAAAAGATCGCTCCCCGTGAGCTTGAGGGCCTCCGCCGCTTCTGGCGCATGCTTGCGATGCTTCCAAAGGATCGCGGCGCAACCCTCAGGGCTGATCACTGAATAGTACGCGTTCTCCAGCATGAGGACCTTGTCCGCAACGCCCACCCCAAGAGCGCCCCCTGAACCGCCCTCGCCGATCACCACCGCCACGGTCGGGACCCGCAAAACCATCATTTCACGTAAGTTGAGGGCGATCGCCTCTGAGATGTGCCGTTCTTCTGCACCCACACCGGGATAGGCGCCGGGGGTATCGATTAAGGACACAAAGGGCAGTCCAAACTTCTCCGCCATACGCATCAGGCGCAGGGCTTTACGGTATCCCTCCGGATGCGCGCTGCCGAAATTCCGGCGCAGGTTCTCTTTCGTGTCCCGCCCCTTTTGATGCCCAACCACCACGCACTTGTGACGCCCAATACTGGCCAATCCGCCAGGCATCGCAGCATCGTCAGCAAAAAGCCGGTCTCCGTGCAGTTCGGTGAAGTCTTGAAAGGATAACTGCATGTAATCCAGAGAGAATGGCCTAGCCGGGTGCCGCGCGATCTGAACCCGTTGCCATGCGGTGAGGTTCGAATAAATCTCGCGACGGGTTTCCTCCAGCTTCTGCTCCATCCGGCTGACCTCCGCCTCTAAGTTAATGTCGTTTGCCGCAGAGCTGCTCCTGAGGTCGGCAAGCTTGGATTCCAGCTCAAACACGGGCTTTTCAAACTCAAGGGGCGAAAGTTTCATGAATTTTCAACGTATCGACACAGTATAGTTCTTCCCCAGCACGGCTGCAAGCAATCGGATGGCCTCCGAATCAACGCCATAACCCGAGGAAGGCCTCGCTAAAGGCTGGTCCGGATTGCTGGAAACACCAAAAAGAGTGTGACCGCCAGGCTGAAAGACAACCCATCTGGCCGAATCCAAGTAAGCCTTATCGTTGGATGCCAGCCGTGCGCCATTCAGCCAACCCGGCTTGTCCAGAACCTTCACAGCGATCGTCTCATTCCCTTTTTTAGGGATTCCAATCCTCGCACTGCCCTCCACCGCAAGAATCCGATACTGGCCAAAAAACTCCCCGGCGCGACGCACCACGACCTTCGCCAGCGGTCGATCGATGTGCACCGAAAAATTCGCCGTGGTGTAAATCAACCGATGCCCCACCCGCAAATTTGACGACTCAAGGTGGTTCATTTGCAGCAGCAGATCCGCAGGGCATTTCAGGCGGCCACAAAGCCGGTTGAGGTTGTCCCCCGCCTTGACTGTGTAAGTCAGCTTATCAGGCGTCATTTTTCCTGATAGCAGCAATGCTGCCTGGGCCCGGCCAACCCTGAACCGCGCCTCCTCCGCACTCGGGGAATCCGGGTAAGTCTCCGCAAATTCGAGAAATGCACGCCTCGACGCGAGGTGATCCCCAACAGCCTCAATATCAAGGCATTTCTGAAATTCCGGAAGCGTCGTGTCAACAATCGCTGGAGGAGCGGATTGCGGGGACTCTAGCTCTCTCCGGAGATCTTCCTCCGGCTTCAAATAAAGGTTATAAGCGAAGTAACCCGCGCCCCCGAAAACCACCAACGCGAGGCCAAGCACGACGAGGGTTTTTAGGAAAGTACCCACGGTTAAATCAACCCACGCCTGCGGAAATCACCCATATTTCCACTGGACGACTCTTGGATCAGATCCGAGGCAAACTTCAGCAAACTGACTTCCCACCCCTCATCGACCCCCTGAATAATCGCGCTCAGTGGATCCTCAGAGTGATCAACCACGTCCCGGAGCCGATCGATAACCTCCTCGATGGGGCTGTGGACTATCGACTCCGAAACGTCCGTCTTTCGAAACTGAAAGCCGTATTTGAGCACGGCCATGTGCCCCGCGTTCGAACGAAGCCAATCCATGAACTGCTCCGCCCTTTCGCCGAAACCCTCCAGCATCATTCTCTGAAAATTGCCGGGAGCGATAATTTGAGGCCTTTCCGCATGCAACCGGCCATCGCGAACCCGGACTTGGTTGGCTGAATCCATCAATTCGGTCACCAGATAAAACCGGAAGCTGGTCGATCCAAACGTTTCAATCCGCCGCTCAGGAGCATGAATGACCTGAGTATTTTCGATGGCATATTGGAAAGAAGTCTCGTCAAGCATGGGATCCCAAAAGGTTATCCGACAACAGCCGCAAGGCAAATGCGAAGCGAAATTTCGTGCCCCGGACGGCAAGCACGCCCCGATTCACGCAGGCCGATCAAAAATGTCGACCAGCTCGTGGAAGGTTGCCTCTTGAAGCATCTTTTTACAACTCTCCCCGCTCGACACTTCGATCGAGTATTCTGAAGATCAATCCGCTTTATGAACGTCCTCATTCTTGCCGCCGGATACGCCACCCGCCTCTACCCCCTCACCCTCACAAAGGCTAAGCCTCTCCTCGAAGTCGCGGGAAAGCCGATGATGGAATGGGTCATCGACAATCTGACTCCCATCAAGGAAATCGAGACAATCTACGTCGTCACTAACAATAAATTTGCAGCTGACTTTGAAAGCTGGGCATCCACGTATATCAAGTCCCACGGTGCGGCACGCATTGAAATCATCAACGACCAGTCCACGGGGGACGCAGACAAACTCGGCGCGATCGGCGATATCAACTTGGTGATTCAAAAAGCGGGGCTTGAAAACTCCGACCTCATGGTGGTGGCGGGAGACAATCTTTTCTCACAAAGCCTCGAATCTTTCGGGTCTTTTTGCAGGGCTAAAAACCAACCGGTTCTCGCCCTTTACGATGTGGGTTCACTCGAGGAGGCCCGCAAGTACGGCGTGGTTGCAGTCGATCGGGAAGGCGTAATCAGCAGCTTTGAGGAGAAACCTCAGCAACCCAAAAGCACGCTTATCGGTATAGCACTCTACTACTACCCAAAACATACCGTCTCAGAGTTCGCGACTTACATCAGCGAGGGCAACAACCCGGATCAACCGGGCCGATTTGTGCAATGGCTCTACAAACGCACTCCGGTACAAACCTGGAACGTCCCCGGTACATGGTTCGACGTGGGCAGCAAGGAGACTCTTGAGGAAGCCAACCGCATTTTTGATCAATTCAGAAGCGCCTGATTTCAGCGCCTAAGAATACCCAGCCATTGGATCGCTAATGATCCTGACACCCAAGCAAGTTCAGGAGATCGAAGCCGAGGCAATCTCCGCGGGTGCTTCTGAGGAGGCGCTCATGGAGGAGGCGGGCGACAAGATGACGCAAGTCATTCGGGAGTTCTTTCCCGTTCCCGGCCGTTGCATCGCTGTTTTCGGAAAAGGCCACAACGGCGGCGACGCGCTGGTGGTCGCAAGAATTCTCTCGGAATGCGGCTGGCAAGTCAGCTTGGTTCCCGTCTTCGCGCGGTCAAAATGGCGCGACCTCACAGCAAAAAAATGGGAGCAGGCCGGTCGCTGTTACACTTTTGAGAGTTGCCGCATTCGCGATGCGGCATGCGGCGAATCAAAACCCTTAATCGTCCTCGACGGCATCCTTGGGATTGGGGCGGCAGGTTCTTTGGCGGATCCAATCACAAAAGCTTGCCGCGATATCAATGCACTGAGGGAGCACTCACACGCTCAAACAATCGCGCTCGACATTCCAACTGGGTTGAATGGCGAGACTGGAGAGGCAGACTCGAATGCAGTTGTTGCAGACCTAACTATCACTGTTGGTTTCGCAAAAGCCGGCCTTGTTGCTGATGGCGCAGAAAACTTCACCGGCCGCCTGTGCGTTGTGCCGATCCAGCCGTTCAGTGAAGTTCCGCAACCCGCCGGCGCCGATCTCTCCTGCGTGAACACAGCGGGCACCCTCAGGCTGATGATGAAACGACGGCCCGCATCCTCGCACAAAGGATACAGTGGGCGGGTCCTCTTGATCGCAGGAAGCGTAGGCACCCTAGGCGCAGCTTCCCTTGCAGCCCAAGGTGCACTGCGCTCGGGCGCCGGCCTCGTGACACTCGGCGTCCCTCGCGATATCTACGCGAGCGTCTGCGCCCTCACACCCGCTGAGTGCATGGTCGTTCCTTTTGAGGACCCTCGAGATGTGCTTACATTTAAAGCTGATGCACTCGGAATAGGCCCGGGCCTGGGAATTCGCAACGAGCAGCAGGTGATGTGCGCAGTCCGCGATTTCCCAGGGCCGGCAGTGTTGGATGCGGACGCTCTAAATATCATCGCCATGCACGGAAACACAATTCTAGCGCAGTGTGCGGGACCACGCTTGCTCACTCCGCATCCCGGCGAGATGAAACGGCTTTGCCCTGAAACTTCCACTTTATCGCGTCGCGCCTTGGTGGAGGAATTCACATCGCGTTTTCCGGTAACCCTGCTTCTGAAGGGCGCCAGGACCATTTTTGGAGAGAGAGGCGGCTCTATTTCGTACAATTCCACAGGCAACGCAGGAATGGCATGCGGCGGAATGGGCGACGTTTTAACCGGAGTGTGCGCAACGCTGCTTGCGCAGGGCCACGGCTGTCTGAATGCAGCGCGAATTGGATCGTGGCTCTGCGGGCGGAGCGCTGAGATATTGATTTCATCAGGCCGGCTGAGCGTCGAATCACTGCTTCCCTCTGATGTTGCGCACGGGCTTGGAGCCGCATTCGAAAGCCTGCGGCGAGGCATGCTTTAGATCACTCCAGCAGCGTGCAATTTTCGGGTTGTTTCGATCTGTCTTTCCTGAAGGCGAGCATACGTCGAAACGTTGGAGGCATTCGGTGAACACCTTGATGCTTCGTCCAATTCGACCAACTGTGCGCAAACCTCTTTGAATTGGATTCTTTTACCCTGCGCATTCTGGCAAGCAACCACAGCTTGCACAGCCGCGCCCAACGCCGCACCCTCTGCGCTTTTTAAGCAGACTGTTTCCGCACCGAACACGTCCGCACAAATTTGACGCCAGATCGCGCTTTTACTGCCACCTCCGGTGAGACGAATTTCAGATGGCTTAATGCCAAGTGCCCGAAATCTTGCGAGACCATAGCCGAGCCCCATCGTGACGCCCTCCATCACGGCACGTGCCATGAAAGCAGGCGCCATCGTTGTTGTGGTTAACCCGTGCATCACCCCGGTTGCCGACGGCAAGTTTGGTGTTCGCTCCCCGTTCAGGTAAGGAAGAAATCCAAGTCCACCCGCCCCGACCGGCGCGCTTGAAATTTGAGACTCCATTTCCTGATGGCTCCAGCCGAGGGTGTGCCGAATCTGCTCCGTAGCAACCGTAGCGTTCATCGTGCAAACAAGG
>JACCEC011398884.1_pt1 | contig 17211 bp, 20 predicted proteins | sample 7450121 | NCBI WGS metagenome assembly JACCEC01 (sample SAMN15323455, study PRJNA562643) | freshwater metagenome | isolation source: river surface water | place: USA:Blue River Watershed | collected 2017-08-18 | reverse complement strand
GCGGTGAGTAATAGCTCGCGTCTTACCTGTGCCAGCGCCAGCGATAACACAGACCGGGCCACGAACTGCGGTTGCTACTGCGCGTTGTTCATCATCAAGCGCTGCAAGAATTTCCTCAGCTAATTGCGCCATGTCTCAGAACCAACCAAATCTTTTCTAGCATCAGCTCCATACCAAGCTTCTATCATCGCCCGAGCCACGGAAATCCTCGGTGGAAGAAGTAATTCTTCTGAGGCAACTTTTGATTTCAAATCATTGCGATTCAACCAGATAATCTCTTCAATCTCCTGCCCATCAGCTTTCACTGAATCTGGGTTAGAGATTGTTGCTTCAAAAGCGATCATCAGAGAGGCCGGGAAAGGCCACGGCTGGGATCCGAGATAGCGCATATTTTCAACGGTTCCGCCGCATTCCTCAGATACTTCGCGCAAAACAGTGCTTTCAAAGGACTCTCCCGGTTCAACAAATCCAGCAAATGTTGAGAAACGCTTTGCAGGCCAAACTTTCTGGCGACCGAGAAGAATTCGATCAGCTTTATCTTTAACAAGAACGATAACTGCGGGATCGGTGCGGGGATGATGGTCGCTCTCACAAACTTCGCACTTCCTAACCGCTCCGCCCATAGTGGATCTCGTCTTAGCGCCACATTTTGCACACCTTCTATGGGCATCATGCCACTGCGCAATTGCAAGGGCATGAACAGCAGCGCCAATTTCAAGTGAGTTGAGCGACTTGCCAATAGTTCTAAGCGACTCGTACTCCTTGGGAAACTCAGTTATCTCAGTGCTTTTATGGAGTACAAAGTAAGGCGTTCCAGATTTATCTAAGCCGAGAAAATATCGCTCGGCCTCTTCATTAGTTGAGGAAAGCGAGCTGCCAGATAGAAACTCAAGGGAGTTTCCCGAACATCGGAAGCGATCACCGAGCAGCTCGATTATTTTCCCTCGTTGCCACATCTCATTAAGAGCTGAGTCATCGCCCCTTAAGTGCGCAGCTCGATCCAATTCACTTCTCGATAATGGAAGTAGAAGCGGAAGCGCTATTTGAGGTGAATCGGCAGACACGGGGCGACCTTACTAGGAGCGCCGACTAGCCTTGCTGGCATGGGTAAGAGCCAAAGCCGTGCGGGTAAGAGTCCACTAGGTGCGCACTCCGGCTTCACAATCACATCATGGAACCTCTTACACGGAATGGCGATTCCGCCTAATTCTGGGGCGACGCTACATGGCGCGCTGGAGAAGTTAACTTCTGATCTTTCAAGTGATGTAGTTGCAATCCAAGAAGTCGATGTCCATCAAAGCCGCTCTGGAAATGGCAATCAGGTTAAGGAAATTGCTGAGCTGATTGGGGCTAAGTACTGGGCATTTGCACCATCGATGTATGGAACACCCGGTGAAAAATGGCGCGGTGTAACTGAGGAAATTGTCTTTGATGATTCAACACCGATTCCACCAGATGCTATGTATGGGATTGGAATCGTCTCAAAAATTCCAGTAAGGAGATGGCATCGAATCAATCTTGGAAAAGCTCCGCTTGGGATGCCACTACTTATGGCTGGCGAAAAGCGCCCACAGCTAATTTATGTTTCTGATGAACCTCGCTCAGCGCTTGTGGCTGAGCTAGAAAATGGAATATCGGTCACGACCACTCATCTCTCATTTGTGCCGCTAAAGAATCTCTTGCAGTTAAGGAAGATTTCAAAGTGGGTAGAGCAACTTCCCGGGATTCACATTATGACTGGAGATTTCAATCTTCCTTGGGGGCTTGCGCCAAAGATTTCTGGTTGGCGAGATTTAGTCGTTGGTCCTACTTATCCTTCTTGGAAGCCATCAATTGAGTTTGATTACATAATGAGTAAAGAACTACAACATGAAGATGTGATCGCACGAATTCACAATCATTATGGAATCAGCGACCACTTAGCTTCAAGCGTGACTATTCGTTAGGTGCAGAAAGAGAAGTTGGTCCAACTAGGCAACATTTGATTTACGACTTAGCGCAACTTTATGGGAGTTAAACGCCTTTAGTAATTCGCTTCGCTTTCCATCAGGCATTGCAAAGGTTGCCGCATATGCAGACCAGGAATTTAACTTCCCGAGATCATCACATGCCATCAAGCGAGTGATTAACTCTTCCCAATCCCCTTTATCCATAGGTTTTTTTGCAGCTACTTTAGGAGGGTTATTTCGAGCAGCTTTAGACATCTCTTCCCTGCTGGGCCGCTTTCCCTTCGCGGCAAAGCCGAGATTGGCGAGGCAACGTCCAATACTTGAGGTCTCACAATTCTCACTTGCATTGGAGCGATTAACCGGTGAGGACCCTTCAATCTCAGTGGCAAAGCCAGTCGATTGTGGCCGGAGATCATCAGTATTTGTGTAGGCCTCAGTTCGACAGATCCATTCAATTCTTCCATCCGGGCGCTCCGTACGCTTTAGATCAGTTAGCAATCTTCCATTTGGATATTTAGCCCAAAAGGAGCGGATGCGATTCTCAACTGGTTCATAATCGTTGAGATTGAAATAACTCATTATTGGCCCACCGCCATCAATAATTCTTCGGACATCACTTCAGAGGGGCTTAAAGCTCCGGCTCGGAATGCGCCTAGTAACGCCTCGCGGCCGCCATCTTTAAATCGCGTAGAAATATATGGATCGCGAGTGTTGAAGTGGATGAAATCCAAAACCTCTCCGGTTCGCGGATAGATAGCTTTTCCATCGACATTTTCAACTGAGTCAAGGATGTGCTTGCGGAATGAATCGCGGACGCTCTCTACGATTTCATACTCCCAATTGCTCTTCACCCACTCTACGAGCGCTTTCTCACTCAAAACTTCAGCAGAGTTCTTCGGATGTACCAAAGAGACCTTAGCAATCTCCTCACCTTCAAGAACGGCTTTTGCTGCATCAGCGCCAACCTCTTCAAGTGCGGCGGCGAATTCGCGGCGCAATCGCTCTTTCGCCTCTTTCGCGGCATCAGCGATCAATGTGATGGCCGAGAGTTGGAATGCCAGTTCTCGTAGGTTCATAGGTGGTGCCTCCTGCATCTTCTTTATATGCTTTTTAGATAGCCGGAGTACACAACCCACCACTGACAAAGTGCGAAAAAGCCCTGATTTATCGGCGTTTTGGCACCACTTAAGAGAATTAGCCCTCTTGGTTCGCTTTCTTCGCTTTCGAGGTCAACCGGGAACGCTCGTTCTGATCAAGTACGACCTTACGGATTCTCACATTTATAGGAGTTACCTCTACGCACTCATCCTCACGACAATACTCAAGGGCCTGTTCGAGATTTAAAATCTTTGGCGGGATTAGACGTTCATTCTCATCTGATCCTGCAGCGCGCATATTTGTTAACTTCTTTTCCCGGACTATATTCACATCCATATCTTCTGGGCGTGAATTTTCACCAATGACCATCCCCTCATAAACATCTGAACCAACCTCAGAGAAAATAGTGCCGCGCTCTTGTAGCGCAAAAATTGCATATGAAGTCGCTGTGCCAGCGCGATCAGAAACTAGCGAACCAGTCGGACGAGTCCTTAACTCTCCACTCCACGGTTCATAGCCATCAAATACATGGTGGAGCAATCCAGTACCCCGAGTCTCTGTTAAGAACTCAGTTCTAAATCCAATCAGACCTCTTGAAGGAACTTTGAAATCCATTCGAATCCAACCAGTTCCATGGTTGACCATCTGTTCCATTCGTCCTTTACGAAGCGCCATGAGTTGGGTTATCACTCCGAGATAATCCTCCGGAGCATCAATTGTTAAACGCTCCATTGGTTCATGTAACTTGCCATCAATAGTCTTAGTGACAACTTGTGGTTTACCAACGGTTAACTCAAAACCTTCGCGACGCATCATTTCCACCAATACAGCGAGTTGCAATTCACCGCGACCTTGGACCTCCCAAGTATCAGGGCGTTCGGTATTTAGAACTCGGAGCGAAACATTTCCAACGAGTTCGGCGTCGAGACGATTCTTTACCAACCGCGCCGTTAATTTCTTTCCAACTCGACCGGCAAGAGGTGAGGTATTTATGCCAATAGTCATTGAAATACTTGGCTCATCTACCGTTATTAAAGGTAGGGCATGAGGATTCTCGGCATCTGCGAGGGTCTCGCCGAGAGTGATTGTCTCGATACCAGCGACGGCGATGATGTCTCCGGGGCCTGCTTCAGTAGCTGGTACACGCTCAAGGCCTTCGGTCATCATCAATTCAGAGATCTTTACCTTTTCTTGACTGCCATCAGTCTTTAGCCAGGCAACGACTTGGCCCTTCTTGATGGTTCCTTCATGTATACGACACAAGGCAAGTCGCCCTAAGTAAGGCGATGAGTCAAGGTTTGTGACATGTGCTTGAAGTGGCGCGCCTTCGTGAAACTTTGGCGCTGGAATCGTTTTAAAGATGACATCAAATAGAACATCAAGATTCTCAGTATCAGGCATACCACCATCTGCTGGACGATTAAGAGAAGCCCGTCCAGCTTTCGCCGATGTGTAAACAATTGGAAAATCAATCTGATCTTCATTGGCATCAAGATCCAAGAAGAGTCCATAAGCTTCATCGACAACTGCTGCGATTCGCGCATCGGGCCGATCAACTTTATTGATAATCAAAATTACGGGGAGATTTTTCTGTAGCGCTTTACGGAGAACGAAACGTGTCTGTGGAAGTGGCCCCTCCGATGCATCAACTAAAAGTGCGACGCCATCAACCATTTCTAATCCGCGCTCAACTTCGCCGCCGAAATCAGCGTGGCCCGGGGTATCGATGATGTTGACTATTGATGATCCACGTTTTACCGCGGTGTTCTTGGCAAGAATTGTGATTCCTTTTTCCCGCTCAAGATCCATCGAATCCATAACTCGATCTTGGGTTTCCGATTGCTCTTTATGCGCCGCAAAGGCTCCGGATTGCCATAACATCGCATCCACCAAAGTTGTCTTGCCATGATCGACGTGGGCAATAATTGCGATATTGCGAAGTTCGGAGCGCTCTTTCTCAGCGAGGCCGGCTAAATGTGGCGATTTTGAATGGTTTCTAGACATTGAACCGGAACTCTACGACATCGCCATCTTGCATCACGTAATCCTTACCTTCCATGCGGACTTTTCCGCGCGAACGAGCTTCGGTCATTGATCCTGCAGCTACTAAATCATCAAAGGAGATGATCTCAGCCTTGATGAAACCTTTTTGAAAATCAGTGTGAATAACTCCGGCAGCCATAGGCGCGGTGTCTCCTTTGTGAATCGTCCAAGCGCGCGCTTCTTTCTCACCGGCAGTTAAATATGTTTGCAGTCCTAAAGTGTTAAATCCAACGCGAGCAAGGGTGCTAAGGCCCGGCTCATCGAGCCCGATTGATTTCAAGAGCTCAAGGGCTTCGGCATCATCTAGTTCTGCAAGTTCAGATTCCGTCTTCGCATCTAGGAATATCGCCTCAGCGGGGGCAACTAGCTGTTGCAACTTTGCGCGCAGATCCAAATCGCCTAATTCTTTAGCATCCACATTAAAGACATATAGAAATGGCTTTGCAGTCAGGAGCCCTAACTCTTTTAAGAGCGCAAGATCAACTTTTGAACCAAAGAGAAGTTTGCCATCGGCGAGAACTTTCTCCGCCTCGCGCATCGCATCGAGCACTACTTGGCGCTCTTTGGCTTGGCGCGCTTCTTTTTCGACTCGCGGGATAGCTTTTTCTAAAGTCTGTAGATCTGCTAGCTGCAACTCGGTATTTATAGTCTCGATATCACTCGCAGGTTCAACTCGGCCGTCAACATGGACAACATCGGGATCGGTAAAGACGCGGATGACTTGGCAGATTGCATCGCTCTCGCGGATATTTGCAAGGAACTTATTGCCAAGGCCAGCTCCCTCAGATGCGCCCTTCACAATTCCTGCGATATCTACAAAGGAGACCGAGGCCGGGATAATCCGCTCAGAATTAAAGATCTTGGCGAGAACCGCCAGCCGCTCATCTGGGACGCCAACTACGCCGACATTTGGCTCGATAGTGGCGAATGGGTAATTCGCAGCCAAGACATTGGTCTTTGTCAGGGCGTTGAAGAGGGTCGATTTTCCAACATTGGGAAGACCGACGATTCCGATTGAGAGGCTCACGAGGAGTAGAGCCTAACCGTCAATGTCAGCCCCTCCTGCCACGATAGGCATATGAACGGTGCGACTTACCTCATTCTGGGTCTAGTAATTGGTCTAGCAATCGGACTTGGCCTCGGATTCATCTATGCCACTACGCGAGTGAATAGTGAAAAAGGAAAGGTCGATTTACTTAACTCCCAAATCGAAGAGCTCCGCCGTGAAGAGACGCGATTAACAACCTTAAATGAACAACTCCGCGCTGTCACAACCGGAATGACCCAACTATCTACACAAGCACAAGAAGCGGAAGTGAAGCGTGCTCGCGCTGAGAGTGAGATGCGCACCCAGATCGAAACGATGCGCCTTGGTAATGAGAATCTGCTCCGGGAAACTACAAAATTAGCGGGAGCGCTCTCAAACTCTCAAACTCGTGGAAAGTATGGCGAAGCTCAACTTGAAACGCTCCTGGAAAATGCTGGATTACTTGAGAATGTTCATTTCTTCAAACAAGATTATCGAGCATCGGGCACTGAGATCTCTAAACCAGATATCAAGATATCGGTCCCTGGTGGAAGTGAAATCTTTATCGACTCTAAGTTTCCCTTTGATCGCTTCTTAGAAGCGGTAGTTGAGAAAGATCCGGTCGAGCGCGCTCGCTTAATGGCGCTACACGCAAAGGATCTCTTAGGACATGTAACTGCTCTCGCTAAACGTGGTTATCAAGAGAGCGGAAACTCCCCCGATTACGTTGTTCTCTTTGCTCCCTTCGAATCAATTCTCTCTGAAGCCTTGGATGTTGAACCACAACTCCTACATAAAGCTTTTGAAAAAAATGTCACTATTGCTACCCCAACGACGATGATGGCGCTATTGCGTACCGTCGCATATGTCTTCTCCCGTAGCGAACTAGCGAAAAACGCCCAAGAGATTACTGATTTGGCCGGTGAACTATTAAAACGAATCGGAAAGGTTCACTCCAAGATTGAAACGCTTGGCGATCGCCTCAAATCAACCGAGCGCGCATTTAATGATCTTATTAAGAGCGCTGAAGAGAATGTATTGAAGCCAGCTCGCAAGATGGTAAAACTAGGAGCGCCATCCTCAAGTAAGTTAAAGGCGCTAGATGAAGTTGATGATGAAGTTCGCGCAATTGCGCCGAAAGCGATAGAAAACTCTGAGGACATAGATTTGGAAGATCTAGATGAAAGCGATAGCGATGACAAATAACTCCGCCACAAACCTTCCTAAGCCTCCGATAAAGAGCCCGGTAAAAGGAGCTGGTCTAACCAAACCTGGCGTTGTGATCCTGCAATTTCTACTCATTGCCTTCGTGGCGATGGTGGAGATCTTTTTCCGCTCCAATGTTGGTTTTGTTACCGGCATTGCTATTTGGGCGGCCTATTACGGAGCCTTAATCTATGGAAGAAAGGGAACGACTTATGTAGCGGTAGTTAATCCACCTATCGCTTTTGCATTTGCCACGCTCTTCTTGCTTCCCACCGTTGGCGGAATCTCACTTAGCTTTACCCGAATCGGAATTGATCTTGTCACGGGGCTAGCTAGCGTCGCGCCCTTTTTGATTTCTGGATCCTTATTTGGTTGGTGGCATTACTTCAAAGAGCGCAAGCAACTACTTTCCAGCAGCCTTTAGATCCTTACGTAGCTCTGGTGGAAGGGCAAAGAGCAAGCTCTCCTCCATCGCCCGGAATTCTTCGACATCTGCAAAGCCTCGCCTAGCTAGCTCTTCTAGTAGGTCTTTTACTAGCAACTCTGGAACTGATGCTCCGCTAGTAACACCGATGGTCTCAACGCCCTCAAACCACTCATCCTTAACTTCACTCGCATAATCAATTAAATATGCCGCCTTCGCGCCATACTCCTTTGCAACTTCCACCAAGCGCACAGAGTTAGATGAGTTGGTAGAGCCCACAACAAGTACCAACTCGGTCTGAGGAGCGATCTGTTTGATCGCAACTTGGCGATTCTGGGTTGCGTAGCAGATGTCATCTGAGGGTGGATCTTGAAGTTGCGGGAAGCGCTCTTTAAGAGTTCCCACCATCTGCAAAGTTTCATCAACGCTTAGAGTGGTCTGGGAGAGCCAAGCAACTGGTCGATTTGGATCAATTTCGATGGTTCGCGCCTGTTCTAGCCCATCTACAAGTCGGATGTGATCAGGAGCCTCTCCTGCTGTTCCCTCAACTTCTTCATGCCCATTATGGCCAATTAAGAGAATTTGTAGATCTTCGGCAGCAAAGCGGCGCGCTTCTTGGTGAACCTTGGTTACAAGCGGACAAGTTGCATCGATAGTTTTTAGCTGACGGCTTGCTGCTTCTTCATGAACTTTCGGTGAGACTCCATGCGCTGAGAAAACTACTCGCGCACCTTCTGGGACTTGGTCGGTCTCTTCAACAAATATCGCCCCCTTCTTTTCAAGGGATTCGACAACATGCTTGTTATGAACAATCTGTTTGCGGACATATACCGGAGCCCCATATAGCTCAAGGGCTTTTTCCACAGTAATTACCGCGCGATCAACCCCCGCGCAATAACCGCGAGGCGCAGCAAGGAGAACTCGCTTCGACATACGGGCATCCTATTAGTATCGCGCCGTGCTCGAAACTTCAGCGGAAAAACCAGTACCAGTACGCGTAGTTTCAGAAGCAATTAGCGACTATATAAATCGCCTCGGCCAAATCTGGGTGGAAGGTGAGATCGCACAATTAAATGATCGCGCTGGTTCCGGAATGGTTTACATGCGCCTTCGAGATCCCAGCGTTGATATGTATTTAGAAGTCACCTGTCCAAGATCGGTCTTTAAAGCTGTTGCTCCCCTTACCGATAATGCTCGAGTTGTAATCAATTCAAAAGTTAATTTCTATACCCCAACCGGTCGCCTCTCGCTAAATGCAAAGGAGATCCGCCAAGTTGGCGTCGGCGAGTTATTGGCTCGCCTTGAAGCGCTTAAGAAAATGCTTGCTGCAGAAGGGCTCTTTGCTTCAGAGCGAAAGAAACCGCTGCCATTCCTCCCTAAGAAGATCGGTTTGATCTGCGGTAGAGCAAGCGCTGCTGAGAAGGATGTTAAAGAGAATGCCAAGCGGCGTTGGCCGGCAGTTATCTTTGAGACCAGAGAAGTAGCCGTCCAGGGCGCCGATGCAGTCATCCAAGTTTCGGCGGCGCTGCGTGAATTAGATGCTGATCCCGATGTTGATGTCATCATAATTACGCGCGGTGGTGGTTCATTTGAAGACCTACTTCCCTTCTCCGATGAAGGTTTAGTGAGGCTTGCCGCCGCATGTAAGAAGCCAATTGTTAGCGCTATCGGCCACGAGCAAGATACTCCGCTCTTAGATTTAGTCGCTGACCTACGAGCCTCTACGCCAACTGATGCAGCTAAACGAGTGGTGCCTGATATCCAGGAAGAGTTCGAGAAAATTAGCCAACTTCGCCAGCGCGCCGATCGGAAGATAAATGATCGAGTGGTTCTCGAAATGACCAAAGTGGTCGGATTGATTCAACGTTCTTTCGCCAGTATCAACTCGCGCTTGATGAGATCAAGTGAGGAGTTGACTCACTTAATTGCGCGAGTGCGCACGCTCTCGCCACAAGCAACGCTTGATCGTGGTTACGCAGTCGTTCAAAAGCGAGATGGCTCAATAGTCCGCTCACCTAAAGCGCTCACAAAAGGTGAAGAGTTACGGCTCCGCCTTGCCGAGGGTGTGGCGGTTGCAACAGCCACAGGCGAGGGAACTACTGATTCAACTACCCGGTCAATGAAAGGCGAGTAGATTACGAATATGGCCGAGCTAAGTTATGAAGCCGCAAGAGATGAACTCGCAAAAGTCGTAGCAACTCTGGAATCTGGTGGGTTGGGCCTTGAGGAATCGCTAAAACTCTGGGAGCGGGGCGAGGAGTTAGCGGCGATCTGCCAAGAGTGGCTCGATGGGGCGCGTGCAAAACTTGAATCTGCCAGCCGGCTCGCCTCAAAAGCTGATGAAGCGAAATAGCAATGCCTGAATTTATCTACGAAGACCTTCTTCCAGTTGGCCCGGATAAGACTGAGTACCGCCTAATCTCCAAAGAAGGTATCTCTACCTTTGAAGCAGATGGTCGGACATTTCTTAAGGTTTCGCCGGAAGCCATTAGAAATCTCACGGAAGTGGCGATGCATGACATCTCGCATTACTTGAGAAGTGAACATCTTGCCCAGCTAGCAAATATTCTGAAAGACCCAGAGAGCTCCCCAAATGACCGCTTTGTTGCGCTAGACCTTCTAAAGAATGCAAATATCTCAGCAGGCGGGATCCTTCCCATGTGCCAAGACACCGGTACTGCAATTGTTATGGGAAAGAAAGGACAACAAGTCCTAACCTCTGAACGCGATGAGGTCACAATTTCAAAAGGTATTTATGATGCTTTCACCAAGTTAAATCTCCGCTATTCACAACTTGCTCCCGTCACCGTTTGGGAAGAGAAGAACACCGGGAATAACCTTCCTGCCCAAGTCGAGATCTATTCTGATTACGAACATGGCGATGAATACAACTTCCTCTTTATAGCCAAAGGTGGTGGAAGTGCCAACAAGTCATTTCTTTATCAAGAGACTAAGGCAATCCTCAACCCCAAGACTTTCTTTATCTGGCTAGAAGAGAAGCTTCGCTCACTTGGAACGGCAGCCTGCCCTCCCTATCACCTAGCTATCGTGATTGGCGGAACTAGCGCTGAATTCACCGCAAAGACCGCCAAACTTGCCTCGACAAAATACTTGGATTCACTTCCGACTACAGGAAATGCGAAGACTGGAAGGGCTTTCCGCGACCCAGAACTTGAGAAACAAGTCTTTGAACTAACCCAGAAATTAGGTATTGGCGCTCAATTTGGCGGAAAGTATTTCTGCCATGACGTCCGCGTAATCCGCCTTCCAAGGCATGGAGCCTCACTTCCGATCTCGATTGCTGTTTCCTGTTCGGCCGATCGCCAGGCCAAGGCCAAGATCACAAAAGATGGCGTCTTTATTGAGAAATTAGAGACCGACCCAGCCCACTACTTGCCTGAGACAACTGATTCCCATCTCGACGATAACGTTATTCGCGTTGATCTAAATCGACCCATGGAAGAGATAACCAAGGAGCTCTCAAAATATCCCGTAAAAACGCGGCTCTCGCTCACCGGAACTCTTGTTGTAGCCCGCGATCTTGCTCATGCCAAAATCAAAGAGGTGATTGATTCTGGGAAACCAATGCCGGAGTACTTTAAGAAGTACCCGGTTTATTACGCAGGCCCGGCAAAGACACCACAAGGTTATGCATCTGGTTCATTTGGACCGACAACCGCAGGGCGAATGGACTCTTATGTTGATCAATTCCAATCACTTGGCGGTTCGCTCGTGATGCTCGCTAAGGGAAATCGTTCCAAGCAGGTTACTGAGGCCTGCAAAAAATTCGGTGGTTTCTATCTCGGCTCTGTAGGTGGACCAGCAGCTCGCCTCGCAAAAGATTGCATCAAAAAAGTTGAGGTGTTGGATTACGAAGAGCTTGGTATGGAAGCGGTCTGGAAGATTGAGGTTGAAGATTTTCCAGCCTTCATCGTCGTTGATGACAAGGGAAATGACTTCTTTGCTGAAACGAGTAAGCCACTATCGATTGGCACTCGTCCGAGCGACGCCTTTTAATTATTTTCTAGTTATTAGTAGTAACGCGAGCGCTTGAATTTAGCGAGCGCCTTACAAGGTGTTTCGTAGCGAACATCGATGTAATGAAGTCCCCAACGGATCTGGGTAACTGGATTGGTCCGCCAATCGGTAGCGATTACATCCATCTTTGCCGCAGGAAGCGCTTGTGGGATTCCATGGGCGCCAGTGCGTGGATTTCTTGCCCGATAGTTCCAATTACTCTCTCGAGTCCAAAGGGTGTTCAGGCAAGAGAACTGGTAGCTCCCCCAGCCATACTTCTCTTTCGCGATCTCGGCAGCAATCTTCTTGGCGCCCTTTGGCGCTCTCGCCTTTTCAACCTGTTGAACCATTACCGAGACCATCAACATATCCATCGACCGAACAGCGGTGGCATCGCTCATCTCAATCAGCGTTGGTAGAGCCGGGCCGGTCTCTTCCGGAGCATTGGCCTTTAGATTGGCGCTAGCGCTAACCGGCGCGGTGGCAACTGGCTCCTCTTCAACCGGAAGCTGGGCCGAAGCACCGCTGATTAGTGCGAACTCAAGGGTGGCAAAGAGGGAGATAGCGGCGATCGCCGAAGCCATAAATGGCCTAAGGGCTCTCTTTCGCAAGCGTCTACCTCCTCTTTCGAGGTTCATATACAAGGGGGAATCGGTTAGTTACCGGCCGTAAGGGTGACAAAGGGTGAGGGCACCCGCAAATCTAAACAGGCGTGTGGCGGAAAAATATGAAATCTCACAGGAATTGTGGATATAAAAAGCCCAGTTCGCTACGGTAAATGTCCGAAATAGACCTTTTGAAGCAAAACCCCTATTTTCAGGGATATTTCATGCAAAGAGCTGAACTGGATCCTCAAGAAGCTCAGTGACCAGGGCGGCGATTTGGGAGCGCTCCGAGCGGGTCAAGGTTATGTGAGCAAAGAGCGGATGTCCCTTGAGCGATTCGATGACGGCAACGACTCCATCGTGGCGGCCAACCCGGAGGTTGTCGCGCTGGGCGACATCGTGGGTCAGGACAACTCGTGAACCTTGGCCAATTCGGGATAGGACGGTTAGGAGAACTCCCCGCTCTAAGGATTGGGCCTCATCAACAATTACAAAGGCATCATGAAGTGAGCGCCCCCGGATATGGGTAAGTGGAAGAACTTCGATCAACCCACGATCCATAATCTCTTCAATTACCTGATTTGAAACTAGCGCGCCTAGAGTGTCGAAGACTGCTTGAGCCCAAGGAGACATCTTCTCCCCTTCGGTTCCGGGCAAGTAGCCAAGCTCTTGTCCGCCAACTGGGTAGAGCGGGCGGAAGACCACCACTTTCTTATGGAGGCGCCGCTCCATCACAGCCTCCAACCCGGCGCATAGAGCTAACGCAGACTTTCCAGTTCCTGCCCGGCCACCGAGAGAGACGATTCCAACTTCATTATCGAGAAGAAGATCAAGGGCCACTCGCTGTTCAGCCGAACGGCCATGGATTCCGAAAGCGCTCCGATCGCCCCGAACTAGAACTAGCGATTTATCAGCGGTAACTCTCGCTAGCGCGCTGCCCTTTTCAGAGTGCAGTACGACTCCGGTATGGCAAGGAAGATCCTTTGCAAGCGGGTCACTTACTTTTTCACCAGACTTATCAGCAGCGTAGAGGGCATCAATTAATTTACTGCCAACGCTCTCCTCCACCATCCCAGTCCAACCGCTACTTGGCACCAACTCGGCGCGATACTCCTCAGCGGTTATTCCAACCGAGGAGGCTTTTACTCGAAGCGGAAGATCTTTTGTAACAAGAACTACATCCTTACCTTCACTTACCAAATTTCTAGCAATCGCAAGTATGCGAGAGTCATTAGTGCCATCGCGCAAGAAGCCATGTGGAAGTGAGGATGTATCAGTGTGGTTCAACTCAACTGAGAGAGTTCCGCCAGCTGCATTTATTTTCAGTGGTTGATCCAGCCGTCCATGGGCAACTCTTAAATCATCAAGTGCGCGTAGGGCCGCCCGGGCGAAATAGCCCAATTCGGGGTGGTCGCGCTTGCTCTCTAGTTCGCCAATAACAGCGATTGGAATGATGATTTCATGCTCTTCGAAGCGATATAGGGCGGTGGGGTCGGCGAGCAAGACGCTCGTATCCAGGACGTAAGTCTTTGTAACTTCAGAGCTACGACGGGCCAATTGGCTCCTCTTCCGGCTCAAATATTCTCTTTTTCTCGCACTAACAACCTCGTTAGTGAGGGAAGTTGGCTACTGGAAAAAGGTAAATCCTTACCGAAGAACTTTTTGGCGACACGCTCAAGTTGAGGTTGAGGTTTTTTACTTACCTAGCCGGCGCTCTCGAATCGCATATGAACGCAGCGCCCGGAGGAAATCCACTTTTCTAAAATCTGGCCAATAGGCTTCACAGAAATAAAACTCCGATTGATGGCTCTGCCAGAGTAAGAAACCTCCCAGGCGTTGTTCGCCAGAAGTTCTAATCACCAACTCTGGATCCGGTTGGCCGGCGGTGTAGAGGTACTGGTCAATTTTCTCAGCAGAGAGGGCTTCGGCAATTTCACCAGCGTTCTTACCGATAGAACCGGCCTCAGATATATAGCGCTTAACGGCATCGATAATCTCAAGGCGTCCGCCATAACCGATTGCAACATTTACGGTAATGCCATCGATCGAAGCAGTCTTCGACTCAACTTCACGGAGCATTTTCTGTAGCGACTCTGGCAAGAGCTCAAAGGAGCCGACCGGTCGAATCTTCCAACGGCCGGCTGAGCGGAGTCGCTCGACCGCATCTTCAATGATTCCAAGTAGCGATTCGATCTCATCGCTATCTCGTTTGAAGTTATCGCTAGATAACAACCAGAGCGTTACTACCTCAATCTCGGTCGCTTCGCACCAATCAAGAAGTTCAACTATTTTCTCGGCACCAGCAATATGACCGCGGCGTGGAGAGGTGTCACCGGTTGGAGAGGGATTCTCTTTCGACCATCGCCTATTGCCATCGAGGATTACGCCGATATGGCGAGGGGTCTTTGCTAGATCTAGGCGATTGAGGAGGCGCTTTTCGTAGAGTGGATAAATTGCAGATTTGATTAGGGACTTAATTGTCATGAATCAGCGCCTAGAACTTGTACTCGCGCGAAACCCTTCGCTCGGCAATGAAGGAGAAGACTGGCAAAGTGCCGGCGAGAATAAACATAATCATCCGCTTGATCGTAAAACGCGCCTTTGCGGTGAAATGAATGGCGGTGAGGACGTAAAAGGCATATACGTAACCATGTACAAATGGAATCCACTTGACCTTGGCCTCTAACTCCGGAGCATCAAGCAAGTAGACAACCGGTAGCTCGACAAACCAGAGCAATAGGGACATTACCCCTGCGAGGAGCGCCATCACTCGAAATCTCAGGACTACGCCCTTCACTATTTGGCTCTCCCCTCGCGCTCTCGAAATCTGCTGTATATCGGCAAGAAAACTACTACGAGTGCCATAAGCCACCAAATAACAACATATGCGATGTGCTGCCAGTAGTAGCCCGGGATTGTGGGAGCTGCTGGATCGAGCAAGGCCCTTGGTACCTCAAGTGAAAATCCATCTCGAAGCTCGCTTCTGGCTAGGACAAAGCCATCGTAGTAATCCCCCGGGTAATCACCGACAAGGAGTGAGGGATCTAGGCGACTTAATCGACCCTCGCTTCTATCACTGAGATCTTCATATTGGCGATGAAAGAGCCGGCCGGTTACAACTATGTCGCCTCGAGGAAGATCGCTATTGGAATTACTTCTTACTACCAGGATGTAGCCGCCACCATCTACCTCCATCAGACCTACTAACCAAGTTTCGCGTACGCCCTTACTATTTATTTGATTGGGAGCATCAAATTGCGCAACATAACTTCCAGAGAATTCAACAATTCGATTTACCGATTCTCCAGGCAGGTTGGAGTTTGGTTTAGAAACTTTAGATAGAGCGATGAGTGGCTGCTCTTCATATGGTTTCTGTAACTCCGCTACTTGGGCTGCCCGATCAAGTTGCCAGAAGCCAAGGGCTATGAAGCTAAAGAAAGCGATTACTGCAATCGAAAATTGAAATAGCTGAGAGAGACGAGACTTACTTTGACTCATCTTCGATCCGTCGTTGCTCCATTCGCTTATATCGTTTATAGAAACTTCGAAGTAATACAACCGTGGCTAAGGTAAGAGTGATCATTGTTATCGATCCGGCAATGCCCTGATCTAAGTAGCCGCTTTCCATGCGAGAATCATCCCATGTTTGGAAAATTCGGCTCCAGAAAAGCCGGGCCGCATCGATTCAAAGAGATCTTTGATGAACTGCCGAGAGAGACTCAAGAGCTTCTAAATTCTCGATATGGAGTCTCCGGAACTAGTTATTGGAGATACCTAGCCCTGGTTGCGCTGGCCATTGGATTGCCCTGGTTGATGTGGAGCGCTTGGTACCACTCAAACCCAGCAGCCCGGGTGACTTTAGTTAGCTTCACCCCAATCGATGATCGCTCAATCGAGATTACTTTTGACCTTGATCGAAGAGATTCAACAATCGACCATACCTGCACATTAATTGCTCGGGACTATGAGAAAAATGTCGTGGGCGAGATTGATATCCCAGTTGCTCCCAGCGCCACAAACCCCGTTGAGATAACGGCAACAATCCCGACTCGGTTAACGGCGGTAAATGCCGGCGTCCTTGAGTGCCGCCCTAGCGAGCGCTAACGCCCAACGCAAACTATAGAAACTCGCAATAAACTCCCGCCCATGACCGCTAAGACATGGCTTACTCAAGAAGCCGCTGATCGTCTCGCTAACGAATTGAGAGAGCTTGAGACTTCTGGTCGAAGCGAAGTTGTTAAGAAAATTGAAGCCGCCCGCGCCGAAGGTGACTTGAAAGAGAATGGTGGCTATCACGCAGCTCGGGAAGAGCAAGGAAAATTAGAGGCACGGATCCGCCAATTGAAAGCCTTACTTGAGAACGCAGAGATTGGAACGCCCAAAGGTGAAGCTGGTCAAGTAAGCCCCGGCATGAAGGTAGCGGTAGAGATCATGGGAAAGAAGATGGAATTTCTCCTCGGCTCACGTGAGATAGCAAGCGGTGAGTTAGATGTCTATAGCGAACAATCTCCACTTGGCGCTGCTGTTCTAGGAGCGAAAGTTGGCGATGAGCGGAGTTACACCGCGCCGAATGGCAAGGCGATAAAGGTAAAGATTCTCGCTGCTGATTTCTTTGCCTAGACGCTTACTCTGAATCTATCTCTCTAAGAATTACTTGGAAGCTACGTTTACATACTTCCTAATACTTAGCGGAACAAAGATCGCCATTAGCAAGACCATATAAATGAGCGACATCTCGAGGGGATTCTGGCTCGGCCAAGAGTTTGCAGTAACGCCAAAGATATTTTGAAGTCCAAATAGCTCACGGCAAGCCGCAACCTTCGTTGAGACGGGATTCCATTC
>JACCEC012921941.1_pt1 | contig 17227 bp, 20 predicted proteins | sample 7450121 | NCBI WGS metagenome assembly JACCEC01 (sample SAMN15323455, study PRJNA562643) | freshwater metagenome | isolation source: river surface water | place: USA:Blue River Watershed | collected 2017-08-18 | reverse complement strand
CTCGTGCTTTACATTTCTTCTTAGGATTGTGGCCTGTTGTTGGTATTTGGTTCACAGCTCTAGGTGTTATGACTATGGCATTTAACCTTAACGGTTTTAACTTCAACCAATCTGTTGTAGATAGCCAAGGTCGTGTAATTAACACTTGGTCTGATATCCTTAACCGTGCTAACTTAGGTATGGAAGTTATGCATGAGCGTAACGCTCACAACTTCCCTCTAGACTTAGCTGCTGGTGAGTCTCTACCTGTAGCACTTACAGCTCCTGCTCTAGTTGGATAATATCAATAGTTCCCTAAAAAGACCCTTACTAAGGGTCTTTTTTATTTCAATTTTACAACATAAACCCTCATAACAATGTTTAAAATCAACCATTTTATAGCCTATACACTTTTAAACTTCACCGCTATCCTACTAGGTTTTTTTTATCGATTAATATGTCTACTATTTTAGGCCAAACAGGAGATTGGGGAGTCCTAGCATCTGGGGTTTTGACTGCTCTTATAGAAATTACTAGCCAAACTATCTATACAACAAAAAAAAGACTTATTTGTTTAAATTCCTCTCCCATACATAAAAAGTTGAACTTTTACATTAAATTTTTAAATAATCTAAAAATTGGAATCTTATATGGATTTTTTGTAGAAGCCTTTAAATTAGGTAGTTAATTTAAATATTACATATTATTAAGTTAGTATACTTTTCACCTGATTAGATTTATGATGATTAGTGGTAGAAAAACCAATAATAACTGATTAAATAAATTAACAGTTAAACCAGTTTAAATTTTTATAAATACGGAGAAGTATTATGGCTCTTGATGCATTTTCTAAAGTAGTTACAAACGCAGACGCAAAAGCAGCATATGTAGGTGGTGCTGATCTACAAGCTCTTAAAAAATTCATTTCTGAAGGTAACAAACGTTTAGATGCTGTTAACTCTATTGTGTCTAACGCTAGCTGTATCGTATCTGATGCTGTATCTGGTATGATCTGTGAAAACCCAAGCCTAATCTCTCCTAGCGGTAACTGCTACACAAACCGTCGTATGGCTGCATGTCTACGTGACGGCGAAATTATCCTACGTTATGTATCTTACGCTCTATTATCTGGTGATTCATCTGTACTAGAAGATCGTTGTCTTAACGGATTAAAAGAGACTTATTCTTCTCTAGGAGTTCCTGCTAACTCTAACGCAAGAGCTGTTAGTATTATGAAAGCTTGTGCAGTTGCATTTGTTAACAACACAGCTTCTCAACGTAAACTATCTACACCTCAAGGTGATTGCTCTGCTTTAGCTAGTGAAGTTGCAGGTTACTTCGACAAAGTAAGTGCTGCTATTGGCTAATTAGTCATATAAAATACTGTCTTCTTCAAAGACAGTATTTATATACAAATTTTTTTTTACATAAATTTTTCATGTAAAATTACAATGTTTATAAATTTAAATATTAATGTATGGATTTTTTTATAAAATATTTCAAAAACTCCTTAGATAACTTAATTTTTTTGGTTTTATTTGGCGGCTTATTAGGTTACTGGATTAATTTAGCTTTTCCTTCTGTAAAAGTGAGTGCTAAAATAGGATTCTTTGGAATCACAACTGCAAATATTTTTCTAGGTTTACTATTAGGATGGCGGTGGTTCGAAAACGGATATTTTCCATTAAGTAACTTGTATGAATCTCTTATGTTTTTTACTTGGGGGATAACATTCTTAACAGTAATCTTAGAATATCTGACTTCTTTAACATTTCTCGGTTCAATAGTTAGTCCGATAGCTTTGTTTGTAGTAGGATTTGCAACTTTGTCGTTACCTGATGGAATGCAAAAAGCGGCTCCTCTTGTACCAGCCCTAAAATCAAACTGGCTCATGATGCATGTAAGTATTATGATGATCAGTTATTCCACTCTTGTTGTAGGTTCTCTTATATCTATCGTATTTTTAATACTGACAAAAGGAAACCCTGTTCTATTAACAGGAAGCTCAATTGGATCTTCCAATCGACAAGCTTCCGACAATGAGAAAATAAACTTAAATAAAACTTATAACTTAGACTTAGACTACGAAAAAGATTTTCTGGGTAAACGTATAAACCTTCTTCAAAGCTTGGATAATCTTAGCTATAGAACAATAGGTCTTGGATTTCCACTACTAACTATTGGAATTATCTCTGGAGCTGTCTGGGCTAATGAAGCTTGGGGATCTTATTGGAGTTGGGATCCAAAAGAAACATGGGCTTTAATTACTTGGATGGTGTTTGCTGCGTATCTTCACACACGTATTACTCAATCTTGGAAAGGAAAAGGACCGGCTATTCTGGCATCAATTGGATTCATTGTTGTATGGATTTGTTATCTTGGAGTTAATTTTCTAGGGAAGGGACTACATAGCTATGGCTGGATTATTTAATCGTAAATGTAAAATAATGTGTAGAAACTGAAAAAACTTAGGTTGCATCGAAGTTGAAAGTAACTTACAATGGTTCTTATTAATACATAAATATATTTTACCTGATTATTTACCTTAATATGAATACAGAATTATTACTATCCGTAGTCCCGCAAACAGCCACATGGTCTGCTAAGATAGCCTCTATAATGATCAGCTCGAATATACTTTGTATCGTTGCCGGCAGATACACAATTCAAGTAAAGGGAGCCGGATCTCCACTCGCATTAAATGGGTCTTTTAGTAGCTTTACACTTCCTGAACTATTAGCAAGTACTAGTCTTGGTCATATTGTTGGAAGCGGAATTATCTTAGGATTCGCATATATGGGGCTTTTAAACTAAAAAAATTATTAGAAAAACTATAGACTATAAGTGAGTTTTTCTAATAATTCTTTTATACAGTTTTTACTTAACAAACTAATACGCTAATCCTAAACTTCTAGTTGTTTCCCCCCCCAAATAAACTCTTACCGATAAAAAGTCAGTGGGACAAGCCGTTTCGCAGCGTTTACATCCAATGCAATCCTCCGTTCTTGGGGCAGATGCGATTTGACCTGCTTTACAACCATCCCAAGATACCATCTCCAAAACATCACAAGGACATGCTCTAACACATTGAGTACAACCTATACAAGTATCATAAATTTTAACGCTATGTGACATGACGAAAATTTTTTTAAGTTATTTGTTTTTGAACTAATTCTAGATTAATTATTCCCATGAGATTATTATAAGATATATCGATATGTAATGATTAACTAAATAACAAAATTCACAATTGCGAATTATTCGAATAATATTAATTATGAAAAAGAAACAACAGTTTATAAATTCATTAGAAGTTCTTTATAAAACTGAAGAATTATTAGACGCTGCATCTAATAGGTATAGAATTACAGTACAAGTTGCAAACAAAGCTAAAAGAAAACGATATGAGGATATTGATATCTTAGATGATTTCAAAGTTAAACCTGTTATAAGAGCGATTCTTGAAATTGCTGAGGAAATTACACAACCTGAGGTATTGAGTGACTAAGTAATCTAATTTTTTGAGCGCTAATCTCTATTGTGATACTATCTAAATTAAATTAATTAAAATTCGCTTATAAAATAGATTCAATTAAAAGTATGTTTCAGACACTTTTTGGTGATACAAATGAAAAGAAGATCCAAGGTTATTTACAGACTGTTAACAAAATAAATAAGCTCGAAGAATCTATTTCGAAACTAACAGATGGTGACTTACAAGAGAAAACAAAATATTTCATAGACAAGATCAGCTCTGGCCAAAACTCAGAAAATTTATTACCAGAAGTATTTGCCGTCGCTAGGGAAGCTTCAAAAAGAACACTTGGCCTTAGACATTTTGATGTTCAAATAATTGGAGGCTTAATTTTAAATGAAGGTAAAATCGCAGAAATGAAAACTGGAGAAGGAAAGACTCTTGTCGCTGTCCTTCCCGCTTATCTAAATGCACTAACTGGAAAAGGTGTACATATAGTAACAGTTAACGATTACTTAGCTAATAGAGATGCCTCTTATGTAGGTCAAATACATAGATTTCTAGGACTAAGTGTAGGACTTATCCAACAAAATATGACTCAACAAGATCGTAAATTAAATTACTCAAAAGATATTACTTACGTTACTAATAGTGAGTTAGGTTTCGATTACCTAAGGGATAATATGGCAACTCAACTTGGTGATATTGTACAAAGACCTTTCTACTTTTCAATTTTAGACGAAGTAGATTCAATTTTAATCGATGAAGCTAGAACTCCTCTTATAATATCTGGTTCTGGTGAAACACCGGATAAGAAGTATACTATAGCTGATGAAATAGCTAAAGTTCTAACTAGAAATCTTCACTATGAAGTGGACGAAAAAGCTAGAAATATCATTCTAACAGAAGAAGGAGTAATCAAAGTTGAAGAAAGTCTTAATACTAAAGATTTGTACGATCTGGAAGATCCCTGGGCTCCTTATATTTTCAATTCAGTAAAAGCAAAAGAACTTTTTATAAAAGATATACATTATATCGTTAGAGATGGGGAAATATTCATCGTCGATGAATATACAGGTAGAATTATGATAGGTCGAAGATGGAGTGACGGTCTACATCAAGCCATTGAAGCAAAAGAAAAAGTATCAATTCAGAATGAAACACAAACCTTAGCTTCTATAACTTATCAAAACTTCTTTTTACTATATCCAAAACTATCTGGCATGACAGGTACAGCCAAAACTGAAGAATTAGAATTGGATAAAATTTACGGATTGGAAGTGAACTGTGTACCAACTCATAGAAAAATGGTTCGAAAAGATTTCTCTGATCTAGTCTATAAAAACCAATACACAAAATGGAAATCCATAGCTGATGAGTGTCTAGACTTTTATACCCTTGGACGACCTGTTCTAATAGGTACCACAAGTGTTGAAAAATCCGAATTATTATCTTCTTTGTTGAAAGAATACGGGGTACCTCATAATCTTCTTAATGCAAAACCTGAAAACTTAAAACGAGAAGCAGAAATAATCGCTCAAGCAGGAAGAAAAGGGGCTGTTACAATTGCTACCAACATGGCGGGAAGAGGAACAGACATATTACTAGGTGGTAATGCAGAATATATGGCTAAAACCATGTTAAAATGCTTTGTTAATTCAATTTTCTTTGGAATCGAATTAGAAAAAACTTTAGACTCCGAATTTCACGATTTATGCAATTTTTTATCATCACGAATAAAAAGTTCTATGGTTTCTGAGTCTGAACTAGAAAATATTCTTTCAATTGCTTGTGAAAAAGTTTTTACCGATAATTCTCTGGTCATCGTTCTTAGAGCAATGTATTTCATCTTACTAGAAAAGTATCAAAAAAATATATCTCAAGAAAGATCTGAAGTCCTAAATTTAGGAGGTTTACATGTCATAGGAACAGAAAGACATGAGTCTAGAAGAATAGATAATCAACTTAGAGGAAGATCTGGTAGACAAGGTGACCCAGGCTCGTCTAGATTCTTTCTCAGCTTAGAAGATAATTTACTACGTATATTCGGCGGGGATCGAATCGTAAAGTTGATGGATTCTTTGAAGGTTGATGATGAAATACCTATTGAATCATCATTGTTAAATAAAAGTTTGGAATCCGCACAGAAAAAAGTCGAAGTCTACTACTACGATGCTCGAAAACAACTCTTCGATTATGATGAAGTATTAAATTATCAAAGACAAGCAATATATTCTGAAAGAAGACGTATTCTAGAATCAAGTAATTTAAGAGATTGGGTTTTGCAATACGCTGAAACAACTATCCTGGATTATCTTAATTTATACTTAGAAAAAAGTGACTTTTCTATAAACGAAAAAAATAAACTTTTGATTAAAGTAGAAAGTTTACTAGGTCTTCCATACGCAATCGATAGAAAAGCTTTCTCAAATTACTCTTTCGAAGAAATGAAAGAAGCGTTATTTAAACAGATTAGATTAGCTTATGATCTAAAGGAAAGCCAAATCGATCTAATAGAAAATGGTCTAATGAGAGAACTTGAGAGATCATTTTTACTACAAAAGATAGACTCAGCCTGGAAAGAACATTTACAACAAATTAATACACTTAGAGAAAACATAGGTTGGAGAGGTTATGGACAAAAAGACCCTTTAATTGAATATAAAAATGAAGCATATAATTTATTCGTCAGTATGAGTACAAATATAAGACACTCAGTAGTATATTTGATATTCAGATCACAACCCATTCTAAAGATGTAAAGTTTACTGGAACTTAGCAATAAGTTTGACATTAGTGTAACAATAAACAACAATTAAAAGTGTTAATAAAATAAACTATAAAATTTATGACAAAAAGAACGTTAAGAGGAACAAAATTAAAAAGGACAAGAACTTCTGGATTTAGATCAAGAATAAAGACAAGTTCTGGGAGACGAATACTAAAATCTAGACGAGCTAAGGGTCGTCACTCACTATCTATAAGTTAAGTCTTCAGTTATGTTTCTCTTTCATTAATAAAATAGTTAGAGAAACAAACTATTTTATTTTTGATAACTTTGTAATATTCTGAAACATGTAAGATAAGGTTATATTCTTGTCCGGAAATTTCTATTTACAAAAAACCTTATGAGTTTTACAAAAGATTTTAAATTGTTACTAAAAGCACGGTATTCCCTTATATACATATCGACAACTGAAGAAGAAAGATTAGAATACAATGTCAGATTATGTATAAAAGACTCATCTGTTAATAGAGTAATTTACTCTTGGGATTTTATCGATGGTTATGTTGGGAATCCCAGTGATAATGGATTCGGAGCACGCAATCCACTACAGGCTCTGGAGCTTATTGAAAAATTAACTTCTGAGAGTCCAGCTGTTTTTATTTTAAAAGATTTTCACTTATTTCTAAATGATATTTCTGTTGCTAGAAAATTGAAAAATGTTATTCGTTTAATAAAAAATCAATCTAAAACTATAGTTATAGTTGCTCCAGAAGTTACAATACCAGATTCACTTAAAGATTTAATAACTGTAATAGAATTTAAACTACCCCAACCTTTTGAAATCAAACGTGAATTATTGAGAGTCCAAGACTCACTAGGTCACTTCCTTCCCGACTCTTCTTTAGATATGCTCGTTAGATCTTGTCAAGGATTGTCTTTGGAAAGAATTCGAAAAGTTCTGTCAAAAATCATTGCAACATATAAGGAAATAAACGTCGAAAGCCTTGATATCGTTTTTGTAGAAAAAAGACAGATCATAAGTCAAACAAAAATTTTAGAATTTTGTAATTCAACTGAAAAAATGTCTGATGTTGGAGGTCTTGAAAACTTGAAGAAGTGGCTTCATAAAAGATCTGGAGCTTTATCCCAAAAAGCTGAAAATTATGGACTACCTTTACCACGAGGTTTATTTTTAGTTGGAATACAAGGAACAGGAAAATCCTTAACTGCAAAAGCTATAGCGAATGAATGGGGATTACCACTATTAAGATTGGATGTCGGAAAACTATTTGGAGGAGTAATCGGTGAATCTGAATCAAAAATGAGGCAAATGATTCAATTATCTGAAGCAATGTCCCCCTGTATTCTTTGGATAGATGAAATTGATAAAGCATTCGCAGGTGGAGATTCGAGAACCGACAGTGGAACTACAAATAGAGTTCTAGCTACTTTTATTACGTGGTTATCTGAGAAAAAATCTTCTGTTTTTGTTGTAGCAACTGCAAATAATATTCGTTCTCTACCCTCTGAAATTATAAGAAAAGGAAGATTCGACGAAATTTTTTTCATAGGATTACCTTCTTTTGAAGAAAAAAAATCTATTTTTAAAGTTCATTTAAGCAGGTTAAGACCAAAATCTTGGGATAAATACGATACAGACTTGTTAAGTAAATTATCAAAAAAATTCTCAGGAGCTGAAATTGAAGAGGTAATAATAGAATCTATGCATACAGCTTTTAGTGAAAACAGGGAATTTACCCTTAATGATATTGTGGATTCAATAAATCAATTTGTACCATTAGCTTATACAAATCAAGAGAGCATAAACTCTCTAGAAGAATGGGCAGAGTCTGGAAAAGCAAGATTAGCATCTTTAAAAAGCGAACAAAAGTAAAAATTCTACAAGGATCTTTAGTAAATAAAAAGTTAATTTGTTTGTGTGGTAAAATTATATAGATAAAAAAAATATATTTACTGAGCAGTATTTTTAAAAAGAATTGAACATTTATCCACTATGTCTCATTTCAGCAAAATAAAAACGAGTTTAAAAGATTTGACTTTATTGCAAAAATCTTTACAAGATTTAGGAGTGAATTGGACTACTGAAATCAATAATGTAAATGGATATAAAGATCAAAAACAATTTGCAAATCTGGTTATAAAACAAAGTAACAACTATGATATAGGATTTAGTTGGAACGGATTTGAATACCAACTAGTTACGGATCTTCAGTTCTGGCAGCAACCTTGGTCTGTTGAATTATTCATAAATAAAGTAACCCAAAGGTATGCTTATCATTCAATTCTGAAAGCAACTAACGAAAAGGGTTTCCAAGCCGTTGAAGAGTTAACACAAGAAAATGGAAGCATACGCTTAACTCTGCAAAGATGGAATTAATAGTTTATGCGGACGGAGAGACTCGAACTCTCACAAGGTTAACTTACTAGAACCTAAATCTAGCGCGTCTACCAATTCCGCCACGTCCGCTTACTAGTTCACAAATACACTATAACAGAAGTATATAAAAAAGAAAATATCTTTTTAATATGCTTCTGTTCCTGATTTTTCAGAAAATTGTATTATTTATAACTAAATAAAATTTTCTATGATAGAATAAATCTAGATATAATATTTCATTCCTCAGTAGCTCAGTGGTAGAGCGATCGACTGTTAATCGATTGGTCGTAGGTTCAAGTCCTACCTGGGGAGCTTATAATACATTTTAGATTTATATAAGTAAAAAACTATGATATTTCAACTTAATCGAATCTTTTGGAAATTTCTTTATTCAATTGGGAATCTTCAACTAGCGATAGTATTATTATTATTAATTTCTGTTTTTAGTTCTATTGGGACAGTTATAGAGCAAGAAAAAAGCATTGATTTCTATGAAATAAACTATCCCATAAATGCTCCAATATTTGGATTTCTTAGTTCAAAATTCATTATATATTTCGGGTTAAATCATATATACACGACGACTTGGTTTTTACTTTTAATAATTACCTTTGGTATTAGTCTATTATCATGTACACTTTCAAGACAAATTCCTTCACTGAAAATGGCAAGATTATGGAAGTTTTTTAAAACAGAAAAAAACATTCAAAATAATGGAATGACATTTGTTGTTTCTGAAGTAAGCCTGAGCCATTTTTCATATATTTTAAGGAAAAAAGACTACAATGTCATTCATCATGATATGTATTTATACGCTTATAAAGGATTAATTGGAAAAATTGGTCCTATTTTAGTACATCTGAGTATAATCTTCATTTTACTAGGTTCTATAACTGGTTTTTTATCTGGATTTATGGTCCAAGAAATCGTTCCTAAGAATGAAATCTTTCATTTACAAAATGTGATAAGTGCAGGGCCTTTAAGTTTTATTAGGAATGATTTCGAAGGTCATGTAAAAGACTTTAAGATAGCTTATAGTGAAGAAGGAATTGTGGATCAATTTTATTCAGATGTGGAAATTTTAGATGACCAAATGTCGTATCAAATTAGTAAAGTAATTTTTGTAAATGAACCTTTGAAATATGAAGGTATAACCTTTTACCAGACTGATTGGGGTATTTCTAAACTGGAAGGAATATTAAATGGTTCAGATACGATAAACATTCCTCTTAGTCAAGTAAATGTAAGTAATAACTCTAGATTTTGGGTAGGAGTTTTTGAGAAAAATAAAAATATATTAATTATATTACAAGATTTAACTGGAAAATATCTATTGTATAATTCTGAAAAAATATTCTTAGGAACTGGAGAAATTGGAAAAAAAATATTTGTAAATGGAAATGAACTACGAATAACAAAAATCATCCCAGAAACAGGAATGCAGATAAAATCAGACCCCGGTATATACCTTGTTTATTTTGGGTTTTTAGGATTAATTTTTAGCGTTTTCTTTAGTTATATTTCATATGTTCAAATCTGGGCAATAAAAAAAGACAATCAGCTTTGGGTATATGGAAATACTAATCGAGCTATTTACTTCTTTGAAAAAAATATTTTATCCATTTTAGATATACTAAAATCTGAATCTATAAAATTTTTAAGTACGTCTCTAAGTAGAAATTAAAACCTTTCAAAAAAAGTGATCGTAAAGAATAATTTCATAAGACTTAAAATAAATTATAAACTTAAGTCTAGAAAAATATTAACAGTAATTTTATGAAAATAAATACACATGGCTCGCGTTATTGTTATTACATCTGGAAAAGGTGGTGTTGGTAAAACGACCACAACTGCAAATCTCGGTATGTCCTTAGCCCAGCTTGGTTATCAGACTGTACTTATAGATGCAGACATTGGTTTGAGAAACTTAGATCTTCTACTAGGATTAGAAAATAGGGTTATTTACACTGCGTTAGAAGTACTCTCTGGAGAATGCAGATTAGATCAAGCTCTTATAAAAGATAAAAGACAACCAGGCCTCACTCTTTTACCTGCTGCACAAAATAGAAATAAAGATTCTATTACAGGTGAACAAATGAAATATTTAGTTTCTTTAATGGAAACTCAATATGACTATGTACTTATAGATTGCCCCGCTGGAATAGAAACTGGATTTCATAATGCTATAGGACCCGCTAATGAGGCCATAGTAGTAACGACACCTGAAATCGCTGCAGTTAGGGATGCCGATCGAGTTATTGGATTACTAGAGGCAAATGGGATTCAGAAAATCAATCTACTAATTAATAGGCTTCGACCTGAAATGGTAAAATCTAACGATATGATGTCGATCTCTGATGTTAAAGAAATTTTAGCAATACCACTAATTGGAGTTATCCCAGAAGATCAATGTGTTATCATCTCGACAAATCGAGGAGAACCTCTTGTATTAGAAAAAAAATTATCTTTACCTGGAATGGCATTTGAAAATACAGCTTATCGTATTGACGGTCAAAACGTGGATTTTATTGATTTTGATTCATACTCCAAGGGCCCATTGAAGCGTTTAAAAAAATTCTTCTTGGGATCATCGACGACTTAAATGACAATATAGATTGTAAACTTGTATGATCACAGAGTTTTTTGAACGAATATTCACTAATGATAGTAGAGGTAGCAGAGAAGACGTAAAAAGGCGTCTCAAACTAGTTCTAGCTCATGATAGATCTACCCTCAATGCTTCAACATTAGAAAAGATGAGAAAAGAAATTCTTCTTGTAGTTTCTAAATATGTAGAATTAGATACTGAAAGCCTCGAATTCTCTATAAAAACCGATAGTAGAATGACAGCTTTAATTGCCAATCTTCCAATACGTAGAATTTTACACATAGAAGATAGCTAAAAAAAATGCGGACTAGTTAACATTTGTTAAAAATCCGCATTTTTTTATTTTGATGAGTATGAGTTCCAAGCTAGCTGTTGAAGACTTAAATTTCGTCTAAGAGGACGGCTTATTAATTCTAAAATATCACGTGAATTAGTAAACCCATGTATCTGTGAAAATGTAAACTCAGTCGACCATTTAGTATTGATACCTCTTGCTTCTAAAGGATTTGCATGAGCCATTCCTGTTATGACTAAGTCAGGTTTCATAGCACGTATCCTTCGAAGTTGATCATAATTATCAGGCTTTTCATTTATCACAGGAACGCCAACATTCATATTAGAACACGTTTTTTCAAGTAAAGTAATTTCATTAGATTGATATCGTTTATCAAGATATGGAATTCCAATTTCATATACCTTCATACCACATCGTATAAAAAACCGAGCTAACGATAATTCTAATAAATTATCTCCCATAAAAAAGATAGATTTGTCACTTAATAGATCTAGATAAGTTTCTAAAGATGCCCAAATTCTCTTTTCTTTTTCATCTAAACCTTTTGGTGTTATAGAAAATACAGAGCATATTTTTTCAATCCATGCTTTAGTACCATCTGGCCCTATAGGAAATGGAGCTCCAATCAACTTAGTACGCCTACGACGCATTAAACTTATTGCAGTACGACTTAAATAAGGATTTATACCACATACATAACAATCTTCATTCAAAACTGGTAAGTCTTCATATATTCTTGAAGGCAGCCACCCCGAAATTTTTATACCTTGCTCCTCCAATTCTAATTCTAGCTGTTTAGAAGTTGAGTTAGATATGGAACCAAAAATTACCAAAGGTGGATGATTAAAAGAATCTGATTCTTTATCTTGAATCATTGGACATTTCTCTACAAGACCAGAAAGAACTGTATCTTCACCCTGTGTAAACGCATAATCGAGCCCATTAGCTCTAGCAACAACAATAGGTATGCCAATCTCTTTTTCAAGATTTAAAGCGATTCCCTCCAGATCCATTTTGATAATTTCTGTTGTACAAGTTCCTATCCAAAAAATAACATTCGGATTTCTATCAACTTTTATTTGCAAGCATATACGTTTCAATTCTTCTTGATCATTCAATTTCGCTGAAATATCACTCTCTTCTAATTCAGCCATAGCGTATCTAGGCTCAGAAAATATCATAACTCCCATAGAATTCTGCAAAAAATGTCCGCAGGTTTTGGTTCCAATAACTAGAAAAAAACTATCCTCTATTTTCTGATATAACCATGAAACACAACTTATTGGGCAAAAAGTATGATAATGTCCAGTCTCACATTTGAAAGATGTGCTACTTTTACTAAACTCATTCATAATTTAAACTATAAATACTAAATAATCAGTAATTCTAAAGACTTTTTATCTTCAGTAAATGCTTCGTCTTTTTTATATGGAGAAGACAAATAGAAATCAGATAATAAATTAAATAAATCTCTATCTGGAGATTCCAGTGGAATTACTCCTTCCGGGTTGCAAATAATTTGATCCGCAATATTTAAATAATAATCACAAACATAAGATAATGAAAAATCTGATTCAGTCATTTCGAATAACGTTTTTCCTTTCACCCTGGATATTCTTATATCTTCGATAAGTGGTAGTACATCTAACACTGGAATAGGTACAATGTCAGTATATTTATCTATCAAATCTCGTTTTGTCGTTCGATTTCCTATTAAACCTGCTAGCCGTAGCGAATGAGTTTTAGATTTTTCTCTAACAGATGATGAAATTCGATTTGCTGCAAAGAGAGAATCAAATCCATTATCTGTAACAATTAAACAGTAATCAGCGTAATTTAAAGGCGCTGCAAATCCACCACATACAACATCTCCTAAAACATCAAATAAAATAACATCATATTCATTAAAAGCATTCAGTTCCTTCAACAACTTAACAGTCTCTCCTACCACATAGCCCCCACAACCAGCACCAGCAGGGGGTCCACCGGCTTCAACACAATCAACTCCACCATAACCTTTATAAATTACGTCTTCTGGCCATATATTTTCATAATGATAATCTTTAGATTGTAGCGTATCTATAATTGTTGGTATTAAAAAACCCGTGAGTGTAAAAGTACTATCATGTTTAGGATCACAACCAATTTGTAAAACTTTTTTTCCTCTCTTTGTTAATGCCACGGATATATTGCAACTTGTCGTTGATTTTCCTATACCTCCTTTCCCATAAACTGCAAGCTTCATACTAAATTCTCCTTGTGTAAACGATAACTCTCTACTCATAGGATCAAGATAAGTTAATTTTAAACACTCTTGACCCCTGTTTTTTAGTATCAACTATCAGTATCTTTTTCACTTGTATTGGATACAAAACTAGTTCCTTCACCATTTAATATAGATTTTGCTAAAGAGAGAGCTCTCTTAGCCTGAAGATCTGCTTTTTTAGTCCAATTTGATAATCTAGAATTTTTTTTAGACTTAGAAGTTCGTTTTTTTGGAACTGGCATTTTTATATCCTTCGATAATATTTTATTTTAATAGTAGTTTCTATAAGTAGATAAGGTGATTTAGACCTACAGCTATTATACAAGTAAAAAAGCTAAAAAAATTTCTAAAAAATAAAAGAACTAATTAAAAATGAGAACTTTTGATTTTTTAGAAACTTTATACTTATCTAGATCCTAATCGACTTAATTGTCGTAAGGCAATTCTAGCTATATTAAATACTGCCCAAGACGCTGCTGCTAAAACAGGAAAAAGAACTATTAGAAGTCTCATGTCCATAAAATAATCCTATGGTATATCTTTCTTAAATATTATAGCTAATGAGATATCTTCTATGTATTTATAAAAGAGAATTTCATCATCTCGATGTAAAATGGATTAATTAATTGTTTAAAAGTAACAATATGTTTCCTAATGTTGCTTAATTAATACACTAATCAATAAAAAATCAAATATCGAATAAATAAAAGATGATAGACCTCCCATTCACATTGGATCAATTGAGAATAATAAAAGCAATTGCTTCAGAAGGAAGTTTTAAAAAAGCAGCTGATAGTTTATATATATCTCAACCAGCTGTTAGTTTACAGATTCATAATTTGGAAAAACAACTGAACGTTCTGATATTTGATCGAGGTAGCCGTAAAGCGTCTTTTACTGAAGAAGGTGAGATGCTTTTAAGATATGGCAATAGAATTTTATCTTTATGCGATGAAACTTGTAGAGCAATAGATGACCTTCATAATCTTCAAGGTGGTACTCTTGTAGTTGGAGCTAGTCAAACAACTGGAACTTATCTTATGCCTAGATTAATCGGATTATTTCGCCAAAAGTATCCCCAAGTTGCAGTACAACTTCAAGTTCATTCCACAAGAAGAATTGCCTGGAGTGTTGCCAATGGACACATAAATCTAGCTATCATAGGTGGAGAAGTACCCTTAGAACTTAAAAATACGTTACAAGTAACATCTTATGCAGAAGATGAATTGGCTTTAATACTACCCAAATCGCATCCTTTTTCACTATTAAACTCAATACAAAAAGAAGATTTGTACAGGCTTAGATTTATAGCTTTAGATCGTCAATCTACAATAAGAAAAGTTATTGATAAAGTTTTAAATCAAAATGGAATTGATAGTAGTCGATTTAAAATCGAAATGGAATTAAATTCAGTGGAAGCTATAAAAAATGCAGTTCAATCCGGTTTAGGAGCGGCTTTTGTATCTGTATCTGCTATAGCAAAAGAGTTAGAGCTCGGAGTTTTACACTGGGTTAAAATAGAAGATATTATAATAAAACGCACACTATCTATAATAGTTAATCCTAAAAAATATAGATCAAAAGCTTCAGAAAGTTTTAGTAAAGAAATCTTAACTCTTTTTATATCTCCACATATAAATGAATAAAATTCATAATTTAAATTACAAATTAAGTCCATTAAATTTCTCAGTTAATAAGATACTTATAAAAATTTCTCTAAATATATCAAATAAAAGTACTTATCCATTATCACTTATTCTCGTTAGGGAAGAAATTCAAAAAATTATTCTAATTTGTGTATTAATTCAATTCAGGATAATCTTTTCTTCTTTGTCAAAAACTTCTTTAAAAAAGATTAATAATAAACTCTTAATCGACATGTTTTTAAAAATTCTCTTACTATCTTCCAAGCAAACTGTAGCATCTAAACTGTCTATTCTAAAGAACAACAAAGCTATTAAATTAAATCCTTCTCACTCATGGTTATTAAAAGATATAGAATTTCAAGAATATAGTCTTATTAACTTTATCCTCAATTCTGCGAAACCTTCTGCAAAAAAAAAGTCAGTTATATTAGTAGAAAGTTTAATAGAAAATTTTGTTATAAAACTCGGTGACATTGTGTCATACGAGTTATTCTATGAACCAAAATTTTCTACAGTTTTTTTCAACGAATATGCTACTGACTTTTGGGTCTTTAAAAAAGATATTCAAAAATTGCAATTCTATATCTATATAAAAAAAATATTCGAGCGAAAATACATTCTTTTCAAAAAAATTTATAGTACTAACTATCCGATATTAATTTGTACAAAAAAGGGAATGTTATTGAAAACTCTAAATTCTACTAATTTATTTTAGAATTTAAAATAAATTAAACATAAACCTTTTTTTAGAGATAATAACCTCATTACGGGGTGATTATATCTAAAACTTAGGAGCATTGTAGTTTTAAAGTAAATCTTTTTTTATCCTGAAAATGGATAAACACTTAATTTCTTTTGTGATTTTCCGCAAATTTCAAACTTTACTCGGCCATCTATCAAAGAATAAATTGTATAATCTTTTCCTAAACCTACATTATTACCAATTTTAAATTTAGTTCCTCTTTGTCTTACAAGGATACTACCCGCTAAAACTTGCTCTCCACCATAAGCTTTAACACCCAAACGTTTAGAATTAGAATCTCTTCCATTCCTAGTACTACCACTACCTTTTTTATGAGCCATAAGAAATCAATTTTTATAATATATCAATTAAGTTACTTAACACTAAGACCAGAAACGGATATAGAATTTACCATAATCCTTGTTAGATTATCTCTATGACCTTGTTTTTTTCTAGTCTTTTTTTTAGGCCTCATCTTATAAACAGTTATTTTTTTACTTCGGATATGACCTAGTACAGTTGCCTCGACAAAAGCGTTTTCTAAACAGGGTTGTCCAACAGTTACATTGCCATTGTTATTCACAAGTAGCACTCTTACCAAAGATATTTTATCACCAGGATTTAAATTTAAATGATTTAAATCATAAAACTTACCTGGTTCAACCCAAAATTGTTTCCCACTAGCTTCTATAATTGCGTAATTCATTGTATTGAAAGAATAAACGATTTTTTGTAACAACACAAAAATAAATTTTACCTTGGCATTGTGCTACTTTCCCAAAGGGCACCCCCCATAGTATCATCGCCGCTGTATCGTTTCACAACCGAGTTCGAGATGGTTCGGAGTGGTTCCAATACGCTATGAACACCAAGGTTAAAAACTTTCAAAACTGTAAAATAGAATAAATTTATTATCAAGCCCTCGGTCTGTTAGTACATCTTAGCTGAATACATTACTGTACTTACACTTAATGCCTATATAACGGTTGTTCTTACCGTGACCTTACCCGCTTATAGCGGTGAGAGTACTCATCTTAAGGTGGGCTTCCTACTTAGATGCTTTCAGCAGTTATCCACGCTACACATAGCT
>JACCEC010921904.1_pt1 | contig 17233 bp, 13 predicted proteins | sample 7450121 | NCBI WGS metagenome assembly JACCEC01 (sample SAMN15323455, study PRJNA562643) | freshwater metagenome | isolation source: river surface water | place: USA:Blue River Watershed | collected 2017-08-18 | reverse complement strand
TTATTTATCATTACGCTCGACTTTTGGGTGGTTTCGATATACCGCAAATAGAAGTTTGTCGAGAAAAATTGATTCACAAAATCAAGCAACTACTTGAAAATGAAGCAAATACAATGAATCGAGTGATTTTAGAGACGTCTTTGATGAAGTTGGATAAAAATAATCTTTCAAAACCCAGTACTCAGAACTCAGAACCACTCAGAACTCCTCCGTTTACCTATTTCATTGCAGGCCTTTTGAGTTCGTATCGAAACCCAATTTTATATTTCTTTGCCCCTTTTAAAATTACGCAAATGGAATGGGAGTGCGAAGCTCATGAGTTAGCCCTCCTTATGGAGCGAACCGTAGCGACGGCCGCATCCTGTTCGATGTAAGATAAAGCGAACAAGATGTTCGCTCCACATTACTAAATTCTCATTGGAATACCTTTTTCTTTTAGGTAATTTTTTAATTCTGGAATGCCGATTTCTTTAAAGTGAAAAATACTTGCCGCCAAGCCAGCATCGGCTTTACCTGTGGTGAAAACATCATAGAAGTGTTCCATCGAACCAGCTCCACCCGATGCAATGATTGGAATATTTGAATTATCGGAGATTTCGGCATTTAGTTCAATCGCAAAACCAGCTTTTGTACCATCAGTGTCCATTGAGGTCAATAGAATTTCTCCTGCCCCACGGTCTTCTACTTCTTTTGCCCAAGCAATTGTTCGTAGTTCGGTTGGTTTTCGGCCACCATGTGTGTGTACAATATGCTCATGACCATTGGCTTGTTCGATATAACGTGTATCAATAGCAACCACAATACACTGCGAGCCAAATTCCAGAGCTAATTCATTGATTAATTGAGGATTACGCACTGCCGATGAATTGATTGAAACCTTATCTGCACCAGCATTCAGAAGTTTAGATACATCGGCCACCGAACCGATTCCACCACCCACACAAAATGGAATATTAATGGTATGGGCAACTCTACGCACCAAATCAAGTAGAGTTTTACGTTCTTCAACGGTAGCAGTAATATCAAGAAACACCAGTTCGTCTGCTCCTTGGCGAGCATATTCGGCACCGAGTTCTACGGGGTCACCCGCATCACGGAGATTCACGAAATTAGTCCCTTTTACGGTGCGACCATCTTTTATATCTAAACAAGGTATGATTCTTTTTGTAAGCATTTTCTTTTATAATTCTCAAGCGAGCTACTGCTCATTATAAATATTCGGTCGAGCGATTTGCATCATTGAATCGGGGTTATCCAGAGGAGTAAAGCCGAATTGCGCATAAAGTCCGTGGGCATCACGAGTAGCGAGCATCCAACGACGAAGCCCTTGTAAATCAGGCTGTTGTGTAATACATTCCATCAACCATTTTGAGATACCTTTACCTCTTTCGCTCTCTAAAACAAAAACATCGGCTAAGTAAGCAAAAGTAGCATAATCAGAAATGATGCGGGCATAGCCTACCTGCTTTCCAGCTTTATAAATACCGAAAGTCGTAGAATGTTCGGCGGCACGCTTTACGATTTCCATCGGAATATTGGGCGACCAATAGCTTGTCGATAAAAAGCCATGAATTACATCGAATTGTAATTTAGTTTTATCGGTACTGATGTAGTACTCATCTTTTTGGTATTCGTAAATCATTATGGAACGCTGATTTTTATTACTACTTCAACAATGACAGGATTGGACGAAACTCAAATACAAGCCTGTTCTACAAGAATCTCTTTTCTATCTCCTTCAACGTAACACGACCTTCATAAATAGCTTTACCTACGATTACGCCAAAGATATTAAGTTCGGCCAAATCTTCGAGGTCTTGCATTGAACTCACGCCACCACTCGCAATTACTTGTAAATCAGGAAATTGCCCTTGCATTTTTTTGTATAAATCAACCGAAGGGCCTTGTAGAAGTCCATCTTTAGCAACATCGGTGCTGATGGTATATTTTACGCCTTTGGCAATCCATTCTCCGATAAAATCATATACCCACACGCCCGAATCTTCTTCCCAACCACTTACCGCAATTTTTTCGTTGCGAGCATCGGCTCCTAAAATGATTGATTCGCCCCCAAAACGTTTGAGCCATTCTTCAAACAATACAGGGTTTTTAATAGCGATACTCCCGCCCGTAACTTGCTTGGCTCCACAATCAAAAGCTAAGCGAATATCATCATCCGATTGTACTCCTCCGCCAAAATCAATGTGAAGATTGGTTTTACTGGCAATGGTTTCGAGAACTTTAGCGTTGGTAATTTTTTTATTTTTAGCTCCGTCTAAATCAACCAAATGTAGGCGTTTAATGCCCGCATCTTCAAACATCTTGGCTACTTCGAGCGGATTTTCGTTATATGTCTTTTTCTGAGAATAATCACCTTGTGTAAGCCTTACGCATTTACCGTCGATGATGTCAATGGCTGGAATGATTTGAAACATAACCCCTACCGAAACGTCGGACCGCCCCTAAATGGGGATTTTAGTGAAAATAGATTTATTAAAATTTAGAAAAGGTAAGCTCCATCAAATCTCCAAGAAATTCTTAAAAATCTGTTCGCCTACATCGCCGCTGATTTCGGAGTGAAACTGTGCGGCAAAGAAATTATCTCGCTGCAACATCGCCGAATATTCCAAAATATAATCCGTTTTGGCTACCGTATAGTCGCAAAGCGGAGCATAATATCCGTGGTTATAATAGACATATTCGCTTTCTCGCAAACCCTTTAAAAGCGGGTTCGGCTGGTCGGCTGTAATATTATTCCAACCCGTTTGTGGAACTTTAAAGCCTTTTACTCTCGGAAACTTCAAGATTGGAATATCAAAAACCCCCAAACATTCGGTATTATTCTCTTCCGATGATTGGCAGAGAAGCTGCATTCCTACGCAAGTTCCCAAAAATGGCTGTTTGAGTGTTGGAATAACTTTATCCAAGCCGTTTTCTCGCAAACTTTTCATGGCTGTTGAAGCCTCGCCTACACCCGGAAAGATAATTCGTTCGGCCGAGCGAATCACATCGGCATTATCCGAAAGCTCATAGCTTGCACCGATACGCTCAAGGGCATACATAACCGACTGTACATTGCCTGCGTTATATTTTATGATGACAACTTTCAATTTTTAATTTTCAATGAGTGAATGATTGAATGAGTGCCGCAGTGGAGCTGAATATTAAAAATAGCTCTACTCGAAGAATATACTACAAATCTAAACTTATAGACAGACAAAACACTGTTTTTATTAAAAAAGTAATACTTTATCTTGTTTTAGTTTATTTATTTGAAGGTATTTTAAAAATATTCTATCATTCCCTCATTCATTCATTCGCTCATTGGTTAACTTGCAACGAAATTTCACCACCCCAAAAATGAATTGGCAGACTCTTTTTTCTAATAAACGACTCGGTGCCGAACACCGCAACGCCCACGAACATTTCCGCACTGACTATATGCGAGATTACGACCGATTGATTTTTTCGTCGCAGTTTCGTCGTTTACAAAACAAAACCCAAGTTTTTCCACTTCCTGGGGCTGTTTTTGTGCATAACCGCCTTACTCACAGCTTGGAAGTGGCTTCGGTTGGACGCTCCCTCGGGAAAGCAATCGGAGAAAGAATTGTAGAAAAATACGAAAAAGAGCTAAATCAAGAAGCCATTGAGTTTTATAAATTTGAGCTTTCGGCGGTGGTTATGACGGCCTGCATTGCCCATGATATTGGGAATCCGCCTTTCGGGCACTCGGGCGAAGAGGCAATTCGGACGTATTTTAGAGAATTGGAGGGAGAAAAACTTCAATTTCTGACCGAAAACTTGACCGAAAACCAGTTCAATGATTTCAAATGGTTTGAAGGAAATGCCAATGCGTTTCGAATTCTGACAACGATTTTTAATCAAAGTAATCTGAACCTGACCTACGCTACTTTGGCTTCGATTATTAAATATCCTGCCGATTCGACGAACGGATTTAAAAAGAAAAGTTTTATTTCGGCAAAAAAATCAGGCTTTTTTGATTCAGAAAGTGAGTTTTATCAGCGTATAGCTACCGAACTGAATATCAACCCTTTAAACGACGAAAAAACAATTTTCGCTCGCCATCCGTTTGTATTTTTAGTGGAAGCAGCTGATGATATTTGTTACCGAATCATCGACCTCGAAGATGCTCACCGACTAAATATTGTTTCGATTCAAGAAGCACGAGAGTTACTCGAACCTTTTTTTGAAAACCAAGAGGGCAAAAAATCTATCAAAGAAAAAGTGGATACGATTGAAGATGACAAGCAAAAGCTCTCTTTCTTGCGGGCGATGCTCATCGGAAAATTGGTAGGGAAATGCACCGAGGTTTTCTTTGAATACGAAGCCCAATTGCTCGATGGCTCATTAAATAAGCCATTAATTGACCTTCTGGACGAAAAAACGACTTCGTTAATCAAAAAAATCGATGAAATTTCGGTTAAAAAAATCTACAACGATAAGTCGGTTATTGAAATCGAAATAGCGGGTTATCATATTATTGGTGGATTGCTGAAAGAGTTTGTTTCGGCCGTTTTGCAGCCCGATACGGCCAAATCAAGAAAATTATTGCAGTTGATTCCGAGCCAATACGGCATCACAAAAGGCGGCGATGTTTACCAGAATATTCTTGCGGTAGTTGATTTTATATCGGGCATGACCGATTTATTTGCCATTGACCTTTATCGAAAAATTACGGGTATTCAGATTCCGCAGTTATAGTGTAGTCCACGGTTTTTAGTCCAGCAGTCCACATTGTTATTTGCGATAAACTTTGAAAAATTACGGAACTTCAAAACCGAAAAAAACTGTTGTTTTTACATCAAACAAGAAAATTACCCGAATGAAGCAAACCAAAGACCCTTACGCAGCCCTCCGTTTTCCCGAATTTAGGTATTTTATTTCGGCTCAGTTTCTGTTTACGGTTGCGGTTTTGGTACAAGAAGTTGTCATCAGTTTCTATCTTTACGAAATTACCCACGACCCACTTTCATTGGGTTTAATTGGGCTTTTTGAGGCAATTCCATACATTTCGTTGGCACTTTTTGGGGGATATTTTGCCGACCGAGGCGATAAAAAACGCATCATTCAAGTTTGTTATGGCGTAATTGTATTGTGTTCGTTTTTATTACTTTGGGTTACTTATCCAACGGCTAATCACTCGTTTGATATTGCTCAAATCAAGTTCGTTGTCTATCTGACCGTTTTCATATTGGGCATTGCCCGTGGGTTTTATGGCCCTTCGTGGTCTTCGCTCAAGCCTTTTTTAGTTCCTGCCGAACATTATCCAAACTCAGCTTCGTGGAGCAGTCAATTTTGGCAATCGGGTATGATTCTCGGGCCAGCATCGGCAGGTTTTTTATATAGTTGGCTGGGCTTAACTAACACACTTATCTTGGTAATCGTTTTATTCGCTATCGCCTTTGTTTTGGTAAGTCTGATTTCTAAAAAGCCTATTCAACAAACAGCCTCTCACCAAAATGTATTTCAAAGCCTAAAAGAAGGAATTGATTTTGTTCGTCAAAACCGAATCTTATTTTACGCAATCTTGCTCGATATGTTTTCGGTGCTTTTTGGTGGTGTAATTGCCATTTTACCAGTTTTTGCCAAAGATGTGCTACACGTTGGGGCTGAAGGTTTAGGCATTTTGAGAGCAGCTCCAGGTATTGGTGCCGTGCTAACAATGCTCGGAACAGCCTATTTTCCACCAACCCGTCAAGCGTGGAGAAATATGCTTATCGGGGTGGCTGGGTTCGGCGTAGCAACGATAGTTTTTGCACTTTCTACTAATTTTTGGCTTTCAGCTACCGCTTTGTTTTTAACTGGTGCATTCGATAGCATCAGCGTAATCGTACGCCAAACAATCTTGCAGGTGCTTCCACCCGACGAAATGCGTGGGCGTGTGAGCGGGGTAAATGGTATTTTTGTGAGCTGCTCAAACGAACTCGGGGCTTTCGAGTCGGGCGTAGCGGCTAAGTTTTTTGGAGCTGTACCTTCGGTGATTTTCGGGGGGATAATGACCTTGGTCTTTGCAACGATTATTTTCTTCCGTTCGGGCGACCTCTTTGAAGTTAAATTAGAGAAAAAATCATAAGAAAAAGTATGAATGTAAACTTTGCCGAATTAATTCGGTAAACAAAAATTACATCCTTTGTTTTCTTAGGCAGTCAATTTATTGACCGAATTTTAAGAAAATCTTCCATTTTATGTAATTGATATCAAAAAAGTCTATTTTTGTGCAAGACGACAAACGACTTGCATGATTCAACTTTTAGCTGCTGTAAATGACTTTTTTAAGAATACACCCATCAAAATCGCTTTGGTGGCGTTATTTGTTTTTTCAGAAACTACCTCTTTCGCTCAGAATCGCCCTCGAACGGATATAAATTTAGATGAATTTATTCAGCGAGTTTTTCCTGTTCAGCAAGAAAATATTAATTACGAAGACCTCTACGAATCGCTTTATCAGCTTTACCAAAATCCGCTGAACCTCAATACTGCCACTGCCGAAGATTTAGCTTCGCTCTATGTACTTTCGCAAATTCAGATAAAAAGTATTCTCGACCACCGAGAGCAAAACGGCGATTTTCTGAGTATTTATGAGCTCCAAGCCGTACAGAATCTTGATTTAGAGACGATTAATAAACTACTACCTTTTGTTGATATAAAGTATAAATTTTCGGTAGGAGATTTAAAAAATCGACTTACCAATGCCACTGACCATTATTTTGTGCTGAGAAATAGTCAGGTTTTAGAGAAAGCGAGAGGCTTTGAAGAAGGTAAATATTTGGGTTCGCCGCAGCATTTATATGCCCGATACAGATTAAGCCACCCGAAAGATTTTCAAGTAGGATTTATCGTTGAAAAAGACGCTGGCGAAAAAAACTACCTCGATTTCTATACCTTTCATTTTCAACTTCGCAATAAAGGGAAACTCAAAAACTTAGTTTTGGGTGATTACCAAGCTCAATTTGGGCAAGGTATAATTCTATCCGCTGGCTTTTCACTCGGTAAAAGTAGCGAAGCTATTGCCACTACACGCCGCAGTAATTTAGGCGTTCGTCCGTATGGTTCATTGCTTGAAGGAGGGTATTTTAGAGGGGCAGCAGCCACTTATCAACTCGGTAAAATTGACCTTACGGGCTTTTATTCATACACCAAACGAGACGCCAACATCAGCGATGATAGTGGTGAACGAGAGGATTATTTCAGCTCGGTCCTGACGGGTGGCTATCACCGAACCGAGACCGAATTAGCTCGAAAAAATCAGCTAACCGAACAAAATATTGGCGTAAATGCCACTTTTCAGTTCAGAAATGGGCAAGTTGGAGCTACTTTACTCAATACACAGTTTGATGCTACGCTTCAACGAAATCCAGTTTTGTACAATAAATTTGAATTTTCGGGGAGACAAAATCTGGTAGTAGGCACAAACTTTACTTATACTTGGCAAAACTTCAATTTCTTTGGCGAAGCGGCTCGTTCGAGTAGTGGCGGAATTGGTGCAATTGGTGGTTTTGTGGCAGCTCTCAGCCGACAAGTAGAATGGGCCGTAAATCTCCGTAATTTCGATAAAAATTTTCATAGTTTCTATGCCAATGGTTTGAGCGAAGGAAGCAGAAATATCAACGAACGAGGAATATATTGGGGGCTGAAATATACACCAAAGAAAGGTTTAACTTTCAGTGCTTTCTACGACCGTTTTCAGTTTCCGTGGCTTAGATATTTGGTCGATGCTCCTTCTGGTGGTTTCGATTATTTATTCCGAATGACTTATCAGCCGAATAAAAAAGCTTTATTTTATGTGCAGTATCACGAAGAACATAAAGGTAAAAACCTGCCCAATAACTCGACTGTAACTGATGTTGTAGTAAACGTCATACGACAAAGTATTTTGGCTAATTTTGAGTACTCCATTAATCGAACTTTCAAGACTCAAACTCGTGTGCAGTTGAATACGTATCAGTATGAAACTCGCTCACAATCAAAAGGTTATGCAATTATGCAAGACCTCGAAGGCTCAATTCGTAAACTACAACTCAAAGGCCGAATAGCCTACTATAATACTGATGATTATGATTCGAGAATCTATGTTTATGAGAATGATGTTTTGTACGCAGTTTCGTTGCCAGCTTATTCGGGTAAAGGTATTCGGACGTATCTAATTGCTCGATATGGTCTCACCCGAAATCTTGATTTATGGGTACTTTATGCTCGTACACAACTCAATAATGTAAGTACAATCGGAAGTGGTACTGACCAAATCAATGCTCCGCATCGTAGCGAAGTGAAAGCACAGATTAGATATTCGTTTTAAAGCCCCTCCCAACGGCAGCGGCCGACCGCCTCCCCGATAGGGAGGGCTTTTTACTTGAATAGCTATTTCTGATGAAATTCTACCAAACCATCAATCGGAGATTTTAGAATTTTACCGATTTTCATTGCTTGACTATCAGCTACTTTTATCAATAAATTTTTGTAATAAAAAGCCACCGAACCCACAAAATTTACATTGGTTTCGTGGCACATGGGGTATTTCTGAATGTATTTTTGGAAGAACTGCAAGAAACAATTTTCTACTAAATTTCTACAAAAATCGTCTTCGAGATTATCAAACAAAAACCTTGAAAACGAAGCAAAATAGCGATTTGGAAAAGGTTTATGATACGCATTTTCGAGTACCATTAATCTATCCATCACTCCATGTTTTTCTTCAAATTTTACTCTAATTTCAAGCGGCAATTCTTTGTGTAAATAACTCAACAACAGGTTTTTGCCCAAATGGCCACCACTACCTTCATCACCCAACCAAAAACCTAAGGGCGGTACTTGAAAACCCGTTTTTTCACCATCAAAATAGATTGAATTAGAGCCAGTGCCGAGAATACACGCAATTCCTGCTGTTTTTCCGCAGGCTGCCCTTGCTGCACCCACTACATCGCTTTGGGCTTCAACCTGCTGGCAGGTCGGGAAAACTTTCAGGATAGCATCTTTCACTATATCTACCTTTTCTCCGTTTGTTACGCCCGTTCCGTAATAAAAAACATGTGTAACTTCTTGCGTGCAGAGCGGCAAAAGATTGATTTTTAATTCATTGGCAATCGAATCAGCATCTTGGTAGTAAGGATTAAAACCAACCGTTTGCGTTTCGGCAATTACTTGGTTTTGGTCTAACATTCGCCAATCGGTTTTAGTCGAGCCGCTATCTGCAATCAAAATCATGTTGAGAAGTGTTTTTTGTTGTAAATATCAGAAATACAGGACAGGTTTGCAACCTGTCGATAGCTTAAGTAATGTAAAAGCATCTTCTACGTATTAACAGGTTGCAAACTTATCCTACACAAAAACATAATATTTCTTATTTTTTATTTCACTAATTCAATAAAATCTTGCGTTAAACAAGTACTTGCCAACATTAAACTTAAAAAATAGTTAAATTCGCAACATAGCAACATCACCACTTACAGAATCATGGCAGAAGCGACTGAAAAACCATTAAATTTTATTGAACAAATTATCGAAGATGACCTCGCAGCAGGTAAAAATGATGGTCGAGTTTTGACCCGTTTCCCACCTGAGCCAAACGGCTATTTGCACATTGGTCACGCAAAATCTATCTGTTTGAATTTTGGAGTTGCCCAAAAATACGGTGGAAAAACAAACCTTCGATTTGATGATACAAACCCAGTAACCGAGGAAACCGAATACGTTGAGTCTATCAAAGCCGATGTAAAATGGCTCGGTTTCGATTGGGCTGAAGAATTATATGCCTCTGATTATTTTGACCAGCTATATGAGTTTGCCCTAAAACTTATCCAGAAAGGCTTAGCTTATGTAGATGATAGCACATCGGAAGAAATGGCAGCCATGAAAGGCACACCAACCCTTGCGGGTATCAATAGTCCTTATCGTGAACGAACAATCGAAGAAAACCTCGATTTGTTTACACGCATGAAAAACGGCGAATTTGCCGAAGGCACACACGTGCTTAGAGCCAAAATCAATATGGCTTCTACGAACATGCTTATGCGTGACCCTATCATTTATCGTATAAAATTTGCTACACATCACCGCACGGGCGACAAATGGTGCATTTATCCGATGTATGACTTTGCTCATGGCCAATCAGATTCGATTGAACAAATAACGCATTCAATTTGTACGCTGGAGTTTGTACCCCACCGTGAACTTTACGATTGGTGTATCGAAAGTCTGGAGATTTTCCCTTCAAAACAATACGAATTTGCTCGTTTGAATCTTTCGTATGCCATTACGAGTAAACGTAAATTGTTGCAACTCGTTAACGAAAACTTCGTGACAGGTTGGGACGACCCTCGCATGCCTACGATTTCAGGAATGCGTCGTCGTGGATACACACCCGAAGCCATTCGTGAGTTCTGCGACCGTATCGGTGTTGCCAAACGTGATAACCTGATTGATGTAAGTTTATTAGAATTCTGTGTTCGTGAACACCTCAATAAAGTTTCTACGCGTGTGATGGCCGTACTTGACCCAATAAAAGTAGTGATTACGAACTACCCAGAAGGCCAAGTAGAAGAACTAACCGCCGAGAACAACCCCGAAGACCACGAAAGTGGTTCGAGACCAATGCCATTTAGCCGTGAAATTTTGATTGAAAAAGATGATTTCATGGAAAACCCAACGAAAAAATATTTCCGTTTAGGGCCTGGCCTAATGGTGCGTCTGAAACATGCTTATATTATCAAATGCGATGATATTGTGAAAGATGAAAACGGCGAAATCGTTGAACTTCATTGCTCATACATCGAAAATTCACGAAGTGGAAACGATACTTCGGGTATTAACGTAAAAGGAACAATTCACTGGGTTTCGGAGGCTCACGCCGTTGATGCCGAAGTAAGACTCTACGACCGATTATTTAAGGTAGAAGACCCAAGCCGTGAAGATGGAGATTTCAAGGAATACTTAAACCCAGACTCTTTAGAAGTTATTACAGCAAAAGTTGAGCCTGCACTCAAACATGCAACACTCGGCACGCCGTATCAGTTTTTGCGTAAAGGATATTTCTGCTTAGACCCCGATTCTACAGCTGATACATTAGTTTTCAATAAAACCGTAGGTTTGAAAGATACTTGGGCCAAAGAAGCTGGCAAATAAAACAGCTAATTAAACCATCTGAAACCTGCAAAGTCTAATACTCATGGCTTTGCAGGTTTCTTACTTTATAAAAGATATTTTCGGCCGTAATTATACAATTTCACTAAAAAAAACGTTATTTCACACAACAAACCAAAAGTACATACAATGAAAAACACAGCGATTAAAATTCTCTCTTTGATATTCATTAGCTTAGGCACTTTTGCCCAAACAGCCGATGAGATTTTCAATAAACACATAGAAGCAACGGGCGGAAAAGCCCTTTGGGATGGAATATCGACCTATTCTATCAAACAAGCCTACCGAGGAAATTCAGCGGCAGATTATGACATCGACCTAAAAGGTTCATTCAGCGAAGCGGCTCTTTATAAAGCAAAAACCATCTTGAAACGTACGTTTATTTTTGGCATTAAAGGTCAAGATGGCTGGCGAAAAGTGCCTCTTGGCAGCTCCGATAAAGCTACGCAATACGAAACCAATGATTTGAGTGAGAAAGAACAAGAAAATATGCGTAGAGAGTTAAAAGAAAACCTTTTACCTTTTATTGATTACCAAACCAAAGGCTATATTGCAACTGTAGTAGGAAGCGAAAACCTCAACGGAGCGAAGGTTACACAAGTAGAGCTAAGCGGAAAAGGCATTAAATATAATCTTTACTTTGATGAAACAACAGGGCTTTTAACCAGAAAAAAACTTACATTAAGCACGGGAGAAGTCATTACGGAAGATTATGTAAAATATGCCGATACTGCCTACGGCATTAAGTTCCCGTCTGAATCTACTTATCTAAGCAGCATTGATAAGCGTACGCTTAAAGTAACAACATCAGCTATTATTAACGATAAGATTGCACCCGAGTATCTTGTAAAGTAACTCTGCAATCAAAAGATTAGCCTCTCAGTTTTTTTGAGAGGCTTTTTTTTGCCTAAATTTATACGTATCAAAATATTTTCAACCAAATCCAACCATTTCAAAATAAATAGGGTCTTACAGATAGCTACCCTTAACAGATAATTCGGTTGGAGCATAACTTACACCCTTTTCATGTATAGCGAACAAGAATTAATACAGGCTTGTATTCGCCAAGAACGACCCGCCCAACGGCAACTTTACGAGCGTTTTGCGAGTAAGTTGTTCGCTACGGCTATGCGTTACATGAAAAACCGAAGTGATGCCGAAGATGTCTTACAAGATTCGTTTATTAAGATTTATCAGAAAATAGATAGTTTCCGATTTGATTGCCCGCTCGAAGCATGGCTTAGAAAAATAGTAGTTAATACAGCCTTGAAGCAATTACAAAGCCAACCAAACTACATGGACCACACGGATAGTCAGCTAATTTCTGATGAAGTAGAGCAGGATGAATTTACGCTTTCGGGTTTTGAGTTTGAACAACTGATGGAAATTGTGCAGAGTTTACCCGATGGGTGTCGAACAATTTTCAACTTATATGCCATTGAGGGCTACCAACACAACGAAATAGCCAACATGCTGGGCGTTACCGAAGGAACTTCAAAATCTCAGTATTCAAGGGCAAGAGTTTTATTACAAGCAAAATTAAAAGCGATGGGCATTAGTCCCAAAGCCATGAAATAAATCATTTAAGTAAAAGATACGAAATTATTTTTCGTAAAAGAAAATGGATTCACAGAAGCCAAATAATTTTGAAGAAGAATGGCAGAAGGCATTTAACGATGCTTCATTTGCTCCTCCAAGCGATATGTGGGAGCGAATCGAGCAAGATTTAGAACGAAAAAAACGCCGCCCATTCTTATTTTTCCTTCGTCCGTCAGCCATGTTGGCTGGTGTGGCCGCAACCTTAGTTTTGGCTTTGGGAGGAATTCTATTTTTCAATCAGAAAGAATCAAAAGCACCAATAGCTATTGTTAATGAAAAGGCTGAAAACACTTTACAAAAACCACAAAATACTCATTATCAATCAAATACAGTTCAAGCAAACACTAATAATCTTGCTTCGGCAACACCGAATCTTACAGAACCGAATCTTTCAACAGAAAACACTAAGCAAACACTCGCTTTAGCACAAAATGCTATATTTAAACGTGTTACTAAGTCTGAAAAATCTACACAAAACAGCCAATTACCATCGTTAGCCGCTGCAAGTTTGGCAAGCAATAACGTTGGTAATATGGCAGCCGATACTCATACTCCACCAGCTAATAGTCTGGCTTTAAATACATTCAACCCTAAAACACCTGATAATCAAGCCAATGTAACTCCATCATTAGCCCAAAATGATACCAAAGTTATCAATGATTTAAAGTTATTGCAGTATCATGAATACCAATACTTGGGCAGCCGCTACACATTGAAGCGAAATAAATTAGTATTTGATGGCGAAGCAACGGATGCCCCAGTTGTGGCATCAAACGATTCTAAGTTTTGGTTGGGTGTTCAATCAGGCGTATCTCCTTTTGACCCCAATATGAAGCTCGGCGGACTAAATACCGTTGCATTGGCCCAAGCTGATGCCTTTGCTACGGCTTCCAACAAACCAAGTATGGGAGCATCTCCATCGGTTGGCGACAAAGAAGGAAGTGTTATGGTTTCGCAACCACAAAACGCCATTCGAGCTGGAATTGGCATTAATACGGGCGTAGCGATGGGTTATAAAATCTCAAAAAAATGGAATCTTGAAAGTGGAATTCGATATTTACGTGGCAATTCTACTTTAAATAGTAATACCTACGCTTTTCAGCAAAATGGCTATGTAAATACGTTTTTTGCCGATTATTTAATGCAAAATTCGGCAAATGAAGCCTTGAAAGTAGCAAATGGCCAAGCCAACACAGTAGTAGCAGATGCCTCTCAGTTTGGCAATCGGTATGAATATCTCATGATTCCGATGCAAGTTGGCTACGAAATAGGATTATCTACAAAAGTGGCTCTAAACTTACTTGCTGGGGTTTCAACCGATATTTTCTTACAAAATACCATCATCAACGATAATAGTATCGTGCAAGAAAAAAGCACTATCAATACTTCGAGTAATATCTATAAACCACTGAATTTGAGTGGTTTGGGAGGTGTAAGAGCGAGTTATCTTATCAGTAAACATTGGCAGCTCAATTTGGGCAGTTCTTATCAACACTCCTTATTTTCGGGTATCAACAACTCAACCGCCCTACAAATGCGTCTGAAAATGTTTGGGTTGAATTACGGATTGAATTATCGTTTTTAAGCCAAAGATTTGATGAGAGATTAGCGATTATAGATTGTTGAGTTTTGAGATAATCACATCTTCAATCAACAATCTTTAATCATCAAACGCTAAGTTTTTAAATTCCTACATTTTATGTTCGCTCATATAGCTTAAATACTTCACAATTTCGGTGGCTTCTTCGGGTTTTATACCCAAATTTGGCATTTTCACCTCATTTCTATAAGCAGCTGGATTTTGAATGAATGCTTTCAAATCGTCGGTTTTCCAATATTCTGTTACGCTTTTAGGATAGTTGAGTTCTAGCCCCATTTTTCCACCAATTTTATTGATAGAATGACAAGTCTGACAACGATTCTTAAATAGTTCATACCCAGCCAATGCCGCTTCGTCTTTGGGTTGAAGGGCAGCATCGTTTTCGTGCAGTGGAGCAAAATGAATTTTTACTAAGTTATATGGCCATTTATAGGCGATATCATCGGCCGAAACACCTTCGTAAACCACATAAAAAGGTTCCATTTTAGTTTCTTGACCATTTTTCATAAGTATTTCCCACGCTCGCCCTTTCGGTGCATCGGCATCACTCACGGCTAAATATGCCTTTGCCGAAAGAAGTTTCTCTAAAGGCATTTCGGGCTTGTAGCCATCTTCGCACTCAAAAACTACTTTCAAGTCAGCCGCATTCATTCTTTTTATCAAAGAATATTTTTCAAAAATATCCTTCAAGGGCAAAGCATTAAATCGCTTATTTTTATGATAAACGGGGTCGGGCTTAACTATAACCACTTGGGTATTTTCGAGCAACCCTTTTCTCTTTAACTCTATTAAATCAATACTCAGCGAATCGCTGGTTGGAATGTCTTCAATGGCCAGTTTAGCCACTTGCAGTGAATCTTTACTGGATTTTTTTTGTGAACTATCACACGAAATGTATAAAACTGATAATAAAATACATACAATATTTTTTTTCATAAATATCTATTTTTATGGGGTCATGGATTAGAGGCTAAAAATAACTAAAATCTTTCTTTAAACGATGTGTTTTTCTTCAAGCCTTAAAAAATACTATCTTTATGCTCAATTAAACAAAAGTTAACCTATGAAAAAGACAAACTTGTGGCAGCACATCTGCACACTGCTGCTATGCATGAGTGTATTCGCACCAACTTCGGCACAATGGCAAATATCGGCCAAAAACTTTGACCCCAACAACTATTATGGTGTAACGGTAGCCAATGGCATGGTCGGCATTACTTCATCGCCCGACCCTCTCAAAGTAAAAGAAATTGTATTGAATGGCACGTTTGATACCTACGGGCGTGGGCGTGTGGCCAATATCATGAAAGTATTTGAATTTGCAAACATGGAATTAATCATTGATAATCAGATGATTAACCGTAAAAATGTAAGCAATTTCGTACAAACGATTGATATGCAAAATGCTATTTTTACGACTACTTTTGATATGGGAAGTAAGGCTTCGGTCAAGTCTAACGTACTTGCTCTTCGCCACTTACCCCATTCGGCCTTGATTGAAATGGAAATTACGGCTAAACAAGACATGGAGTTTACGCCCATCAGCATCATGCAAACGCCCGATATGTTGCGTGATGTACAGAATTTCTTTCATACTATCGACCGCCCTCACTCGCTAATTCCGTTGATGACTTCGGTAGCTAAAACACCCACTGGAAAACACACCATTGCGGCATCAAATTCCTTTTTGTTTGAGGAAGAGCGAGGTAAAGAACCCCAATTAATTCACGAAGAATGGGATAACGGAATGCACCGCATGAAGTTTACCAAAAAACTAAAAGCAGGCGAAACCTATAAGTTTTCGGTAGTTGGTTCGGTAATTTCAACCGCCCACGTAACCGACCCACACAACGAAGCGGAGCGTCTGACAATCTTTGCGGCACTCGAAAAACGTGAGCGTTTAGTAAAGAAACACAAAGAAGCGTGGGCAAAATTATGGGAGTCGGATATTGTTATTGAAGGCGATGACGAAGCTCAACGAGCAGCACGTTTTTCGTTGTATAACCTATACTCGTTTTGCCGTGAAGGACAAGCATACAGCCTTTCGCCAATGGGTTTGTCGGGCTTGGGGTATAACGGTCACGTTTTTTGGGATACCGAAATCTGGATGTACCCTCCATTATTGGCTATGAAACCCGAATTGGCAAAGTCATTACTCGAATATCGTTTTGAACGCTTGCAAGCAGCCAAATACAACGCTAAAGCCCACGGCTATCAAGGAGCAATGTTCCCGTGGGAATCAGATGATTCAGGGCAAGAATCAACGCCCGTTTGGGCTTTAACGGGGCCATTTCAGCACCACATTACGGGCGATATAGGTTTTGCTTTTTGGAAGTATTATCAGGTCACGAAAGATAAAAACTGGTTAAAAGAACGTGGATACCCCATACTTAAAGAAGTAGCCGATTTTTGGACAAGTCGTGTAGAGAAAGGAAGCGATGGCAAATACCATATTATCAACGTAGTATGTGCTGACGAATGGGCCGAGAACGTGGATGACAATGCTTATACAAACGGTATGGCGAAAGAAGTTTTAGGCTATGCCAACCAAGCAGCCAAAGAACTCGGCCTTCCCGAAAATGCAAAGTGGAAAGAAGTTCAAGAAGGAATCGTGATTTTGAAGTTTCCTGATGGTACAACTCGTGAACACGCTACCTACAATGGTGAGCCAATCAAACAAGGTGATGTAAACTTGCTTTCATACCCAATGAAGCAAATCACTGACCCAGCTACTATCAAGAAAGACTTAGATTTTTACTGGAAAGTTTTAGCCGATAATCTTCCAGGCAGAAAAGGACAAAGCCCCGCCATGGCACATGGGGTATTCTCTATCTTAAATGCTCGTTTAGGAGATACCGAAACCGCCTACAAACAATA
>JACCEC010954763.1_pt1 | contig 17235 bp, 14 predicted proteins | sample 7450121 | NCBI WGS metagenome assembly JACCEC01 (sample SAMN15323455, study PRJNA562643) | freshwater metagenome | isolation source: river surface water | place: USA:Blue River Watershed | collected 2017-08-18 | reverse complement strand
CTGATCCTGCTTACAAATTGATCAATGGATTTGTGAGTAATTTCAACGATAACATTTCAAAATATGCGATGGAGTTCAATGCCATCAACGGAACAAATATGCGTTTGTTCATCAAAGGAATGATGGAAATGAATCCTAATGCGATGTTTTATCCCGATGCGAATTCAACGTTACGTATTACCTACGGAAACGTTCAGGACTACCAACCTCGCGACGGGGTTACTTACAACATTACCACCAATATCGATGGAGTAGCTGAAAAGTATAAAGCTGGAGACGATGAATTTGATCTTCCCAAAAACTTCTTGGAATTGGTGAAGAAACGGGATTTTGGTCCTTATGCTGAAAACGGAACCATTCCAGTAGCTTTCATTACCAACAACGATATTACAGGCGGTAACTCTGGTTCTCCTGTCATTAACGGTGATGGAGAGTTGATTGGTTTAGCTTTCGACGGAAACTGGGAAGCCATGAGTGGCGATATCGTTTTCGATAAAAAGTACAAGCGTACAATTTGCGTGGATGCGCGTTACGTATTGTGGTGCATCGAGAAACTCGGTAACGCACCGCACATCGTAAAAGAATTGGATGTTCGCAAATAACTGGTATTTATATCAATAAAAAATCCCCCTCGCATCAGCGAGGGGGATTTTTTATTTCCCTTCCTCAAATTGCAAATAACACGATTTCAATCGAGCTACTAAATCGTAATCGGAAGCCGATTTCAAAAAGTTCTCGGGAATCGGACATCGATCCAGGTACGCATCGAATTGTTGGTCGGGCAAGAAAAACAACCCTTCTTCAACATACAACCTCAACAATTCTTTGAGAAGTTTACGAGTACGATCCTGGTTTTCCAATTCCATGATCTCTCGTTTCTGGCGTTCGCGTTTGCTAAAAACGTAATACAAGAAACTGATTGGATTCTCGATGGGATTGATCAACTTTGCTGCAGCGGATTTTTCCACCCCCAGCGTTTGCATCTCTTTTCGAATCTCATCAACAGGTCGCCTTGGAATATAAACCGGCTTGAGCGTGTAAGCCAAAGGCGATAATTTAATCACCACTTGGTAATTGAACTTATAGGTGCTGTCTTTAAAGGAAATAATTTCTCGCTGAAAACCACTGCAGCTAACGAACAAGTCCTCGTTTTTTTCAAGTTGAATAGAAAACCTACCGAAGGCATCTGCCACAACAAACCTGCCATTGGTTTTATTCACGATGTACACCTGATTTCCCGTAATGGGCGTCCCTTGTGGACTTTTTACCCGGCCATCAACCTGAATGGTTTGTGCGAAGATTCCCTGAGCAACGATGAATTGGAAGAAAAGAAAAAGATAAAATCGCATCAGGGGCAAACTTACATTATTTTTTTTCGTTCTTGGCAACGAAAGCTTAATTTTACAACATGACCGCCAGTTTCCGATTTGGGTTGCTTTTTGGATTTCTTTTCCATTCCATTTTCCTTTTTTCTCAAACCCCTGAGGAAAAGTTTAAGGTGGCAAAAGCCTATTTTGACTCCAAAGAACTGGACAAAGCGGAATTGGCCTTTGAAGAATTATTCAAAAAAGAACCCGGAAACTCTACCCTCTACTCCTATCTTTTTCAAATTCAAATCAGTTTGCTTCATTATGAACAAGCGGAAAAAACCGCTAAACTGATGGCAAAAAAGTCGGAATACCCTTCGATGTATTTGATTGATGCAGGATTTGCTGCGAAAAATCAAAAAGATAAAGCAGACAAAGCCCAAAAGTATTTTGAAGATGCGGTAGAAAAAATGAAAGCCAATCAGAGTTTAATCACTTCCGTTGCCGATCAATTTGAACAACGAAACGAATTAGAATGGGCATTAAAAACGTATCGAAGAGGCATTCAGTTATTGGGAGATGACGTTCAAGTGCGATTTAAAATTGCAGAATATCTTGGAAAAATCGGTCAAAAACAATTCATGATTGACGAGCTCATTTCGTTGCTCATTTTTGATGGTCGCCGATTGGAATTGGTTGAAAACACGTTACAAACCCAATTAACCCAAAAATCTGAGTGGGAACTTTTTCGTATTTCCATTCTAAAAGCTACCCAAAAATATCCAGATCAAGTTCCCATTTCCGAATTGTTTATTTGGTACCAAGTTCAACAAAATAATTTTGAACAAGCGCTTCGATTAACTCAAGCCTTGGTGAGTCGATACGGAGAAGATGGAAATCGAATTTATGCCCTTTCAAAAGAAGCTGAAGGAGCTCGAAATATTCCAGCGGCCATTCAAATATTAGAAGCCTATTTGGCCATGGGAAAAGGTAGGCCGCTGTACATGCAAGCCCGTATGGACATCCTCGCGTTCCGCAAGGATCAGCTGCTATCTCAACCAAATTCCGATACCATCGCGCTTCAGTTGAAAAACGAGTATCAGATTTTCTTTGATGAATTCGGTTACAAAATTGGAAATTTAAATCTTCAGAAAGAATATGCACGTTTCTTAGCTTTCCGCTTGGATAGTCTCGATCGTGCTGTTCAAATGATGGAACAAGCGATTGATTTGCCGGGGTTAAATCGTTTACAGCAAGCCGAACTCAAATTGGAATTGGGCGATTTTTATTTGATTGCAGGAGATGAAGCAGAAGCAGCGTTGACGTATGGGCAAGTGGATAAGGCCTTTAAAGAAGATGCGATCGGCCGAGAAGCAAAATTCCGAAATGCTCGATTAAGCTTTTTTCAGGGAGATTTTGAATGGGCTCAAGGACAATTGGATGTTTTAAAAGCGGCAACCACTCAGAAAATTAGCAACGATGCCATTTTCTTAGGAATGCTGATTCAAGATAATTTGGGCATTGATTCGAATTTTGCAGCCATGGAAACGTTTGCCTTGGCCGATCGATTTGCCTTTCGTTTGAAAATTGATTCGGCACTCTTTTATTTTGGCAAATTGGTTACCGATTTCCCAGCCCACTCCATTACCGACGAAGCCTGGTTTGCCACCGGAAAAATGTTTGAAAAGGCATTAAGATTTCGGGAAGCAACCAATTGGTACAAAAAAGTAGTAGAAGGATATGGGCAAGAAATTTGGGCCGACGATGCCTTGTTTCGATTGGGAATGCTGTATTCTTACCCTTTGAACAACAAGGAAGAAGGGAAAAAGTATTTTGAAAAACTCTTGATCGACTATCCCAATTCAACGTTCGCGGTGGAAGCTCGTAAACATTTCCGATTACTTCGGGGTGATGGACAAGAAACACCGGAACCTTTGGAATTTGTTCCCTTTGATTCGGGTTGGTCACTTTAAAAAATAAATCATGGTTATTTACAACGTTACGGTAAACATCAATGAAGAAATCCAACAAGATTGGATGGAATGGATGAAAAATGTCCACATTCCCGAGGTGATGTCAACCGGCTGCTTCCTCGATTCTCGAATGATGTGTTTAAGCGATCCGCAGCCTGAAGAAGGCGTTACTTTTGCCATTCAATATCGTCTTCAAGATCGACAAAACTTAGATCGGTATTTCGATGAATTTGCCCCAGCTCTCCAACAATCCCACACCGAAAGGTACCTGAATCAATTTGTTGCTTTCCGCACCATTTTAGATTTAGAAAAGGAATTTTAAGTCCCTTTACTTTTATCTTCCTTCTTTGAAGAAAAATCTTTAATTTTGCCCCGCAAATACGCTCACTTAAACGCTGTTTGCCATGTTAGATTTTTCGAAGAAAATCGTTGGAGAAGCCCTCACTTACGACGATGTCCTTTTGGTTCCCGCCTATTCTGAAGTCCTTCCTCGCGAAGTTTCCATTCAATCCAAAATTTCAAGAAACATTATCCTTAATGTTCCTATTGTTTCCGCTGCTATGGACACCGTTACAGAACATCATTTGGCCATTGCCATTGCGCAAGAAGGCGGCTTAGGAATTCTACATAAAAACATGAGTATTTCTGCCCAGGCAGAAATGGTGCGAAAAGTAAAAAGAGCAGAAAGTGGACTTATTGTTGATCCCATTACCTTGAATGAAGATGCCACCGTTGGTGATGCACATCAACTCATGAATGAGCATTCCATTGGAGGAATACCCATTGTTACAAAGGATGGACAATTGGTAGGTATCGTAACCAACCGTGATTTGCGTTTCGAAAAAATTGCATCTCGAAAAATTACGGATGTAATGACCAAAGATCGTTTGGTTACAGCTCCAGAAGGAACAACCTTGAAAGAGGCTGAAGCCATTCTTCAGGAATATAAAATTGAGAAATTATTGGTAACCAATGCGGCTGGAAAACTTGTAGGATTGATTACGTTCAAAGATATTTTAAAAGTAAAGGATCATCCCAATGCCTGCAAAGACAGCATGGGAAGATTGCGCGTTGGTGCTGCAGTAGGCGTTACTGCCGATATGATGGAACGATTGGAAGCGTTGGTGAAGGCAGGCGTTGATGTGGTGACCATCGACACTGCTCATGGACATTCCAAAGGGGTAATTGAAGCGGTTCGCCGTGCAAAATTGGCTTTTCCTCAGCTGGACATTATCGCCGGAAACATTGCAACGGGATCTGCGGCGAAAGCATTGGTAGAAGCCGGTGCCGATGCCGTTAAAGTTGGAATTGGTCCGGGCTCCATTTGTACCACTCGAATCATCGCCGGTGTGGGCGTTCCTCAGCTTTCTGCACTATTCGAGGTTTCGGAAGCATTAAAAGGTACAGGAGTTGCGATCATTGCCGACGGTGGCATTCGTTTCACGGGTGATATTGTAAAGGCATTGGCAGCGGGTGCCGATTGCATCATGGCAGGTTCCTTGTTTGCTGGAGTTGAAGAATCACCCGGCGAAACCATCATTTATGAAGGAAGAAAGTTCAAATCCTACCGAGGAATGGGCTCCATCGATGCCATGAAAGAAGGATCTAAAGATCGTTACTTCCAAGATGCTGAAGACGAAGTGAAAAAACTGGTTCCCGAAGGAATTGTTGGACGTGTACCGTACAAAGGAAAGTTGAGCGAAGTGATGTACCAGTACATTGGAGGATTGAAAGCAGGAATGGGATACTGCGGATCAAAGAATATCGAAGTGCTGAAAGATTCGAAATTTGTAAAAATCACTTCGGCAGGTGTTCGAGAAAGTCACCCACATGGGGTTTCCATTACGCGGGAAGCGCCCAATTACTCCAGAGGAGAATAAATTTACAAAGCGCCTTGAATTGGGCGCTTTTTTATTGCTTGAATATTTTACGAAAAAACGCAATGATCGACAAAATCAATAAGATGGTCATGCTTCGATAACGAGGAAATTCCTAACCAATTTGACGAGTTTAAATTCCTTAACAAGCACTAAAAAAAATCCCCCCGATGATTCGGGGGGAAATGTATTTATGGAAGTAAGCGACCATACATGCGTGGAAATGGAATGGTTTCTCTCACGTGGGGCAATTTGCAAACCCAAGCCACCAGGCGCTCAAGTCCTAAACCAAATCCGGAGTGAGGAACCGAACCGTATCGACGAAGGTCTAAATACCATTCGAAAGCCTCCATGGGAAGTTCGTGTTCTTTGATTTTTTCTACCAACCAATCTTTGTTGGTTTCACGTTCACCGCCTCCCACAATTTCTCCGTATCCTTCAGGCGCCAAAACATCGACTCCTTTAGCTAATTCTGGATTATTTGCATCGCGTTTCATGTAGAAGGCTTTTACTTCATGCGGCCAGTTGTACACCATGATGGGCGTATCAAAAAGACGAGTAATAACGGTTTCATCCGATCCACCTAAATCGTTTCCTACTTCAAAGTTCTTCGCTGATTCTAACCAAGTTGGAATATTTCGACAAAGTTCTTCCAAACTAGACTGCTCGGCATGAAGGTTTCTTACTTTATCTTCATGAAATTTACGTTCGCCTTTTTTCAAGGAAGAGTCGGCAAGTTTGACTTCACGCTGAGCAATATCTGCATGAATTTCTTCCAAACGCGCTTGAGCATTTTTCAAATCTTCCTCCAAAAGCGTGATGGCATTCCTACCGTTCACTTCGCGTTTGCCTTTTAAAATTTCAATGGCATCGTGGTAGGGAATTCGTGGAAATGGTTTGGTGATGTTTTCCAAAGGTTCAATAGGACGCTCGATGATTTGAAGTTCCTCTTTGTTCTTTTCCAAAACGCGAGAAACAACATGGCGAAGAAATCCTTCAATCAGATCCATGTTCATTTCCAAATCATAAAAGGCCATTTCTGGCTCGATCATCCAAAATTCGGAAAGGTGGCGACGGGTTTTTGATTTTTCTGCCCTAAATGTTGGTCCAAAAGTATAAATTTTACCCATGGCCATGGCCATCGCTTCACCGTACAACTGACCCGATTGAGAAAGGTAAGCGGGATCACCATAGAAATCCGTTTCGAATAAGGTTGAAGTCCCCTCACAAGCGTTTCCAGTAAAGATGGGTGCATCCATTTGGACAAAACCACGGTCTTGGAAGAATTCGTGAATGGCCATGATGAGCGTATTTCGAATTTTCATAATGGCCCATTGGCGACGAGAACGCAGCCAAAGATGACGTTGATCCATCAAAAATTCTACGCCGTGTTCTTTGTTCGAAATGGGGTATTCTTCCGATTCTGAAATGATTTCCAAATGAGAAACTTGAAGTTCCACTCCCCCAACCTGCCGTTCATCGGCCACCACCATTCCGGTTAAGGAAACGGAAGATTCTTGAGGAAGGCGTTTGGCATTCTCAAACGATTCATTTCCAACGGTTTCTTCGGCAATAACGCACTGAAGTATTCCGGTTCCATCGCGCAGCACGATAAATGCTAATCCTTTAGAATCTCGTTTATTGGTAATCCAACCTTTTACAGTTACCGATTGACCGATGTGGTTTTGGAGTTCGTTGATGTAAATCATAGCTTTGAATAACGTGCAAAATTACCTAATTTTATCGAATAATTCTGAAATCAAAACCAAAAGCGATGCGAATCAAAATCCTTTTTTCATCCATGTTCCTTTTTTTTGTTGGAACTGTTTCCTATGCTCAAATTCCATCTTATTTACCAACACGAGGTCTTTCGGCATGGTACCCTTTTAATGGAAATACCGGGGATAGTAGCGGAAACAATAATCATGGAGCGAATAACGGGGCCACATTAACTACAGATCGCAATGGAATGGCCAATGCCGCATACACATTTTCAAACGCTTACATTAGAGTTGCTACACCATCTTGGACTTTTTCACCTACTGATTCCTTCTCCTATTCGCTTTGGGTTTATCAAACGGGAGGTGGGTGTTTGTTGATGAGTGGATCAGGAACGAATGGCAATTTCATTTCAATTATTCAATCTTCCACGTCCAATTTTCAATTTGGTACGAATAAACAAGGATCGCCATGGGCATGGGCGGCAACGGCACCCATATTAAATACTTGGACCCATTATGTTGCCGTTTATGAAGGAAGCATGATGACATTGTATCAGAACGGCTTACCGGTTGGTTACGGTAGTTTTTCTCAAGCAAATACCAACGCTACCAATTTACCATTTTTCATTGGGAAAGACATTGGCACCTATTACTTCAACGGAAATTTAGATGATATTGCCGTTTACTCCCGAGCCTTATCTTCTACTGAAGTTCAAAGCATTTACCAAGAATGCGGTAACAATTTGGCAGCAGTTCCTCCGGTTACTTTAACCGAAAGAATGGGAAGAAATATCTCCTTGGTAACCAAATCTAAAAAATCTGGATCAACCTATACTTGGCAAATCAATCGTGGAACGGGATATTCGGTGATCACCAACGGAGGACAATTCTCCGGTGCCGGAACCGATTCCTTGATTGTTTCGAATTTAACCATGGCAAATGCTGGAAATAAATTCCGGTGCATTGTTCGCAGTAATTCTTGCGCTGATACCACGGCAGAAACAACGCTTCAGGTCTTGAATACACAATCTTCCCATGTTTTATCAAACATTTCTTCCGTATATCCTAATCCATGTCATGAATTATTAACGTTGGTTTCCAATCAACCCTCGAGTTTTCAAGTGATCGACATGAACGGGAAAATTTGCAAGAGCGGGGTATTGTTTGTGGGTGAAAACCAAATCAACGTTATGGATTTACCAACGGGGATTTATGCGATTAAACTATCATCTGGTCCAAGTCTTAGATTTTTTAAAACCACGAAGTAAGATTTCAACCTTTAGACCAAAATCGCTCTTTGTTTGATGAGTGAGCCTTATTTTTCCGAACAGACCTTTGATAGTCATGTCCTTCCAATTCGTGGAGAATACGATGGTTGTTTTCTCAAGGGATTGAATTTTTCAGATCAAGATTTATCCAGCTATTCGTTCAACGAATGCACTTTTCAAGACTGCAATTTTTCAATGGCCAAACTCAACAATACGGCCTTTCGAGATGTAAAGTTTAAGGGATGTAAAATGATGGGACTTCGATTTGAAGATTGCAACTCCTTTGGTTTTTCTATTGCACTTGAAGATTGTACATTGAATCATGCTTCATTCTTTCAAGTTAAAATGAGGAAAACCGTATTTAAAAATACATCCCTAATGGAAGTTGATTTTTCAGAAGCCGATGTTTCAGAGTCGATTTTTCATGATTGCCCTTTATCGATGGCTGTTTTTAATCGAACAAATTTGGAAAAGTGTGACTTTAGAACAGCTTTTGGATATTCCATTGATCCAGAAAAAAACCGATTAAAAAACGCACGGTTTTCAACTTCAGGAATTTCAGGATTATTGGATAAATACCACCTCATGATCGAGGACTAAGCAATCTTTTTTTATTCTGAAGATGTAACCTGTTAAGGGAATTAACCTTGTAATAAACGAAAAGCTAACTCTTTCAACAAACCAGATTCTTCGGTGTTTCCATTATTAACTCCCTTACTTCTCAAATCATATTCCAAAAGTATTTTTAATGCTCGGGTAGCATAACCGGCGGGGTAAATACGAGCTGCCGATTGAATATCTTTCATGGCCCACTCCGATTTCATTCCGAGTAGTTTTGCGGCATCTCCTGGACGTTGATTTTGTAGTTTCATGGATTGATAAACCCAAAGCTTACTGTAAAATCCATACAATAGTGCCAAACATCCGATGAGTGAAAAATCTGTTCCTTTGGGGTTATTGGCAAAATACTGGAAAATTTGAATGACTCGATCGGAGTTTCGTGTAGCCAAAGCTTTTTGTAACTCAAAGACATTGTACTCCCGATTCATCCCCGAGAATGCATGCACATCATCGGATGAAATGATTCGACGCTCTCCAATATTTACTTTTATCTTTTGGAATTCATTGTGAATTTTGGACAAATTGGTGCCGCAGAATTCCGCCAAAAGATGGGCGGCTGGTTCATCCATGTTGTATCCTTGTTCTTTAGAATATTCGAAGATCCAAGAAGCTACTTGATTATCGTACAGAGGTTTACTTTCAAATAAAATGGCTTTTTTATCTAACTCTTTGAAAAGTTTCTTTCTCTTATCGAGTTTTTCGGCTTTGTAGGCAATAACCAAAACGGTTGAATCCATGGGAGATTCAAAATAACTTTCCATTTTATCCCAGTCCTTCATCATCTGGGCCTCTTTCAAAAGAACGACCTGATATTGAGCCATCATGGGATATCGTTTGCAGGTCGAAATCAATGTATTGGAATCAACATCGCGGCCGTAAAGAATGGAAAAATTGAATCCTTTTTCCATTTCATCCATTAAATCGTTTTCAAAAGATTCCATCAATTGATCCAAAAAGAAGGGCTCGGCACCGTACAAAAAGTAGATGGGCTTAGGCGACTTCTTTTGAATGTCTTTTTGAATTTCTGAAAAAGATTTTGAAGGCATTAAAATCGAAGATGTTTAACCGTTTGTGCGTTGTTCATGATTTGTTTGAGCGAATCGATACCAATGTTGATGTGATTATTTACAAAGGTAGCACTTACTTTGACATCGCTTTCCGCAGTTTTTACACCTTCTGGAATCATGGGTTGATCGGAAACCAACAACAAGGCCCCAGCTGGAATTTCGTTGGCGAATCCCGTTGTGAAAATAGTAGCCGTTTCCATATCAATGGCAATGGCTCGAATTTTCGTAAGGTAATCTTTGAATTCATCATCGTGTTCCCAAACTCGACGATTGGTGGTATACACCGTTCCGGTCCAGTAATCCATTTCGTAATCACGAATGGTGGTAGAAATAGCTTTTTGAAGCGCAAATGATGGGAGTGCCGGAACTTCTGATGGAAAGTAATCGTTGGACGTTCCCTCCCCCCGGATTCCAGCAATGGGAAGAATGAGATCACCAATGATGCTTTTCTTTTTCAAACCACCGCATTTACCTAAAAATAAAACAGCTTTCGGATGGATGGCACTTAATAAATCCATGACGGTAGCTGCCATGGGAGATCCCATGCCAAAGTTGATGAGTGTGATGCCATCTGCCACCACGGTCGTCATGGGTTTATCCCTTCCAACGACCTCTACCCCGTATTTTTGAGCGAACATTTCCACATACTGCGAAAAATTGGTCAACAAAATATAAGGAGTGAATTCTTCTAAAGGTCTTCCGGTGTATCTTGGCAACCAGTTTTCTACAATTTCATTTTTCGTCTTCATAAGCCAAGTATTGATATCAAAAATAACGCATTGGAATCCAGATTCAAACCATTTCCATTAAATTTCCCTCAAATTCCGCTAAAATTAAGCAGAAAGGGAAATGCTGTATTTGTTTGGGATGAGTTTCGTAACAAATCGGTAGTTTGCACTCCCGAAGAATGGGTTAGGCAACATGTGGCTCATTGGTTGGTTAATGAACGAGGAATTTCCAAAAACCGAATTGGCTTGGAGATCGGTTTTGAATTAAACGGGTTATCGAAAAGGGTTGATATTTTGGTATTTGACCAGGATTTACAACCGTGGTTGTTGGTTGAATGCAAACGGCCTGAAGTAAAACTGGATGATTCCGTTTACCAACAGGCCGTTCGATATAATTTAATTTGGAGGGTTCCGCAATTGTTGCTCACCAATGGTTTGGAGAGTCAATGGCTAGAAGTAGAACTCATCGATTAACGTCCGTCAATCAACTTTCCTAATCCACCTAAAACACTTCCCTCTTCTTTTTGGCCATTAAAGCCTCCTGCTGCTACAATTCTTCCTGCCAAACGAGAGAAGGGTAACGATTGTAACCAAACAGTTCCTGGACCAGATAACGTGGCAAAAAACAATCCCTCACCACCAAATAAGGAATTTTTTATTCCTCCTACAAATTCGATGTCGTAATTAACATCACCGGCGAAGCCAACCAAGCAACCGGTATCAACACGTAATTTTTCACCCCACTGCAATTCGCGACGAATGACGTGGCCACCAGCATGAACAAATGCCATTCCATCGCCTTCGAGCTTCTGCATGATGAATCCTTCTCCACCGAATAATCCGACACCTAATTTCTTTTGGAATTCGATGCCTACTGATATTCCTCGAGCAGAAGCGAGAAAGCTGTCTTTCTGACAAATGACCCGGCCTCCGAATTGGGTTAAATCCAATGGAATCACTTTGCCGGGGTATGGAGCGGCGAACATCACTTGACGCTTTTGATTTCCTTGGTTGGTGTAAGCAGTCATGAAAAGATTTTCCCCCGTTAACAAACGTTTTCCCGCGGTAAATAACTTTCCTAAAAAGCCTGCATTTTGGTTGGTTCCATCTCCAAAAATGGTATGCATCTCGATGTCATCGGTGAGGTACATCAAGCTTCCTGGCTCGGCCAGTACTGTTTCTTGTGGATCTAATTCAATTTCAACGCACTGCAATTCTTCACCAAGAATTTTGTAATCGATTTCGTGGGCTTTGTTCATTTTCCTTCAGAGTAATTTTTTAGATAATCAAATCGATCGGTTAAACGACCTTGGTGGCAAATGGTTGCTCGTTGAATCATGGCATTTTTTAATCCGTCTTGAATCAAAGTGGGAATGACATATTCAATCAAATAATCACCAAATTCGGTGCTTGCATCAGCAGGAAGTTCACAGGGTAAGTTATCCACTGCCATCATGTCGATGCTTCCCTCTTGAAAAGGCTCAGTTTCTTTCCAACTTTCGGGATCGAAACCATAAACAGGTTTTGCGATTGTGCTAGCACGAAGGGTACATGGAATACTACCGAGTATATCGCAACTAACATCTGCAATCACACTAATTTTAAAGTCGAGGTTCTTTGTTTCTTCTAAAGAAAAGAACTTTGGTGCACGATTATCCCAATAAATACAATTGATTAGGAGATCGGTTGACTGCCAAAAGGGTGAAAAGTGTGCCTCAAATTGGTCGGGAAATTGGTGATAAACGCTTCGATCATACTTTTTTGTTTCTTTGTGAATAAGGTAATCCTTAGCGAGAACATTAGCGAAAACTGGTGTTTCAAAGTGATCGTTCAAGTATTCCTCCACGGTTACTTGAGGAATTCCTGCATCGGTTAAAAATTGAATGGCACCCTTCGCTACTCGGCCACTTCCGGTTACTGCCATCTTGATAGGAGGGATTTTTACCGATTTAACCTGCTGAACGATGGCGTCATATCCAGCGCTTTGGTGAGCAGGTTTGATCGAAAAAGACTTTGTTCTTTTACCAAAAGCCAACAAACCATTATAAGCACCCACGATTCCAGCGAATTTTCCAAAAGCAACCAATCGAGCTCCTTCCTCATCGACCATGGTTTCATAATCGACCATGGTGCACGAATGATCGAGTAAGGCGCGGAGTAACTTTTGATTATAGGGCTGTTCTTTGATAGTATGAGAAAAGAAAAAATGAGGTTTATTCGGAACTAACCGAGGGATATCCATTTCTTTCACGCAAAAAAGGTAATCGCAATTCGATAAATCTTCTTGAATGGTGGCTCCTACATCTCGGTAGGCGGCATCAGGGAAACAACGATGGGGAGAAGGCTGCAACCAAAAACTAATTTCAGGATAGCTTTGAATAATTTTTTGAACGTGGGAAGGGGTAAATGGAACACGTTTATCTGGAATGGATTTACCCTCCCGTAGAATACCAATTTTCATGGAACAAAGGTACGATTAGAACAGGTTTGTTATTTTATATTCAAGGATTAAAAATCCGCTCTACGTGCTTATTCCAAGTGTACTTTTCCATACAAACCTGACGAGCATTTTGTCCTAGTTCTTCCCATTGATGCTGAGGATTGGAAAGTTCAAACAGCAATTGAATGCATTCTTGGTAATTTCCGGGCTCGTGCAATTTTGCGGTTACGCCATCCTCTAAAATTTGACCAATTTGTTCCAATGAACTTGCCAAAATTGGTTTTCCCATGGCCATGTATTCAAACAATTTAGTGGGAGAACCAAAAAATTTAGTTCCATCCGGATTGGGAATGTGGGGCGATAATAATACATCGCAAGCAGCGAGATATTCAGGACCTTCCTCTTGAGGAATTTGACCAGGCAGTATCACTTGACCGTTTTCAATAAGCGGGCTTAATCGATTTTTGACTTGAGAAAACTCTGGACCTTTTCCTATCAAGAAAAAAGAAACACTGTCAATTTTTTCGGGAAATTGATCAAAAAAGGCCAAAATACATTCAGCCAAGAATGAGATACCGTGCCATTGAGAAAAGGTGCCAATAAAACCAAAAACACGTTTTTCATTCAGGTTATAATTCTGTCGGATTTGTGAACCGGAGATTTTCGGATGATACAATTCAGGATCTACCCCATTGGGATTCACCAAAATTTTTTGTGGTGGTACTCCATGAACTTCAACCAAATCATTTTTAGAAACTTCACTCACAACAACAATAAGATCAGCTTTTTTCAAGACCAAATTCTCGACGCGTTCAATGAGCTTTTTATGAACCATTTTAGCTCCGCCCCAATTCTTTCCAATCCAAACAAAAGAACCATTGTATTCCAAGATGAGTGGAATATTCCATTTCTCTTTGAGCGCGACTCCAGCGTAGTTTAGCAATGAATATCTTTGGTAGATGCATTGAGGAGAAAAAGTAGTTGTTTGTGCTTGATTAAGTACCGATTGATTAAACTTCAAATCCATGAGTTCTGGAACATTTCCGCCTTTTTGAAAATTTGAAGGAAGGATTTCGATGGTTTCGTGAACTCCGGTTAACCGGTCGGATGACCAAACTTGGAAGGTTTTCCCTAATTTTTGAATAGCGTGAATTACTCCTGAAGTATGGCCCACACTTCCACCACTTGTTAGATTATACCACTGATCGGTTCGCAAATAGAGAATTTGATCTGGATTAGCAATACGATGAGTTACGGATCGAGAATTTTCCAAATGGCCAACGATTTGGGAATGATATCGTAAAACGAAGGGCCATTTGATCAAATCAATGATCAATGGAAAGAACGTTTTTCGAAACGGTGGCAAAAGGTTTTTTTCCTGATTTCGGTCGATCAACTGAATTTGATTTGAACCGGAAATCAAGGCCCAGAAAGAGAGCACTCCGATGAAGGGTTGATGATGCACATCATCCACTTCAATCAGTTTAAGTTGTTTGGGAAACCGTTTTCTTTTCCAAACAAAATCGAGGGCTTCCTTTTGGGAAAAGTGCATGTTAATTCAGGGGCTTAAAAGAAGCTTTTCGTTTTTCTAAAAACGCCGTAGTTCCCTCTCTAAACTCTTCGGTTCCAAACATTTTTCCGAACTCTTCAATTTCCTGAAGGAATGCTGGTTGAGAAGGTTCGAGATGTTTATTTACAAGTTCAATGCACTTAGAAACTGAAATAGGGCCTTTGGTAGAAATTTTTTCGATGATTGCAGAGCATTTCTCGATCAACTCCTTTTGTTCAACCACATGGTTAACGAGTCCAAGTCGGTGAGCTTCTTCCGCAGAAATAGCATCACCGGTTAACAATAGCTCCAAGGCTTTTCCTTTTCCAACCAATTGCACCAAGCGTTGAGTTCCAGCATATCCGGGGATAACACCAAGATTTACTTCGGGCTGTCCGAATTTGGCATTTGGCGATGCCAATCGAAGATGACAAGCCATGGCCAATTCGCAACCTCCACCCAGAGCAAATCCGTTAACGGCGGCGATAACCACCTTCTTTGATTGCTCAATCGAGTTATAAACACCGTGTCCGTGAGCTGACAGTTCTGTACCTTCTTGAATGCTGTAATTCGCAAATTCAGAAATATCGGCACCGGCGGCAAAGGCTTTTTCACCGCTTCCTGTAATGATCATTCCATAAACATCGGCATTAGCATTACCCAACTTAACTGCTTGACCAATTTCAGCTAAGGTTTGCTTGTTTAATGCATTCAATTTGTCGGGACGTTGAATGGTAATAACCAAAACTTTACCGTTCAATTCAACAGAAATATTTTCGAAATTCATTTGGTTTCTCTTTTTTTTCGGGTGTTGTGTATTTTGATATCCTGGGTATTTTCATTCAGGAATTCATTAATTTTTTCAATGGGCATCGAGGTTTGAATCTTTCCGAATGCATCGACATGAATGGAGAATCCGTTCAATTCTCCACTTTCGATAGTTGGCGATTCTATTTTCTTTCTTCGACTCATCCATTTAAGGTTTTCAATGCGAATTGGATTCGTTGAATGACTTTTTCTTTCCCAAGAAGTGCGCACATTTCAAACATGGCAGGACCTGCACCTTCTCCTGAAACGGTTAATCGTAACGCTTGAAGCACGACTCCTGTTCCCACACCATGGGCTGCACAAGTTTCTTTCAAAGAATTTTCAATTGTCAATGCATCCCAAACAGAAAGTTTTTGGAAATCATTTTGGATATTATCGATCAAATTAGGAACTTGATCTTTCCATTTTTTTGCAACAACGTTTTCATCAAAGGTTGTTGGATCATGAAAAAAGAACGATGTAGATGGCCAAACGTCTTGAATAAAACTCCAACGTTCCTTCATGAGTCGGCAAACCTCCTGAATAAATGCAGGCGATTGAGTAATTCCATGGTCAGAAAGAATTGGAGTTACTTTTTCAGCCAACTGCTCATCGGACAAATGACGTAGGTATTGTTGGTTGAACCATTTAAGTTTATCAAAGTCGTACCGTGCACCGTGTTTATTTACACGTTCAATGGAAAATTCTTGGACCAATTCATCCAGGGTAAATAATTCACGATTGTCGCCTGGATTCCAACCTAATAGAGCGAGGAAGTTCACGTATGCTTCTGGTAAATAACCGGTTTCGCGATATCCGAGCGTTGTATTACCAGTTTCTGGGTCGGTCCAATTAATGGCATAGAAGGGCAATCCTAACCGATCACCATCACGTTTAGACAATTTTCCATCGCCATCGGGTTTTAACAATAGTGGCAAATGAGCAAATTCAGGCATTTGAGACTCCCAACCCAGGTTCTTATACAGTAAAACGTGCAAAGGGGTTGATGAAAGCCATTCCTCTCCACGGATTACATGAGAAATTTGCATGGAATAATCATCAACCACGTTAGCCAAATGGTACGTGGGCATTCCATCAGATTTCAAAAGTACTTTATCGTCCAATTGTCCGGAGTTGAATACAACCCAACCACGAACGATATCTTTGAACCGTACCTCTTCATTTCGAGGCATTTTAAAACGAATGACATAAGATTCACCGGAATCGAGACGACGTTGCACTTCATCTTGAGGTAGGGTAAGTGAATTTTTCATATTCACTCGGGTGATGGCATTGTATTGAGGTGATGCTACTTTTGCTGCTTTCAAGTTTTCTTTCATTTCCTCGAGTTCTTCGGGGGTATCGAAAGCGTAATAAGCGGCTCCGTTTTGAATGAGTTGTTCGGCGAATTGGCGGTACATGGGTTTTCTTTCACTTTGGCGATACGGGCCAAATGGTCCTCCAATATGTACACCTTCATCGAATTGAATTCCGCACCATTGCAAGGATTCTACGATAAACTGTTCTGCACCGGGCACAAAACGGGTTTGATCGGTATCTTCTACACGAAGGATAAAATCTCCTCCATGTTTTTTAGCAAAGAAATAATTAAAGAGGGCTGTTCTTACACCACCTGGGTGCAATGGCCCGGTTGGGCTTGGTGCAAATCGAACTCGAACTTTTTTATCCATGGTGCAAAGTTCGTAAAAAGGCATTAAAAAACGTAGGATAAAGGAATGAAAACGAAATATATAATTGGGGATAAAAAAAAACACCCTTGGTTGGAGTACCAAGGGTGGTGATAAAAACCGGCGGCGACCTACTCTCCCACATTTTATTGCAGTACCATCGGCGCTGTGGGGCTTAACTTCTCTGTT
>JACCEC012429745.1_pt1 | contig 17239 bp, 11 predicted proteins | sample 7450121 | NCBI WGS metagenome assembly JACCEC01 (sample SAMN15323455, study PRJNA562643) | freshwater metagenome | isolation source: river surface water | place: USA:Blue River Watershed | collected 2017-08-18 | reverse complement strand
GGAAATGGTGCGGGTGCCCCTTACCGTGCTCGCGAGCGCCGGGGCGCTGATCACACTCATTGGGCTGACTCGGGAAGCCTTCTGGCGCACGACCCGCTCGGTGCTCTGGCCCTGCCTGTTACCCTTCCTTGGATTCTGTTCTCTGGTACTGGCCGGTGGCCTGCAACCCTCGCTGCGCGAGATACCCGCCAGCGGCGGCAACATGCTCGCGCTGACCGAAGTCTCGCACTGGTTCCCTTCGTCGGCCCGACCAGAGTTAGGACGGCAAGCCTTGTGGTATTTCGCCGCCGTATGGCTGTCGGCCTGCAATCTCCTGCTTTTCGTCCGCCGCGGCCGCGCCTTACGCGGCCTTCTGCTGCTCCTCGCCTTCAACGCCGTAGTACTCGCCGTGCTGGGCACCCTGCAGAAACTATCGGGTTCCTCCGGCATCTACTTCGGTGCAGTTGCCGTGCCGCAGCCCCGCTACTTCGCGACGTTTGTCTATCATAACCACTGGGGGGCGTTCAGCGTGCTCATGCTGGCCCTGATTCTGGGGCTGGGCTGGCACTACGTGCGCACGATCCAATCGAGGGATATTTTCCAAGGACCGCTCGCGTTCGTGACCTTCTGCGTGCTGCTGGTCGCGGTCACGCTGCCGCTGAGCGGCTCGCGGAGTTGCACGCTTCTGGGACTTGGTCTGCTGGCCGCGGCTTCGATTCATACCACGGTGCATGCGGCGCGACGGAGGCGAGAACGCGGACTCGGCATGCTGCCGCCGTTTCTGCTGCTCGCGGTGCTTTGGTTGGGAATGATCGGAAGTGCGTGGTTCGTGGGGAGCAGCACCATTCTCGACCGCCTTGCGACGAGCCGCAGCCAGATCGCTGAGATGCAGGCGATGGGCGGCGTCGGAGACCGCTCCTTGCTCTACCACAACACGTGGCGGATGGCGCGCGATAAGCCGCTGTTCGGCTGGGGAATGTCCTCCTACCCCCACATCTTCTACGGCTTCTACAACACCCGGAAATCACCGGACCGGCTACCGGTTTTCTACAACGACGCCCACAACGACTGGCTGCAGGCGCTGGCCGAGCACGGCTTCATTGGCACGGCGCTGCTCGCGGCATGCGTCGCAATTCCTCTTTGGCTGTGCCGACGGAGCGTCACAAAATCACTGATAACCGGCTACCTCCTTGCGGGGCTCGCGATCGTTGTCGGCTACGCCCTGATCGAATTCCCGTTTGGCAACCGTGCCAACGTGTTGGTGTGGTGGGTGCTCTTCTTCGCTGGACTGGCCTACGCGCGATCCCGAGAGGCTGCTCCGGAGGATTCCAGCCACCAACAACGGCAGCCTGAGTCCTCGTGACCACCGACGGCGCCCCGTTCTCAGTCCTGATCCTCACCCTCAACGAGGAGAAAGACCTACCCGCCTGCCTTGAGTCCGTCGCGGGTTGCGATGACGTGGTGATCCTCGATTCGGGTTCCTCCGACCAAACCCTCGCGATCGCGCGCGCCGCCGGCGCCCGGACCTTTCACCGCGCGTTCGACACGTTCGCCGACCAGCGGAACTTCGCGCAGCGGGAGATCCCCTTTCGTCATCGGTGGGTGTTTCACCTGGACGCCGACGAACGCTTCACTCCGGCCCTGCTTTCCGAGTGCGGGCAGGCAGCTCTCCGCGAAGACGTGGACGGTTTCTACGTCGCCCCCCGCATGCTATGGTGCGGCCGCTGGATTCCCCGCTGCACGGATTTTCCGGCTTACCAGGCGCGGTTTACCCGAATTCCAGATTTTGAGTTCGTCGAAGTCGGCCACGGTCAGCGCGAACGTCCCGGCACGCGCATGGACTGGCTGAAGGAGGGCTACCTGCATGATCTTTCGTCGGGCGGAACCGAGGAATGGCTGGGAAAACATCGCCGGTACGCACGCGCCGAGGCTGCCGCCCACCTCGGCGCCAGCGCGAAGTCGTCCTGGCGCGGGCTTTTCGGCCGGGACGCCTTGAGCCGCCGCCGGGCCATCAAGCGCCTGAGTTTTCACCTGCCCGCCCGCCCGCTGCTGCGGTTTATCTATCAATACGGTTGGCGGCGGGGGTTCCTCGACGGAGCCGCCGGGTTTGAGTACTGCCGATTGCTGGCTCGTTACGAAGGCTTCATCGCGGAGGAGATCCGCCGGCAACGGCAGTCAAACGCGGGGGATCGGAGCGACCGGTGAGAGTCCTCTTCGTCAACCGCTTCTATTGGCCGGAGACGCCGGCGACAGGACAGTTGCTGACAGATCTGGCGGAGGGGCTGGCCGCGGCGGGACACGAGATCGTGGTGATCACGGCGGCACACCGGCCGGGTGTCGCAGCTGAAGAGTTACGCGCGGGCGTTTCCATCCGGCGAGTGATCCAGCAACCGCGGTCCCGCGCGGCCAAGCTCGCGGCGTTTGTGCTCTTCCACGCCGCGGCGGCGTTCGCCGTGCTGCGACGGGCTCGGCGGGGCGACGTCGTGGTCGTGATGACCGACCCGCCCTTGATCGGCGTCACCGCCGGAGCGGCAGCGTCGCTGCGAGGCGCCCTCCTCGTCCATTGGGTGCAGGACATCTACCCGGAAATCGCCGCCACGCTCACCCGCCACCGGTGGGTCGGCGTGTTATCCGGATTACGGAACGTTTTCTGGCGACGGGCCAAGGCGTGCGTGCCCTTGGGCACCGACATGGCCGCCGTGCTGGCCGAAGCATGCGTCCCGGCGGAACGACTACTCGCGTCGCCCAACTGGGCTCCCGCTGGAATCCGCGCCCTGCCACGCGGCGAGCCAGCGGAGTTAAGAAAGACGTGGGGACTGCAGGGGAAGTTCGTCATCGCCTATTCGGGTAACCTCGGGCGCGTGCATGACCTGCCGCCGGTGCTCGACCTCGCGCACGAGCTGCGGGACGTCCCAAACTTCACGGTGCTGTTCATTGGCTCAGGAGCGGGCGAGGCCGACCTTCGCCGCAACGCGGAGGAAAGGCAGCTGACAAACGTACGGTTTCTCCCGCCGCAGCCCCGCGAGCAGTTATCGGAAAGCCTCGCGGTGGCGGACCTGCACCTCGTGACGCTGCTCCCCGGCTGCGAGCGACTGGTATTCCCCAGCAAGCTTTACGGAATCACGGCGGCCGGAAGACCCCTGCTGTTCATCGGTCCCGAAAAATGCGAAGTCGCCGGGGTGGTCAGGGAAAATGGCCTCGGGTTGACGGCGGAGCGCGGGGCGATGTCGGCCGCGGCCAGGGCTATCCGCGAACTCGCCTCCGAGACTCGCCTTTGGGAGGGCTACGCAGCGGCAGCGCATGCCTTCGCCGCCCGCCACACCGCGGCGGCGGCGGTTGCGCGCTGGAGCGAAATCCTCCGCCACTTCGACGGACGTCACGATGCGCCGCCGGCACGCTTGCCGGGCACGTCGGGCCTGCAACCCTCCCCCTGATGCGCCGCCGCTACACGACGTTCACCCTGCTGCTGCTAGACGTGGCCTGCGGCGTGGGCGTCTTCAACCTCGCGTTCATGCTGCGCGGCGTCGGGGAACCCGTGCTCGCCGCTCTGCTCCCTCCCCTCGCGGTGACGCTGATCGCCCTGTACCTCGTCGACGGCTACAACCCTCGCGGAGACATGCTGAGCGTCGACTACGCCAGCCAGCACCTCGTCGCGTTCGCCGGAGCCACGTTGTTCGTGCTGCTCATCACCCACGCCGTGGCGAGCGGAGGATATGCGCTGCAAACCAGCCGTTTGGTCACCGCGCTGGCCATGACCGGCTACGCCGCCATCTCGCTCGGTTACCGTCGAAGCCTTTACCTGCGCCGCCTGCGGCGCCGCGAGGCGCGCAGCCTGCTGTTCATCGGCGATGAGGCGAGTTTCCGCACCTTTTCCGGCGAGTGCGACCGCAACGGCCTCGGGCTCCGCCTGCATCCGCTGCACACGGCCTCCTCTGGCTCGGGAAGCCCCCTCCCCCTCGGCGATCGCCTTGCGGAGATCGCGCGCGAAGGTCGTCACTTGGAGGCAATCGTAGTCCGCGAGTCCGCCACCGGACTCAGCGAGGCCGACTCCCGCCAGTTGTCGGATTTACATTTCTCGGGCGTGCCCACGCTGACGCTGGAGTTATTCTATCAGGAGTACTGGCGGCGCATTCCACTCTACCGCATCAACCCGACCTGGTTGTTCCAAGAAGGGTTCAAAGTGGCGCGGGAACCGGTTTACGTGCACCTGAAGCGCCTCAGCGACGTGGTGCTCTCAACCGTCGGGCTCCTCGCCGCGGCGCCGCTCATCGCCGCCGCCATGGTGGCGATCCGCCTTGAGGACGGCGGTCCTGCATTCTTCGCCCAAAACCGCGTGGGTTTGAACCAACGACGCTTCCGCCTCTTCAAGCTGCGGACAATGCGCGTGGCGGAAGGCGGCTCACTATACACCCAGCCCGGTGACAAGCGGATCACGCGCGTAGGCGCCTTTCTGCGCAACAGCCGCCTCGACGAATTGCCGCAGCTTTGGAACGTGTTCCGCGGCGACATGAGCCTGATCGGCCCCCGGGCAGAATGGGAGCGGCTGGTCGAAACCTACGAACGCGAGATCCCGTGCTATCACTTCCGCCATCTCGTAAAACCCGGCATCACCGGGTGGGCCCAGGTGAACTACCCCTACGGCGCCAGCCTTGAGGACGCCGCACGGAAGCTGGAGTACGACCTCTACTACATCCGCCACTTCTCGTTCACACTCGACGCCGCGATCGTGCTCAAAACCGTCCACACGGTGCTCGGAGGCAAGGGACGGTGAGCCAAGCGGACAGGAGATTCTCTCGGTGAAAACCTACGACTTCATCGCCATCGGCGGGGGCAGCGCGGGATTTAACGCCGCGCGCGTTGCGGCGGGGCTGGGGATGACGACCGCCGTCGTCGACGGCGCGAAGGAGCTCGGTGGGCTCTGCATCCTGCGCGGCTGCATGCCATCGAAGACCCTCCTCTACATGTCGGAGGTGCTCCATTTGGCGCGGCATGGAAAGACCTTCGGGCTCCACATTCCATCCGCCCGCGCCGACCTCGCCGCGATGCAGAAGCGGAAGCGGCGCATCATTGTAGACTTCGCCAACTACCGCGAAAAGGCGCTTCATGCCGGAAAGTTCGACCTCATCCGCGCACACGCGCGGTTCGCCGACGCCCATACGCTCGAGCTGTCCGACGGCAGTCGCATCCGCGGCCGGCACATTTTGATCGGAACCGGGTCGGTCGTCGCGACACCGCCCGTGCCCGGCTTGGCTGACGCAGGAGCATGGACCAGCGATGAGGTGCTCGACCTAGATTTCGTCCCGCCGAGCGTGATCGTCCTAGGCGGCGGCATCGTCGCCTGCGAGCTCGCCCAATTCCTGAGCCGCATCGGGTCGCGCGTAACCCTGATCCAGCGGAGCGAACAACTGCTCCGCGACCATTCCCCCGAAGCGGCCGGAGCCGTGCGCGACGCCTTGGCGGCCGAGGGCATCGAGATTCTCACGGGCACGAAGCTCCTCAAAGTTTCCCGCGGCCAACGCGGCTTCAGCGTGACCTTCGAGCACGAAGGCAGCCGCGTCGTCCGCCGTGCGGCCCACTTGTTCAACGCGCTTGGCCGCCGACCAAACACAGATCCGCTATGCCTCGGAGCGGCCGGGATCCGCACCTTGGCCGACGGACGCATCCAGACGAACCGCTGGCAGCAGACGAACCAGCCGCACATCTACGCGGCCGGCGATTGCGCGGGTCCGGTCGAGATCGTGCACGTCGCCATCCAGCAGGCGGAACTAGCCGCCCGCCACGCGGCCGGGTGCCGCGGGCTCAAACCGGTCGACTATTCGCTCCTGCTGAACGTCGTCTTCACCGATCCACAGCTTGCCACCTTGGGCCTGACCGGCCGCCAGCTCCGCGATAAGGGTGTGCCCTTCCTCGAGGCCAGCTACCCGTTCAACGACCACGGGAAGTCGATCCTGATGGAGGCGAACCACGGCTTCGTGCGCCTCTTCGCCGAGCCGCGACGTGGCCGCCTCCTTGGAGCCGAGATCGTCGGTAAGGACGCCGGCGAACTGATCCACGTGCTCACCGGTCCCCTCGCGCTGGGCGCGACCGTCCACGACCTGCTGCGCGCGCCCTGGTACCACCCCACCCTCGCGGAGATCATCACCTATCCGCTGGAGGAAATCGCGGACCAGATCGGCGCGAAGCGCGCTTAGCGCGCGAGAGAAAGCAGGTCCGGCAGGCTGACGCGCTTCTCGTAAAGCGCCTTGCCCACGATGACGCCATCGAGATTGGCGTGACGCTGCGCGAGCTGCGCCAATTGAACCACGTCCTCCCGCCGGCTCACCCCGCCGCTTGCGATCACGCGGAAACGGCCGGCCGCGAGCATCGTTTCCTGCGCCGCGAAATTCGGGCCCGTGAGCATGCCATCGGTACCGATATCGGTATGGATGATTGTGCCGACGCCGAGGGCGTCCATCCGGCGGGCCAAATCGATCGCACCGAGCGGAGAGGTGTCGACCCAGCCCTTAACGGCGACGCGGCCGTCCTTCGCGTCGATGCCAACCGCGATCCGTGCGCCGAAGGCCTGCACGAGTTCGCCGACGAAGGCCTCGCTCTCCGCGGCACGCGTGCCGATCACGACGCGGCTCACCCCGAAACCCAAGGCGCGTTCCACGGTGACTCGGTTGCGCAGCCCCCCGCCCAGCTGCACCTTAAGGCCAAGGTCGGCGATCCGCCGCACGACCTCAAGGTTGCGCGGCTCCCCGGCGAACGCTCCGTCGAGGTCCACCACGTGCACCCAGGCGCTGCCCGCCGCACGAAACTCCGCCGCCACCGCGGCCGGATCCTCGCCGTAGACCGTCTCCTGGTCGGCGCGGCCCTGCAGCAGGCGCACGCAGCGGCCTCCCTTGATGTCGATGGCGGGATAGATGGTCATGAAGTCGAAGCGACGAAAGCCGGCACGAAGCTTAGGAGCGTGGCCGAGCGCTGGCGGCGGCCAAGGAATTTTGCGCTTTGCGCGGAGTTTCGTTTCGGGTTCCGGTGACGGCATGGCCTCCTACCAGGTTCCCGCCTTCCTTTCCGAACTGCTCCACGCCCGCTCGCCCTCCGGCTACGAGGCCGAGGCGCAGGCCGTCTTCGACCGCCACGTGAAGCCGGCGGCTGACGCGTACGCGAATGACGCCCTCGGCAACCGCATCGCCACGCTCAACCCCAAGGGCGATCCGGTTCTCATGTTCGCCGGCCACATGGATGAGCTCGGTCTCATCATCACCTACGTCAACAACCACGGCTACCTCTACTTCGACACGATCGGCGGCCACGACCTCAGCGTGATCTCCGGTCGCCGCGTCCTTATCCAGACCGCGGCAGGCATCGTCAAGGGCGTCACCGGCAAGCGCGCCATCCACCTGATGGACGACGAGGACCGGAAGAAGGTCCCTAAGAAGCACGAGATCTGGATCGACATCGGCGCACGCGACAAGGCCGACGCCCTCGCGCGCGTGAGCATCGGCGACGTGGCGACCTACGACCACGAGCTTGAACTCATCAACGGCAGCATCGGCACCGCCCGCGCCTTCGACAACAAGGTCGGCGCCTACGTCGTCGGCGAGGCCCTCATCCGGCTCTCCCGCGAGAGGAAAAAACCCGCCGCGAAAGTGGTGAGCGTCGCGACGACGCAGGAGGAGATCGGCGTCCGCGGCGCCACGACCTCGGCCTACCTCGTGAATCCCCACATCGCCATCGCCGTCGACGTCGCGCATGCGACCGACCATCCCGACTGCGACAACCGGAAGTTCGGCGAGACGAAACTCGGCGGCGGTCCGATCATCTGCCGCGGCGCCAACATCAACCCCAAGGTCTTCACCCGGTTGATCGCCGCCGCGAAGCGGCTTGGCCTGCCGCACCAGATCGAGGCCGATCCGCGCCCGACCGGAACCGACGCCCGCGCGATCCAGATGGGCCGCGGTGGCGTCGCGACCGGATTGGTCAGCATCCCCCTCCGCTACATGCACACCCCCAGCGAGGTCGTCGACCTCGAGGACGTCGAACGCTGCGTGCAACTGCTCGTCGAGTTCGCCAAGGGCCTCGAAAAGGGCGACTACCTGCACTGGTAGTGCCCGCGGGGCGGTGGAATAAGCCCCGGCGAGGGCTGGTGAACCTCAGGCTGCGTCCTGCCGGCTGACGGCGGACTTGGAGACGGAGCGCAACGAAGGCTTGCGGCGACCGGCGACAACTGCGGCGTCGATCACGACCTCACCGACATCGTCGCGGTGGGGAAGCTCGAACATGACCTCGAGCATGAGGTTCTCCATGATGGCGCGGAGGGCCCGGGCGCCGGTCTTGAGCTCGATGGCCTTCTGGGCGACGGCCTTCACCGCGTCGGGGGTGAACTTGAGTCGCACGCCGTCCATCGCGAAGAGCTTCGAATACTGCTTCACCATCGCGTTCCGGGTGCGCAGGAGGATTTTCTCGAGGTCGGCCACCTGGAGCTGGTCGAGAACGGAAACCACAGGCAGGCGCCCAATGAACTCCGGGATCATGCCGAACCGGATCAAGTCCTCCGGGGCGAGGGACTTCATCATGCGGTCGGGATCGAGCGCCTCCTCATGCTGGGCGCGAATCGAGCCGAAGCCGAGGCTGCGGGTGCCGAGCCTCCGCTGGACGATCCCGTCGAGCCCGACGAAGGCGCCGCCGCAGATGAAGAGGATGTTGGATGTGTTGATCTGGACGTATTCCTGATTCGGATGCTTGCGACCGCCCTGGGGCGGGACGTTGCACGTCGTGCCCTCGAGGATCTTGAGTAGGGCCTGCTGCACGCCCTCGCCCGAGACGTCGCGGGTGATGGAAACATTCTCCGTCTTGCGGCCGATCTTATCGATCTCGTCGATGTAGACGATCCCGCACTCGGCCTTTTTCACGTCGAAGTTCGCGGCCTGCAGCAGGCGAAGGACGACGTTCTCGACGTCCTCGCCCACGTAGCCGGCCTCAGTGAGCGTGGTGGCGTCGGAGATCGCGAACGGCACGTCGAGGATGCGCGCGAGGGAGCGTGCGAGCAACGTCTTGCCCGAGCCGGTAGGTCCGACGAGAAGAATGTTACTCTTCTCGACCTCGACTTCGTTGAACTCGGGGGCGAGGGCGCCGGGCTCCTTCGCGTGGGCGCCCTCGAACATGAGGCGCTTGTAATGGTTGTAGACCGCGACCGAGAGCACCTTCTTCGCGTGCTCCTGCCCGATCACGTGCTCGTCGAGCGACTTCTTGATATCGCCAGGCTTGATCAGTCGAAAAGACGGCCGCGCGTCGACTGCCGGCGTCTTCACCTCGCGATCGATGATCGTCTTGCAGACGCCGACGCAGGAATCGCAGATGTAGACCCCGGGACCCGCGATGATCTTACGCACCTCCGCCTGCGACTTTCCGCAGAAGGAGCACAACGTCATGCGCGAGGACTTGGCCATGGGGCGACCCTGCCCGCGGTCATCGGCGAGTCGAGTCCTGATTGGTCCGCGCGGGAAAACCCTCGGTATTCCCCGCGCCCCGGCCCGAAGCGGGATTGATACGAACTAGCCGCGGCCGCGACGCCGGGCCGCGAGCCAACCCTCCACCTTCGCCAACGGCCACGTCGTGATCACGTGACGCGGCTCCAGCCATCCCTTGCGGGCGGCATTGACCCCCGCGCGCACGTGGCCGAGGCCGACGATGTCATGGGCATCGGGGTTGATCGCGCAGAGCAACCCGCGCTCCGCGGCCTTGCGCCAGTGGCGCCAATCCATGTCGAGGCGCCACGGACTCGCGTTCAGCTCGATCACCACGCCGTGCTCGATCGCAGCGTCGATGACCTTGCCCGCGTCGACCTGGTAGCCCTCGCGCCGCAGCAGCAGACGACCCGTGAGGTGTCCGAGCATCGTCACGCTTGGATGCTCGAGGGCACGGATGATGCGGGCCGTCATCACGGCCTCGTCCTGCGCGAACCCTCCGTGGACGGAAACCACGACGTAATCCAGCGCCGCCAGCGCGGCGTCATCGAGGTCGAGCCGTCCGTCGGCGAGGATGTCGCATTCCACGCCCGCCAGGACCTTGGTGCGAAACCGACCCGACGCATTCAGGACCCGGATCTCCTCCACCTGACGGAGCAAGCGCTCCTCATTGAGCCCGTTGGCCTGGAAGCTCGCCTTCGAATGGTCGGCGATGCCCAGGTACTCCCAGCCGAGCTCCTGCGCCGCGGCGGTCATCTCGGCGAGCGTGTTGCCGCCGTCGGAGGCATGGGTGTGGTTGTGGAACGCGCCGCGGATGTCGCCGGCCTCGATCAGGCGCGGTAACGGTCCACGTTCCGCGGCCTCGATCTCGCCGAGACCCTCGCGCAATTCGGGCGGCACAAAGGCGAGTCCCAGCGCGGCGAAAAGATCCCTCTCCTCAAACACCGTTGGAATCGGAGCTGCCGCTGAAGCCTCTCCCGTCGCCGACAGCCCCCACTCGCTGAGACTGAAGCCCCGCGCGAGCGCCCGCTGCCGCATCTCCACGTTGTGCTGCTTGGAACCGGTGAAGTGGTGCAGTGCGAACGCGAATTGGGCCTCTGGAACGATGCGCAGATCAGCCTGCAACCCACCCGCGAACCGCACGCTCGCCTTGGTTCCGCCCTGGGCGGTGACCTCCTGCACGCCCGGCTGCGCGATGAACCAGGCCACGACGGGCGCGGACTCCTCGGCTGCCACGATGAAATCGAGGTCACCCACCGTCTCGAGCCCGCGGCGCAGGCTGCCCGCCGCCTCGCAGCGCTTCACCTGTGGAAGCGCGCGGAGGCCGGCCACGATCGGACCAGCGATCTCCGCCGCCTCCCACCAGAGGTGGCGCTTCGCGTAGGCCTCGCGGTTGCGGATGCCGGCGAGGATTTTTTCCTGCGTCTTTTCACCGAAACCGGACAAGGTGGCGACGCGACCCTCAGTGCAGGCCGCCGCAAGGGCCGCGATATCGGTGATCCCGAGCTGACTGTGCAGGGCCAGGATCTTCTTCGGGCCAAGACCGGGGATCTGCAGCATCTCCACCAGCCCCGGCGGCACCGAGGCCCGCAGCTTGTCGAGGAACTCCAGCCGCCCCGTGAGCCGCAGCTCGGAGATTTTCTGGGCCAACGCCTCTCCGATCCCCTTCACCGCCTGAAGCTCACCGGCATCAACGAGACGGGAAAGCTCCCCCTCCTCCACGCCCTCCAGAGCGCGCGCACCCGACTGGTAGGCGCGGATCTTGAAGGGGTTCTCCCCCTTCAGCTCCAGCAGCGTGGCGATCTCGGCAAGGGCTCCGGATATCTCGTTCTTGTTCATCGGCACGTCACAAGGGACCGCGCCGCCCCTTCATCCGCAAGCCGCGGAGGACAACTTAAGACCATCAGCCCCGATCATCCTCGCGAAGGCGAAGCCGGTCAGGCGGCACGGGGGAGGCGGAATCCGAGACCGGCGTCCGCTGACTACCGCCGGAGCGGGTCCGGGCGGCGTAGTAGTCGTAGTTACGCGTGTAGTAACCGTAGTCCTCGCCGGCATCAGGGGGAACCTGGTTGAGCACCACGCCGACGAGAGGGGTCTTCCGCTCCTCGACGATCTGACGCGCCCGTTGCACCATCGCACGTGGGTTCCTCCGATGCTGGATCAAAAGGACCGCGCCATCCACCACGCTGGCCAGCACGCTGGCATCGCTCACGCCGATGATCGGCGGTGAGTCGAACAAGACCTTGTCGTAACGGCCGCGCAGACCGGCGATCAGCTCGCGGAGCCGCGCCACATGCACGAGGCTGAGGGTGAAGCCCGGCAGCCCACCAGCCGGCATGAAATCGAGTCCCGGCGCCACATCCTTTTGCACGACATCACCGAGGTCGGCCTTGGCGGCGAGCAGCTCGGAAAGGCCCGGCTGACGCGACCGACCGAGCAGGCGATGCTGCGTGGGGCGGCGCAGGTCGGAATCGATCAGGAGGATCCGCTCCCCGTTGCCGGCCATGAGGCGGGCCAGGCGGCCGAGGGTGGTAGACTTTCCCTCGCCCGGACCGGCCGAGAGGATCACGAGCGCGTGCAGGTCGCGCCGCGGCAGGGTCAGGTTCAGGTTGGTGTGGAGCACGCGGAACGGCTCCAAGGACGCGGGATCGTCCGTAGCTGGCGCGTCCGCTGACTGGAACGGCACGACCCCGAGGACCGGCAACCGCAAGCGGGCCTCGACCTCCGCGACCGAGCGGAAGCTCGTGTCGAAATACTCGAGCATGACCGCGACTCCGACCGCGAAGACCGCCCCGAAGAGGCAGGCAAGCGTGAGGTTGAGGGGCCAGCTCGGCCGGCTGGGGGCACGGGCGGGTTCCGCGGTGTTCAGGATCTCGATCGTCTTCTTGGGGACCTGGAAATCGATCTCCCGCTGGCGCAGCGTGAGCTTCAGCGTCGTGAGCAGCCGTTGCTCGTCATCCAGTTTCTGCGCCGCCTCCTCGAAGGGCCGCATGCGATCCCGAGCCGAGAGGATCTGATCGACCTTCGCCTGCGACAGCTGGCGCCGGAGCTCCGCGACGCGGGCCTCGGCCTCCTTGTGCGCGATCTCGAGGGAGTTCTCGTAACCCTGGAGCTGGGCGTCGAGCTGCTCCCGGATCTTCAGGCGGGCGTCGACCGCGGCTACGAGGTCCGGATGGGCCTCGCCGAGGCGGGACTTGAGCTGCGTCACCTTCTGGTCGGCGACGAGGTAGGCCTGCAGGAGGTTCTGGATGTTCTGGTCCGGGATCAGCTCGGAGTTGACGAGGCTCACGCGTTCGGCCGCGGCGATGGAGCGGAACCGTTCCCAGCGGGTCTTGCGGCCGATGGCGTCGACGCTGAGCGCGATCAGGGTGTTCTGCATCTGCCGCAGGGTCTCGATCTCCATGTCGGAATAGCGCGCATTGAGGTCGACTCCGGAGATGTTGAGGTCCTTCCGGAGCTTCTCGACCGCGTCGCGCTGGCGCGAAACCACGGACTCCTGGGCGCCGAGTTCCTTGCGGAGCTGCGCGAGGCCCTCGCTTTGGTCGGAAGTGGCGACCGCGATCCGGTCCGCCGAGTAGGTGCGGGCGATCTCGTTCGCGATGTCGGCGCCGAGGCGGGGATCCTGGGAGAAGACGTTGATCTCGATCAGGGAGGAACTCCGCTGCGACTCGACCCGCAACATCGTCTCGACGAGGTAACGGTAGGTGATGGCCGAGGGAAGCGGGGCGGTGGCGCCGAGGAGCGGCGCCAGGCGCGCATTCAGTCCAAGGCGCTCGATCACGGGATAGAGCACCTTTTCCGACTGCATGATGCGGAACTGGTCCTGCAAGAAATAGGGATCGTAGCCCCCGCCGCCCTGGGCTTGGAACAGCTTCACCTCACCTTCCGGCTTTTCCACCCGCACCTTCGTGGTGGCCAGGTACCAGCGGGGCAGGAACGCGGTGACCGCAGCCGTGGTTACGACCACGAGAGACAGCAGGAGCGCGATGAGCGCCCTCCGCTGCCGCAGGATCTGCAGGAAATCCGCAAGGGATGCCGTCTGCTGGGTCTCGGTCGGCGCCTCCATGTCAGCCCGGGTCGTCACCACGCCGCTCAGAACGAACGCGTGGCGTTCACCGAAACGCGCGTCCGGCGGAGGTTGCGCACCGCGTCGTCGGAGTCAGCCCGGTCGAGGTCTACGCTGGCGGCCAGCAGCCACTTCGGTGTGGGAAGGTAGGAAAGCGTCACCCCCGTGCGCACCGTCGTCTCGCTGACGTCGGCCTGCCCCCGGCGGCCCTGCAGGGTCGAGGGCTCGAGACTGACGGAGCCCGAGACGACGATGAGAGCGGTCAACGGATGCTGCAGGGTAATGAAGGCGCGCAGAGCCTGGGAGTCATTGAACCGCGCGGTGTCCGACGTCTCTTCGAGCGAGTACCCCACCCCGCCCAGAACGAAGGCCCGCTGGGCGTAGGCGTATTTGCCGGAAAACTCCGCGTACGGCGCGATCGCGCTCCGCTCGCCTTGGCGGGAACGCCACTCAAGACCTGCGCGCCCGCTCACGGTTAGCTTGCGTGCGAGTTCGTAGTCGGCGCCCGCCATGACGTAATCCGATCGCTTGTTCTTCAGCTCGCCGAGCTTCGAGTAGTGGATGTCCTGGTGCCGGTACGCCGCGACCGCCTTCACCTCAGGCAGGACCGCGTAGTCGGCCGCGAGGCCCAGCAGGTTCTCGATCCGGTCGAGAGACCGGGATAGATCGGAATCACGATACTCGTAGAGGGCCGAGCGGACCTTGGCCGTGCCGGTGGCCTTGGGTGCGAGCGGCACGGTGAACCGTCCGTCGAACTGGTTGCGCAGGAAAGACTGGTCGGCGTTGACCTTGACGCCCGCGAGGAGGGACTCGGGGTTGCGCGCGACCATGAAGGCGTTGTTCAAATCCAGCACCGTCGACTGCGAGAACGCGTGGGCGAGCCGGAGCGAGGCGTCGTGGCTGTCGAGGAGCTTGTCCCCGGGCCGGCGGTCAAACCGGTCGAGGGTTAGCGCGTAGGACGCAGACAGAAAGGTGTGCTCCGTCAGGGAGCGGTTCCAGTTCACGCCGGGAGCCACGGTGTAGACGGCGGAGTCGATCGCACCGCTGGCGGCGCCGAACAGGTTGCTGTCGTGCGCGATCGCGGTCCTCACCCTCACGACAAGGTCTCTGCCTTCGTCGGTTTCCGGGACCGGGGCGTAGGCCGCCCGCATCTGGGTCAGCGCCGCGACGATCAGGCAAAAGAAGGTGCGGAGGGCTGGGTTCATCCGATCGAAACCGAAGCTAGGTTCCGCCCATCCAGCGGAGCAATTACTTTCCCCCCGCGGGCGGGAGCGCGGGGTTGAGCAGCACATAAAGGTTGTCCGCAAGTTTCTGCGCGGAGTTCAGCGGGAAGCCACGCGGGAGCGAACCGGTGAGCAGACCTCCGTAGATCTCGCCCCATTCGCCGAAGCGATTCCGATCGCTGGAGAGGAACCCCGGACCGGGGGCCGGCCTTGCGCTGAGGTCGCTGAGAAAAGGACGGTCGAGCGTGCGGGGGGAAAGGAGTAGGCCACCGATCGGCTGCTCGAGCGTGATGGCGTGGAAATCCTTGAGGCGCGGCGGCTGGGCCCAGACCCGGGTCCCGCCGTACCAGGCGACGCCGGCCGGGACGTCGGCCATCAACCCGAACCTTGGGGCCGCACTCCGCTTCTCGAGCTCAAGTCGCATTCCGGTGAAAAGGGCGGGAAAGTATGGCGGGTACTGGAAATGGAGCCGTCTCGGCTCAAGCGCGCTGTGCGCCAGCGGCAGGGCCTGCAGCCCCAACAGGAGGGCCAGTGCGGCGCGGGGCCAGCCGACGACCAGATCACTGCTCGCGAGCAACACGCCCACGAAGCCGGCGCCGAAAACGATCACAAGCGGCGCGAGCCAGACGGCGGCCGGACGCTCCAACTCGCCTGAGTTGCACGCCGCCTGAACCACGATCGTCAGCGCGAGCCCGGCTGTGAAAAGCCAACGCAACCGGTTAGCCGCACCACTCCGGAAGGCATACAACCATCCCGCCACGAAGAATGCGGTGAACCACATGCCACCGCCGGACCAAAGCCGAGCACGCAGGCTCTCCTGCACCGAGGAAAGCAACTTGTTACCGAGCTTGCGCAGGTCGACGCGCGGGGACTCCACGGACAACGAGGCGCGGAGGTTCGCGGGCTCGGCCGTGGGATCTCCCGACTTCAGCGCGATGTCGTCGCGGGCGAGACTCACAGGATGCCCGGTGAGCGCGAGATTTCGCGCGATCCAAGGCCCGCCGATGAGCAGCATGCCGGCACCGATGCCGACCGCCGTGAGCCACTTCGAGCCGCGCGGCGCGAGGGCCGGCGCCACCGCCCAAGCGAAGAGCCCAAGCACCCCGGCCGGGTACTCCGCCAGGAAGAGCAATCCACCTACCCCGCCCAGAAGCAGTGCCGCAAAGGCCAGCCTCCGCCGAGAAGCGCTGATTCCGAAAGACGCATCAAGGGCCAACCAAGCTTCGAGGAACACCACCGCCAGCAGCATCAGGAGTGGAGATCCGTTCAGCGCCACCGTCGCTTGCCAGATCGGCTGCGAGAGGAGAATCCCGCCGGCCGCCAGCAGGGCTACCCGCGCACCGAATAATTTCCCCGCGAGGCAAAACGCCCGCCACGCGGCCAACCAGAGCAGCACGATATTCAACCCAAGCACGAGGTAGTCGGGCGCGAATCCATCCGGGGGGACCGGCGGTGTCGCGAACCAGCGCGCGCGGATTTTCTCCGGCACGCACACCAGTGCGGCAGCCACCGTCAGCGCGTAGAGCGGGGACTGGTGCAGTTCAGGATAGGGCTTCGACGGATCGAACGCGACTCCCCGGCCATGCAGCACGGCCGCGGTCTGCGGGTGATTGACCCCGGTCGCGAAGCCCTGTCCGTCCGCAATCCGCCGCCCCGTCTCCAGCTGGGCGAGCGTTGCCTCCGTCTGCGGCCCCCGGAACTGCGTCCAGCCGACGCGAAGGGAAAGCACCAGCGCCAGCGCCAGGAAGGCCGCGCGCCGCAGCCAACGGGCACCCTCCCCCGCATCGAGCCAATGGATGAACTCCTGCGCGGTCCGCGGACGGCTCATGCGCGGCGGTCGGCGGCGATCACCGGTCGACGACGTCGAGTTCGGGCCACTGGGCGATCTTCCGATGCAACGTGCGCCGGCTCACGCCCATGAGTTCCGCGGCCTTGGTACGGTTGCCCCGCGCCTTGAGCAGGGCCTCCCGCAGCAGCCGCTTCTCGTTCTCCTCGACCGAGAGCGAATTTCCCACGGGGCCGCCGCCCGTTTGGGCGGGAGCTCCGGAAGGAGCCGAGCCAGCCGCAACTTCGCCGCGGAATCTGGGCTCAAGGTCGTATTCGGTGAGACTGCCGCCGCGGCGGAGGACCACGGCGTTCTCGCAGAAGTTGCGGAGCTCGCGGATATTCCCCGGCCACGCGTAGGCCTGGAGGGTACGGATCGCACCGGGCTCGATCGTCAGCGGCGACACGCCATTCTCCTGCGAGAAGAACCGGATGAAGTGCGCCAGCAGCAGCGGGATGTCATCCGCGCGTTCGCGTAGCGGCGGCATCCGCAGTCGCACCACGTTGAGCCGGAAAAACAGGTCCTCGCGGAATTTCCCTTCGCGCACTTCTCGCTCGAGATCGCGGTTCGTCGCCGCCACTAGCCGGACGTCGAGCTCGATCGGGCGCGAGCCGCCCACCCGCTCGATAGCCTTCGTCTCGAGGAATCGCAGCAGCTTCACCTGCGTCGACTGTGAGATCTCGCCGATCTCATC
>JACCEC010580162.1_pt1 | contig 17242 bp, 15 predicted proteins | sample 7450121 | NCBI WGS metagenome assembly JACCEC01 (sample SAMN15323455, study PRJNA562643) | freshwater metagenome | isolation source: river surface water | place: USA:Blue River Watershed | collected 2017-08-18 | reverse complement strand
CAGCCGGAAATGCCAGATGGCGTGAACTTTGGGCCGGATGGCCTAAGCCAAAAGATTATAGCTTGGCAAGCCAGGCGCGCAGCCGCCCAGCACCCTCGGTCAACCGGGCCAGGTCTTGGGAGGCAAAACACCAGCGCAGCCAACCCTCGGCCTCCGGCGCAAAAGCGCTGCCCGGTGCCAGGCCCAAACCGGCCTCGGCGACCAGTCTTTTGGCGGTTTGCAGGGCATCGGCCTGCCCGGGCAATCGGAAAAAAGCGTACATGCCGCCGTCTGGCAAGGCCAATTCCACACCCGGTAAGCCCTGCAACTCGCCCACCAAGGTGTCCCGGCAACGCCTGAGATGGGCCACCACGCGGGGGGTCACCTCGTTGGCGCGTTGCAGGGCCACCATGCCGGCCCGCTGCACAAAAGTGCTGGCACAGGAAGTGTTGAATTCGATGAGTTTGCCGATCTGGTCGGTCATGGACGAAGGCATGACCAACCAACCCAAGCGCCAGCCGGTCATGAGAAAACTTTTGGAAAAACTGTGCGCCACCACCAAGCGGTCATCTGGCTGGCTGATGTCCAAAAAGCTGGGGGCGCACCCCTGCGCTGAAGGCAAGAAATACAGGTTTTCATAGACCTCGTCAGCCAAGATCCAGGTGCCTGTCTGGCGGCAATGCGCCAGCAAGGCCTGCTGTTCCTCACGAGTCAAGGTCCATCCGGTGGGGTTGTTGGGCGAATTGAGCACCAACAAGCGGGTTTGAGGGGTGATGGCGGCCAACAGCTTGTCCAGCGGTAATGTCCAGCGACCGCCATGAGGTGCCAGGGCCACGGTGCGCAATTGCGCGCCCAAGATGAGGGGCTGGGCGGTGAGGTTGGGCCACACCGGCGTGACCACCACCACTTCGTCGCCGGGGTTGACCAAGGCCTGCATGGCCAACATCAGGCCGTTGACACCGCCCGAGGTGACCGCCAAGCGGTTGGGGTCTAAAGGGCCATGGCGCTCGGACATGTAGGCCGAGATGGCAGTTCTCAGTTCGGGCAAGCCCAGGTTGTGGGCGTAAAAAGTTTCGCCCTGATGCAGCGAATCGATGGCGGCTTGTCGAATGAAGTCAGGGGTGACTTCATCGCTTTCACCAAACCAGAAGGCCAGCACATCGGCGCGGCCCAAGCCTGCATTGGCCACTTCGCGGATTTTGGAGGCTTCCAGGTGGAGGATGTCTTGGCGCATGGATTTAAAGGGGTCGTTTCATTTGGCAAGCAGTAGACATTTGAACCTGGGCCGCTGTCAACGACTGGATGATGCGAAAGCCATAACCTGAACCTTCAACATCAAACTTCACGCCGGGCTGGCCTTGTCTGTCCATCACGCCCACCACCAGGGGTTGCTGCAACTGGTGGTCCGCCGCACGCATGGCCACTGTCTGGCCAAAGCGTTGCAACTTGATGTTCTCCAGCGCCAAAGCCAGGGGCACGGCTTCTGCGGTTCCGGCTTGTTCCAGGGCTTGCGCCAAGGCTTCCACCATGATGTGCATGCGCAAATGCGCGTAGTCGTCGGCTGGATTGGGGTAGCGTTGTTTGAAGCCTTGGTAAAACTTCAAGGACTCGGTACCCGACACATTGGGCATCCAGTCGGCCACGGCCACCACCTGGCCCACACCCGCCTCACCAATGGCGGCGGGCGCGCCCAAGGCGTTGCCATAAAACGTGTAGAACTTGCCTGTGAAACCAGCATCCTTGGCGGCTTTGATCAGCAGACTCAGGTCGTTGCCAAAGTTGCCCGTGATGACCGCCTGCGCCCCGCTGGCCTTGATTTTTTGCATGTACGGCAGGAAATCTTTGACGCGCCCCATGGGGTGCAATTCCTCACCCACGATTTCCACATCGGGGCGCACCTGTGCGAGTTGACGACGCGCCTCGCGCAGCACGCCTTGGCCAAAGCTGTAGTCTTGCCCGATCAAATACACACGCTGCAAAGCCTTGTCGGTCTTCATGACGCTCATCAGCGCTGTCATGCGCATGTCGGCGTGGGCGTCGAAACGGAAATGCCAAAAACTGCAGCGCTCGTTGGTCAGTGCCGGGTCGACCGCCGCGTAGTTCAGCAGCAAGGCGGCTTGCTGAGGCTGACGCTCGTTGTGCTTTTGCAAACCATCGATCAAAACCGAGGCCACCGCCGAACTGTTGCCTTGCAACACAACAGTCGCCCCGTCTTGCAACGCCGCACCGAGCATGGACAGCGCCTCCTCGGCCTGTCCTTTGCTGTCATAGCGCCGCAGTTGCAGGGCATGAACGCCTGACTTCAGCCGCACACCGCCGCGCTGGTTGATCCGCTCAATGGCCAACAGCAGGTTGCGGTAGACCACCTCACCGGTGTTGCCAAACGGGCCGCTCAAACCCTCGATCAGCGCCAATTTGACAACTGGTGCCTGTGGCGACACCGGTTTGTCGGCGGCCAACACCGGCAAGAAAGCCAGGCTGAAAACAGCAGCCGCCCATCGGGCTTTGGACATGAATTCCATATGAATCAATGGGTTACGTTCACTTTTTGCAAGGACCAGCGGGGCAGCACATCGAAGGCATAGTTGCTGCTGGCGGCTTGCACACCAGCGCCCAACCGCATGGCAGCAGCCATCGCGATCATGGCGCCGTTGTCGGTGCACAACGCGGGTTCGGGGTAATGCACTCTGGCACCCAGCTTCTGGCAAGCGCTTTGCAACTGGGCACGCAGGCTTTTGTTGGCCCCCACGCCGCCCGCCACCACCAGGCGCTGGAGGCCTGTTTCTTTCAAGGCTTTGACGGCTTTTTTCACCAGCACCTCGACGATGGCCGCTTGGGTGGACGCGGCCAAATCGGCTTTGCGGGCGGGCAGGTCCTCACCGAGTTTTTGGCATTGGGTGAGGACAGCGGTTTTCAAACCCGCGAAGGAAAAATCCAGGTTCGGCTGGTGCAGCAAAGGGCGAGGCAGCGCAAATGCATCCTCGCGCCCTTGGGCGGCCAAGGCCGACAAGGCCGGACCACCGGGATAACCCAAACCAAGCAATTTGGCAGATTTGTCAAAAGCTTCACCCGCTGCATCGTCAATGGTTTCACCCAGCAGTTCATAGTCGCCGACGGCTTGCACACGCATCAACTGGGTGTGACCGCCCGAGACCAACAGCGCCACAAAGGGAAACTCAGGGGGGTCTTCACTTAAAAAGGGGGACAACAAATGACCTTCCAAGTGGTGGATACCCATCACCGGTTTGCCCAGACTCGCCGCCAGTGCGCAAGCCGTGCCAGCGCCCACCAACAAAGCACCAGCCAAGCCAGGACCGCGTGTGAACGCCAAAACATCGATGGCACTCAGGGGTTGTTCGGCTTGGTGCATCACCTCGCGAATCAAAGGCAGCACGCGTCGCACATGATCGCGGCTGGCCAACTCGGGCACCACGCCACCGTAGGCCTCGTGCATGGCAGCTTGGGTGTGCAGTGCCTGAGCCACCAAACGGGGCACGCGTTCGCCTGGCTTGGCATGGACCAAGGCCACACCTGTTTCATCACAAGAAGATTCAATGCCAAGCAACCACATGCGGGCGAGTTTAGCGGTGCATGAATCACCTCATAACTGAAAGTGATGAAGCATGTTTGACAATATGCCCATGGCCATCAGTCACTTCATTCGGGAAATCGGTCGCGGCAAAGAAGGCGCTCGCCACTTGTCGCGTGCCCAAGCGCATGAACTCATGGCGCAGGTGCTCGATGGCCAGGTGTCCGATTTGGAAATGGGCGCGTTTTGCGTGGCCATGCGCATCAAAGGCGAAACGCCCGAGGAGATGGCTGGTTTTTTGGACGCCACCCACGAGCGGCTGCACCGCATCCCCAACAGCCGCGCCCAACCCGTGGTGGTTTTGCCCAGTTACAACGGCTCGCGGCGCTTGCCCTTGCTCACGCCCTTGCTGGCCCTGCTGCTGGCGCGAGAAGGTTGGACTGTGTTGGTGCACGGCGGTAACACCGAAGACCAGCGCGTGGCCACATCGGCGGTGATGCAAGCCTTGGGCTTGCCCCTGCTGCACGAAACGCGCGCTTTGGCCCCAGGCGAAGTGGCCTTCGCGCCCACCGCCCTGCTCTGCCCTGGTTTGTGGCGTCTGCTCGAGGTGCGTCGCAGCGTGGGCTTGCGCAACCCTGGGCACAGCCTGGTCAAACTCATGGACCCGATTGAAGGCTTGAGCTTGCGGGTGGCCAGTTACACCCATCCGGAATACGCCGTGTCAATGCAAGACACCCTGCAACTGTTGCAAGCCCATGCCATGTTGCTGCGCGGCACCGAAGGCGAGCCGGTGGCCGATTACCGCCGCAGCCCGCAGATGCGCTGTTTGCTGGCTGGCATGCCCATGGCGGACACCCACACCCTAGAAGACATGCCTGAGCAAGCGCCCTTGCCCAACGGATTGGACGCCACAGCCACCGCGACACTGATTCAAGACATGCTGGCCAACCGACTGCCGATACCCCAGCCCGTGTTGGCCCAAGCGCATCAACTCGGCCGCATGGCCCAAAGATTGAGCAACTCATGAACAAACACGCTGTTGCGCCTGTTGTCACGCTGGTGGGCGCCGGCCCTGGCGACCCCGATTTGCTGACGCTCAAAGCTGTGAAAGCACTGCAAGCCGCCACCGTCGTGTTGGTGGACGATTTGGTGCATCCCGAGGTCTTGGCCCATGCGCCCGCAGCGGCGCGCATCGTGCACGTGGGCAAGCGTGGCGGTTGCCAATCCACCCCGCAGGCGTTTATTGAAAAACTCATGGTGCAAGAAGCCCTGGCCGGCGAGAACGTGGTGCGCTTGAAAGGCGGCGATCCGCTGGTCTTCGGGCGTGGCGGCGAGGAGCAGGCCCATCTGCAAGCCCATGGGATAGATGTGCGGGTGGTCAATGGCATCACCGCGGGATTGGCTGCAGCGCACGATTTGGGGGTGTCGCTGACCCACCGCGAACACGCCCATGGCGTGGTCATGGTCACCGGCCACGCCAGTGGCTCGGGGCCATTGCCCTCGGTGAATTGGCCGCAATTGGCCCAAACCGCCCACGATTGCAGCCTGACCTTGGTGATTTACATGGGCGTCCAAAGTGCAGCCCAAGTGGGCCAAGGATTGCTGCAAGGCTTGCCCGGTGACACGCCCGTCGCGGTGGTGGAAAACGCCAGCCAAACGCGCCAACGCCAAGCCCATGGCCGTTTGCAGGACCTGCAAGCCTTGTTGGTGCGAGAACAACTGGGCAGCCCGGCGATCATCATCGTGGGCGATGTCCTGCAAGGCCTGCAGGCCTTGACATCCGAGCACTTCGATCCAACGGCCAAGACCGCTTGAGCACCAAGCTGGGGCAGGCCCACCCTGCTCAGGGGATAATTGCGCTTTAGCAAGCAATCGAAAGACGACATGGACGCAGAACGCATCAACACCATTGGCAATTTACTGGTCGATTTGGGTGCCCGCACCCTCGACCTACGGGGGTATCTTTGACTACGATGCCAAATCGGAACGTCTGAGAACCGTCAACGCCTCACTGGAAGACCCCGCGGTCTGGAACGACCCCAAAAAAGCCCAAGAACTGGGCAAAGAAAAAAAATCCTTGGACGACATCGTCCTCACCCTGGGCCGCTTGGGCCAGGAAATCGAGGACAACACCGAGTTGTTCGAGATGAGCAAAGCCGAGGGTGACGAAGCGGGTTTGATCACCATCTCAGAGGACACCGAGCGCATTCAAGGCGAAATCGAAAAGCTCGAATTCCGCCGCATGTTCAACAACCCGGCGGATCCCTGCAATGCATTCTTGGACATCCAGGCGGGTGCGGGCGGCACCGAGGCCTGCGACTGGGCCAGCATGTTGTTGCGCCAGTATTTGAAATACGCCGAGCGCAAAGGCTTCAAGGCCACGCTCGAAGACGAGTCGGCGGGTGATGTGGCGGGTATCAAAGGTGCTACTTTGAAAATCGAAGGCGAATACGCTTTTGGATTGCTGCGCACCGAAACCGGCGTGCACCGCTTGGTGCGCAAATCGCCCTTCGACTCTGCGGGTGGTCGACACACCAGTTTTGCCAGTGTGTTTGTTTATCCCGAGGTGGACGATTCGATCGAGATCGACATCAACCCCGCGGATGTGCGCACCGACACCTTCCGTGCCTCAGGCGCAGGCGGTCAGCACATCAACAAAACAGATTCGGCGGTGCGACTGACCCACATCCCGACAGGCATCGTGGTGCAGTGTCAAGACGGTCGAAGCCAGCACAGCAACCGCGACGTGGCCTGGAAACGCCTGCGCTCGCGTCTTTACGACTTTGAAATGCGCAAGCGCATGGAAGCCCAGCAAAAGCTGGAAGACACCAAAACCGATGTGGGCTGGGGCCACCAGATTCGCAGCTATGTGCTGGACCAAAGCCGTATCAAAGACTTGCGCACCAACGTGGAAATCAGCAACACCCAAAAAGTGTTGGACGGTGACCTCGATCCATTCATCGAGGCGTCGCTCAAGCATGGTGTTTAAACAGGAGAAATCTGATGCGTGAAGGACAAGCCGTGTTGACGCGGCGTGAAGACTACCAAGTACCCGCCTTCTGGATCGACAAGGTGGAACTGGTGTTCGACTTGGATCCACACAAAACACGGGTGCTCAACACCATGCAGGTGCGCCGCAACCCCGATGTGCCCGCGCAAGCACTGCGATTGGACGGCGAAGAACTCAATTTGTCGCGCGTGTTGGTGAACGGTCAAGGCACGTCCTTCAAGATGGATGGCGAAGTGCTGGTGTTGGAAAACCTGCCGGAAGGCCTTGACGCTTTCACGCTGGAGATTTTCACCACCTGCAATCCCACCAAAAACACCCAACTCTCAGGCCTGTACGTCAGTCAAAACTCGTTCTTCACCCAGTGTGAAGCCCAAGGTTTCCGTCGCATCACTTATTTCTTGGACCGCCCCGATGTGATGAGCAGTTTCACGGTCACGCTGCGAGCCGACAAGGCCAGTTATCCCGTGCTGTTGTCCAACGGCAATTTGTTGGAACAAGGCAATTTGGATGATGGTCGCCACTACGCGAAGTGGTTCGATCCGCATCAAAAACCCAGCTACTTGTTCGCTTTGGTGGCTGGCCAACTGGTTTGCCGCGAACAGCGCATTCAATCGCGCAGTGGCCAAGAACATTTGCTGCAAATTTATGTGCGCTCGGGCGACTTGGACAAAACCGATCACGCCATGCAGTCGCTCATGGCCAGTGTGGCTTGGGATGAAGCGCGATTTGGCCTGAGCCTGGACTTGGAGCGCTTCATGGTGGTGGCCACCTCGGACTTCAACATGGGTGCGATGGAAAACAAGGGCTTGAATATTTTCAACACCAAGTACGTGTTGGCCAGCCCTGCCACCGCCACCGACACCGATTACGGCAACATCGAAAGCGTCATCGGCCATGAATATTTCCACAACTGGACCGGCAACCGCATCACCTGCCGCGACTGGTTCCAGTTGTCACTCAAGGAAGGGCTCACGGTTTTCCGTGACCAAGAGTTCAGTCAAGATTTGGCTGGCTCCGAATCGGCACGCGCGGTCAAGCGCATCGAAGACGTGCGTTTGTTGCGCACCATCCAGTTTGCCGAAGACGCTGGACCCATGGCCCACCCTGTGCGGCCCGACAGCTACATGGAAATCAACAACTTCTACACCGTGACGATTTACGAAAAAGGTGCGGAAGTGGTGCGCATGATGCAAACCCTGGTGGGTCGCGATGGCTTTACCCAAGGCATGAAGCTTTACTTCGAGCGCCACGATGGCCAAGCTGTGACTTGCGACGATTTTGCGCAAGCCATTGCCGACGCCAACCCCCAGTCACCGCTGTTTTTGCAACTCGATGTTTTCAAGCGCTGGTATGCCCAAGCAGGAACACCGGTGGTCCAAGTCACGTCCCATTTTGATGAAGCCGCCCAGCGTTACACCTTGCACTTCGCGCAAAGTTGCGCCGCCACACCTGGCCAGGTGCACAAACAGCCCTTTCTGATCCCGATCAACTTGGGGCTGTTGAACGCCGATGGCACCTCGCTGGGCGACACCCAATTGCTGGTCTTGAACCAAGCCGAACAAACCTTGGTGTTTGACAACATCACCCAAGCCCCAGTGCCTTCTCTGTTGCGCGGTTTCAGCGCACCGGTGCATTTGGTCTATGACTACAGCGAAGCCGAATTGCTGACCCTGCTGGCACACGACACCGATGCTTTCAACCAATGGGAAGCCGCGCAGCGCCTGAGCCTGAACGCCGCATTGAAAGCCTTGAGCGCCGAGCACACAGCATCACCCCTGCCCGAAACCTTGGTGCGTGGGTTGCAATCGGTTTTGCGTCACCCCAGCTTGGATGCCGCCTTCAAAGAACTGGTGCTCACCCTGCCCAGCGAAACCTACATCGCCGAGCAATGCAGCCAAGTCGACCCGCAACGCATACACCAAGTGCGTGAAGCCATGCGTTTGCAACTGGCCGTCTCTTTGCATGACGACTGGGTCTGGGCCTACACGCACCATGCCAACACCGGCAGCTACCAAACCGATGCGCTGTCTTGCGGCCGTCGCGCCTTGCGTGGATTGGCCTTGGTCAACCTGTGTTTGGCAGGCAAGCATCAAGGCGATAACACCTGGCCTACGCAGGCATTGCAACAGTTTGACAGTGCCCACAACATGACCGAGCGCATGCACGCGCTGTCGGCCTTGGTGCACATCGACCACCCGTTCTCCGTGGCGGCCCTCTCGCGCTTTCATGCCATGTTCAAGCGCGAGGAGTTGGTGCTGGACAAATGGTTTGCCCTGCAAGCTTCGGCCAGCGGCAGTCAAGTGGATGTGCTGACCAAGGTTCGTCAGTTGATGCAGCACCCGGACTTCCACATCCGCAACCCAAACCGCGCACGCAGTTTGGTCGCCAGTTACTGCGCCAATGCAGCGGCATTCCACCGCAGTGACGCCTCGGGCTATGTGTTTTGGAGCGAGCGGGTGCTGGAATTGGACAGCTTCAACCCACAAGTCGCGGCGCGCTTGGCACGCAGCATGGACCGCTGGCGCAAACTGGTCGAACCCTACCGCAGTGCGGCCCACGAAGCCATACGCCGGGTGGCCGCCAAAGACGACTTGAGCGCCGATGTGCGTGAAGTGATCAACTCTGCCCTGGAAGAATGACACATGGCCACCTCTTTGTCCCGCTATTTGGTCGAGCAGCAACGCGCCAAAAACCACATCCCGCCCGAACTGCGCTTGTTGTTGGAGGTGGTCGCTCGGGCTTGCAAAAGCATCAGCCATGCGGTCAATAAAGGAGCGCTGGGCGGTGTGCTGGGCAGTGCCCACAGCGAGAACGTGCAAGGCGAGGTGCAAAAAAAGCTGGACATCATCGCCAATGAGGTGTTGATCGAGGCCAATGAATGGGGTGGCCACCTGGCTGCCATGGCTTCGGAAGAAATGGACAGCATTTACGTGGTCCCCAACCGTTATCCGCAAGGGGAATACCTGTTGTTGTTCGATCCTTTGGACGGGTCGAGCAACATCGATGTGAATGTCAGCATTGGCACCATCTTCAGTGTGTTGAAAAAACCCGAAGGCAGTGCAGGCGTGAGTGAAGCCGACTTCTTGCAAGCTGGCCACACCCAAGTGGCAGCGGGTTACTGTGTCTATGGCCCACAAACCACCTTGGTGCTGACCGTGGGAGATGGCGTGGCCATGTTCACGCTGGACCGCGAGCAAGGCTCTTTCGTGTTGACACAAGAAGATGTGCGCATCCCCCCTGACACCCAAGAATTTGCGATCAACATGAGCAACATGCGCCACTGGGACGCACCCGTGAAGCAATACATCGACGACTGTTTGGCTGGCAAAACCGGGCCGCGTGGCAAAGACTTCAACATGCGCTGGGTGGCCAGCATGGTGGCCGATGTGCACCGCATCCTCACCCGAGGCGGTGTGTTCATGTACCCCTGGGACAAGCGCGAACCGCACAAGCCTGGCAAATTGCGTCTGATGTACGAAGCCAACCCCATGAGTTGGCTGGTCGAGCAAGCAGGTGGTGCCGCCACCAACGGCACACAACGCATCTTGGACATTCAACCCACTGAATTGCACCAGCGGGTGAGCGTGTTCTTGGGTTCCAAAAACGAGGTGGAGCGGGTATCTGCCCTGCACCACCAACCTTGATTTTTTCAGCCTTTACCCGAACGAGGACCCCATGCGCAAACCCGCTCACATTGCTTCTTTGTTCCTTACACTGTCAGCGCTGTTCAGCTCGGTGGCGCAAGCCGAGGTGGTCAAGATTGCCTTCATCGATGTGCTGTCCGGCCCCTTTGCGGCAGCGGGGAAATCGTCGTTGGACCAATTGCGTGCCGTCGTGGCCGCGCGCAACGCCAAAGCCAAACCCTCAGAGCCTTCGTTTGAAGTCGTGCCTTTTGATGGCAAAGGATCGCCACAGGAAAGCGCGCTGATGCTCAAGAGCGCCTCCGACCAAGGCATTCGCTACGTGACGCAAGGGGGTGGCTCTGGTGTGGCCTTCGCGTTGACCGAGGCCATCACCAAAATCGCCGATCGCGAGCCCCAAAAAGCCATGGTTTACCTGAACTACTCGGCGATGGACCCTGGACTCACCAACGACCGCTGCAACTTTTGGCATTTCCGCTTCTACCCTTCCAGCGAAATGAAAATTGAAGCGCTGACCACTTACATGAAGACACGCCCTGACATCAAAAGCGTGTACCTGCTGAACCAAGATTACACCCACGGGCAACAAGTGGCCAAAGCCTCCAAGGCTTACTTGGCTCGCAAACGCCCTGATGTGCAAATTGTGGGGGATTCCTTTGTGCCAATCGCCCAGGTCAAAGATTTCGCACCGTATATCGCCAAAATAAAAGCCTCAGGCGCCGACACAGTCATCACGTCCAACTGGGGCACCGATCTGAGCCTGCTGCTCAAAGCGGCCAAAGACTTTGGCTTGAACATCAACTTTTTCACCATGAACGCCAACAACCCCGGCGTCCCCGCGCAAATGGGTTCATGGGGTGTGGACAAGGTCAGCGTCATTTGGAACTGGGGCCACAACGCGCCCACCCCCGAACTTGAAAAAATCTACCTCGATTACAAAAAGAAATCCGATGAAGACTTCATCTTCGCCGCGCATTACAACAGCATCCACATGCTGAGTGCAGCCATGGACAAAGTGAAGTCCACCGACCCCCAAAAAGTGGCCTATGCCATGGAAGGCATGAAGTTCAAGAGTCCGGTAGGCGAAGTTGAAATGCGCAAAACCGATCACCAGTTGCTGGCTCCGCTGTTTTTGGGCATGTGGGCCAAACAAGGGAGCAAGGGCGTGAAGTACGATGCCGAAAAAACGGGTCATGGCTTTCGCTCCGAAGTGGTGTGGGACGCCTACGTCAGCGCACAACCCACGTCTTGTCAGATGAAGCGCCCTTGAAGGACAACCATGGTCAGCCAACCGAGTGAACTCATCCACGCATTGGTCTTGCGTGAAATGCAAGACGGCGTCATCCGCGATGGACTCTGGGCACAAGCCATGTCCGAAGCGGGTTCGGATAACAACAAAGCCAAAAGCATTTACATCCGCTTGCGGGCCGAGAGCATGCAAGCCGAAACCAAAAACCTGTTGGTCAAGCAAATCCAGCAAGGCGTCAAAGAGGCCTTGAAACCCAACAAAGATTTTTTGTCTGCGAGCAGCCTGAAGAAATGAATCAGCTGCCCAGTTGTTTCAACAGTGAGGGCTGAACAATTTCGATCCAGTAGCCGTCGGGGTCTTTGATGAAGGCCACGTCGCGCATCTTGCCTTGCTCTGGGCGCTTCACATAAACCACTTGGTTGTCGTCAAACCATTGAACCGCAGCAGCCAAGTCGGGCACAGAAAAGCAAATATGGCCAAACCCTTGCGGTTGCGCATTCCCATCGTGGTATTTGAAGTCCGCGTCTGATTCGGTGCCCCAGTTGTGGGTCAACTCCAAAATGCCGCTTTGCGAAAACGTCCAAGCCGTGCGCTCACCTTGATCAGTGGGCGCATCTTGGGCCAACTCGGCAACGGCCAAAAAATAGAGCGAAAACTTCATCTCGGGGAAGTCGAGTTTTCGCAAAACACGCATGCCAAACACGCGGCTGTAAAAGTCCAAAGACACCGCCGGGTCTTTGACGCGCAGCATGGAGTGGTTCAGCACAAAACCACGAGCGTGTGGCGTGGGATGCGCGCAGACACCTGCGTGCATTTCAGTGGAAAAAGTCATGATGAAAAACTGAAAACTAGGATTTAACCGCCGTCAAGACGTTGGAGTGATGGGTGCCTGTCAAGAGGGGGGGCAAGTCGAGGTCCTGCGGTACATCCTCCGCCTGAAACTTCTTCTCTTGGTTGATCAGGCAACGCCGCAGGTAGCGCAAACTGGTCACACGCAGGAACGAGGCGAAGTTTGAGACTTCGCCCCGGTGTTCCATGATTTCATCGTGAAGTTGGCAAATCAGGGCATTGGTGGTGCAACCCTCGTCCTCGGCCATTTCAGCCAAGACGTCCCACACTGTGTTTTCCAGCCGAATACTGGTGAGCATGCCGCGAATGCGAACCGAGCGGGTACGTTGCTCGTACTGAATCGGATCGGCCTTGACGAAATACTCACACATGGAATTCTCCTTCGGCTGGAAAACCAGTCTATCAAATCGCCCGTTCGGTCATCTGTTTGGCGATGAAGTCGGCTTGACGAATGGCCAATGAAACGATGGTCAGCGTGGGGTTTTCAGCGCCACCGGTGGTGAACTGAGAACCGTCGCTGATGAAAAGGTTGGGAATGTCATGGGTTTGGCCCCATTTGTTGGCCACGCCATCTCGTGCGTTGGCGCTGATGCGGCAACTGCCCAGGTTGTGGGTGGAGGGATAAGGCGGTGTGCGGTAGGTTTTGATGGCACCAGCGGCCAAGTACACACGTTCGCCTTGGGTGAAGGCGTGGTTGCGCATCGCGATGTCATTTTCATGGTCGTCGAAATGCACGTTGGCCACGGGGCTGCCCCACTTGTCTTTCACATTGGTGTTCAAGGTGATGCGGTTGGTTTCGCGCGGCATGTCCTCGCCCACCAGCCACATGCCCGCCAAGTTGGTGTAATGGTCCATCCACCAGGCATATTCAGAACCCCAAGCACCGGGGTCCAAGAAGGCCGGCATGAAGGCCAAGCCCAAGGACAAGGTTTCCATTTCATAGCCACCGGCGAAACCACGACGTGGATTGTGTATGGATTCGTCACGGATGATGCCCGCCATGGTGGTGCCGCGGTACATGTGCACTGGGTTTTTGAAGGCCGCGTAAACAGAACCCGTCATGTGGCGCATGTAGTTGCGACCCACTTGGCCTGAAGAGTTGGCCAAACCGTCTTTGAACATGTTGGAGGCCGACAGCAACAGCAAACGGGGTGTTTCGATGGAGTTGCCAGCGACACAAACCACACGTGCTTTTTGACGTTGTTCTTGGCCATCTTTGTCAAAGTACACCACACCTGTGACCAAGCCTTTTTCATTGTGCTCAATGCGGGTCACATGGGACTCGGGACGCAAATCGAGGTTGCCGGTGGCTTCTGCCTTGGGAATCTCGGTGTAGAGGGTGGACCATTTGGCACCACTTTTGCAGCCCTGGAAACAAAAGCCCAGCTGCATGCAACGCCCACGACCATCACGGGGTTGGCTGTTGATGGCCATGTTGCCTGTGTGCACTTCCTTGTAGCCCATCTTCTTGGCACCCGCATACATCACCTTGAAGTTGTTGTTGCCAGGCAGGCCAGGAATGCCGTTGGTACGTGTCACGCCCATTTTGTTTTCAGCCTTGGCGTAATACGGTGTCAACTCGGCCAGCGTGATCGGCCAATCGAGCAAGTTGGCGCCTTGGATGTCGCCATAAACCGTTTTGGCGCGGAATTCGTGTTCTTGAAAACGCAAAGAAGCACCTGCCCAATGGGTGGTGGAACCGCCCACGGTTTTGCAAATCCAGGCAGGCAGTCCGGAGAAGTCCTTGGCGACTCGCCATGTACCCGAGGTGGTGCGGGGGTCTAACCATGCCAATTGACCAAAAGATTTCCACTCGTCGTTGACGAATGATTGGGGCGACTGGCGTGCGCCAGCCTCGAGCACCACCACTTTGATGCCCTTTTGACAGAGCTCGTTGGCGAGTGTGCCGCCGCCGGCACCTGAACCGATGATGACGACCGCGCTGTCGTCGTTGAATGCAATAGAAGCCATGTATGTTCTCCTGAATCTGGTTGTGTGTTTTGATCAGCCCATGAATGGCGGTGGGCTGGCGGCCTTGGAAGGCGCTGGCAACCATTTGAGGTCTTGGAATCCACGGGTGATGTATCCGCCTTTTTCCCAAGCAGAGCCGGGGTAACCGAAGGCCGCATAGGCCATGTCGTTGTTGTAAACCGAGGTGACGCACTGACCGCGCACAGCACCAAAAAAGGCCGAACCTTCCAAGCCTTTGACGATCTCGAGTTTTTTCGCGGCGCTGGCTTTGTTGAAGCTGCCGCCCGCTAAATTGTCCAAATTGGCCACGCCCTCGCGCAACATGCTGGCCGTGCCTGCATCACCAGAGGCAGAAGCGTCCAGGTCTTTGGCCAAGATGGCGTAGACCGCGTCAGGCAATTTTTGATGGGGATACAAAACACGACCCATGGCCATGAGGGTCTCGCCCTCCGGTTGGGACAATGTTTTGAGCTCGACTGCCCAAACGGTGGACGGGGCCAAGCCCGCGAGCACCGAGCCTGCGGCCAGGGTGCCCATCAGAATGCCGGAACCCTTGAGGAATTCACGACGTGCCAACGGCAGGTTTTGCTTGGGAACAATGCCGCTCTCTTCACAATCGCTGAACTCGGATGCAACAGGTGCAATGGGAATGGTTCGCATGGATGTCTCCTTTGTGTTCTGAACAATCAACCGATCGCAGTATTTCACTGTGGTTTCAATTCAAGGTTGTATGTCGCTAAACACAAGGTAAACCCTGTGCTCCAGGGCCTGAGTCGTCTGTATCTGTTTGGTGTTTTCCCTAGGAAGCATGCCCAGCCACCGAATTTGTTGCCACAATGGCCCACGGTTGATAAATGCATATCTTTGCAAGCGACCGTTGCTCCCGGAGGCAGCATGAAACTCAGCACGCCGAGTGTTTTGATGGACAGCTGGCCCCTGCCTTTGAAAGGCTTGTCTAACTGGATGTTGTCTGCAATTGGTAGACAATCGAGTCGACAAGCTTCATCACCCCATTCCACCATGCTTGACGATGGCAACAACGACTGCAAACAATCCCTCATGACGGTGATTGAGGCGCAGATCTTGCCGCGTCTCTTGGGTGCACACCCCAGCGAAATCGACATCGCACATTTGCAATCCCAAATCGTGTTGAAACCCAGCGAGGAAGATGTGGTGCTGTTTTCTCAAGCGTGTTTGGGACACGCCAACGCGACTCCCCTGCAAATGGTGCAGACCATGCTCGCACAAGGGGTCTTGAAAGAACAAATTTTTCTCAACTTGATCACGCCCGCAGCCCGGCTCTTGGGGCAGCAGTGGACGGATGACGACATCGACTTTGTTCAAGTGTCCCAAGGTCTTTTGCAAATGCACCACGTGACCCGTGATTTGGGCTATGTGAGTTCTGACATGCCACAGGTTGCTGGAGATGTTCGCCGCATCTTGCTCGCCTGCACACCTGGCACCCAGCATATTTTGGGTTTGGCCATCGTGGCTGATTTTTTCCGCAATGCGGGTTGGCAAGTGGTGGTGGAAATTTCAAACCATGAACAAGAACTCACCAGCGCAGTCAAAGCCGAGTGGTTCGACCTGATTGGTTTGTCAGTGGGTTTGATGGAACAGTTGCCCTCCCTCCCCCCCTTGATCAGCAAACGCAAAAAACTCTCGCACAACCCTCAAGCACTGGTCATGCTCGGCGGGCCCGCACTGCTGGCCCCCAACGCCATTGGCTCTTTATGGGGTTCAGATGGGGTGTCCACCGATGCTGCCGAAGCCGTGAAACTGGCTGACCGCCTCATGAAAACCACCTGAAACGATCTTGCGGCTGGGGCTGTTCAGCCCCTTGCCAGAGTAAACTTGGCGACATGGCCTCCAAAGCACCCCCGCCCCTGATTCGCAGCACCAAAGCCTTTTCGGTGGAAATCCCGGAAGGCTCCAACAGCGCCAAAGCCAGGCGCAGTGATGTGGTGGGCAGCGGTGATTTGGACATTCACAAAAACCAGTCCCATTTCCAGAGCGAAGACCAACAACAAGGATCCGCCCAAGGGTTTCATGATGATCAACCGCTGGGGCTGGGTTCAGCTTTCGGCGAGGATCATGCGCAAGCGTCTCAAGGCCATGTCTCCGATCACCAAGATGGTTTGAAAGACCGCTTCGCCGCAGAGCAAGCCGGCCAAGCACATGCCGACAACATGGTGAACGAAGACCATGCGCACAGAGACAACTTGCAAGGGGTGGCAACCGACGCTATTCATGACAACTTGCAAGGGGTTGCCAACGATGCCCTTCACGACAACCTGCATGGAATCGCCAACGATGCCCTTCATGACAACTTGCAAGGTGTCGCCAATGAAGCGATACACGACAACTTGCAAGGCGTTGGCACGCAAGCCGAGCAAGACCATCTGGTCGGTGTCGCCGAGTCACCCCTAGACAGCCACCAACAGACAGGGATGGCCAAGGACGCCATTCGAGACAATCTCCAGGGTGTCACAAACCAAGCCCTTGAAGACCACGTGCAAGGCGTTGGCTTGGAAGCCGCGCTCGACCACAAAGTGGGTATTCCCCAGTCCCCAGAAGACAGCCATCAACAGGCAGGGGTGGCCAAGGATGCCATTCAAGACAACTTGCAAGCTGTGGGAAACGAGGACATCGAGCACAACGTGCAAGGCATTCCCAACGAAGCCCTGAAAGACCATGTGCAGGGCTTGGGTGTTGAAGCTGCGCACGACAACAAAGCGGCGGTGGCCAAAGAACCCGAACAGCACAACAAAGCTGGCGTTGCCAAAGAAGGCATTCAAGACAACCAGGCGGGCATTCCCAAAGACAGCTTGCAAGTCAATGACCAAGGCATCGCCAAAGACCATTTGGACGACCACATCGTTCAGCTGCCGAGCACACAGCAGGTCTTGAAAGATGGACCAAAAGCAGGTGCCCCACAGACCGGTGGGTCGCTGGATCGGTCTTCAGAGGACCATCATTCAACGTCCAAGGCCAAACGGGCAAGCCATTCGGCT
>JACCEC010354420.1_pt1 | contig 17242 bp, 18 predicted proteins | sample 7450121 | NCBI WGS metagenome assembly JACCEC01 (sample SAMN15323455, study PRJNA562643) | freshwater metagenome | isolation source: river surface water | place: USA:Blue River Watershed | collected 2017-08-18 | reverse complement strand
CAGGGTGTGATTGGTGCCGATGACCTTGTCGCCATACGCGACATTCGTTCGTGGGCCGAGGAACAGCGCGCCATAGTTGCGCATGTTCTTCAGGAAGTAATCATCATCGCGCGTCATCACCTGCACATGCTCGGACGCGATACGGTCGGCTTCACTGACCATCTCATCGAAACTGTCGCAGACGATCACTTCGCCATAGTCGCGCCATGATACCGAGGCGGTGTTGGCGGTTGGCAGAATTTTCAGCAGGCGCTCGATCTCGGCCATGGTCTCGCGCGCGAGCTTTTCTGAATTCGTCAGCAGCACTGCCGGTGTATTGAAGCCATGCTCAGCCTGACCGAGCAGGTCAGTCGCGCACATCTCGGCATCCACCGTGTCATCGGCGATCACCAGTGTTTCGGTGGGGCCGGCGATCAGGTCGATACCGACACGACCGAACAGCTGGCGTTTGGCTTCCGCGACGAAGGCATTGCCCGGGCCGATCAGCATCGATACCGGTTTGATGGTCTGTGTGCCGATGGCCATCGCGCCAATTGCCTGCACGCCGCCAAAGGTATAGATCTCGTCAGCGCCGCCAAGATGCATTGCCGCGACCACCGCTGGATTCGGCGATCCATTGATCGGTGGTGATGCGGCGAGAATCCGGTCCACGCCAGCGACCTTGGCAGTCACCACACCCATGTGAGCCGAAGCGACCAGTGGGAATTTGCCACCAGGGACATAGCAGCCGACGCTTTCGACCGGCAGATTTTTGTGACCCAGGATCACGCCGGGCAGCGTTTCGACTTCCACATCCCGGATCGCGTCGCGCTGTATCTTCGCGAAATTGCGAACCTGCTGCTGTGCGAACTTGATGTCATCCAGCTCGCCCTGCGACAGGGAATTGACGCATTTGGCGATTTCATCGTCCGACAGGCGGAAGCTGGCCGGCGACCAGTTATCGAATTTCTTCGACAACTCGGCGACCGCGGCATCGCCGCGCGCCTCGATATCGGCGAGGATGCCAGTCACGGTATCGCGCACGCTGTGTTCATTCTGGGTTTTCTGGGCGACGGTCTGGCCGGCCTTGAGTACTCGGATCATTGGGCTGTCTCTCGGTTTAATTATTGGTATCTGGGGGTATTGCAGCGGAAACGAGTGTAGCCCGAAAATCGCGAGACCAGATTCAGCTTTGACGAGGCCGGACTTTTGCCACCGCCAATGAAAAAGCCGCTGGTGCAGTGCACGAGCGGCTTGATCGTTATCCCCGGCGGTCCGGGCGCTGATTCAGCGTTGCTGACGGTGGGTTAGGGCTGTGGTTAACCGTTGGTTGGCAGCAGACGCACGGCAATCGCGTGTACGTCAATCTGTTGGAACAGCACCGGACTGCGCATCTCGCGGCGTCGGCCGCGCTTGCGCCAGATGCGCTGCGCCTGGCTCGAAGGCCGGGACACGATCTTGATGTCGAGCTTGCCGGGAAGCTCCTGATCAATCATTTCGGTTTCCATTTTTATAACTCCGCCACGGTTTTTCGCGGGTTTTCAGGGGGGTGTTCAGGTTCTTAACTACTGTATGTATACACAGTATACCACAACTCCGGAGCGCCCCTCATTTTTGGGTTGGAGAGGCTTCCGGCGGGCTTTACAGGGCAGCGATTGACGGATTTTGTCGTGCTCGCGAGTGCGCTGAAAAATATTCTCGCGGATCGCGAGCATGGCATCGTGATTTTGCGCAAACCCGCATGAATACTGGTGTTTTCGCGCAATACAGCGCGATCAGAAACGAAAGAAGTGCGCGATAAACGTACGCGCGAGGTGCAGATTCAGCTGCTTTCGAGCACGCGCAGCTCGTCGCTGGTCTGGCGCAACCGGGAAGCCAGCACGCGCGCGATTTCGGTGATCAATGTGATGCCGAGACGCTTGTGATTTTCAGCGAGCTGATCGAAACGAGCGCGCGACAGCGAAAGCAGTTCAACAGCGGTCACGGCGGTTGCTGTATCAGCCCGAACACGACCGTCGAGGAAACCCAACTCGCCGATGAAATCCCCCTGATGGTGCGATGCGATGTGATGCCCGCGACCATCCGCGAGCGGCACCTCCAGCCGGATCTCTCCCTTCAAAATGAAATAGAGCTCGTCGCTCTGGTCGCCTGCAGCGAATAACCGCTCGCCGGGCGCAAGCGAATGTCGCTGCATGCAGGCTTCAAGATCGGCGAGCGTATCGTCTTTACGGTGGCGGAATACATCGAAGTCGCGCAACGTATAGCTCTGGTCAGCGCGCGGGCGCAGGCCGGCTTCGGTCAGCCACTGTTCCTCGATCCACTCCAGCGCGTCATCCAGCTCGTCGAACACATGAAGGTGTGTCCGCTCGCGCAGCATGCCCGTGTGATCGAAGTATTGCCTCAGATTCTCCCCACTGGGCAGTTCAGCCGGCAGATCGCTGAGCATCAGTTCATGTCCACTGTCTGCCAGTCGGTCGCGCAGCTGCTCGAGCGCGTGCACCGCGCTCAGATCGACCGATTGCACCCAGCGCAGATCGAGTATCAGATAGCGATAGCCCGTCAGGTAAGGTTCGGCGGCGCGGTAGAGCTGGTTTGCGGTGCCAAAGAACAAGGGGCCCTGCAATTCCAGAATGGCGGTTTGTCGGCCTTTATCTTCCAGTAGTGCGCGCTCATGTTCCAGCCGTTCGCAGCGTGAAAACACTTGATTGCCGAAGGTGGTTCGCCGCACGACTTGCGAACCGATCTGCTTGCGCAGGAACAGCAGCACGGCTAGCAGCAGTCCCGTGCCCGTGGCTGCGATCAGGCTGAAAATCTGCGCAACCACAGCTACGGTGATCACCACCGCGAAATCCAGCTGCGTGTCGCGCGAGCGCGCCAGCGACAGGCTGTGTCTGTCGATCATCTTCAGCCCCACCACAATCAGTATTGCGGCCAGCGAAGCCAGAGGAATCCAGGCGAGCAAAGGCGCCAGCAGCAGGTAGGCCAGGAGAACCATGACACCCTCGATCATGCCTGACGCGCTGCTGCGCGCGCCGCTGGAGATGTTCACCAGCGTTGCACCCATGGTGCCTGCGCCGGGCATGCCCGAGCACAGCGCAGAGGCAAGATTGCCAATTCCCTGTCCGATCAGCTCACGGTTCGAGTCATGTCGCGACCGGGTCAGCGTGTCCAGCACCACGCAGGTCTTCAGCGTATCGATCGACAGCAGCACCGCGAGCGTCAGTGCCGGGTAGAGCAAGCTGCCAATGGAGGGAATGTGGGCATCGGCGATCGCCTGCCAGGGCATCAGCAGACTGGACACCACATTCGACAAGCCGCCGATGGCACCGGCAGTAGGGTCACTATCGCTGATTCCTCCCAGCGGACCGACGATCAGCGTGTTGTCCTGCAGCCTTCGTAATGCGGGATCGTACAGAGCGAGACATGCGTAGGTGAGCGCGCCACCTGCCATAGCGAGGACCACTGCAGGCACCCGCGCGGTGATACGGGGCGCCAGCCACATGAGCGCCATGGCGACGGCGCCGACGAGCAGGCTGGGCGCGCGCCACAGTTCCGGTGACGTGAGTGCAAACCAGAAGCCGCGATTACCTGTCACGCCCAGCCACTTGGGCATTTGCGACGCGATGATGATCAGCCCTACGCCTGACAAATAGCCGCTGACGACCGGATAGGGCATATATTTGATCAGCTCGCCGAGCCGCGACAGACCGAACCCAATTTGCAGCAAGCCGGCGATGGCGCTGATCAGCAGCAGTGATAGCAGAACCTGATCTGCAGGCATGCCGTTTTGCGTGAACTGGATGGCGAATGCGGACAGGACCGCAGCCGCAGGAGCGCAAGGCGAAGAAATCAGTCGCTGGCAGCCGCCAAAACGTGCGGCTAGTATGCCCAGCAGCGTTGCACCGATCATGCCGGCCATCACCCCTTGCGCATTGAAGTTCTGCCCCAGCGGCTCGTACACTGCGACACCGAATCCGATCGCAGCGGGCAGCGCCACGACTGCGGCAGCAAGGCCTCCCCAGAGATCGCCCGCCAGCATGCGCATTAGTCCAACCTCACATCACTGAGCGAGAAAGAGGGCTTGGGCATCTTCATGTCGAGCTTTTCCAGCGTCTGCACCAATAGTGCGGCGATGAACAGATCGCGATGGGGTTTGGAGTCTGCAGGCACCACGTACCAGGGCGCATGCGCTGTGCTGGTGGCAGCGAGTACCTCTTCATAGGCTTTCATGAACTGCGGCCAATGCTTGCGGTCTGCAAAATCGGACGGCTGGAGTTTCCATTGCTTGTGCGGATCGTCTAGCCGGGCTTGCAGTCGTTTTTTCTGCTCGTGTTTCGAGATGTGCAGATAGCACTTCAGCACCACAGTACCGCAGTCATGCAGCAGAGACTCGAAGTGCTCGATATGCTTGTAGCGCTTCTCGCAGATGTCTTTGTCGATCAGGCCACGCACGCGGGTCACCAGCACGTCTTCATAATGGCTGCGGTTGAAGATGGTCAGTTCACCCAGCGCAGGTACTTTGTCATGCACCCGCCAGAGAAAATCATGGCCGAGTTCTTCTTCAGTGGGCGCACCAAAGGCGACGGCACGGACCCCGAGCGGGCTGACATGCGAGAACACATGACGTATCGTGCCATCCTTGCCGGCGGTGTCCATACCCTGCAGTACCAGCAGCAGTGCCCGGTTGCGTGATGCGTGCAGTGTCGCTTGCAGTTTGTTGAGCTTGTCGGAGAGCTTTTTTGTCTGATGGGCAAGCGCGTCTTCTTCAGCCGGAAAAATCCGGGGCGGGCGAGTGTCGATTTCCTCGAGATGCAATCCCGTCTTGCGTTCAACTCGCCAGGGCGAGAGATCGATTTTTTCCATGCGATGCGCTCCCTGTGTGAGATTTATCGTCGCCTTAGCCCCAGCACCATGACCGTGCCGACCACGATCAGTGCTCCGGCAACCTGCACTGGCGCAATCGCCTGACCGAGCAGCAACCAGGCCAGTACCAGCGCAAACACAGGCTCGATATTCATGATGGCGGAATTACCTACTACTCCCAGCCGGGGCAGCAGGCTAAACATCAGCGTGAATGCCGTACCGTATAAAAAAGTCAGTCCTGCGAGGCCCCACCAGCCCGTCGACGATTGTGGCAGCGACCAGCCACCGCTGAGCGCTGCCAGCAGAGAAGTCAGCAGTGTCACTATGCCCAGCGTGATCACTGTTCTTACCCGGCCATCAATATCCACGGCTTCATGCTGAGTGATCACCATCGCCAGTGCGAAGGTCGCGGCGGCCATGGTGGCAAACCCTACGCCGGCGCCGATCTGCTGCCAGTGCGCATTTGCACCCAGCCCGGACGCCGCGCCAAAGACATCCAGTGCGAGCGCCAGACCGAACAGCATCACCGGCATCGCTCTGAGCACGAAAGACTCTGCGCGGTGCTGATAGATCACACGCGCCCAGAAGGCAGTCCACAGCGGATAAGTATTAAAGGCCAGCAGCGCCAGCGCCACGGGCAGCCGCGCAACAGCAGAGTAGAGACAGAAGCTTTGCACCGCGATCAGGCTGCCGATGACTGGCAGCGCCCGTTTGTGCCGGGCGCTGAATTCCACGGTCACGCGTTGCCGGAGCAGCAGCAGCGCGATGATGGCGGCGGTCACACCGCTGCGAAAGATCACCGCAGTCATCACGCTGACCGAATCATTGAAAGCGAAGCGGGCGGCGACGTGGTTCGCACCCATCATCGCGGCAATCAGCAGCAGGGTCAGGAATGCAGTACGCGAGAGGCGAGCGGTCATTATTGTTATTGGAGTGATTGGCGTGTACGAACGCGCATTGTAGGGTGCAAATGCGCCGCGCGCATTGGGGTTTCAATAAAGCTAAAGGTTTGGTCATGCGACGGTTTTCTGTTAGCGTCTGCGCGAACTGGTTCGATGGAGGGTCATCATGCATGCTAAAGAATTCAAATCCCGTGCGGTCAGGCAGCTACGTGAAGACCTTGCGCTCGCGCTGCGCGCGGCTGCGCACCATGGGCTGGGTGAGGGTATCTGTAATCATTTCAGCGTCGAGCTGCCTGATGGGTCAAATCGTTTCCTCATCAATCCACGCGGATTGTTCTGGGCCGAGATCGGCCCGGACGACATCGTGATGATCGATGAGCAGGGCAATCGACTGGCCGGTCGCCATGAAGTTGAGCCGACCGCGATGTACATTCATGCTGCCATCCACCGGATCTGCCGCAAAGCGTGCGTGCTGCATACGCACATGCCTTTCGCGACAGCACTGACCCTGACCTCGCGGCGCGCGCTGGATACCACGCTCTCACAGAATGCGATGCGCTTTCATGGTCGCGTTGCAGTCGATGCCGCGTACAACGGTCTGGCGCTTAGTCATGTGGAGGGCGAGCGTATTGCACATGCCATGCAGGGCGCAGACATCGCCTTCCTGGGAAATCATGGCATCGTGGTCTGCGGTCCCAGCATCGCCTATGCCTATGACGATCTGTATTACCTGGAGCGTGCCTGCATGGTGGAAGTGCTGGCTGCGCGCAGTGGCGCGCCGCTCGCGCCGGTGAACGCGGTGCTGGTGGATGAGGTGGCGAAGCAGTTGGAAGGCGAGCGCCTGCAGGCGGATTTGTTTTTCGAAGCGCTGCGGCGCACGGTCTGAGAGTGTAGGTTCAGGTGCGGCTGGGCATCGAGCCCTCGTCTTCAAATTCGCCCTTGTTCCAGTAGCCTTTCAGCAGCTGGCCATCCGGTGTCAGCATCTGGCCACGCCCGTGTGGAAGGCCCTCTGACCATTCGCCCGAGTACCAGCTGCCATCGGCGTCTTCATAGCGCCCGCGACCATGCTGCAGGCTTTTCCTGAACTCGCCGACATAGGCGCTGCCAGCACGCCGTAACTTGCCAAGCCCCTCGGCATAGCCATCCACCATCATGCCCTCGTAGATCTCGGTCTTTACGCCGGCCTCGAACCAGGTGAGCACGCCCTCGCCGTTCGCCAGTCCGTTCTGGCATTCGCCGCTCCAGCTGACGCTTTCTCCTTCCTGAGGGGCGAGGTTGGCTACCTTGCAGCCTTTGGGATCGGTGATCCAGTCGGTATCGGCTGCGGCCGTCAGTGGCATGGCGAGACAGGCTGAGATCAGAAGGCCTGAGATCGTCGTTCTCATCGAAGTCTCCGTGGTAGCGGCATGAATGACCGGTTCATGCTTTTTTGAACATCCTGACACAGTATTTTCGCCTGTGCGCTGGCGCTTACAGTATCATCAACACGCAGCGTCTGCCGAGCGCTCCCGCAATTCCTGCCGGCTGATCCAGCAAACAAAAAGGGCCCGCAAAGGCCGAATAAAAATAATCCGAGGAGAATTCCATGCGTAGATTTTTCGCTGCGATGCTTTGTTTCGCGTCGCTGGTCTTTGCCGGCGCTGTTCAGGCAGCTGGTTGCGAACCGATTACTGTGGACGAGGCAGTCAAGGCAGAGGATGCCCGCTATGCGGCACAGATGGGCAATGACTTCGCTGCAATGGAGCGACTGATCGCTGACGATCTGGTGTATATCCACAGCAGCTCCGTGGTCGACAACAAAAAGACGTACATCGAATCGATGCGCACTGGCGCGGTGAAATATCGCGTGATGCGGCGCTCGGATGTCACTGCGCGTACTTTCGGTTGTGTGGCGACACTCACCGGTCTGGGTAATTTCGATGTCACGGTCAACGATAAAGAGATGACCGTCGAGATACGCTTCCATGCGATCTGGGCCAAGCGTGACGGGAAAGTGCAATTCATTTCCTGGCAGGCGACCCGTCTGCCGGCGAAGTAATTCGTCATGCGGAGGACTGTGTGATGCCACTCCCCAAAGTACTCGCGTTTGACGTATTCGGCACCGTCGTCGACTGGCATGGCTCCATCTGGCGCGAGGCCGAGGCCATGATTCCCGGCATCGATGGCAATAAGTTTGCCTCCGCATGGCGTGCCGGCTACAAGCCGGCGATGGATGAAGTCCGTAGCGGTAAGCGTGGCTGGACCAAGATTGATGACCTGCATCGCATCATTCTCGACCGGATACTCGCAGATTTTGGAATTACGCTTGAAGAAGAAAAGCGACGTCAGCTGAACCTAGCCTGGCACCGGCTGGCGCCATGGCCCGATACCGTCGAGGGCATGACGCAACTAAAGCGCAAGTTCACACTGACGACGCTGTCGAACGGCAATCTCGGTCTGCTGGCCAACATGGCCAAGCATGCTGGTCTGCCCTGGGATTTGATTCTTTCAGCAGAAGTATTCAGGCATTACAAACCCGATCCGGAAACTTATCTGGGCGTGGCTGAGATTTTTGATATTCAGCCCGGCGAAGTGATGCTGGTCGCTGCGCATGAGGATGATCTCGATGCAGCGAAGGCATGCGGATTGCAGACAGCCTTTGTTGAAAGACCTGATGAGTACGGCCCCGGTGCTGCTGTACCAAAGGGTGACCTCAGCCGTTTTACCTATTCAGCGCGCGATATGAATCATCTGGCCGCTCAGATGAGCGCCTGAGCATAAAAATAAAAATAATTCAATCAACCCACCTCAAAAAAATCAGACAGCGGACTGCGCAGGATGGAGTCCGGTGAGCTGGTATGGAGAACAACATGAAAAAAATCGGCATGATCGGCATTGGTCTGATGGGTCATGGGATTGCCAGCAATATCGTCAAGCATGGCTACCCACTGACAGTGATGGAGCATGCAGGCAATCAGCCGCTGGACAGTCTGCTCGCGCAGGGCGTGAAGACCGTGAAGACGCCAAAGGCACTGGCTGCCGAGGCAGAGATCATTCTGCTGTGCGTTACCGGTGCGCCGCAGGTAGAAGCCGTGCTGACCGGCGCAGACGGACTCATCACTGGACTCAAGTCTGGCAGCATCGTGATCGATTGCTCGACCTCGATACCTTCATCGACGCAAAAGCTCGCCAAGCTGGTGACTGCTGCAGGCAGCACGCTGATTGATGCGGCGATGACCCGCACACCCAAGGAGGCTGCTGAGGGTCGCCTGAACCTGCTGGTCGGCAGCGATGCGCGTACCTTCGAAAGCGTGAAGCCAGTGCTTAACTGTTTCGCCGAAAATATTCATCACATGGGCGATGTGGGTGCCGGACATCAGATGAAGCTGCTGCACAACTATGTGTCACTCGGTACTGTGACCGTGATTGCCGAGGCAGCGGCCTGTGCGCGCAAATCAGGCATCGCTCCGGAAGAATTTGTCGACGTACTGCACAAGGGCGGCGGCTGGGGCGCGGCGCTGGAGCGACTGAAGCCATATCTGCTCAATGGCGGAGATACCTCTAATCTGCGCTTTTCTTTGTCCAATGCAGCCAAGGATCTTGGCTATTACACGACCTATGCAGCCGATACACACGCTGATCACACTGTCGCCGAAGCGATCAGGCAGACTATCACGCAGGAATGCGATGCTGGCCGTGGCGACGAGCATATGCCAAACATGATTGCCTATATCGCCGCGCGCAAGAGCTGACGCGAGGATTCAGGCACATGCTGAACACCTACGAAATTGCCACCATTGACGGCGATGGTATTGGCCCTGAAGTCTGTCAGGCGGCGATACGGATACTCAGGGAAGCCTGCGGCGCGAAGCTACTCAATTTCACTGGTTATGAAGGTGGCGCCGGACTGTATCAGCGCACGGGTGAAGTTCTGCCTGCGGCGACCTTTGAGGCCTGCAAGGCGGCGCATGCGATGCTGCATGGTGCGGCGGGGCTGCCCGGCGTGACTTATCCGGATGGCACCGAAGCCGGGAACGACTTGCACCTGCAGCTGCGTTTCAAACTTGATCTGTTCGCCAATGTGCGGCCGATCCGCTTGTATCGGGGCGTGAAGTCAGTGCTGGCCGACTGGCAGCCGGGACAGATCGATTATGTGATCATCCGAGAGAATACCGAGGGGCTTTATGCCAGCCGTGGCGCGGGCGTGAATCTGCGCGGCGAACTGGTGACCGACACACTGGTCATGACTCGCAAAGGCGTTGAGCGTGTCGCGAAGTTCGCGTTCGATCTCGCCCGTCAGCGCAAGGGTGCACCGCGCGACGGCAAGCATCGCGTGACGGTGTGCGACAAGGCGAACATCCTGAAGACTTATGCGTACTTCCGTGCGGTCTGCGATGACGTCGCAAAAGATTATTCGGATGTAGAGATCGATTACGCCTACGTAGACGCGATCACCGTGCACATGCTGAAGAAACCCGACTTTTATGATGTGATCGTCGCCGAGAATATGTTCGGAGACATCATCTCTGATCTCGGTGCAGGTACGGTCGGCGGTCTGGGTATGGCGCCCTCCGGCGAGCTGGGGCTGGATCATGCATTGTTCCAGGGCTCGCATGGTTCGGCGCCCGATATCGCCGGGCAGGATGTGGCCAGTCCGATGGCCACGGTGCTGTCGGGCGCGATGATGCTGCGCTGGCTGGGTGACAGGCATTCGGATACCCGTCTGAGCGACGCGGCATTGAGGGTAGAGAGTGCAGTAGAACAGGTGCTAGCCGCCGGCAGGATCGTTCCGCGCGATCAGGGCGGTACGGCGCGCTGCAGCGAGGTGACAGATGAAATCTGCCGCCATCTGAAATAACGACGAACAGGCGGCATGTCTGCCGGCACATTGGACAATCAGAACCACCAGCAGGGAGAGGCTATGAAGCGATTCGCGAGCATCATCACTACAACAGTTCTGTCTGTCGCATTGCTCGGCTTTGCGCCGGCGGCATCGGCGCAATACTCCGGCGACAGCATACGCATTGGTCTGCTGACCGACATGTCCGGCCCTTACTCTGATATTTCCGGGCAGGGAGGTGTCGAGGCGATTCGGCTGGCGATTGCTGATGCCGGCGGCAAGATCAATGGCAAGAAGATCGAGATCTTGTTCGCCGACCATCTGAACAAGGCTGACATAGGCGCGAGCAAGGCGCGCGAATGGCTGGATCGCGAAGAAATCGATGTGCTGATGGTGGGCGCGAATTCGTCGGTAATGCTGGCGGTGTCGAAACTTGCCGCTGAAAAGAAAAAGCCGCTCATCATTCCCGCGACCGCCACCGCGCGCGTGACAAATGAGGACTGCTCTTATTACACAATTCATTATGGGTATGACACGGTCGCCGCTGCGCGTGGCACCAGCTCGGCAGTGGTACGGCAAGATGGCAAGAGCTGGTACTTCCTGACAGCCGACTATGTATTTGGCTCATCGCTGGAAGGCGATGCGACCAAGGTGATCAAAGCGCTCGGCGGTAGCGTGCTGGGCGCGTCGCGTCATCCATTGAATGCCTCGGATTTCTCATCCTTTCTCATACAGGCAAAAGCATCGAAGGCTCAGGTGCTGGGTCTCGCCAACGCCAGCAATGATCTGATCAACACAATCAAGGCCGCAAATGAGTTCGGCATCACCCAGTCGATGAAAGTCGCGGCGCTACTGATGTTCATCACCGATGTGCATGCACTGGGTCTGAAAGATACCCAGGGCCTGTACACCACCGACAGCTGGTACTGGGATCAGAGTGCCGATTCCCGCGCATGGGCAAAGCGCTACTTCGGCGTGATGAAGCGCATGCCGACCGCGCTGCATGCGTCGACATATTCTTCAGCAATGACTTATCTGAAAGCGGTAAAAGAAACGGGAACAGATGATGGCGACAAGGTGATCGCGCACATTCGCAAGGGCGTGGTCAACGATATGTACACCAGCAATGCGTCGGTGCGTGAAGATGGTCGTCTGATGACCGACCTCAAGCTGGTGCAGGTGAAAACACCGGAAGAGTCCAAATACCCTTGGGATTATTACAAGATTGTGCGCAGCATTCCTGCCGCCGAGGCGTTCACCACGAAGGCTGAGAGTAAATGTGCATTGTGGAAGTGACTAAGCCGGTAGAGCAGGCTTGATCGTTATGCAAGCGAATTAGTGGCAGTGCAATTGATGCGCCTCATCCAACGCGGATCAGGCGCTTCCCCAGATTCTCACCCCGGTACAGCCCTGCGATTGCATCCGGGGCCTGTTCTATCCCATCGAGAATATCTTCCTCAAAACGTATCAAGCCTTCGCGCACCCAGCGCGCGAGGTCGGCACGCGCTGCCGGATAGTGGTCTTTGTGGTCCAGAATCACGAAGCCCTGCATGCGTGCGCGTTTTACGAGCAGGTGCCGTTCAATGCGTGGTCCCAGTGGTAGCGGGTCCCAGCTCGCGACGGAGGCGGTGCCGCAGATGATCACGCGGGCGCCGACATTCAGATAGGGCATCACCGCATCGCTGATCGCGCCTGCGGTATTGTCGAAATAAATATCGATGCCGTCTTTGCAGGTCTGTGCCAGCTGGGCAGCAAAGTCATCGTGCTTGTAATCGATGGCATGATCGTAGCCAAAGCGATTCAGACAGAGAGTGCGCTTGGCATCGCTGCCCGTGATGGCAATCGTTTTACATCCTTGCAGTCTGGCGATCTGCCCGACGATAGAGCCGACCGCGCCGGCGCCCGTAGATACCAGCACCGTCTGGCCAGCGCGCGGCTCACCGATTTTCAGTAATCCGTAATGCGCGGTGATGCCATTAATGCCCAGCACACCCAGCGAGGCCGACAACGGAAGATCAGACTCTTCGATGCGGTAATCAATGACAGAGGGGTCAACCGCCGCATATTCCTGCCAGCCGAACAGGCCAGTGACTGCCGTGCCCACGGCCCAGTCTGGATGATTCGATTCGACGATCTCCCCAGCAGCGAAGGAGCGCATGACTTCGCCGATATCGACGGGTTTCGAGTAGTTGGCTGCTGCATTCACCCAGCCGCGCATCGCGGGTTCGACCGACAAGAAACGATTCCGAATCAGCACCTGCCCTGCAGCAGGATGCGGCATGGGCGCCTGTTCGATGCGGAAATGCGCTGCCTGAGGAATGCCTTCAGGGCGGCTGGCCAGAACAACCCTGCGATGGACGGTGTCGCTCATTCGCCAGCCTCCGGTTCGGTGTTGCTCTGATCAGCCGCGACCCACGTAGGGCATGTTGGTCGCCATGATGGTCATGAACAGAACATTGCTCTCCAGCGGCAATTGCGCAATCTGCAGCACCGCCTGTCCGACGTGCTCGGCGTTCATCCGTGGTTCGATCTTCACGGAGCCATCAGCCTGCAGGATGCCGTTGGCCATCTTCTCAGTCATCTCTGTTGCTGCATTACCGATATCGATCTGGCTGCAGGCGATGTTGTCGTTGCGGTAGTCGAGGGCAATAGATTTGGTCAGGCCCGAGATCGCATGCTTGGTAGCCGTGTATGGCAGCGACAAGGGGCGCGGTGCATAGGCAGAGATCGAACCATTATTGATGATGCGTCCACCCTTGGGCGACTGCGCCTTCATCATGCGTATCGCTTCCTGTGCGCACAGGAAAGGACCGGTGAGATTGGTATTCACCACATTCATCCAGTCTTCATACTTGATGTCTTCGGCAGGTGTTGCGGTAGTGAAGGTACCTGCATTGTTGAACAACAGGTCGATACGGCCGAATTTCGCCTTCAGTTTCGCGAACATCTCTTTCACGCTGGCCGGGTTGCCGACATCGCAGGTGACCGCGAGGCAGTTGTCGCCATTGCCGCCGATGTCCTTGATGGCTTTTTCCAGTTTGTCGAGGTTGCGACCGGAAAGAACGATCTGGTAACCAGCACCCAGCAGCGCGCGGGCTGCTGCCTTGCCGATGCCGGTGCCGGCGCCTGTGATGAGTGCAACGCGGGTGGTAGAGGTGCTCATGGATGCCTTTATGGGTCTTGGAAGTGTGGATGGATCAAGTAAATCAAGTGTTTCAGTGTCTCAGTATTCAGACTCGAAATCCGTTTCATAGCGTCGTCGCCGGCGACGGTATTTCAGGTAAGCGATAAAGGCAAGAAGCAGGCCGATGAATAGCGAGATCAGCGAGTTCGGAAAGGAAGATTTCGCCGCGAGCAGCAACTCGATCAGCGAAAACAGCATCAGTACAAATTGCGAGAAGTAGTACCAGACGGTCCGCCAGGGAATCATGAGGGCCTCCTTGCTTTCATTACTGTCTTGCCAGAGCGTCAGTGCTCCGGTATGGCTTTCCGTATCAAGGTCAGCAGATCATCATAGTCATCGACTGCCCTGAATTGCGGGAATTGTTCGACCACGTTCTCTGGCGCATGGAACAGGAAGCCTTGATCCGCTTCGGCCAGCATCGTTGTATCGTTGAATGAATCGCCGGCCGCGATCACACGATAATTCAGTCCTTTGAAGGCTGCGACGGCCTTGCGCTTCTGGTCTGGTATGCGCAGCTTGTAATCCGTAATGCGATCATTCTCGACGATCAGTGTGTGGCATAGCAGCGCCGGCATGCCAAGCTGACGCATGAATGGCGCGGCGAATTGTTCGAAGGTGTCCGACAAAATCACCACCTGAACCTCAGAGCGCAACTGATCCATGAATGCTTTCGCGCCGGGCAGCAGCGGCAGTGTCGCGATCACTTCCTGAATATCCGACAAGCGAAGGCCATGCTGATCGAGAATCGCAAGGCGACCCTGCATCAGTTTGTCGTAGTCTGGCTCGTCACGTGTCGTGCGGCGCAGCTCGGCGATACCGGTTTTTTCAGCGAAGGCGATCCAGATTTCCGGCGTCAGCACGCCTTCCATATCCAGGGTGACGATGGCTTGTTTCACAATTTTGCTTTTATCAGAGTGAGATACGGCTGGTACTCTACCATTGCCCCCGGAGATGACTGCATTCTCATCGCACCAGCGTCTCGACATTGCCATCGACCGACAGACTCTGGCCGGTGATGGATGCGCCTGCGCCCGAGCACAGAAAGACCACTGCTGCAGCAATGTCGCCGGCGCTGACCATGCTGCGCAGAGACACCCGCTGCAGCACGCGTTGCCGCATCTCTTCCATGCTGACACCCGCCGCCTCTGCGCTGGCGCTCAGTACGCGATCCTGTCGCGGGCCTTCGACGATGCCGGGCAGGACGGCGTTCACACGAATCTGGTGAGGGCCGAGTTCGGTGGCCCAGGTCTCGGTCAATCCGATCACGCCATATTTGGTCGCGGAGTAAGGCGAACGGCGCGGGAACGCGAGCCGGCTCGCGACTGAACCGATATTGACAATGCTGCCGTGCCGCCGCTGCTTCATGCCGGGCACCGCGCCGCGCGTGCATAGGAAGGTGCCGGTCAGGTTCACGTCAAGGCAGCGGTTCCAATCGTCGAGCGTGATGTCTTCGATCGCTGCGGTGGGGCCAGCGATGCCCGCGTTGTTGACCAGAATATCCAGCCCACCCATCTGTTGCTCGATCTGCGCGAACATCGCCGCAACCTCCGATTCCCTGGTGATATCGGCAATGCTGGTGCTGATACCTGCCATCGATTGCTGTGCATCTTTGAGTGAGGCGGCATTCGTGCCGCAAATATGCACGCGCGCGCCATGCGCGACCAGTGCCTGCGTGATGGCAAGGCCAATGCCTTGCGCACCACCTGTGACGAGTGCGCGCTGTCCGTCAAGACTGAACGTCAGAGGGGAAACCATGGATGTCTCTCATCATTTGATGTTGTTCTAATTCCGCGCTCATCCCGGAGGAGCAACGCAGCGTGAGATTGTCCGCGTACTATAGCAGCGACAAGGATTCTCATGGCATTTCTTGCGCTATTGACAATCATCCTTCCGAACATCATGAGAAAGACGATGGATAGATCATCACTCTTCAAAGGCCCGGCGGTCGGGCTGGGCACCTGGCAGATGGGCGAGCATTCTAGCGCTGCGAATTCTGAAGTGGCCGCGATCCGGCATGCGCTGGAGCGAGGTATCCGGCTGATTGATACTGCCGAAATGTATGCCGATGGTGAGTCGGAGCGTCGCGTCGGCGAAGCGCTGAAGCAATGGGGCACCGCGAGGCGTGAGGAAATCACCCTGGTCACCAAGGTGCTGCCGCACCATGCGAGCCGTTCCGGCACGGTGCGCGCCTGCGAAGACAGCCTCCAGCGTCTGGGTGTCGATTACATAGATGTCTATCTGTTGCACTGGCAAGGCAGTCAACCGTTCGAGCAGACGCTGCAGGCATTCGCAGACTTGCGCGAGCGCGGGCTGATCCGTCACTGGGGAGTCAGCAATTTTGATGTCGCACCGCTGAAGCGATGGTTAGACACCGAGGCGCGCATGGGCCTGAGTTCAGCCGACACAGCCGGCTGCGTCACCAATCAGGTGTACTACAGCTTGCTCGCGCGCGGACCTGAATTTGATTTGTTGCCAGCGATGGCAGAACAGACCATGCCGCTGATGGCGTACACACCGCTTGGATCCGGCGCGCTGGCAAGCGACAAGCGGCTGGCCGTGCTTGCTGCGCCTCGCGGCATCAGCGCTGCGCAACTCGCGCTGGCCTGGGTGATACGCAGCGGGCACGTCGTGGCCATACCAAAATCCTCGAAGCTGGCACGCATTGATGAGAATCTGGCGGCGTGTGAGATGGTACTTGATGAAGAGTTACTGCGGGAGATCGATGCGTTATTTCCACCACCAGCGCGCAAAGTCTCACTCGCGATGGTCTGAACCACGCAGGCGCACACGCTTGCCGCCCAGTTTCTGACTGGCCTCGGCGATCATCCGGTTCAGCAGCGCTACATAGTTCGGATGATCTCCACCGAGCAGCGGCTCTGCCAGCAACTCGCCCTGAGCATTGACCAGCAAGAGTGTCGGCGTCATTCCGACCTTGTATCGTCGTGCCAGTTCAGACTCGCTGGTAGATCGTCCATCAAAACCTGTCAGCTGCCGCTCGCCAGTGACCGATACTTCACGTATCAGTGCTTGCTCATCTTCCCTCAGTCCGCGCATCATGGGTATCAGATAGTCATGACGGACAATGCGGCAATAACTGCAGCCGGGCAGCGTGAAGAACAAGATCACGGGGCGCTGGCTGGCCAACGACAAAGCGCCATCCTGTTGTAGCTGAACTGCCTGCGGAAGACTACGCATGACAGGCTGAGCAGTGGCGGCATTGCCGATGCAGATCGCCGTCAGTAATGTCAAAAGATATCGCATGGGCCGTATTGAACACTAAAACCGCGCTGGCTGCCATGTGCCGCCTTCCGTCCGGCAGCCGCTGGGCGGCAATGTGAGACACTCGCGCTAAAAGACAATACATCGATAGCCAAGCGATAACGTCTCCAGACAATCTAGACCATCAAGCCAGACACTCTGTCACCCCTCTCCATGCCTTTCCCCAGTTCCTCCGCAGCTGTCGAACTCTGGCGGCCACCCGCGCCACCGATGCGT
>JACCEC010192180.1_pt1 | contig 17248 bp, 17 predicted proteins | sample 7450121 | NCBI WGS metagenome assembly JACCEC01 (sample SAMN15323455, study PRJNA562643) | freshwater metagenome | isolation source: river surface water | place: USA:Blue River Watershed | collected 2017-08-18 | reverse complement strand
TTGATGAAGAAGCTCGGCTGGTGGGATGAGCTCACCGACGATGAGAAGAAGAAGGCCGAAGGCAAGAACTGGAAGACCGACCTGTCCGGCGGCATCGTGCGCGTGGCGATGAAGAACCATGGTGTCCATGTGTTCGGCAACGCCAAGGCACGTGCCATCGTGTGGAACTTCCCCGACGGCATTCCGCAGCATCGCGAGCCCCTGTACTCGACGAGGCCGGAACTGGTGGAGAAGTACCCCACCCACGCCGACCAGGGCCACCGCTGGCGCCTGCCGATCCTGTACAAGAGCGTGCAGGACAAGAACAAGGAGATCGGCAAGCAGTTCCCGCTCATCCTCACCTCTGGCCGCCTGGTCGAGTACGAGGGTGGTGGCGACGAGACGCGTTCCAACCGCTACCTCGCCGAACTGCAGCAGGACATGTTCATCGAGATCAACCCGGCAGCGGCCAACGATCGCGGCATCCGCAACGGCGAATGGGTGTGGGTGACCATGCCCACCGGCGCCAAGCTCAAGGTGCGTGCGCTCGTGACCGAGCGGGTGGACAAGACGACCACGTTCATGCCCTACCACTTCGCCGGCACCTGGCAGGGTGTCGACATGAAGAAGTACTACCCGGCCGGCGCGGCGCCGATCGTGCGGGGTGAGGCCGTCAACACCGGCACCACCTATGGTTACGACATCATCACCATGATGCAGGAAACCAAGACCACGGTCTGCCAAGTCGAGCGGGTCGCTTGAAGTAAGGGATTCGGAGTCACAACATGGCACGAATGAAATTCATATGCGACGCCGATCGCTGCATCGAGTGCAACGGTTGCGTCACCGCCTGCAAGGCCGAGCATGACGTTCCCTGGGGCGTGAACCGCCGCAGGGTGGTCACGCTCAACGACGGCATCGTCGGTCAGGAGCGCAGCATCTCGGTGGCCTGCATGCACTGCAGTGATGCGCCGTGCATGGCTGTTTGCCCGGTGGACTGCTTCTACCGCACCGACGACGGTGTGGTGCTGCACGACAAGGACGTGTGCATCGGCTGCGGATACTGCAGCTATGCATGCCCCTTCGGTGCACCGCAGTTCCCCACCAACGGCACCTTCGGCCTGCGCGGCAAGATGGACAAGTGCACCTTCTGCGCCGGCGGCCCCGAGGCCAACGGTTCAGCGGCCGAAAACGAGAAGTACGGCCGCAACCGCCTGGCCGAAGGCAAGCTGCCCGTCTGCGCTGAGATGTGCTCGACCAAGGCGCTCCTGGGCGGCGACGGCGACGTCGTGGCCGACATCTTCCGCACCCGCGTGCTGCAGCGCGGCAAGGGCTCGGAAGTGTGGGGCTGGGGTACGGCCTACGGCAAACCCACCGGTGGCAAGCCCGCCGAAGGGAGCAAGGCATGAAGCCCGGCGTGATCGTGTCCCTGGCCGTGGGCATCGGCACGGCGCTCATGGTGGCGGGCTGCACTGAAAAGCCGCAGACCGCCACTGCGCGCAAGGTAGATGCCACCGCCTACAGCGGTTCCACGGTTCCCGGCTACTCGGCCGCCGGCTGGAAGGCCGGCGACAAGGAGAGCTGGGAAGGCCAGATGCGCGAGCGCAACAAGGGTCAAAACGAGTACGGTCGTTGATGACCTGTTACGGGGCTCGCCGCGGCTTCATCGCCTGGCGTGATGAGGCTGCACGCGGGCCCCGATCAATTTGATGGAGTGGTGATGACACGCTTGTCTTCCTCCTGGGCCGGTGCAAAGGCATGGCTGGCAGGTGCGGTGCTGTGTGCCGTGGCTGCGGGCAATGTCTGGGCGCAGGCTGCTGCCGCGCCGGCAGCACCCGAAAAGAACGGTCCGCCGGCAGGCTTCGTGGCCCCGGCCGAGCCCAAAGCCGACGAAAACACGGCGCAGCGCGCCACCAGCCAACCGGGCAACAACGCGCCCTTCTGGCGCGGGGTGCACGACTCCGGTACCCAGCCAGGCACCACTTCGCTGCCCGGCCAGGAAATGGGCGTGCTGGTGCAGAAGTTCACCCAGTACCCAGGCTCGGACTACACCAACGCCGGCGAAGCCTGGCGCCAGGTGCGCAACAAATTCATCATCCCCTACGGCGGGTCCCTGCTGTTCATCGTGGGCCTGGCCATTGCGCTGTTCTACTGGCGCGTGGGCAAGCTGGGCGGTCACAGCACCGACACCGGGCGGGTGATCGAGCGCTTCACGCCTTTCGAGCGCGCCGCGCACTGGACCAATGCGATCACGTTCGTGGTCCTGTCGGTGTCGGGCATCGTGATGGCCTGGGGCAAGTACTTCCTGCTGCCCATCATCGGCAGCACACTTTTCGGCTGGTTGACCTACCTGCTGAAGAACGCGCACAACTTCGCGGGCCCGCTGTTCGCGGTGTCCCTGGTCATCGTGTTCTGCACCTTCCTGAAGGACAACTGGCCGGCCAAGGGTGACCTGAACTGGCTGCTCAAGGGCGGTGGTTTGCTCAGCGGCAACGAGGTGCCTTCACACCGGTTCAACGCTGCTGAGAAGCTGGTGTTCTGGGCGGGCGTGTTCTTCCTGGGCGCCATCGTGGTGGTGTCTGGCCTGTGGTTGGACAAGGTGATCCCGGGCTTGGAATACCTGCGCACCGACATGCAGGTGGCCCACATGGTGCACGCCGTGGCCACCGTCCTGATGATGGCCATGTTTGCTGGTCACATCTACATCGGTACGCTGGGCATGGACGGCGCCTTCAAGGCCATGCGCACCGGCTATGTGGACGAAGCCTGGGCCAAGGAGCACCACGAGCTCTGGTACGACGACATCAAGGCCGGCAAGATCCCCGCGCAGCGCACACCGCCTGAAGCGGGTGGCCAAGCCGCGGCCAAGCCCAGCGCCTGACCCATCGAGTACAGATTGAGGAGCAACACACCATGAAGACCTCGACATTCATTCGCACGCTGCTGGCCCTGGGTGCGGCCTCGGTGGCCGCCACCGCCGCGGCCAAGCTGCCCCCACCGAGCGAAGAAGCCAAGGCCAAGGCCGCCGAGGCTGCGGCCAAGACAGCGCATGGCAACAAAGTGGCCGACTACAAGCTGTGCCTGTCGATGAACGATGTGGCTGCCAAGTACGCTGCAGCCCAGAAAAAGGCGGGCAAGCCCGTCAACCCCACGCCGACGCCGCCGTGCGCCGACCCGGGCCCCTTCGTGTACACGCCGCCGGCAGCAGCTGCAACGGCAACAGCAGCTGCAGCACCTGCCAAGCCCGCTGCCCCAGCACCTGCGGCACCCGCGGCCGCAGCACCGAAGAAGTCCTGAACGGCAGGCGCGCTGCCCCGTGTCCACGGTCATTCCGACTTGAGCGATTGCAGCGCACCTTCGGGGGCCATCCGTGCCCCCGGCAACCCACGGCCACGCATTGACGTGGCCGTTGTGTTGGAGCGCACGGCACAGCCCAATGCCTGGCAAGACTGGGCCTTCCGTGTGCTGGAAGTGGTGCCGCATGAGCCAGCCTTTGGCACCGAGGTGCGCAAGGTCTACGATGACGGCCGTGTCTCGCGCTGGCTTTATCCCGGTTTCGCGCTCGAGTTGTTCACCGACGAGTGCAAGGGCTACTTCCTGAACCTGACCTCGGGTAACCCGTGTTGGTTCGTGTCCTACCGGCCGGCCGATGACGACGACTCGATGCGCGAGGTGACCGCCGCGAGCGTGTCCTACATTGAGGCGGATCGGCGGCTGTTCGCAGGCGAACAGGTGGAGAGCTTGCCGCTGGCGCCTGAACTGTGCGAGTGGCTGCAGGCCTTCACCAACGAGCACTTCGAGCCGGAGGAAACGCGCAAGGTCAGGGCCATGTCGTTTCTCAGCCCTGAAGAACGCGAGCGCCAGGGTCGTCGAGCCCGCGCTCAGCTGCAGACCGGCGAGCAGGATTTTTCATGAGCAGCGGTTCATCGGACGACGGCGGATTCCTTTCACGCTGGTCACGACGAAAGGCGCAACTGCAGCAAGGCGAGCGGGCCGAGCCCAAGGCCGGCTTGCCTGCCCAGGAGCCGTCGACGGCCCATGCGCCGCAGTTCACCCAAGCACAGGCGCCGGCCGCAGGCCTGGCCAGCGCATCGGCGCTGCCGATGTCGGACTCGGCCGCAGCGACCCCGGGGGCTGCGCCTGACCCCAGTGCACCTTCGGTCGGCACCCAATCCCAGGCACCCAAGCCTACGTTGCAGGACGTGGATCAGCTGGATGCGCAGTCCGATTACCGCAGCTTCGTGGCCCGCGATGTCGACCCTGAGGTGCGCAACGCGGCCTTCAAGAAGCTTTTCCATTCTGACCCGCACTTCAATGTGATGGACGGTCTGGATGTCTACATCGACGACTACAACACGCCCAACCCCTTGCCGGTGGCGGTGATGAAGACCCTGGTGCAGGCGCGCGCGCTGGGTCTGATCGATGACGAATTGAAGGAGCAGGAGCCACCGGTGGGCAAGGGCCTTGGGTCGGCGCAGGATCCGACCGGTGATGCCGAGCGTGATGCCGCACGTGATGCCGAGCCCGATGCACCGGCGCCCGCGCTGACCCAGGACGCCGTGATGCCGGCCGCTGAAGTGCCGGCCGAAGCAGAGCTGGTGGAGCTCAAGCTGGTGCCGGACCGGGCCAGCAACGACGAGCCGATCAGCGGGGCAGCGCCAGTAGTGGCAACTGCTGAAGGAACCGTCGTTCCGTTTCCTGGCCGTCCAGGCCGCGCAGGTCCAGCCTGAGTTCGCCGTCCTCGATGCGGCCGATCACCGGAATCGGCAGTTCACGCAACGCGCGCGCCATCTTCTCGGGGAAGGCACCGGAGCGCTTGCCGCCCGTGGGCGAGGCAATGGCCAGGCCCGCACTGTCCAGGCGGTCCACGGGCAGTGAGCCGCTGCCGATCTGACTGCGGCACTCGATCACCTTCACCTCGGCCCGCTCGCCCAGCGCCGCCTGAAGTGCAGGGCGCAGCCGCTCCGCCTGGGCCTTGAGTTCGACCGGCGAGCGCGTGAGCAGCCGCAACGCGGGCAAGCGCTGCGACAGACGATCCGGGTCGCGATACAGGCGCAGCGTGGCCTCCAGCGCGGCAATCGTCATCTTGTCCAGTCGCAGTGATCGCTTTAGAGGGCACTTCTTGATGCGTGCGATGAGGTCCTTGCGGCCTACGATCAGGCCGGCCTGCGGGCCACCCAGCAGCTTGTCACCGCTGAAGGTCACCACGTCCACGCCATTGGCGACGGATTCGGCCGGGGTGGGTTCATGCGGCAAACCCCAGCGCGTCAGGTCCATCAGCGTGCCTGCGCCCAGGTCTTCGGAGAACGGTATGCCGCGGCTGTGGCACAGGGCAGCCAGCTCGGCCGGCGGCACTGCGGCGGTGAAGCCTTGCACCAGGTAGTTGCTGGTGTGCACCTTCATCACCATGCCGGTCTTTGGGCCGATGGCCTCTTCGAAGTCGCGCAGATGGGTGCGGTTGGTGGTGCCCACTTCCACCAACTTGCAGCCCGCACGGCGCATGATGTCGGGGATCCGAAAAGCGCCGCCGATCTCCACCAGTTCGCCGCGCGACACCGGAACTTCCTTCTTTTCGGCTAGCGCGCTCAGGACCAGCATCACCGCCGCGGCGTTGTTGTTCACCGCAGTGGCCGCTTCGGCCCCAGTGAACTCCCGCAGCAGCCCTTCGATGTGATCATCGCGGTCGCCGCGTGCGCCACGGCCCAGGTGGAACTCCAGGTTGCTGTAGCCCTGCATCACGGCCACCACGGCCTCGATGGCCTCGGGGGCCATCACCGCGCGGCCCAGGTTGGTGTGCAGCACCGTGCCGGTGAGGTTGATGACCGGGCGCAAGGCGGCCTGCGCCTCTTGCTGCAGCGTGCGGCTCACCACCGCCTCGAAGGCTTGTGGATCGAAGGGTGAGCCGCTGCCGCGCCAGGCATCAAGTGCGGCGCGTGCGGCCTTCAAGGTGGCTTGGCGCCCGTGCTCGCCTTGCAGGCCACGTAGGGCGGGGCGCTCCAGCAGGCGGTCCATGGAGGGAGGGCGCTGGGCGGCCAAGGCAGGCGCCGAAGCCGTCGGCTGGACGGGCGCAGGTGTGTGCTTCATGCTCGCAATCAAGTTGGCGGAGGTGGGTGGGAGTCGAACCCACCTGGGACCGCTGCGCGGCCCCACCCGGTTTTGCAGACCGGACGCCCCACCGGGGGACGATCCGCCTCCTGCGGCAATCGAACTCAGCCGCCGAACATCTTGCGGGGGTCTCGCTTGAAGTGTCGCCCCACCGCATCCCGCTCGGTCAAACCGATCTCATCGAAGTACTCTACCAAAGGCACCGACAGGTGGCGGCTGACGCCCACCGATTCCCTCAGGTCCCGCACGTTCAATCGGTGGTTCGCATCTGCATCGGCCAGGGCTTTGGCGCGCAGCGCGAGCTCGAGCATCTGCTCGGTCTGGAACCAGTACTCGGCACCCACCGCGTGAACCTTGCCCATGCGTTGCAGTCGCTGCAGCGTGCGCAGCACCTGATCCTTGCGCAGGGTACGGTCGCGCTCGAGCAACTCGCTCAGGCGCGGGGGCACAAAGCCATCTTCATCCAGCCAAGGCTTCAGGCGTTCCCAGATCAGCTTCTCGGTGCCTTGCAGCGTGGCTTCGTGGCCGGCCAGGGCCAGCGCCGCACCGTTGCGCCGCAAAGCGGCCGAACGCACGAGCTGGCCCAAGAGCAGGGCAAACACCGCCGCAGTGGGCTTGTCGCGCACTTGGCGGGTCAGTTGTTCCTGGCTCAGGCCAGGGCTGTCAGGATTGCGCCGGTGGTGCGCACCCAGCGCTTCGGTGATGCGCTCTTCGTAACGCTTGAGTTGCGCTTGCGTGAACCACAGCGCTGCATCACCTTCGCCCACCAGCGCATGCGGCATCGTGGCGGCGGCCTGCTGCTGCGCGTCTTCCAGGGCCTGTGGCACGAGGTTCCAGGCCAGGGCAAACGCACGTCGCTCAATGCCATAGGGGGACTCCAGGGCCAACAGCGCAGCCAAGGCTGCGCCGGGTGTGGGGGCCTCCATGGCCTGAAGGGCTTGCACGAGCTGCGTGCGGTGGCGCCGCGTGGGCGGCGGGTAGGGGTCGACCACCTGGCCACCGCCCAAGGTGCGCAGGGCCGACTGGTCTCGAATGATGAAGCGGTCGCCTCGCAGGGCACCGATGGGGCGGTCCAAGTCGAACTGCACCAGCGCGTGGCCGCCGGGTTGAAGGCTCGACCCTTCTAGCAGGGCCACCCGCGCGTTGACGTCTTCTGCGCCCAGGTGCAGGTGCACCGGCGTCCAGTGGGCCAGCGCCTTGGCTTCCGAGGGCAGGAGGCGCAGCCGCGCCGCGATGCGCTGTGTGGGGGCATGCAGTTCGTCGTGCAAGAGCCAGTGCCCACGCTGCACCTGCTGCTTTTCCACGCCCACCAGGTTGAGGGCCAGGCGCTGTCCAGCCACGCCTTCTTCGGCCGTTTGGTTCTGCGCATGCAGGCCGCGTACGCGCACCTCCAGGCCCGAGGGGCTCAGGCGCAGTCGGTCGCCCACCTTCACGCGGCCACTGACGGCGGTACCGGTGACCACCGTGCCGATGCCCGACAAGGTGAAGCTGCGGTCGATCGCGAGTCGGAAGTGGCCCTCCCGTGTGCGGGCCGGCGCCTGCGCGCGCGAGGCTTGCAGGTGTTGGGCAAGGGCATCCAGCCCCGCGCCACTGATGCTGGACACCGGCAACACGGGCGCGTGTTCCAGGCCGGTGCCGCGCAACAGTGTGCGGATCTCTTGCCCTACCTGTTGCAAGCGGCTCTCATCGACCAAGTCGCATTTGCTCAGCGCGACCACCCCGCTTTGCAGGCCCAACAGGTCCAGAATGGCCAAGTGCTCGCGTGTTTGCGGCATGGGCCCATCGTCAGCGGCCACCACCAACATCACGTGGTCGATGCCCGTGGCACCGGCCAGCATGTTGCGCACCAGCTTTTCATGGCCGGGCACATCCACGAAGCCCAGCACCTGGCCGTCGTCCTGGGGTTGGTAGGCAAAGCCCAGGTCCACGGTGATGCCGCGTTCCTTCTCTTCCTTCAGGCGGTCGGCATCGATGCCCGTCAGGGCCTTCACGAGCGAAGTCTTGCCGTGGTCGATGTGGCCGGCGGTGCCGACGATCATGCTCAGGTCTCCGAGGCGGTCTCCAGGAACATCTCCCGGGAAAAGTTCATCCTACACGGCCCGGCCACGTTGCGAACCCCCACGGCGCAAGGGCGATGCGCCCTGAAGGACAATGCGGGGATGTTGGGTGTTACCTCCGAGTCCATGGCCCTGTCAGGCGTGCCGAATGCGGCTCTGCCGCGCATGACCCAGGCCGGCGGAGCCCTCACGCGTGAAATCGAGATCCTGGATGAGTATGGCCAGCGCCGCACCATCTCGATCCCCATCGAGCGGCCACTCACCGTGTTCGTGGACAAGCGCGAACTGGTGACGTTGATGACCCTGGGTTCGGCACCCGAATTGCTGGTGCTGGGCTACTTGATCAACCAGCGTCTGATCGCCTCGCCGGCCGATCTGGATTCGATCACCGTCGATTGGGATGTTTCCGCAGCCGCGGTGAAGACCCGTGTGGGCATCGAACACATCGAAGCCCGCACCGCCAAGCGCGTGGTCACGACCGGTTGCGGACAGGGTACGGTGTTCGGTGATGTGATGGCTGGGCTGGACACGATCGTGCTGCCCGATGCCGCGACCGCTCGCATCCGCCAAGGCACGCTGCAGGCGGTGCTGGAAACCATGCGCCAGCAAGACAGCGTGCACCGCAAGGCCGGCAGTGTGCACGGCTGCGCCCTCTTCAAGGGCGCGCAGCTGCTGATGTTCGTGGAAGACGTGGGCCGTCACAACGCCATCGACGCCATCGCCGGTTGGATGGCGCTGCAGGGGATCCAGGGTGGTGACAAGCTGTTCTACACCACTGGCCGCCTGACCAGCGAGATGGTGATGAAGGCCGCGCACATGGGCGTGCCGATGATCGTCTCGCGCAACGGCGTCACGCAAATGGGCCATGACTTGGCCACCCGTTTGGGCATGACGCTCTTCGGGCGGGCCTCCAATCGCCACTTCCTGTGCTACTGCGGCTTCGACCGCTTTGATTCAGAACCCGAACCCATGAGGCCTGCCGTGCGCGTGGTGTCTTCCGCTCCTGAGCCCGGCAAAGAGGACTAGGTCATGAGCACCCCCGCCCCCGCAACCCTCAGCCCCGGCGCGCTGCAAGGCGTGAGGGTGGTGGAGATGGGCCAATTGATTGCGGGCCCCTTCTGTGGCAAGACCCTGGCCGAGTTTGGCGCTGATGTGGTGAAGATCGAGCCGCCGGGCGCGGGCGACCCTCTGCGCCAGTGGCGGATGATCAAGGACGGCACCTCGGTGTGGTGGCAGGTGCAAAGCCGCAACAAGCGTTCGGTGGCACTGGATCTGCGTCAGTCTGAAGGCCAGCGCTTGGCGCGCGAGCTGATTGCACAAGCCGATGTACTCATCGAGAACTTCCGCCCTGGCACGCTGGAAGGCTGGGGAATGTCGCCAGAGGCCCTGCTGGAGATCAATCCGCGGCTGATCATGGTGCGCATCTCGGGCTATGGGCAAACCGGGCCATACCGCGACCTGCCGGGCTTCGGCGCCATCGGTGAGGCCATGGGTGGGCTGCGCCATCTCACCGGTGAACCGGGTCGTGTGCCGGTGCGGGTGGGAGTGTCGATTGGCGATACCTTGGCTGCGCTGCACGCCACCATCGGCGTGATGATGGCGCTCTATCACCGCGATCAGCGCGGCGGCAAGGGCCAGGTGATCGACGTGGCCCTGCATGAGGCGGTCTTCAACGTGATGGAAAGTCTTTTGCCCGAGTACAGCGCCTTCGGTGCGGTGCGCGAGGCGGCTGGCTCGGCCCTGCCGGGCATCGCGCCCTCAAACGCCTACCGCTGCCGCGACGGCTATGTGCTGGTGGCCGGCAACGGCGACAGCATCTTCAAGCGGCTCATGGACGTCATTGGGCGCGCCGACCTGGGGCAGGACCCTGGCCTGGGTGGCAACGCAGGTCGGGTGGCGCGCGTGGCCGAACTGGATGCGGCCATCGAGTCTTGGACGGTGGAGCGCACCGTTGAGCAGGTGCTCAATGCCCTGGGCGACGCGCGGGTGCCGGCCGGCAAGGTCTACACGGTGGCCGACATCGCGACCGATCCGCACTTTCGCGCGCGCGAGATGATTCTCACGCAGAAGACACGTGAGGGTTACGAGGTGGAGGTGCCGGGAATCGTGCCCAAGTTGTCGGGTACACCGGGGACGGTGCGTACGGCCGCACCCCGGCTGGGTGAGGACACCGATGCGGTGTTGCGTGAGATGGGCCTGAGCGACGAGCAGATCGCTCAGTTGCGCCGAACGGGCATCGTGGCCTGAATTCAGCGCAGGGCGCCGGCGTGCAGGTCGCGCAGGCGAACCGGGCCTGCTTCGGCCTCGATGGCGTCTCGCAAGGGGCGGCACAGGCGAAGTGCGAATAACACTTCTGCACACACGAACATGGGCCCCACCAACAGACCGATCAGGTCGTCCATGAAGGCGGGCTTGCGGCCTTCGTAGTAGTGGCCGATGAACTGCAGCACCCAGCCCGCGGCGAACAGCCCGAGACCCAACAGCGCCCAACGGTCGCCGGCTTGAGCCGCCATCCACTGGGCCAGCATCATGGCCAAGCCGTTGGCCACGATGACGCTGACCGTCACCGGCAGGTGCCACCGGGTGAGGTACCACAGCGTGGCGGCCGCCCACAGGGCCCAGGCCGGCGTGAGCATCCAGGGCGAACCTGGGTCCAGCGGAATGGCGGGATACGACAGCAGCACGCCGATGCCCAACACGATGAGCGGAATGCCCACCAGGTGGGTGGCGATGTTGCGCGGGTCGCGGTGGTAGCCGGCGTACTGGATGAGCAGTGACGTGGTGTCGCGCAAGGGGTACCTCCAATGGCAGGTGTTCTGGTCACCCGCTTCTCCAGGGCGCGATGCTAATGCGCCTTCGACGGCGTCGAACCCCGGGGCTTCCCTAAAATGGTGCGCACCGGGCGAACACGCGCCCGGAAGCCCCAGGAGCCCCCATGAGCATCAAGAGCGACCGCTGGATCCGCCGCATGGCCGAGCAGCACGGCATGATCGAACCGTTCGAGCCGGGCCAGGTGCGCCACGCGGCCGACGGGCACAAGATCGTCAGCTACGGCACCAGCAGCTACGGCTACGACATCCGCTGCGCCCCCGAGTTCAAGGTGTTCACCAACATCCACAGCACCGTGGTGGACCCGAAGAACTTCGACGAGAAGAGCTTCGTGGACATCGAGGCCGATGTGTGCATCATCCCGCCGAATTCCTTCGCGCTGGCGCGCACGGTCGAATACTTTCGCATTCCGCGCAACGTGCTCACCATCTGCCTGGGCAAGAGCACCTATGCGCGCTGCGGCATCATCGTCAACGTCACGCCCTTTGAGCCCGAGTGGGAAGGTTATGTGACGCTGGAGTTCAGCAACACCACGCCGCTGCCGGCCAAGATCTACGCGGGCGAGGGCTGCGCGCAGGTGCTGTTCTTCGAGAGCGATGAGGTGTGCGAAACCTCGTACAAGGACCGCGGTGGCAAGTACCAGGGCCAACGCGGCGTGACGCTGCCCAAGACTTGAGGGGTTAGCTTGACCCGAGCCGCTCAGCCCATCGGTGGCACCGGGTAGGTGCCCGGCACCAGGATCGAGCGGTCGACCTGGCGCAGCTGCGTGTGGCCGCAGAACGCCATCGTCACGTCCAGTTCCTTGTGCAGGATCTGCAGGGCCTTGGTGACGCCAGCCTCGCCCATGGCGCCCAGGCCGTAGACCATGGCGCGGCCGATCATGGTGCCGCGCGCGCCCAGCGCCCAGGCCTTGAGCACGTCCTGACCGCTGCGGATCCCGCCGTCCATCCACACCTCGGTCTTGGTGCCCACTGCCTGCACGATGGCCGGTAGGGCCTGGATGCTGGCCGGCGCGCCGTCGAGCTGGCGCCCGCCGTGGTTGCTCACCACGATGGCGTCCGCGCCGGCCTTGGCCGCCAACTCCGCATCCTCCACTTCCATGATGCCCTTGAGGATGAGCTTGCCGCCCCAGCGCTCTTTCACCCAGGCCACATCGTCCCAGTTCAGGCGCGGGTCGAACTGTTCGTTGGTCCAGGCGGAAAGCGACTTCATGTCGCTCACGCCCTTCACATGGCCCACCAGATTGCGGAAGGTGTGGCGATTCGTTTGTGCCATGCCCCACAGCCAGCGCGGCTTGGTAGCCAGATTCAGGATGTTGCGCAGCGTCGGGCGGGGCGGCGCAGACAAGCCGTTCTTGAGGTCCTTGTGGCGTTGTCCGATGACCTGAAGGTCCAGCGTGAGGATGAGCGCACTGCAGCGTGCGGCCTTGCAGCGGTCGATCATGCGGGCCATGGCATCCCGATCGCGCATCATGTAAAGCTGAAACCAGAAGGGTGCGCTGGTGTTTTCGGCCACGTCTTCAATGGAGCAGATGCTCATGGTGGACAGGGCGAAGGGGATGCCGAACTTCTCCGCGGCGCGCGCGGCGTGGATCTCGCCGTCGGCATGCTGCATGCCCGTCAGGCCCACCGGTGCAATGGCCACCGGCATCTTGGCGGCCTGCCCCACCATCTCCACGGCCGTGCTGCGCCCTTCCATGTTCACCGCCACGCGCTGGCGCAGCTTGATGCGCTGAAACTCGCTTTCGTTGGCGCGGTAGGTGCCTTCGGTCCAGGAGCCTGAATCCGCATAGTCGTAGAACATGCGGGGCACGCGCTTTTCAGCCAGAACGCGCAGGTCTTCGATGTTGGTGATCACGGGCATGGGGCACTCCCTTCAAGGCTCAACACCGGATCCTATCCGCCCTGCAAGCCCTGCGGCCGCGCCAGGGATCCCGCCCGCACGCCCAAGAGGCGGATGCGCTGATCGAACTCCACGCGCTTGAGGCACTGGCCGCAGGCCTGGCGCAGCGCAGCCGACTCCTGCACCGCCTGCGCAAGGGTCAGTTCGCGCGTGACCGTTCGAAAGTCCTCGAACTTGAGCTTGATGCCCACGGTGCGGGCGGTGTAGCCCTTCTTCTGAAGGTCGGCGGCCAGGCGCTGTACCAGGTGGTCCAGTGCGCGGGCCAGTTCGGCGCGGTCGTGCTTCACATGCAGGTCGCGCTCGAAGGTGGTCTCGCGGCTCACCGACACCGGCTCGCTGTGGGTGACCACCGCGCGGTCGTCACGGCCATGGGCGGCCTCATGAAGCCAGCGGCCGTAGCTGCGCCCGAATCGTTGGATCAGCTCAGCGCGATCGGCTGCAGCGAGTTCGCCGATCGTGAACACACCGATGGCGGCCAGCGCCTTTTGCGCCTTGGGGCCGATGCCGTTGACCCGCGCCACGGGCAGCGGCCAAATGCGCACAGGCACGTCGTCCATCGTCAGCACGGTCAGGCCGTTGGGCTTGTCGAGCTCGGAGGCGATCTTGCTCAGCAGCTTGTTGGGCGTGATGCCCATGGAGCAGGTCAGGCCGGTGGCCTCGCGAACCGAGTTGCGGATGCTCTGGCCCAAGGCGCGCACGCCTCCACAGGGGTCGTGGCCCACCACGTCCTGCGCGCCGGGCACCTCGGTGAGGTCGATGTAGATCTCGTCGATGCCACGGTCTTCGATCACCGGCGCCACATCGGCCACGGCCGCCTTGAACAGGCGCGAACAGCGGCGGTACTCGTCGAAGTCCACCGGCAGCAGCACCGTTTGAGGGGCCCGGTCGGCGGCGCGGGCCAGGGCCATGCCCGAGTGCAGGCCCAATGCACGCGCCTCATAGGTGGCGGTGGTGGCCACGCCACGCCCACGGTAGCCCGCCAGGGTGGCAAAGCGCCAGCGCCCATCGGCTTGGCGGTCCGGCGCATGGCGGCGGCTGCCCCCGATCACCACCGGCTGACCGCGAAGCTCGGGGTAGCGCAACAGCTCCACCGAGGCATAGAACGCGTCCATGTCCAGGTGGGCGATCCAGCGGCGCAGCATAGGGGCGAGCGCCGAGCCGCCGGGTTCAGGCAGTTGCCAAGCGCGCCCGGTGCCGCTGCACCTCTTCCAGCACCCGCACCGGTGCCGTGCCGCCCAATACCTGTCGCGCCTGGAGAGATCCGGCCAGGCTCAACACCCCGTGCACATCGGAATCGATCCGTGCGTCGAATGCCTGCAAGTCCGCCAGACTCAGTTCGGACAGGTCCACGCTTCGGCCCAGTGCGGTCTTCACCGCGTGCGCCACCACTTCATGGGCATCGCGGAAGGGCAGGCCCTTCTTCACCAGGTAGTCGGCCAGGTCGGTGGCGGTGGCATAGCCGCGAAGGGCCGCGCGCTGCATGGCCTCAGGCTTCACGCGGATGCCCTGCACCATCTCGGCCATGATCCGCAGCGTGTCGCGTACCGTGTCCACGGTGTCGAACAGCGGCTCCTTGTCTTCTTGGTTGTCCTTGTTGTAGGTCAGTGGCTGGCCCTTCATCAGCACCAGCAGCGCATTGAGGTGCCCATACACGCGCGCCGTCTTGCCGCGCGCCAGTTCGGCCACGTCGGGGTTGCGCTTCTGCGGCATGATGGATGAACCCGTGCAGTAGCGGTCGGCCAGATCGATGTAGCCGAAGTTCTGGTTCATCCAGATGATGATCTCCTCGCTGATGCGCGATACATGCATCATCACCAACGAGGAGAAGGCGGTGAACTCGATGGCGAAGTCGCGGTCGCTGACCGCGTCAAGGCTGTTGCGGCACACGGCCTCGAAGCCCAGCGTGCGCGCCACGCGTTCGCGATCCAGCGGGTAGCTGGTGCCGGCCAGTGCGGCGGCGCCCAGGGGCAGGGTGTTCACGCGGCGTCGGATCTCGACCAGGCGCTGCTCGTCGCGGTGGAACATTTCCACATAGGCCAGCAGGTGGTGTGCAAAGCTCACCGGCTGCGCCACCTGCAGGTGCGTGTAGCCCGGCATGATGGTGTGGGCGTGTTCGGCCGCCAGGTCGACCAGCGAGGCCTGCATCTGCCGCAGCAGGGGCAGCAGTTGGTCGATTTCGCCGCGCAGCCACAGGCGCACGTCGGTGGCCACCTGGTCGTTGCGCGATCGCCCCGTGTGCAGCCGCTTGCCCGCGTCTCCCACCAGTTGCGTCAAGCGCGCCTCGATGTTCAGGTGCACATCTTCGAGGTCCAGCTTCCATTCGAAGGTGCCGGCTTCGATTTCCTGGCGGATCTGCGCCATGCCGCGCTGGATGTCGGCCAGGTCTTGCGCGGCGATGATGCCTTGCGCGCACAGCATTTCCGCGTGCGCCAAGCTGCCGTCGATATCGGCCTGCCACAGGCGCTTGTCGAAAAAGACACTGGCCGTGTAGCGCTTGACCAGCTCGCTCATCGGTTCGCTGAAGAGCGCCGACCAGGCTTGGTGCTTGTTCTCTAAAGGGTTGGTGGCCATGGTGGAAGTCAATGCGCCCCGGCCAGGGTGGCCAGGATGTGCAGCAGTGCCAGGCGGTAGCCCGATACGCCCAGCCCGACGATGGAGCCCTTGGCGATGTCACTCAGGAAGGAGTGGCGGCGGAAGTCCTCGCGCGCGTGCACATTGCTGATGTGCACCTCGATGAAGGGCAGGGCGGTGCCGGCCAGCGCGTCGCGCAGCGCGATGCTGGTGTGGGTGTAGGCGCCGGGGTTGATGATCACCCAGGCAACGCCTTCGCTGCGAGCCTGGTGAATGCGGTCGATCAGGGCGCCTTCGTGGTTGGACTGAAAGGTCAGCAGTCTTGCACCGGCAGCCTTGGCCTGCGCCTTGAGCTCGCGCTCGATGTCGGGCAGCGTCGTGTGGCCGTACACCTCGGGCTCGCGTGTGCCCAGCAGGTTCAGGTTGGGGCCATTGATCAGAAGGATCTTGGTCATCGCAGCAGGGCGCCGGGGCTTGGCAAGGCGCACCGCGCCGAGCGGGCCACCGGGGCCGATTTCTGTGGTGGGGCCCTATTGTCGCCGGTCCCGTCGTGCCATTCATGGGCACTTGGCGGAGGCTGTGAGATTCGAACTCACGGACGGTTGCCCGTCGGCAGTTTTCAAGACTGCTGGGTTAAACCACTCCCCCAAGCCTCCGAAGCCATCTAGTGTACCGGCGGTGCGCCCGGTACTTGCGCCGCTTCGCAGGCCACCTGAAGCACCTCGCGCCGCCCACCGTCTACACGCACGCCCGTCAGGCAGCCACCCCACACGCAGCCGGTGTCCAGGGCCAACAGATCGGGCCGGTTGATCAGGCCCAGCGTGCTCCAGTGGCCGAAGGCCATGGGCGTGCCCGCCGTTGCGCGCTGCGGCAACTCGAACCAGGGCTGCAGCCCCGCAGGGGCCTGGTCCGTTCCTTCCTTGACCTTGAAATCCTGCGTGCCGTCGGGCGCGCACCAGCGCATTCGGGTGAGCGCATTGATGATCAAGCGCCACCGGTCCGGGCCCTGCAGGGCGTCGTTCCACCGCGCCGGCTCGTTGCCGTACATCAGGGGCAGGAAATCGGCCAGGGCCGGGCCTTGCAGCATGGCTTGTACCTCGGCCGCATGCGCCAGGGTGTTGCTGGCGCTCCACTGTGGGGGTACGCCGGCGTGTACGCACAGCCAGCCCTCGGCTTCTACGGCCAGGGGCCGTTGGCGCAGCCAGTCCAAGAGCGCGGCGCGGTCAGGTGCCTGCAGCACGTCGTTTAGCGTGTCGCTGCGGTGCGCCGGCCGCACGCCATGGGCCACGGCCAGCAGGTGCAGGTCGTGGTTGCCCAGCAAGGCCTGGGCGCTGTCGGCCATGGCCATCAGCCGCCGCAGTGTGGCCGCCGATTCCGGCCCGCGGTTGACCAGGTCGCCCAGCACCGTCAAGCGGTGGCGCGAGGGGGAGAAGTCCCACAGCGCCAGCAAGCGTTCAAAGGCGCCCAGGCAGCCTTGCAGGTCGCCGATCAGCAGATGCATCGTGCGATTCTGCTACGCTTTGAGCCGTCTGCACTTCCTGCCGCCAGCGGCCAGGCCTCTGGGCCGAAACACTGCGCGGCACCCACATGGACCTTGCGTTACTCGTTGGCCTGATTCTGCTCAACGCCCTTTTCGCCATGTCGGAAATGGCCTTGTCGGCCAGCCGCAAGGCGCGGTTGCAGGTTCTGGTGGAAGCCGGCGACCCGCGCGCCGCGGCCGCCATGGACCTGCACGACAAGCCCACCAAGTTCCTGTCCACCGTCCAGATCGGCATCACCTCCATCGGCGTGCTCAACGGCATCGT
>JACCEC010681252.1_pt1 | contig 17249 bp, 14 predicted proteins | sample 7450121 | NCBI WGS metagenome assembly JACCEC01 (sample SAMN15323455, study PRJNA562643) | freshwater metagenome | isolation source: river surface water | place: USA:Blue River Watershed | collected 2017-08-18 | reverse complement strand
CTGCAAATCCTCCAGGACCTTCGGCTAGAAATAAACATTTTAATGGACTAGATGGATTTAAAAAGAAAATGTCATTAAAATCATATAAAATTTCCCATAATTTAAAAAAAGATCTACTTACAGGACAATACCCACTAATATTAGACCCTGTATTAGGTGTTGTAAATATTAATTCATATTCATTGCTCAATTTCTTAAACTTATCCCAAGATTTATTTGTATGATAATACGTTATTTTATTTTTATGATTTGTTACAATATCATACAAAATTTTATTTATATTTAAAAGTTTCTCGATTGTAAAGGGTTCTCTAATATCTTTGATGGTATCTTTGATGGTATCATTAATTGTAGCAATCATAGTCTCATCTTGAGACTTGTCTTGTTGAGACTTGTCTTGTAGAGACTTGTCTTGTTGGCAAGTGTCTTGTATCATTAGAATAATTTTTTTTACCATTCTTAATGTGGATCAATAATATTATATTTTAATACACTTACATCTTTATATGTTTATAAATTATTTTTTCTTAATAATCTTCTTTTTCTTAGGTTCCTCTTCCGTTTTCTCATCTACTGAGTCAGGTATCACTTCTGGTTCTTTTTCATCTGCTTTCTTGGGTTCTTCTTTTTGCTTGATAATTTTCTTGACTATTTTAACAGGTTTTTTTACAACTACTTGTTCTTCTTTCTCTTCGGAGGAAGACGATACAACATCATTTGTTTCTTCCTCTTCCTGTGAAAACATACCTTTACCATTTTTTTTGAAAATAAACCACATATTCATAAATGAATAAGTCTTCTCTGCTTCTGTCATTAACTTAATACTATCTACAAAATTCATATTTTCGGAGCTTAATCCATTTGTTTTTAATAGGGAATCAAATTGTGAAAACTCTTTATCAAATGTACCAAATGATTGATTTGTATGTGTAATATTTAATTCTTTTAATTCTGATGTTGATAGTAATTTGATATTATAATCTTCTAATTTTTTAACAAGAGTTTGAAAATTTACCAGATACTCTTTTGCTTCCTTGCCAATACTTTCCATATAAACACTAATTGTGTCTCCAAAATTAACTTTTGTATCATTATCATATAATTTTCTAATATGCCACAATACACGGTCATCTCTAACACCACTTTTAGCTTCACCTTTTTTAATACCTTTAAGGAGCTGTTTAATTTTCATGCCATCTAAACACGTGCCTATAAAATATCCGCCATCAGATAAATGTTGATTCACATTCCATAATAGATTATCTAATTTATTTTCATTTTCAAAGAAATAGTGGATTGAAAATTGGCAACTCACAACATCAAATCCATTTGTTGCAAATCCTTTGTATTTTTCTGGTGTTTTTACTGAACCAATATTCCATAATAATTTACAAATTCGTTTATCATTTTCATTCTCAATAGTTTCAAAATACTCTTTCTGAAATTTTCTAGAAGAATCCAATGTAGCATACACATAATTATGTTGGCTTTTATTAAATCTTTTATTTTGTAGTGTCCTAGCATATGCACCATCAACAGGATTTTCAATATTATCTTTGGAAATATCGACTCCTAAGACTTTGTTTAATCCAATATCAATCCATTTAGGGATATCACCGCCTTTGCCACAAGATACATCAAATAATGTTTTCGCTTTTCCTCTCAAAGATCTAAATAATAATCTATTCTTAATCCAATAATTATGGAAATCTAACATTGATTTTGAAGCAAATTTATCTCTACTTATTACTCTATAATAATATATGTCATCTTCTACTATATCTTTTTTCTCTATTAATTTATCGCCAATAATCATACATTTGGTCACTGGATATCTTATACTTTTCCAAATATTCATTGCTGTACCATAATCATTTGCTGTTCCTGAAAGTCCGTAACGCTTAAACATATCTGTCTTATCATAACGAACACGTAAAGGAACCCATCTATTAACAGATGGTATTTGTTCATCTGAATAAGCAAACTCTACTATACAATTATTAGTTATTTCATCACCATTTTTGCAATAGATTTTGTCTTTCTCAGATGTTTTTATAAAACTCTTTGAAAATGATTCAGCATCTGATACATCACCTGGCATAAATTTCTTTGCAATATAACTTTGAGTTATTTTCAATTTGTCTTCTAAATAATCTAAAGGATTTATTGGCTCCCATTGAACTGGATTATAACCTACAAATAGATCGATAACCTTGTATTTATTTCCATCATATACTGTATAATCTTCTTTGGATGTTACTAAAAAGTCTATTGTATTATCTTTAGGTGGTTTCCATTTAAACACTCTGTTCCAGGTAGAAACTATATCTGTTGATTTATCAGATTTAAAAGAACCTCCAACTGGTAAACTCTTTGGTGTAAAAATTAAACCATCTGTATAATATTTAAATTTACCTGTTACTTCAGAATCTAGTATAGTTTTACTTTCTTCAAAAATATTTTCTCCATATTTGAATTCTTTTACGAATATCTCTATTTTTTGAGATTCAAATTTATCTTTTATTTTTGATACAATATTTTTCATCACAGTATATCTATCATTCTTTTTATCTTCAGCGATCAAAGGTAAGAATCTTATATCATTACCATTATCCCAATAAATATCAAATACTGCAAATACTTTTATAGGTCTGTTTATTATATCTCTTGATACATATTCTCCATCAAGTATTGTATTTGAAAGACTCATTACTTTAACACCTGTAAACTTGACATCCAGTCGATTATTAATATAATAACATTTTCCAGTATTACTAATAAATAATAACATACGTTCGCCATCGGCTTTTTCAGTCACTGTATAATCTTTTTTGATTGTAACTACACCTAATTCGTCATCAATTATATTTTTCTGTTCAAGAGTCACAGGTTGAGGACCTATGAAAAATGATTTAGGTTTATTCTTAACATCGAACATTGTTTTAGGATTAAATTTATTACCTAAAACGATACGTAAATAATTTTGAAGCACGTCATCCTTTTCTTTTTGGAAAATTAAAAATTCCTCGTTACTTAATACGGAGTATAATTCTACAATAGATTGCAAAAAATATTTTGCAATTTTTTTACTATCCTTGGTCGATCTTTTAATTAACTCAATCTCAATCTCATATTCTTCTTGACTTGAAGATGTTCCAGATTCACTATATGACTGATATGCTACAAAATCATTATTAATACCTAAAATCTTTGATGATTTTACAATAGTTAGATCATATCTAATTATCCCTTCTTTGTCAACATAAGAATACCGTTTTTTAAGACGAAAACCTTTATTACTATCTGGTAATTCTGTTAAAATTTCACCTTGTTTCATCTCTTCGATAGGTACTTCATTCTTAAGATCAATCTTAAAATTTACATCATCAAATATAATTGGTTTAACTCCTGGAATAATTTTTTTTGTAATAACAGTGATATTTTCAATATTTGCTGTCTTGTTTGTTTTACAATAACTTTGTATTGCGTCCTTACCTTCAATTGATATACGATAATTAGATGTAAATATATCTAACATTTCAGGATGATTTATTTCATCATATTTTATAGATCTTAGATATTTTATAACATTAGTAAAATCTGTTGATGATAATTTTTTTTTACATTTTGCTTCTAATTCGAAGGTCTTGTTTTTATTAAATAATGATACTACATCGACAAGACGATCATATAATTCGGTCGGGACCTCCATTGTTTATATAACTTGATATATTTATTACTTATATAGGTCAAATTTTTTCATGATTATATCCTTTAATTCGTTTTTTAAATATAACTTTTTCTTATTATCGTCGTCTCTATAACACGTTTGTATATATAAATTTGCTGCTACATCTCTTAAATCTTTAACTAGTAAATTATCTAGTTTATTAATCATACCATCTGCAATATAATTATGAACACGTTGTGTAATTATTTTGTTTTGAATATTCTCGAATGTATCAGTACCTATAAATTCATAGGTCATATCATTATTTTTTGATATGCGTTTTAAAATTATGCTCTCATCTATATCATCATAATTATATACATTATAATCTATACGTTCTCCTCCAAAGTTAATGATATGTGTTGACTCTATAATAATATTTTTATTAATTAATTTCGCTAGGTAAAAACAAATATCCTCATTATAAGATTTAATATACTCTAAAATATCTTCATTTTTATACGATGTTTTCTTCTTATAAGAAGGATCATTCAAGTCATGAATTATTTGACTTTTAAATTTTGTTATCTTTTCCATAATACTTGTATCTGTTAATAATGATATTGTAGGATCAAGATAACATAGTATACACAGAAGCATACTATCTAAATTAGTCTTTTTTTCATTAGATTTTTCATCACTTTTAGAACTTGTTGAACCTGTAAAACTATTTTTTAAAGACTTTAAAACCTTATCATTATTATTACTAGTCTTGACTGAATTAGTCTTATCAGTAGACTTGAAACTTTTTTCTAGAGTTTTTTCAAGAGTTTTTTCAAGAGTTTTTTCAAGAGTTATTTTTTCAGGTTTGTTTTTATCACTGACAACACTAGTAATATCTTTTAAGCTAGATGATGATTTAATATTATGTTTATATAAATCGAATATATTATCTATCTTATTAAATAGATTCTCTTCGATATATGGTATTTGATTTTCTTCAAACTCATTCGTATAAATCTGAATGTTTACCTTGTTTTGACCAATGTTATTAATGATATATTCCATTGCTCATAAAAATTAAAGATTCTTTAAGTGTTAATAAGATAAGGGTCGTGAGTCAATAATGTAATATTATCAGAGTCAAATTTTTTATTCGAGTCTGAATAAACTTTTTTAGCAAACTTTTTTTTAGCAACATTAAATTTAATATTTACCTTTTTCTTCCCGACTTTTTCCTTATCTGTCATTAATTTTTCCACATACGTAGAAATTCTTTGAATCGATTTTGCATCTGTTAATATTGCATTCCAATCTTGAGTTTCAGCGTTCATTTTCTTTATTTCACTATGTTCTTTCGGTAATGTTTCAAAATTTATATGAATAATATTTGTATAATTGTTATTAATTTTACATTCATTAATTTTTTTATCATAATCGTCTAAATTTTTTTGATTACTAATACAATAATTTACAAAATTATCTAATTGTTCATATAAAATATCATTTATACCAGATAAATTAAAAAAAACACCATTCTTATTCCGTGTAAAACAGATACTATTCTCTTTATCACTAGAATTATGTTTTACTAGTATTTTATAAATTTCTTCATGTTCAGTCTTACTTAACTTGTTAATTTTTTCGAATAATATTTTTTTTTGTTTATTTGAATATTGATCCATATAAAATATTAAACATGTGTCTCTTTTATATAAGTTTATTTTATTCAATAGAACCATCAGATTCATATTCTTTATCAGAACCACCTTCATAATAATCTCCCTCAAACTCTCCATCATCTGTAAATAATCCGTCATCTGAAAATATATCACTACCACCCTGTTTAGCATCTTCTTCTTCCTCTTCTTCGTCATATTCTTCCTCTTCCTCCTCATCTTCTTCCTCTTCCTCGATTATACTTTTATCACCTTCTGCCTCTTCCTCATCTTCCTCCTCTTCTGCCTCTTCTTCCTCGTCAACATCATCATCTTCTTCTTCTTCTTTTTCAATCTGTGTTGTTACTTTCTTTTTAATAGTTTTATCCTTTACAGCTCTTCCAATTGCTGATATTTTCTTTTCACCTAATTCAAACTTTTTACCAATAATTTCGATCTTAATTTCATCCCCAATCTTTACATCGTCTAGATTAATATCTGATTGTATATTCACACTGTTTTTTGCAATAATAATTTCCAAAATAGACACATATTCATCCTTTAAGAAATAACCAGCTTCTGCTAAAATACCAAATCTATTTATATTTGATACAGAAGCGTTTAACACACTTCCAATCATTGGATTACATATATCCGCATAAAAATATACATCAAATACTATATTACCTGCAAGACTAATTAATTCTACAACTCCAGGAGTAATTTTATAAATCTCAATAGAATCATGTTTAATATATCCATGTTTAGAACAGATACCTTCTACTTTTGTTTTAAGTCTCTTTAGAATCTCATTCCTAAATCCAGAACTTAAAAATTTAGGTTCTAATTTAATCGTTTCTTTACAAAGAATTCTATTGAATACATCCATTATTAATTACAATATAGATATTATCTCTCAAAGAGTTTTATATACTTATTTTTTCTTTTTACTATCAATTTTTATAATAAAATAAGGACGTTGGAATTCTGTATCTGCATATAATCTCATCATAATTTCATATAAATAACATAACGTTGTCTTAATTGACTTTAAACCAGGTATATCAGTTATTGTACCTTTTACTAAAGTATTTATACGTTTCTTTAAATCATCTACAGTTAATGATGATGTTTTTTGACATACGTAACCAGCTGTTTTTTCATTATCTCTAATTTTAAATACAGGAATATCATTTATATCTTTACCAGCACGTATTAAATATGCTTTCGTATTCTGTTTAATATTTTCTGTGAGTAGATTATTTATTTTTTCATACTCATCTGTAATTTTAGATAATTCAATTGGATTGCACTTTTTATATTGAAAATTATTTTTTTGGCAATATAATTCACCTGTAAATACATTGAAATAATATTTTATATCACCCTTCACATCAGTGATAATAACATTTCCAATAACTAAGCTTTTTAGTATTTTATTTTCAATATCAGATAGTGTTTTATTAGCATGTTTTTTTGATAAAATAGTTATTAATTCTGTAAATTGATCAGAATTCAATCTGTCGATTATACCATCTAAAACACTATTATTCATTTTTTCAACAAGAGATTTAATAGTATTATAAAGCTCTATATTGCCTTGTCCATTTACTGATTTTATATTATAAGAATTCTTGAGAAATGAAATTAAATTAATATCATTAGCTTTAGTAGCATCATTATATATCATTTGTCTCTCTGATTGTTCTAAACCAGAAATTTTACTATTAACTATAAAAGGATATACAATCTTACTATTAATAGCTAATTGTTCTTTAATAAATTCAATTATATCATTCGATTTATCAACTTCTTGACTTTTATCTTGGCTAGATTTAACAGGATAGATAGAAGAACTATTATCTATTGATTTATCTATGGATGTATTTAATTTATCTTTTACTTTTGGTAAACTTTGATCAAGTATCAAAGTAATTGGGATGTTTTTTCTAATATATTTATCAGATTCTCTTTCTTCAAGAGTCATTCTAATATCACTCATTCTAGTTTTTTGCAAAATGTATTTATCACCGCGATATAATAAATAATTAGCAGATCCAGTATCATCTATAATTATATGTTTATTAGTAATCATATCTTCCAATGTATAGATTAAAACTTCTTCATCTATTGAAACATATTCTTCTCTCAAATGACGTAGGATTTGATCAAATGTTAAATAATTTTTTTTGATTGTTCTAAATAATTGCCCAATATAACGTTTATATAATTCAATATCATCTACAATAAATAATTTATCAAATGTAGATTCGTCTATAAATTCATCATCTTCGTCTTCATTATCATCACATGATGCAACACATTTACCATATCCACATACAGATGTATAATTATAATCTCCTACCTTGTAGTCTTTTATTATCTTCCCTTGAGATGTGTCTATATCAAAAGCTATTTTAAGTTTATCTATAGGAAATACTAATGCATTCTTGTTCAATTTACAATCAATAGAATTCTTTTTTAATATATTTTCAATCTCTATTATTTTTTTCTGCTTCGTTTCAGCAATTCTATATGTTCTTAAATCAATACTTTCCTCATTTTCATCATAGAGTGATGCATGAAACATAATTGTAACATTTCTTTTAGATTTAGGTAGATCTATATGTGAACAATATCTCACAGCACGTCCAATAATTTGTTCAGCTCTATTTAAATTAAACCATGGTTCTAATAAATGTACTTCGCGTATTCTTTTAAAATCAATACCTTCTGTACCAATTTTTGAAACTATAACTACTTTAATAATAGAACCATCTTGATTATTTGATGATTTAATAGCTGCTATTTCTGCGTCATTATTTGGTGAAAGTTCTTTTTTCCTTGATAATACAATATATTGTGGTCTTTTTCCTGAAAATTTATCATTAACAGTAATATTATTTCCTATATTATTATTACCATATTTTGCAAATCCAATATGTTCTAGTGCTAATGCTAGAGGAATGATACCGGATGCATAATATCTAGAATATACAAACACTATACCCTTGCTATTAATAATATAATCAAGTATAGTTTTAATTTTAGGAGCATATTGTGGAATATTTGAATATGATAAAAATTCTCCATATTCCTTCTTAATATCAGGTTTATAACTCATTTTACCTTTTTCATTTCTATTAAAGCATGATTCAAGACCGATAGTTCCAAAGAATTTTTTCATATCTTTTAATGATAGTTCCTTCGATGCTTCCTTTTTTTTCTCTAAAAATTCTGCATAAGTTAAAGATGGGTATACAATATTAGAAATTTGCATTGTATTTTGCAAATCATTATTAACAGATTCATCTTTATTTCCTCCGTCTTCGACGTCTTCATCTTCTTCGACATCTTCCTCTGCAATTATCGTTTTCTTCAGTTTATTTTTTAATACATCATATACCTCTTTTTGATAATCGCTCATATATGATCGAACTATTTCTAAATATTTAATCTGATTTTCTTTAGTAATTTTTTTGTTATAGATATCTTTCTTAGGATATTCAGTCAATATATTGCTATCATTGTTAATAGAAGGAAATAACCTAAATGGAAATGAAAAAGGATTTTCACCTCTCATATAAGAAACATATCCTCTAGATACACGAATTAATAAACTCTTACCTTCTTCTGTTAAATTTCCTTGTTTATCAAATACCATTGCGGAAGTTATTTCAGGACGTTTATCATTTGTAAGTAGTAAATTTAATGTCCAAACTATTTCCTTTGCATTATTAAACATTGGAGTAGCAGTTAATAATACAAGTTTTACATTTGAAACATGTCTCAATAATGTTTTAAATGCAGTAGAAATTTGTTTCTTTCCTGTTTCAGATGGATTCCTCAAATTATGAGCTTCATCTATAATAATTAATCTATCTGAAAAGATTTCAGATAATCTTTCATTAAATAATTTCTCAACTTTTTCAGGATCATTATGGACTTCAAACTGTTCTATCTTATTTCTAATTTTATCCATTAAAATAGCCAATTCTTTGTAACCAATAAATTGGTATTTTTCATTTATCAATTTATTTATTTTTTTTTCAAGAGTTTCTTTATCCATTTTATGTTTATCAATGATCATATCTGGATATTTAGTTCCTACACATAGATTAGCTATATTATTTTTCATATCATATTTCGTAATATCAAATATCTGTTTTTTGAAGTTGTCAATTAATGTAGATGATAATATGACAAGAATTTTCTTTTCATATATTTCATGATATTGTTCAGCAATACTAATTGCGGTACATGTTTTCCCTACACCCACAGAATGAAATAATAATAGACCGTTATAATGTGTTAATGGAGACATGAATCCTTTTATAAACATTTGATTAGGAGTTAATGTAAAATTAGTTTGTGAACATCTTGATGCACTTGTCTTATCATAATCTTTAGAATTTTTACCAAATGGTAAAGGCAATTTATTTCTATTAAATTCTTTTTTTTGATATATTAATTTATTGAATTTCTCATTATCATAATCAGGATAATGTATATAACCTTCATATCCTTCAAAATCATCTGTATACTCGATATCTTTTATTTTTTTACTTTCTTTTATAAATTCGTCATGACTCTTATTTGCATATGTTTCTAATAATTTATTATATAAAATATCAATAGATTTTGAAGACATCTTTATTAATATTAATAAAGATCAAAAAAGAATAGTATTAAAGATTCTTTACAATGATTTGATTTAATCTTTTCAAAAGTTCCTTCCTTTCAATGTTTATATCACGAATATGATTCTGTGCTTCTTCATATGTAAACCATTTAACATCTTTAATCTCTCTACATGAAGGATAAGAATCTTTATGTTCATCACCATTAAATCTGGCAATATAATAAACATGCTTGTATCGTTTTTTATTTGTTCCTGAAAAAATTTCCTCGAGTGGTTTCATTTCACTGCATATATGAATATTTTTAATAGTAAAACCTGTTTCTTCCTTGAATTCTCTTAATGCACAATTTATATCATGTTCATTCACATTTCTACGTCCTTTTGGAAACCCCCATTCAGTTTCATTATATTCACATACGGTGTTATTTAAAAAATACTCTAGATTAGCGTGAATAACATCATTATTATTAGATCTAATATAATATCCATTTTTAATTATATTAAATTTTTCATAAGCTTCTGTATATTCCCTGTTAAAGTTTTTATTAGTTTCTTCTTCAGTTTTACACCACATATCATTCCATAAATTATTAAAGTCTTTAGATTTAATACGATAACGTTCGTCTTCCGTCATATGAGAAAATAATCTCATTATATAAGTCCGATTTTCTAAATCATATTTTCCTCTCATAAATTCTACATAACTTAAAGAATCTTTACGTTGTACCATTAAATACATTGGTTCGTATTTATCATTAATTAATTCTAGTTTAAAACAAATAAATCCATAACTGATAGTAGGATGATTACATGTTCTATATACATGACCATATCCTCCACAATTTGTACACATTATTAAGTTTTTTCTACGATTCATATTCATAAAGTAATTTGTCACATACTTGTTATTGACAATTTTTTGGTGTATTTCAACCTCTCTATTATAATATGTTTCATAAAGTGTTACCATTATTTTATACTCTATATAGAAGTATTCTTTGTATTCTTATATGATTTTTTTTATGTAATGTATATAAAATCATAGAATGAATCCTGATAAATGGGGACGGCATTTATGGAAAAGTATTCATTATATTGCACTCGGTTATCCAAACAACCCTGATATTACTGTTAAAAATGCATATAAAACTTTCTATCTTGATTTATGGAAGTATATACCATGTTATAAATGTGCAAAAAATTATATACAACATTTAAAAGAATTGAACATAGAACCTTATCTAGATTCAACTGAAAAATTATTTGAATGGACTGTATTATTACATAATATAGTAAACAGAGATTTGGGAAAAAAACAATTATTACTTCATGATGCATATAAAATTTATATGCATGATTACGATGATAATGTTAAAAAGTCGACCGAATCATCCGATAATATGTGGATGTATATTAGTTTATTGTTGTTTATAATCATTATTATACTTATTATATTGAATTTTCGTGCCATTCGGACATAAGAGGAATAACATCTGTTACTAATTTTTGATAACCTTCCGCAGATAGATGTAATTCTTTCAATAATGAACCAATGTCACCAAAAATCTCTAAATGATTTACATTCTCTGGTATTTTCCCTTTGGCTTTTGTAAAAATATTTTTAATAGTATTCACTAGTTTATCAGATCCTTGAGTCTTTGTTAATAATTCTTCTTCTAATTCTGAAAGGAAATCTATTATATTAGAACCTTCAAAAATATTTATTTTATTTGGACCAGGATTTACTATTATTTTTTTAAATTCATCATATTTATCTCCTAATGATTTTTGAATATTAATTAATTCAATATGTTTTCTCTGAAATAGCATATAGATATAGAGATATGTTGCTCGTCTTTTAATAAGATAAATTGCTAGAAACGTTATTAATTCAGGTTTAATACTTAGGGTTTTTTCGTCAAAAGCATCAAAAGAAGAAACTAATGGCGTTTTTATAGTCGCAACATCTTTAACAACATCGATAATTGATGAATCTTCTAATAAATCTTTATTTTTAGCATAATCAAAAAACGCAGAACGTAAATCCATATTATCTCGTGTTAATATTGATATTAATATCCCATGTTTTTCAATCGTTAATTTTTTATCAATCTTACTAGGATCTTGTGAAAACTCCATTAATAGTGAACCCAGATAATGAACTACAGCCATTTTAATATATACTAAGAGTTTTGTCAAGAGTTTTGTCTTTGTGTTTTACATTTGAAACAAACCATATAAAGAAAATTTGATTAATTATAATTATAATTTTAGTCATATAAGAGACAATGTCAATTGACGATATCTCAAATAAATTGACTTCGATAATTCAAGAAGAGATAGATGCTGTATTAAAATCTATATCTGTAAAATATAATTTAGATTATAACGAGTTAAAGACACAATTTTTAAAACCAAAACAGTCATCCGATCAAATGAAAAAGAATCAACCCCAAAAAAGGGGACGTAAGAAAAAAGAGAAAGAGGAATTTATTGAGACAGAAGAACATGAATATGAAGGAGTTACATATTTAATTGATAAAAAAAATGTAGTATATACAAATAATACTGATGCACCTGTTATCATTGGTGAAAAGTTAGTAGATGGAACTATTAAATTTTATAACAAATAGTTATTTAACTATAATGGACTTATACTTCAATAGATGTTCTTATCCGACATAGATTGAATTCTTCTTTTTGCTATAATATTAATAGCGTTTTTAGATTCGACATCAGATAAATTTGGAATATTTTCTTTGAGATAATCTGGAATATTACAATCATTCATATCTAAAATTTGTGGATTATTATTTAAAAAATCATCTAGTTTTTTCTCAAGAATTGAATCTACTCTTGTCATTTCTTGAATTCTATACTCACTTTCTTTTATCATTTTATGTCTATAATATTTTGATATCACCCAAAATATTAGTATAAATATTAATACTAACCCAAATATACCACCTATCACACTACCAATAATGATACCACACGTTTTATCACATTTACTAGAATTATAGTTTGCATTATTATTGCTAGTATACACACGCTGAGTATATCTTCCCATTACTATGTTTACCAGATTAAACCTTTAAATTATAAGTATATGTTTTAATTTTTATCATCATAGTTATTCTAGAAACTTAATCTGATAATAATCATTGTAAAACATAAAAACATATATAAACACAACAAAACATAATATATCAAATGTTTTCTGATTTTCTTAATGACTTGACTAGTTTTATGAGTTCAAAAAACTTGGATAAGAATGAGATCGCTTATGTGAACATTTCAAATGATTATTGGCTTACACCTGATGAATTCTTTTCATTAGAAAATCCTCCCAAGATATGGAATAATTTTTCAAAAAATAGTATGCAAACATGGGATATTTACACTAATAAATTCCAAGTCGTTATGAAAGACTGGGGATGGGTTGAATATAATGAATGTGATGATGAATTCTATAGTAGATTTGTATATCATGAACCACTAAAAAGATCACCTAAAAAATATTATTTAACTCGAACACCTCATAAAAGAACACTTGAAGATTTTTGGAATATCTAAGTTATCATAGTTTGAATATTATAAATAGTTCCATCTATTTGGGTATGCACAGGTCTTTTTAATATTTTTTGTAATACTTCGTTATATTTACCAAGTCTTTCACAATCTGTAAAAATTATATTGAATTTTAGATATAAATCTCCTGTCTTTTGTTTTTTAATATTATAAAGCCCTTTCTCTTTGATTATAATTGGTTTAGTAGGATTAAAATATTTTTCACTAGATAATGTAATAGGATCTTTATATAAAATTATTTGTTTTTGAAATCCACCTAGTAATTCATCAATAGTTAAATCAATAGTATAAATAACATTAATATCATCTAACTCATAAGGTGTATCTAATTTATATTTGAATTTAAATATCATATCTTTTTGTTGTTTAGTTGTCTGACTATAAGATCCTTTCTTTTCCATTTTAATTTCATAATTATTAGGGATTCCTTTTGGAATTTTAAGTTCAAAAACTTTTTTATTATACACACATTTTTCACCTTTACACATAGAACATGGACGTTTAATCATATTTCCTTTGCCCATACAACTTTGGCATGTCATTTTTTGCATGAAAAATGGTCCTATTTGTTGAGTAATAGATCCTTGACCATTACATGTAATACATTTAATAATTTGCGACTGATCATATGCTCCAGAACCATTGCATTTTTCACATAATTCCAACATCTCAAATTCAACCTTTTTATTATTACCATAATAAATATCGCATATATCAATGTCTATATCAACTATATCTGCTTCGTTCTTTTTTTTGGATTGAAATCCATTAAAATTACCAAATGGATCCCCACCATCCATAAACATAAAAGAAAAACCTCCTCCCATAGGAATACCTCCCATTTGTACACCACCTCCTCCCATCATATCACCAAACATACTCTTTAAAATATCATTTAAATCAACAGGAACACCTCCTTGACCTCCAGGATTTATTGTTCCAAATTGATCATATTGACGTTTCTTATCGGGATCACTTAGGATACTATATGCTTCACCTATTTTTTTAAACATCTCTTCACGTTGTTTATCACCATTATTTTTGTCTGGGTGATATTCAATAGCTAATTTACGGAATGCCTTCTTAATATCATCAGGTGAAGCATCTTTAGATACCTTCAAGATTGAATATAGATCTTCTTCTTGAATCTGCATTTATAAAAATAAAACAATATTTTCTTTTATATTTGAACATAGTCTAGAAGAAAAATATAATTATAAAATAATAATCCTCATGAAAAACTTTTGGTTTTTACTCGTTCTATTGTTAATAGTAATCATAACAGTTTCTTTATCTTCGTATAAAATCGAAACTTTTATGAGTGGTGCAAACACATATAATGATGACTATTATGACGAAAACGCATGGAGATCAGATGAAAATTATGGTAGAAGGTCTTCCGCTACAAAACAAAATCAAACTCCTGTACAAATGACAGATGCACCTACTTTTGATGCAAATTCATATCAAACAACACCATCCAGAACATATTATCCTGTAAGATCTACAAACAAACCATATGAAGATATTACAACACCACAAACACCAAATGATATGACTTGCTACAATTATATTAAAAATATTAAAGGTTGGAATGTTGACGAGTTATCAAAAGATCAAATGAAAGTTTTACTAACAATGAGAGCATTACAAGGTGGTCAATATACTGATGATTCTAGAACATATCCATATGGTGATGGTTGTGTTATTCCCAAGGAACATCTACCTATTTTTAATAAAAATGAAAGTGATCTAACACCGCTTACTGTAACACCATCTGCAACATCTAATAAAAATACTTGTTCTAATCCAAATGATAACAACCCTGATCGTAAACCTGTAAATAGTAAGGTTACACTATATGCAACAGCACCAGCAGAATATCCTGCTGGTCTTAAAGCTGATTTTAAGACAATGGATTTTGAAAAATTCAAAGATTTCTTACAAGGTGCATATCCATTATATGACCAAGAATTTTTAGTTGAAAAACAAAAATTACAAGATGAACTTATTAGACAAACTAAGATTAGAGATTGGTGGGCTGCTTATAGACAGAGTCTAGAAAACGCTACAAATGAATTTAATAATAAACGTAACAATTTATTAAGATATGATAGTACATGTCAAACTACTAAACGTGGTAATGAAAATATTTATATGCCAGAATGGAATGATAAACTATCTCAAATGAATAATAATATAAGCTTAATTAATAGATTGTGGGGATATTTATGGGATGGATGGATGCAAATTTGGAACATGTGGTATTGTTAATTCTTGTCTGTTTTAGTATGTTTTAAATTATTGTTTTAATTCTTATTTTAATTCTTGTCTGTTTTTAGTCTGTTTTTAATTCTTGTCTGTTTTTTTTTATCTAATAAAGTAAAATGTCACAGTTTACTTATGAACCAGTAAATACATCTTGTGTTAATGTTTATAAACAATTATACGGTGATGAATTAAGTTGGACATCTGACAGCAAAAACAAACGTAAAGCATTATCTTTTATGAATACTGGTCAAGGTAGATATGAAAGTGGATCTCCTTTTCAGTCAGTCGATGCATGTGTATATCCTCCAGAAGCAAAAGATCTCATGAGACTAGATAATAGTTGTATGATGATGAACAGCGATACAGGAACTGTTGTTGATGCTAATTATGAACCTACATCTCAAGGTTTTTTGAGTATTGATGGAAGAGAGAGAGAACAACAAATTAAAAGTGGAAGAAATGTATATCCATCTGAAGGATGTAGTATTCATACATATGATAAAGATGCATTAAAAAGTGCTACAAATTCATCAAAGGATGTACTTAATGCTGAAAATAATAAAGAATTAAAATGTATTCAAGATAAAATTAATGCTATTGTTAATGAAATAAATGATTTAATAAAAGTTAAAGTTCCTAAACAACAAAGAGATCTTGACAATTCAATTTACAATTATAATGTAACAGTAAATAATTGTACATATCATGATAATTGGCAAAAATGGTATATGCAATACGGTAAACCATGGGCAACTAGTTATTTATCAATGTTAATGTATTATCTAAATTGGATGAAAACAGATTATTGGAATGCTGTTAATGAATACGGTAAATGGAGAGCTAGTCAATGTAATAGTAGAAGACGTGGATGGAAAAATGATTCACGTGGACCAGGAAATTGGAATTATTGTATGGATGTATATGGATATTCACGACAACCATATGGCGAAATCGTGGGTTGGGACTGTCACGGTGATACAAATCAACAATGGGATATTGTTGATGGTTCTATGATTGTATCTAAACATTCGGGTATGTGTCTTGATGTTTTGGGATGGGGAACTGCAGATGGAACAAAACTTATTCAATGGCCATGTCATGGTGGTGCTAATCAACGATTCTTTACTACTGGCAATGGGGATATTCGACCTCGTCATGCACCCAATAAATGTATTGATCCTGCAGGAGATGGTGGTAATGGTTCACCTTTAGTATTATGGCCATGTGTCAGAGATGGAACCTATAGATATCAAGATCAAAAATGGAAATTCGACGGTGTTGGCAGCAAATATAAATTTAATATGCAAAATGTATAGATCCGCGAATCTTGGGTCAAAATTATTTTATATATTTTTTTTAAGGAATGGATATATCACAAATAGATCCATACAAAATATTAGGTGTTTCAAAAAATTTT